>Ga0187888_1001349_pt1 | contig 23611 bp, 20 predicted proteins | sample June2016WEW_7_40_FD_132987 | JGI IMG/M metagenome (GOLD analysis project Ga0187888, IMG submission 132987) | Peatland microbial communities from SPRUCE experiment site at the Marcell Experimental Forest, Minnesota, USA - June2016WEW_7_40 | ecosystem: Environmental > Terrestrial > Soil > Wetlands...
ATCAGCAAGTGCCGGCCATACGACTGCTCCCGCGCTGGGGTAGCTTACGTTACGAAGTGCCTGAGCCAAGGGGCTTGGGGCGCGAATGATTACGAGTTGAGAAAGTTCAACTTGGCCGACAGGGTGACTCTGTCCAGGTCTGTGTTCCGGGTGATTCGGAGCTTGGATCGCATGGGGGCAGACGCCGTAGCGCGCACATGTGATAAAGACGGGCTTTCGATGAGGAAGCAACCGGCAGCGCAGGCTTAGACCAGCCTCCCATGTGCTATGCCGCAAGGCCGGTGCATGGATTACGGGGCCGTAAACGCGACTATCTCGCCGGTTAAAACGCGGTCTTACTGCCGCGCATGTGAAAGAATTCAAGGGCCCCAGGGGGTGGGCGGGCCAGCGCGGAGCGCTGCCCGCCCGCCCCCTGGGTGGCTTGAAGGACTTCGTGTGCCTTGAGGGTACTGGGGTCTTCGGCGGAAAGGAAAGGTGAAGCTTATGTGGGTCGCGTTTAAGAATGTCGAAACGGGAACAGTTCACGCGGTATCGTTGCCAGCGGGGATGAGTCCTCACGGATTTGCGATGGATTGGCCGCTGGCAGAAACGAAGGAGCCGTTGACTTGCTACCTGTGTTTGCAGTTCGCGTTCCGGTGGCGCCATCAAGATGCCGGGTTGGAAGCCATGTTGCCCGGTGAGGTAGAGGTGGCGTCCAGGAATGGCGGTGCGGGAATTGCGGCATCCCGGTCGGTCAATGGCGTTTGTGAGCAAAGGAAATAGCAGTATGATCGACACTTTGACGGAAAACGCGAGCGGGGAGCGGGGTTTCCTGGATGAAAAGCAATTGCTCGCGAAATTGCCGATCAGCCGCCGGACATTGGGCAACTGGAAAACCTCCGGGGTCATCCCGTATATCAAGATCGGCAGACGTTGCCTTTACGACTGGCCAAGTGTGCAAGGCGCTCTATTGCGCCGACAGAGAGGTGGGCAGTGAGCATGGGAAGCCATCCCCTGAGCCTGTTCGCTTCCGTTGCCATTGGGAAGGCGCTTGAATCATCGCAAGGGTGTTCATCGTTTTAGGTCCTGCCGCTCTTTGCGGCCGGACCTTTATTGGGTCGGGCATGGAAACCGATTTCGCGGCGCGGCGGTTCTGGCGGTGTCATCAGTTCCCGTATGGCGGCAACGATTTCTTTGATCTTCTCGGTGTTCTCGCTGGTGGCGCGTCCCAATTCCTCAATCCTGCGGGCCAGGGCGTCCATTGAGACGGCCAACCGTGACAAGCGGACGAACGTTTGCACGACAACGACGCTCATCTGAATGGCGCGGGGACTGCGGAGAACGTTTGCGGCCATCAACGCCCCGTGCTCGGTGAAGGCATAGGGCAGATACTTCAAGTGCTTCCCGCGCCGTGAATCCGGGACCGCTTCGTTTAAGGTCACAATTTGTGACCGGTTCGGGTCAGGCTCGATTAAGGTCACAGATTGTGACCTTAAAGCGTCGGCTTCCTCCTTGGTGGCCCGGAATACGAATTCTTGGGGAAACCGTTGCATGTTGCGCTTGACGGCCTGATTCAGCGCCTTCGTGGACACGCCGTAGAGTTCGGCGAGGTCGCGGTCAAGGATGACTTTGCGCCCGCGAAGCAGGTGAATTCTTCCCTCGACGGTAGTAACGGGCAACATTGTTTGGAGTTTTTTCGATTTCATGGCGATTATCAGGGGTTGGCGGCGGGTTGAAGAGCGATCACGTTTCCGGGCTGCGCCGGGGAGACGGCAAACCAAGCCTCCCCCTGCTGCCGCGTGAGCAAGCCCTTGTAATTCTTATGCACCATTTGCGGGCTGTTTCCCGCCAGCTTGGCCGTCAACCCTTCGTCCGCGTGCATCGCGTAATGGCTGGAAATGTAGCTGTGTCGCAAACCATTGCGCCGATGCTTGATTTTCAGGTCGTCACGCAGGCGGGCAAACTTTTCGTGAAACTTCTTGTATCCCTGTGTCCAAATCGCCCCGGCACGCCCGCGATATGGCTCAAGCCACTGGCCCAGGCTGGCGCCGACTTCAATTAAGCGGCGGCTGCGCGTTTTAGCTTTGAGCGCGCCAACTTCTATATGCCCGGCCACCCTGAAAACGTCTGCCCAATCAAGGCGCATGATTTCCTTTTCCCTCAGTCCAGCCAGCCCGGCCAGGGCGATAACGGGCTGGAGGTCGGGGGCGGCGGCTTCGAGCATGGAGCGCAATTCGGAAGCGGAATAGCAGTCAATTATCTCCGGGTCTGAATTTTCGTGCTTCAACTGGCTGGATTCGAGCAGCCGGTGTGTGGGCGCGATGAAGTCCTGCTCCGCAGCCCACGCCAAAAACATTTTCACCACCCCGCGCCGCTCGTTTCGCGTTTTGGGCGCGGCCTTGGCAAACCGCCCCAAGTAGGCGTCAAGGTGCTGTTTGGTCAAATCGCACACGGCAAGGCCCGGAAAGGTTTTTGCGAATTCGCGCAGCCAATACCCGGTGTTCCGCCAGTGGTCAAAGCTTAACTGCGGTCTGCGGCCTTCCGCGGCAACGGTTTTGCTCTTGCGAAAGGCGATGAATTGCTCTATCCCTTCATGCAAATTGATGCGTTTAACCGTGAGAACAGAACTCAAAAAGCCGTCAACGGCTTCGTGCAGGGTGTGGCCATTCAGCTTTTTGGCCGACTCGCAGAATTCCGCCACAGCCGCCAGCAGGGAAAGCTTGCGCCCGGTGTCCTGCCGGAAGGATTGGAGCATTTCCAGCGCGGCCAGGGCGTCATTGGCCTGTGCGGAAGTCAGGGCGGCGGCTTGGCTGCCATTGGATATATCGCGGGCGAGCGCATCAGCGGCGGTCTTTGCCTCACTGTATGTGCGATAACTCGTCATTCGGCGCTTGCCGGCCACGTACGCGCAGACCCGGTAGAACGGGTAAGCCTTCGACTTGCCGTAAATGGTGGCCAGCAACTTGTTCCGGTGCTTTATGCGTTTTGGGAATTTCACGCTTTGTTGTTCGGATTCGGGCACATTCTGTGCGGAATCTGTGTCAGTTCGGGCCAATTCTCCATTTTTCAAGGGGAAAATGGCTGCCCGACATGGATTTGAACCATGACAAACAGATCCAGAGTCTGCTGTGCTACCGTTACACCATCGGGCAAGCCAACCTGGAGAGATTAGGACCTTTCCACGCAGAGTCAAGCGATTGCCGTTGGCAGACTGTGAGCCTTTGATCTTAACGCCCATGCCGCAACAATACCGCCTCATTTTAAAGCATGTTGATCAGCCGGGCTACACGACGGACATCGCCTGTTATTTGCGTCATGGCGGCTATGAAGCGCTGAAAAAAGCCATGGCGCTGCCAGGGAAGCAATCGCCCGACGGAAAAAAAATCACAGCCCAGGAGCAGATTCGCGAGGAGGTGAGAATTTCCGGTCTGCGGGGGCGCGGCGGCGCGGGGTTCTCCTGCGGGTTGAAGTGGTCGTTTGTGGATCGGCGCGGCGGGAAACCGATTTACCTGATCTGCAACGCGGACGAGTCCGAGCCGGGGACATTCAAGGACCGGCAGATCCTCTACAAGGACCCGCACCAGTTGATCGAGGGCATGATCATATCCTGCTTCGCCAACGATGTGCATCTGGCTTACATCTATATCCGGGGCGAAATGCCGGACGGCGCCCGCCTCCTCAAAACCGCGCTGGGGGAAGCGCGCGCCAGGAATTTCCTGGGCAGGAACATCCTCGGCCTGGGCTACGATTTGGAAATCCACGTACATCGCGGCGCGGGGGCCTACATCTGCGGCGAGGAAACCGGCTTGATCGAATCTCTGGAAGGCAAGCGCGCCTATCCGCGCATCAAGCCGCCGTATTTCCCGGCCGTGCTGGGCCTCTACCAATGCCCGACCATTGTGAACAATGTGGAGACGCTGGCCGCGGTCAAACACATCGTCCAGATGGGGGGCGGCGAGTACGCCAAGCTCGGCTCCCCGAACAACACGGGCACGCGCATCGTGAGCGTCAGCGGGCAGGTGCGGAGGCCGGGTTACTTTGAGATCGAGGTGGGCAAGGCGACGCTGGGCGAGCTTATATTCGACGGGAATTTTGCCGGCGGCCTGCGCGAGGGCCGAAAACTCAAGGCGGTCATCCCCGGCGGGTCCTCAGCCAAAATTTTCAAAGCCGGCGAAAAATTCAAGGTCAAGAAAAAGGCCGCCGACGGGCAGATGGCCGCCGTGGAAGTGGACCTGCTGGACCTTCCATACGATTTTGATTCCCTGCAAAGCGCCGGCACGATGTCCGGTTCTGGCGCGATCATTGTGATGGATGACACGGCCGACATGGTCGCCGCCCTGGCGAACCTGGCGGATTTTTACGCGCATGAAAGCTGCGGACAATGCACGCCCTGCCGGGAAGGCTCGCTCTGGCTGAGCAAGGCGCTGCATCGGCTGGCGCATGGCCAGGGCCGGCCGGAGGATGCCGACTACCTTCTGCACATCGCGCAAAACATCCAAGGCCGGACGATCTGCGCGTTTGGCGAGGCCTGCGCCTGGCCGGTGCTGAGTTTTGTGGGCAAATTCCGGGAGGAATTCGAGGCGCGCGGGGCCGCCGGCCAAAGCAAGGCCGCCGGCGCAGGCGCCGGCCGGGACCTGAAAATTGCGGCCAGCCCGCAAGCGTGACATTGCCATGCCGCAACTCTACGAATATTTTGGATTGGCCGTGTTCTTTTATACGAATGAACACGAGCCGATTCACTTTCACCGCAGATTTCAAGGTTGTCACGCGCGGGCGGAGATTATTTTGAAAGACGGCAAAGTATTGGTGCGAGCGAAGGCCGACGACATCGTCCGCAGGTGGGTTGAGTACTTTGTGATGAAGAAGCACAACACGCCTGAGGTCATTACCAAGAAGTTGAAATGAAAGCGCAAACGAAAACCTATCTGGCAATTTCGGAGGCGAGATATGTCTCCGGCTACAAAATTCGCCTGACCTTCAATGATGGCACGGTGCGGATCATGGATTTCGAGCCGTTCTTGCGCAAGTCCAGCAACCCCGACATCACACAATATCGGCAGTTGCGGAAATTCAAAAGCTTCCGGTTGGATTACGGCGATTTGATGTGGGGCGATTACGAAATGATCTTCCCAATTGCCGATTTGTACCGAGGAGAGATTTGATATGTCCACTGCCACGACAACTGAACCAAAGGCCGCGCCGCCGCCGGTCGAGAAGATCCAGATCAAGGTGGATGGGCGCGAGATCGAAGCGCCCAAGACGATGCCGGACTGGCAGGGCAAGCCCCAGGCCACGACCATGCTGCAAGCTTGCGCGCTGGCGGGCGTGGAGGTCCCGCACTATTGCTATCACCCCAAACTGCCCGTCGCCGGCAATTGCCGGATGTGCCTGGTGGAATTCGGCACGCCAGCCATCGGCCCCGACCGCAAGCCTATTCTCAACCCGGATGGCACGCCGCGAATACTCCGCGCGGTATTGCCGTACGAACCCGGCACCCCGCGCGGCGCCATTGCTTGCGCCACCCCCATTTCGCCGGGGATGGAGATTTATCCAGGTTCGGCGGCGACCAAACAAATGCGGGAGGCGGTGCTCGAATCGCTCCTGATCAATCATCCGCTGGACTGCCCCATCTGCGACCAGGCCGGCGAATGCAAGCTCCAGGAGTATTCCGTGCAGTACGGCCAGGCGGCGAGCCATTTTGCGGAGGAGAAGGTGCATAAGCCCAAGCAGGTGGATCTGGGTCCGCGCATTGTGCTGGACGATGAGCGCTGCATTTTGTGCTCCCGCTGCATTCGTTTCACCCGCGACATCGCCGGGGACGACGCGCTGGGTTTCGCGGAGCGGGGCAGCCACAGCACGCTCACCCGCTATCCTGGGAAGAAGTTTGACAACAACTACACGCTCAACACGGTGGATATTTGTCCGGTTGGGGCGTTGACCTCCAAGGATTTTCGATTTCAGATGCGCGTCTGGTTTCTGCGGGAGAGCAAGAGCGTCTGCACCAGTTGCGCGACCGGCTGCAACATCGTGATGGGTTCCCGGGAGGACAAGGTTTATCGCTACGAGCCGCGGGAGAACGAGGCCGTGAACTCCTGCTGGATGTGCGACCAGGGCCGGCTCAATTACAAATGGATCAACCGCGCGGACCGCCTCACCCAGGTTCAGGGGACCAGATTTCAAACGCAGGCGTCGCACCGGGTGTGGACGGAAGTGTTGAGCGAGATTGGGAACATCCTGCTGGAGGCGCCGCCCGGGTCCCTCGCCATCATCGCCTCCGCGCGGCAGACCAATGAGGAGTTGTATTTGCTGCAGAAGCTTGCCGTGAGATTTGGCGCCATGACCGATTCGGTTCCGCGCACGGGCCAGGCGGACGGGCTGTTGGTCAGCGCCGACCTGAACCCGAACAGTGCCGGAGTCATTTTGACCGGTTTTGCGCCCGCGCCGCCCGGCTCCAATCTTGCGAAGATTGCGGAGGGCATCCGCCGCGGCGGCATCAAGACATTGCTTGTGTTTGGCGAAGATGTCACCAAACATGGCCTTGGCGCGGATTTGCTGGGCCGGCTGGAGACGCTGATCGTGAGCGACATTCTGCCCAATGCGACCACCGAGCGGGCGCATTATCTGCTGCCGGGTTGCGCGCATGCGGAGAAGCGCGGGAGTTTCGTCAATGGCAAAGGCCGGGTGCAGCGGTTCATGCAGAACATCCAGCCCAAGGGCCAGTCGCGGCCGGAATGGGAAGTGCTGCACGAACTGGCCCGCGGTTGCTGCGGCCAGGAGGCCTGCATCGGAATTGAAGGGCTGTTCCATCAGATGGCGGCAGAGGTGCCGGCCTTCAAGGGATTGACCTGGGCGGCGCTGGGCGACCTGGGGGTGACGGTGTGCATGTGAAATTATAAGGCGAATCGTGATTACGTGGTTTAACAACTTGAGTCCAGCGAGCCAATTTCTGCTCATCAGCAGCCTGAAGGTGGTGGGGGTCTTTGCGGTGGTGATGCCGTTTGTGGCGTATGCGGTGTATGCGGAGCGGAGGATTGCGGCGTTCATTCAGGACCGTCTGGGTCCCAATCGAGTTGGGCCGCTGGGCCTGCTCCAGCCTGTGGCCGACGGGGTGAAGTCCTTCCTGAAGGAGGATTTCACGCCGGCGCATGTGCGGAAGGCCTATTTCTGGCTCGCGCCGATGATTGTGATGATTCCATCGCTGCTGGTGCTGGCGGTGATTCCGTTCGGTTCGACGCTGGGCCGGCAGAAGATGGTGATTGCGGATTTGAATGTGGGGATTCTTTATACCTTTGGCATAGTTTCTCTGGGGGTCTATGGAATTGTGCTGGCAGGCTATGCTTCCAATTCCAAGTATCCATTTCTGGGAGGGATTCGTTCCAGCGCGCAGATGATTTCCTACGAGATTGCGATGGGGATGTCGGTCATTCCGGTGTTTCTGTGGACGGGGGATTTGAACCTCAGCCGGGTGACGGCCTACCAGGCCGATTATGGATGGCTGCTCTGGCATGCGCCGGTTTCGTTCGTGATTTTTTTCATTGCGGCGTTTGCGGAGACCAACCGCCTGCCCTTTGACCTGCCGGAATCCGAGCAGGAGTTGGTGGCCGGCTACAACACCGAGTACAGCTCGATGAAATTCGCCCTGTTCTTTATGGGAGAATACGCGAATATGATTGCGGTTTCATCCATGATGGTGACCTTGTTTTTGGGGGGGTGCACGCTGCCTTGGGCCGGGTTGAACAACGTGGCCGATCCGTCCATCGGGATCGGGGTGCTGCAGATCGGGATTTTTTTGGCGAAGGTGATGGGGTTGATGGGGATATTCATCTGGGTGCGCTGGATGTGGCCGCGTTTCCGCTACGACCAGTTGATGAATTTGGGGTGGCGCGCCCTGGTGCCGCTGGCGCTGGCCAACATCGTGGGGACGGCGGTGTGGATCTGGATCATCCATTGAGAAACGGATGGAATTGAAATGATTGTAAAGCGAACCAAATTGAACCTGGCGGAGCGATTTTACGTGCCGGCGGTCGTGGACGGGATCAGAATCACGGTGGCCCACTTCTTCAAGAAGAAAGTGACGATGCAGTATCCGGAGGAAAAATGGAGCGTCCCCGCAGGCTACCGCGGCGCGCCCTATCTGGTGAAGGACCCGGAGGGGCGCACCAAATGCGTTTCCTGCCAGCTTTGTGAATTTGTCTGTCCGCCCAAGGCCATCCGCATCACCCCACCCGGCCCGGCGGGATCGCCGGAAGCGGGCAACGTGGAGAAAGCGCCGCAGGAATTCAAGATTGACATGCTGCGCTGCATTTTCTGCGGTTTCTGCCAGGAAGTTTGCCCGGAGGAGGCGATTTTTCTGATGAAGGACTATTCGCTGACGGGCGAGTCCCGCGCGGAAATGGTATATGACAAGGAGAAGCTCCTGGCGCTGGGCGGGGTGCATCAGGACCAGATCTGGAAGTGGAAACACAAATAGGATGCAAGCCGCCGCCTTTTATATCATTGCCGTGCTGGTGCTGCTCTGCGGAGGGCTGGTGATCGCCAACCCGGTGAGCCGCAACCCGGTGACCAGCGCGATGTTTTTGGTTCTGACGATCCTCTCCATGGCCGGTCTTTTTGTGCTGCTGGACGCCTTCTTTTTGGCGGCGGTGCAGGTGCTGGTTTATGCGGGGGCTGTGATCGTGCTTTTCCTCTTTGTCATCATGTTGCTGGATTTAAAGGAAGAAGAGCGGCGCAGGGTCAAGTGGGTCGCGGCGGGGCTTGGGGTTCTGGCAGTTGGAGTCATCGGCGCGGTGATGATTCGCACGATCAAGTTTGCCCGGCCGCCTGGGCGGATATCGGCGGTGCGGACGGTAGGCTCGGCGGAGGCGCTGGGCCGGGCGCTGTTCACGCATTATGCGCTGCCATTTGAATTGGTTTCATTGCTGCTGGTGGTGGCGATGATCGGGGCCATCTTGCTGAGCCGAAAGGACCTGCGATGAGCGCCATTGGCCTTCCGCAGTATTTGATCGTTAGCGGACTGCTGTTCTGCATCGGGCTGCTGGGCGTGATCGTGCGCCGCAACGTGCTGGTCATCTACATGTCACTGGAGCTGATGCTCAACGCGGGAAACCTGGCGCTGGTGGCGGCCTCGCGGTTCAACAACAACATTAATGGCCAGATCATGGTCTTTTTCATCATTACTGTGGCGGCGGCGGAAGTGGCCGTTGGGCTGGCGCTGATTGTGGCGATGTATCGCCGCCGCCAGACGACCCATGTGGAGGATTTGACCTCGTTGAAATTGTAACCATGCACGACTATCTGCCTTGGTTCATTTTGTTGATGCCGTTGTGCGCGGCTGTTTTGATCACGCTTTTCGGGCAGAAACGCGCGGCGGACAGCGCCACGCTCTCGGTGGGCGCGGTGTCGGCGGCCTTCATCGGGGCGGTGATTCTCTGGGCGGACGGGCTGCGCAATCCCGGCGGCCCGGCACAGCAGTTCATCACTTCGCAAAGTTATTTCACCTGGCTGCGTGTGGACAAGCTCTACGTGGAGTTCGGGGTGGTGGTGGATCCGTTGAGCACCCTCATGCTGCTGGTGGTGACCGGGGTGGGCGGGCTGATTCATATTTATTCGATCGGTTACATGAAAGGCGACCGCGGCTTTGCCCGGTTTTTCGCCTTGCTGAGTTTGTTCACGTTTTCGATGGTTGGCCTGGTGTTGAGCAATAATTTTTTGCAGATGTTCATTTTCTGGGAGCTGGTGGGCGTGTGCAGTTATTTGCTGATCGGGTTCTGGTATGAGCGTCCCGCCGCGGCGGATGCCGCGAAGAAGGCTTTTCTGACCAACCGGGTGGGGGATTTCGGATTTCTGACTGGAATAATTATGATCTGGGCCGCCGCCGGGTCGCTGAGTTTCAGCGCGTTGGAAACCCGATTTTTCGTGAACCCGGCAATGCTCGGCTCGCTGACCACGTTGGGCGGGTTGCTGATCTTCTGCGGAGCGGCGGGCAAATCGGCCCAATTTCCCCTGCATGTCTGGCTGCCCGACGCCATGGAAGGTCCCACGCCTGTCAGCGCCCTGATTCATGCCGCCACCATGGTGGCCGCCGGGGTCTATATGCTCTGCCGCGTTTTCTTCGTATTCAATCTTCCGGCGCAGACGGTGATTATGTGGATTGGGGGGTTGACGGCGCTGCTTGCGGCGTTGATTGCGGTCCAGCAAAACGACATCAAGCGCATCCTGGCCTATTCCACGGTTTCGCAATTGGGCTACATGGTGATGGCCGCCGGCTTGAGCACGCCGGCCAAGGACATGTTTTCTAACGCGATCCATCATCAGCCCGCCGCCATGTATCACCTGGCCACGCACGCCTGCTTCAAGGCCCTGCTATTCCTGGGCGCAGGCTCCGCCATCCACGCGCTGAGCGGCGAGCAGGACATCTGGAAAATGGGGCGGCTGAAGGAGAAAATGCCCGTCACGGCCTTCACCTTTCTGATCGGGACCCTGGCCTTGTGCGGCGTTCTGCCATTGAGCGGATTCTACAGCAAGGACGCGATATTGGCGGCGGCTTATGAAAGAAGCCCGGCGCTGTTTGGAGTGGGGGTGGTGGTAGCTTTTCTGACCACCTTTTATATGTTCCGCCTTGTCATTGTGGCATTTTGGGGAAAGGCAAAATCAGATCTGCCCGACCATGCCCACGAGTCGCCAAAAGTGATGACGACTCCGCTGTGGGTGCTGGCGTTCGCCTGCCTGGTGGGCGGGGGTTTGGGCATTTACCAGTATGTCAGCCGGCAATATTTCATCCCCGAAGAGAACCTTTCCGTCTGGGCCTTGTTGGCGCAGCCTTTTCACGACGCGCCCAAGACCGTCCTGTGCGGGCTGGTGGCGGTGTTTTTTGGGTTTGTGGCTGCCTGGGGGCTTTATGCCGAGGCCGCCTCGGACCCGCTGCCGGCCAAATTGCCCGGACTTTGCCGAGTCCTGCGCCGCAAGTTTTACTTTGACGAACTGTATGCCTGGATCATCGCCGTGACGCAGGACGCGATGGCCCGGCTGGCGGACCGGTTTGACCGGAAGATTATCGCCGGCTGTGTGCGGCTGGTCCACGGCGGCACGGAACTTGTTGGGCGTGAATTGCGTCTGGCCCAAACCGGCAACCTGCAAACCAGCGCGCTGCTCTTCGCCGCGGGCGCGGCGGCGGCGCTGTATTTCATGTTCCGCCACTAAAAATGTCGCCGCTGACTTACATATTTGGTTTGCCCCTTCTGGCCGCCGGGCTGATGGTTTTGATCCCGCGCAACTTCCGGTTCCTCATCCGTCTGCTGGCCCTGCTGGCCACGTTTGCTTCCATGGTCATCGCCGTCGGGGTGTTCTGCAAGTTCGACAACGGACTGGCCGGGCGGGAGTTCCAATTTCAGGAGCAGTTGGACTGGGTGCCGTCGCTTGGCCTGGGTTATCATGTGGGGGTGGATGGGATCAACCTGGGGTTAATCGTCATGGGGGCGATGGTGGCCTTTGCGGCCACATGTGTTTCGCGGCGGATCGCCAGACGGGAGAAGGAGTATTATATTTTGCTCATGCTCATGGCGGGGGGAATCCTGGGCGCGTTCGCTTCCCTGGACCTGTTTTGCTTTTACTTTTTTCATGAACTGGCGCTGGTGCCCACTTTTATCATGATCGGCGTCTGGGGCCGGGGCGAGCAGAAGAATTACGCCGCCTATCAGATCACCCTTTACTTGAGCATTGGGGCGTTGCTGGTTCTCATTGGGTTGCTGGCGCTGTATCTGCAACTGCCGCCGGGGGGGCGCACCTTTGACATCGCCACCATCACGCAATACTTCAAGGCCCACACGATGAACGGGAATGCCGCGCGCTGGATATTCCCGATGCTTCTGTTCGGCTTCGGCATTCTTGTCTCCCTCTGGCCTTTTCACACTTGGGCGCCGGTCGGCTACGGTTCGGCCCCGACAGCCACGGCCATGCTCCATGCCGGAGTCATCAAGAAATTCGGGCTTTACGGGCTGATTCGCATTGCGCTTCCCCTGATGCCGGACGAGGCGCAAAAGTGGATTTATATCCTGGCCATCCTCTGCCTGGGCAACATTCTTTACTGCGGGCTGGTGGCGATGCGCCAGAGGAATTTGAATCTGCTCATCGGCAATTCCAGCGTGGCGCACATGGGCTTCGCCTTTTTGGGCATCGCCAGCCTTTCGACCATTGGCATCACGGGGACGGTCATGATCATGGTGGCGCACGGTTTCCTGGCGGCACTGACTTTTGCCTTGAGTGGATACCTTGCGGATGAAACCAAAACCCTGGACATGGACCAGATGGGGGGATTGCTGCGCCGTCTGCCGTTCATCGGGACAGTCATGATCATGGCCATGCTGGCCGGCTGCGGGCTGCCGGGGTTTGCGAATTTTCCCGGGGAAGCCATGGTTCTGTTTGGCAGTTGGAGCCAGTTTGCCATGGTTTCGGGCCTGGCCATCTGGGGCGCGTTGGTAATTGCCGGGGTGTACATGCTCCGCGCCATCCACGACATCTGGCATGGGGAGAAGCAGTGGCTGGAAATTTCCGACGCCCCGAATCTTTGGCGCAAGCTTCCCTACGGGTTGCTCCTGGCGAGCCTTCTTTTGCTGGGCTGTTTTCCGCGCCTGCTCACGGACGGCATCGAGATGAGCGTCGTTCCGGTGGTACGGATGGCCTCGGGGATGAGGCTGGTCCCGCCGCCAAAACCCAAAGTGCATGAGCACGCGCCCAGATTAAGACAACCGTCCGAAACGCCAACGCCATGAATCTGTCTTTGATCGTGCCCGAAATGTCGGTGGTTGGACTGGCCCTGGCCATACTGCTGATTGATCTCTGGACTCCTGCGCAGTCCAAGCCCCGGCTTGGCTGGCTGGCGGTCGCCGGGCTGGCGCTCATCTTGTGCGCGACCTTTGCCCAGCCCATCGCAGGCGACCCGGTGAGCGGCTTTTCGGGACTTTTTGTGTGCGACGGCCTGGGCATTTTCTTCAAGCGCCTTTTCGTCGGCGCGGCCATTCTGGTTCTGCTGCTGGGGATCGAGTCCGCGGAGGGCTTCCCGATGGGCATCGCGGAATTTTACGCGCTGGTTTTGCTGGCGCTGGCGGGGATGATGTTCTGCGCCGGGGTCAATGATTTCATGCTGCTTTTTGTTGCGGTGGAATTGCTCACCATCACCTTTTACGTGCTGGTGAGCTTCCAGCGGGCGCGGGCGGATTGCCTGGAGGCGGGGGTGAAATACCTCATCATGGGGGCGCTTTCCACGGCTTTTCTGGTATTTGGCATGGCCCTTCTTTTTGCCGCGTCCAACACCACTAATTTCTCCGTCCTGAGCAGCGCCTCCGCCACGCCGGCCCACGATAGACTTTTCTGGCTGGGCTTGGCGCTGGTATTGGTGGGGCTGTCGTTCAAAATCGCCGCGTTCCCGATGCAAATGTGGGCGCCGGATGTTTACCAGGGAGCGCCTGCGCCCGTGACCGCTTACCTGGCGTTTGCTTCCAAGGCCGCCGGTTTCGTCCTGCTGCTGCGGGTCTTGTTTGTGGCCGCCCCGTACGTGGCGCGGCAATGGGAGACCGTATTCATGGTCGCGGCCGGGATCACGATTCTTTACGGCAACCTGTGCGCCATTCCGCAGCGAAATTTAAAGCGCCTGCTGGGCTATTCGAGCATCGCCCAGGCCGGCTATATGCTGCTGGGCATCGCCGCCCTGAGCCGCGATGGCGCCTCCGCCATTGTCTATTATCTGGCGGGCTATCTTTTCACCCTCGGCGCCGCCTTTGTCGTCATCTCTCTGGCGGGCCGGGAGTCCGGGGACATCAGTGCGCTGGCGGGCTTGAACAAGCGATCGCCCGTGTTGGCCGCGGCGATGGCGACGGCGATGGTTTCGCTGGCGGGCATTCCGCCGCTGGCGGGATTTGCGGGCAAATTTCTTTTGCTCAGGGCCGTGGTGGAACATGCCGCCACCAACCCCGCCTACTATGGTCTGGCCTTCATCGCCCTGGCCGGGATCGTCATTTCGCTGTACTACTATTTCGGGATCATTCGGGCGGTTTATTGGGGGGACGAGGCCGCCGACCCAACCCCCATCCCGATCTCCCCGGCGATGAAGTTTTCGCTGGCGGTCTGTCTGTTGGGCATGTTTTACCTCGGTCTTTTCCCCAACGTGGCGGTGGTGGCGGCCGAGGAGGCGGTCCAGGCGCTGAGTTTTTGACCAACGGGCGAAAGGAAAATCCAAAACGCGCTTGATTTCGAATCCGGCGCGCTTATCATTCCATCATATATGGCAGACATCGCAAACACCTATCCCGACAACGTGACGGGCAAGTATTACGTTGATAACCAGTGTATTGACTGCGACCTTTGTCGGGAGACCGCGCCCAACAATTTCAAGCGCAACGATGATGGAGGTTATTCCTTCGTCTTCAAGCAACCCGGCAGCCCGGAAGAGGAGGCCCAGTGCAAAGAGGCCAAGGAAGGCTGCCCCGTCGAAGCCATCGGCGACAACGGCTAAAAGCCGAGCAAGGGAACAACTGCGCCAGGGATCACGGGCTGTCAATGGAATCTGCGATTTTGCGGGATCGGGAGCGCCGCGGACCGGCGGAAAGCCCCGGCAATTCCGTGATGAACGAACTCATTTGGAGCATCCCAGACTGGCGCGGAAGGAAAGCCGCGCTTGACAAATCGGGCTTCGCCTGAGATGGTACCGGATATTCCATAGAATAGAATCCGGCTGAACAAAGACATTTTTATGAAATCCTCTCTTGATCATGGCCCCCGTGGATTCACGTTGATTGAATTGCTGGTGGTCATCGCCATCATCGCCATTTTGGCAGCCCTCCTGTTGCCAGTGCTGGCCAAGGCCAAGCTGCACGCCCAGATCACGCAATGCCTCAACAACCAAAAACAACAGTGCGTGGCCATGTTTATTTACGGGGGTGACAACAAGGATATTCTTCCCGACGGCTCCGGCGGCGACTGGGCCTGGGATATGTCGGCCACTATCGCCAATCAATTATGCGCGGCTGGAACCACACCGCAAACCTGGTATGATCCAGGAACCCTGCCGACCATCGGCCCGGCTCAGTGGTTTGGCAATCCGGCCTATACGTATCCCAACAACAAAACTTCCTTGTGGTGCTACGGCGCCCCGTGGCCTGATCCCTCTCCCGGTGAGGGTGATTCTCGTGTTGTAGGCTACGCCCAAACCTTCACTGGCACCGCGTCCTTCGGGACGCCCGGGACGGATACTTACGCGACGAACATGAATATAAAACTGACGACAACGTCGCTGGAAGCCCCTACTGGCACCATTCCGCTGGGGCCTGTCTCTTCACGCGTCCTGACGGCCTGCGCCATCCTCTGCAGCCCCGGTGCCCCAAATGAATATCCCCAGGACGAGGCCAACGCATGGGACCATCCGGCAGACGCGGTTTTTAACGCGGGCACCTTGCTCAGCCCGCATTTGAACAACGCGAGCAATCCGTATCCCTTTGGGGGAAATCAAGGGTACCTGGATGGTCATGGCAAGTGGGTGAACTTCCAGTATTTCATTTGCCGCGCAGGCCCGGTAGCCACGACTGGCACACCGCGCGCCAACTTCTACTGGTGAGCGATCGTATGGAGCGATGCTTGGGGTGAGGATGAACAGGATGAACAGGATGAACAGGATGAACAGGATGAACAGGATGAACAGGATGAACAGGATGAACAGGATGAACAGGATGAACAGGATGAACAGGATAAGCTCTGCCTTGGTTCCAAAGGCGGGAGGGGGCAGAATTTTTTCAGGAGGTTGCAAAGGCCGGGATTGGTGGCGAGCGGGGCCAGGGTGGCAGCGGCGTCCCGCCGCTGTTTGGGTATGGGATTTTGATAGAAGATCAGCGGCGGGACGCCGCTGCCACTCTGCCACTCTGGGTGTTTTGGCCACCTTGCGCGCCAGCGTGGTTGCGGATGTAGTGGCGGAATTTCTCCATGCTGGCCGGAGTGCGGACGATGTGGTCAAAGGATTCTTTTTGCCAGATGGTGTGAGAGTCAGGGATCAGAGCCGGGACGGCTCTGCCACTTTCTGTGCCACTTTCCTTGTCACTCTTGGGCAGTTTTAATATGTCATGGGCAGTGAAGGACTTCCACGAATGAAGGATTTCGGAGAGTGTATGCGCGCCAGACGGAGAAAGGATGGCATGAACATGATTTGGCGCGACGACGAATTCATGGAGCGTGTAACGTTGGCCGTCGAAGTGCCGCAATGCGTCTTCCACCAACTTCTTCACTTCGGGGGAGGCCAGCAGGCAGGATCCCGTGCCGGCATCAAGCCATTGCTGAAGGCGTTGCGGAAATAGCTCGTAGTATTCACGGCGCAGGGCTTGGTCGCGCGGTTCGGGATGGTTTTGCATCCAGCGGTCTCGCTCTGTCTGCCACTGTTGCAGTTTTTCTTGGGGCAAGGAATCGGCCAGGCGGAAGGTGACGAAGTAGGTTCTGCCTTCCTGCCTCCAGTGGGGCAGATCGCCTGAGAGAAAGGCGACCGGGGCTTGGGGATCGAAGTAATTGATCGGGGAAAAGGTGGCGGCGGCGTCCCGCCGCCGTTCTTTCATGCCAGAGAGGCGGGACGCCTCTGCCACTTTGACGAAGCAGGTTTTGTGTTGGACGCCTGGGTTGACCTGTTCCATTTTGGTGTCGCTGCCTTATCGGTAGCGGTACAGCGTGACGCGCTGGATGGCGCGTTCGCCAAACCCAAGGCGCACGCCGCTGCCGGACTGGTCGGCGGGCGGGTCGGATGTGATCATCGAATCGTCGCCGCCGATGAATTGGGCCGGGACCCACTTGCCCTGGTTGTCGAAGCGGCCGGCTTCGTGCCAGGCCAGACCGGCAATGCGCGGCCCCGGGGTGTCGGGCGTGAAGGTGAGGAGGAGATTATTGCCCGCGAGGAGGTACTCATCCGGGCCAAGGGAGATGAACAGACCGTAGCCCATTGGGAAGGCCACGGCATTGGAGCCGCGGAGGCCGGGGGGCATCTCGGCGTTGATGATGTAGTTGCCCAATTTGACCTTTTCTGTCGGTCTTTGCTTGTCCAAGACGACACCCCCAATGGTGCCGTCGGTTTGATGCTGGAGGATCTGGGGAGCGATTTGGGACATCGTCAAAAAGGCCTGGGAAAGGGACTTGGCTTCGTATTGGGGAGGCAGGGGCGGGAGGGGCTTAGTGGAACCCGGCCCTCCAAAGCCGACCAGCCGTTCTGGGGAATCCATGCCCGGCTCGGTCACCACCGCCGGGAAATTGATGCCGGTGATTGAAAACCATTGGAGCAAGCCGTCGTTGCCCATGCCGGTGTAACCGATGGCGCGCTGCTGGCCGATGGCATAGAAGGCATGACCGGCCCCCATGTCGCCGTCCTGGGCTTCGACGGTGAAGAAGGGAAGGCCGTTGTGGACGTAGCGGGTGGTCAAATCCACGATGTGATCGGCGGCGCCCTGGGCGTCATAGTAGGCGTCGGGGCAGTACATGTCCACCATGGGAGCGCCGGCTTTCCAGATGTCATGGACGTGGTCAATCGGCTCGCCATGGGGACCAATCCCCCATCCTTTGCTGCCCCAGGTGTTGACGAACATGGGGACGGGGTATTCCATCTTGCCGGCCTCGGCGACGTGGTTGACGTAACGGGCATAATTCCAGGCCATGAAGATTTCGTCGCCCTGAGCGCCCTTGCCGAAGACCTCGGCCCAAGTGCCGGAGGTTTTGAAACCGGCCGCCTGCCAGACTTTGCGGAACTCCGGATGCAAGTCCTCCTTGTGCTTTTGGAGGTAATCGGTCAATTGGGGCGGGACGGGCGCCGCATAGGCCAGGTTGGCGGCGGCAGACCGGTCCCTGGAGTCGCCGAAAATGCCGATTTCATTTTCCACTTGAATGAGAATGACGCGGTGGGACTTGTCCACCTGGCGGATGTGGCGCATGACGGCGGCAAAGGCGCGGGCATCGGCCTCCCAGTTGTTGGCGCTGAAGGTGGAGAGGTTTTCGGCGGTCTGGCCGTCCATGATTTGCGCGCGGGGGAAGCGATCCTGGTCGGCCTTGACCCAGGGGGGCGCGAAGTTGGATTGGCCGTTTTTCCAGCTTCCGAACCAGAGCAGGGTGACGCGGAGGCCGAAATCCCTGGCTCCCTGGATGATCCCATCGAGAATGCGGAAGTCGAACTTGCCTTGTTCCGGCTCGATCCAGTTCCACCCGATGGCCATCGCGCCGTTGTTTTGGTGCGTGGCGGCCATGACCGAATACATGTAGCGGAGGTATTCGGGGTTGGAAGCGCCGCTGGTGGGGGGTTCGGCGCCAAGAACGAGGAAAGGCTTGCCGTCCACGATCAACTGCGTGGCCAGGCCGCGCTTCTCCAGATGGGGGATGGACGGGTCGGCGGGTTTGATTTGGGCAGACGCGGTGATGGCCAGGGCGCAGGCCACCGCGCCGCCGGTTCGAATGAAAAGTTTCATAATGTGATTGAATTGAATTGACAGGAATTTCCTTTTCGCCGCGCCGCAGATACTCCGAGGCGGCGCGGGTGAACGAGAATTGGTTTTTCGCTCAAGCCCATGGTGTCCGCATGGTAAAGGAGCGACGGGGAATTTTCAATCGCCAAATGCCGCCTGTTTCGTATGCGTCCGGGCGGCGACGGGGAGTTTCCGGCACCCGGTTAATAAATGATGGCGGAGGAGTATTGACAGAGGCGCAAGACCGTTCACAATCCCCCCACGAACGAATGAAGCGGAGACGGAACATCCTCTTGGCGCTGGTCGTAGCTGGGGTTAGTTGCGGGTTGCACTGGTGGCCGGATCGCGGCCCGGTTTATCAAGACCGACGCACAGCCGATTGGGTGGAAGAGGCATTCAAAGATCCGCCAAGTTCTGAAGCCTTTGACGCGGTCTCGAAGATTGGCGCGCCCGCCGTGCCATTTATCGCCAGGGGTCTTCACGATCGATGCCACAGGTATCATTTTCTGTCCGCTGGGAATGAGTGGTATTTTATCCAGCGTCATCCCCGACTAGGCCGTTTGCTGGCGGCGCATGTGGAGATTTGCACAAGCAAACATTTACGGGCCTCTTGGCTGTTGTGGCGCATGGGCACCAACGCCCAGGCTGCCGTTCCCGACGTGATAGACTGTCTGGAGAATTGCCCCAGCCTGCACTTTATTAGCGCCTGGGAGATGCTTGGGACGCTGGAGGAGATCAGCGGCACCAATCCGGCCGCCATTCCCTATCTGACCAAGTGCGCCCGCGGTGGTGATTCATGCCGGCTGCGGGCGGCTGTGGCGGCCTACCGGATTAATGGACAAACCGACCTGCTGATGGAAACCTGTGAACGGCTGTCACGAATAGACCCGGCCGGGCTGCTTGATGGTCTGGAATTATTCTGGTTCAAAGACGACCCCGAATTGAATCAGCATCTGGTTTCTTTGCTGGAGAGATTGTATCTGGACCCGAAGCTGGATGCACGGGAACGGTCCTCGGCCATGGCTGAACTGGAATCGAGAACCAACGACGCTGCCGCCGTTGTTTTCTGCGCCCGTTTCCATGAAAAATAAGAAGAATCCGCTGACGCAGATAGTCCCGCAAGAGGGGGGACGACGGCGGAAGGACCACCCACGCACGCCTCGGCGAGGCGTCCCTACCGCGTCAATTTAGGAGGCCGCGTTGTTGGAGGGCATGGGGAGTTCGAGGGTGAAGGAGGCGCCGCGGCCCGGTCCGTCGCTGTGGACGGACAAGGAGCCGCCCAGTTCCTTGGCGGCAAGGGCGCTGCCGTGGAGGCCGAAGCCGTGGCCATCACTGCGGGTGGTAAAACCGTGATTGAAGATGCGGGAAAGGTTTTCCGGTGGAATGCCAACGCCGTTATCCATGACGGAGATTTTGAGGGTTCCATTGCCGTTGGCCACGCGCAGGGTCACCTTTTTGTCGGCGCGGCTGGATTGGGCGCAGGCGTATTTGGCGTTGCTGAGGAGGTTGATGAGGATTTGGAGGATTTTGTGTTTTTCGACGTTAATGGGGGGGACATTTTGGAAATCGCGAATGACGCGGACTTCATGGCGCTCCAAGGCGCCGAGGTTGATGCGCAGGCTGTCTTCGACGAGGCTGGGGATGTTGACGATTTCCTTGACGCCGAAGACCTTGGCGTAATTCTGTTGCATGGCGACAATCTCCTTGATGTGCTCGACATTTTCCTGGAGAGACTCCAATTCTTTGAGAGTCAAGGCCTTGTCGTCCAAGAGCTGTTGGGAGAGGGCGGCCAGGTAAGGGGGCACCTGGCGGCCCTTGGGGTCGGTGGTGAGAAAGGCGCCCAGGTCATGTTCATGTTCCTGCAGCAAGGAAGTGAGTTTGGAGAGATTGGCGACCCTGGACTTTCGCACGCTCTCGATGACCAAACTGGTGGAGACGTTGACGCTGTTGAGGACATTGCCGACGTTATGGAGGACGCTGCTGGCGATTTCGGACATGCCGGCCATGCGGGAGACCTCCATGAATTTCTGATGGGTGCGCAAGACCTCCTGTTGCATGCGTTCGCGCGCTTCGATTTCGTGTTCCAGGGAGATGGTTTTTTGCCGGAGGGAAATGTTGGCTTGGGCGAGTTCGGAAGTGCGGCTCAGGACTTGAGCTTCCAAAAGCCGTTGATCTTCCTGCAATTCCTGCTGTTTGCGGCGCAGGTGACGGATGCGCCAGGCGACGATGCCGGAGAGGGCGGCGCACGCCAGGGCGCCGCAGAGGAGGTCGAACCAAGCCGTCTGATAAAAGTGCGGACGGAGTTCAATTTGGAGGGAGTCGCCGGTTTTGTTCCACACGCCGTCGGCATTGGCGGCGATGACATGGAATGTGTAATGGCCCGGCTTGAGGTTGGTGTAAAAGGCCAGACGGCGGTTTTTGGGGTCCACCCAATCTTTGTCGTAGCCCTCCAACTGGTAGCGGAAGCGGACTTTCTGGGGCGCGATAAAACTGGTGGCGGAGAAATGGAACTCCAATTCACCTTGGCCCGGGGGCACGACCGGGTTCTGGCTCCTGAGCAGCTCATGGCCATTGGCGCGGACCATCTGGATATGAACCGACGGCTCGATCTGGTTGGCGGGGATATGAGCGGGATCAATTTCGACGACGCCGTTGAGGTTGGGGAACCAAATGCGGCCGTCCAACGACTTGCAGGCCATGTGACTGCGGTTGATCCGGTCCGCCGATTCGGCCAATTGGACGGACTCAGGCCCATCGTAGGCCTCACAGGCGACGCGGGTGGTTTTTCCATCGGCAAAATCATTCATGCTTTTGCGGCTGACGCGGAAAAGGCCGCGACCGGAGTCCACCCAGAGGTCTCCGAAGTCGTCTGGGACAATCTCAAAAATATTGTCGTCGAACAAGCCGCTTTTGCGGTTTATGTAGGCCACGTGGTTGTCCTTGAGCCGGGCGATTCCGGTCAAAAGCGCCACCCAGACCACGCCGTCGCTGTCCTGGCAAACCGACTGCACTTGGGAGTCGGCCCGGACTTTGAGGTCCCAATGCTGGGAGGCGCCGTCTTTGAATCGGAAAAGACCGGTCCTGCAGGCGCCCCAGATTTCTCCCTCGCGGCCCGGAGCGAGATGGATCGCGCCGATCGGTTGGGGATTGTCATTGGTAAGAAGATAGGGGAAGAAATAATCGCGACCGACGCGCCACAAGTTGGAGGCCGCCGAGAAGACTACCCCATGCGGGTCCTCGGCGATCCCCACGATTCGAGAGGAGGCGCCATACCAGGCGACAGGTTCCTTGCCTGAGAAGATCACCAGATTAGTGCCGCCGCTAACGAGGTAAAGATCCCCATCGCTGGCCTCGAACACCGGGCCAAAAATGACGCGGTTGGTCGGGACGGGGTTTTGGCTGAAAGTAGTGACCTTGCCATCGAAGTAACTGAGGCCGTGACTGCTGTCCACCCAAATGCCGCCATCGCGGGAGGCGCATAAAGTCAAGGCACCTCTGCCGTTAGTGCCTTCGAAGGCATTTTGGGTGGGAAACTTCACGTCAGCGAGCTGGCTCAAGCCGCCGTGGGTGCCGATCCAGAGGCTCCCTTCCCGGTCTTCGGCCAGGGAGAGCACGTTGTCGCTGGCCAGGCCGTCGGCCTTGCGCAGGAATCGGTAATCGCCGTCTTGATAGCGGGCCAGACCGCGGGTGGCGGTGCCGATCCACAAGACGCCCCGGCGATCCACCAGCAAGGCGTGAACGGCTCCCCCAATGGAAGGGACCGGCTTGACCGTCAGGTTGGTGTCCAGGCGACGCAGCCCGCCGGAGGTGCCGAGCCAAATCTGGCCTTCCCAGTCTTGGGCGATGCAATTGATTTTAGTCCTTTTTAGGTTGGAAATGGAAGCCTCGTTGGTTTTTCCAGCCTGCCAATAATGTAACCCCTGCTGCACAGTGCTAAACCAGACCCGGCCTTGGTTATCCTCATAAACAGAAGTGACATTAACGGGTTCGGTGGCAGATGGCAGGGGCGAACCGAGCACTTGTTCGTAAACGCCGGAACGGGTCAACCTGGCCGCCAGGCGGTCGGCTCCGATCCAGAGAGTGCCGTCCTTGCTCTCCATGATGGACTGGACGTCCAAGTCCGCCTTGCCGCGGTCCTCCCTTCCCCAAAAGGAGAAGGTCTGTCCATCGCAGAAGCCAAAAGAGCTGTTCTGAAGCCCCACCCAAAGGCCGCCATCTTTCGCGGCCGCCAGACAGTTGACCGTGCTGCTGCGAACCTCCGGGACGGAGGCCGGATCGAGCACATTGAATTCGACTCCATCGAAACGGACCAGGCCAACCGAAGTCCCCAGCCAGATATAACCGTCTTTGGTTTGAGTGACGGCGTTGATGATGTTGTCGGGGAGATTGAGCATGGGGACCGTCCAGGTCTGGCAAGAGTACTGGATTAAATCCCTGGCGGGGTCCAGGGCCGAGGCGCGCTGAGGGGCGAGGAACGCCAGACACACTGCTCCCGCCAGCCCGGCCTTGCAGGCAGGCGAGAGCGGGCTTCGCGCCGTGGCCGCAAGCAGGACCGCTTCGCGGGAACAATCACCCCCCTGATTACGGGCTGCGCCACCAAATTGGAGCCTCCTGGTCATAACCTCAGCGGGAAGCGTCCGAATCGCATTTAATCAAATGCAAGCCAATGCGAGGCTTTTTCAGGCCATCGCCGCAAGGGACGCACGGCGACACACTGCATTTGGCATTGAGTTTGCGCATAGTTACACATCGGCAGGGAGTCCTCTGGACTTGACCCCCTGAGTATGATTCATTAAAGGGCGGCCGATGTGGCGGAAATCCCTTGGACCGCCGCGACTCCAGATTTGCGGCAAAGAAGGGTGGTTAAAGCCCGTCCACTTTAACAGATCATTGGTTATTTCCTGCCGCGCCGAAACGATTGACAGTTGGCCAAACTGAGGGGACAAAACGGCTGGAGCAATTCCATGAAATCTGTAGCCGCTGAAACCTCGGGATTTTTGGGGAGCGCGGGCAGCTCGCTCTGCGGGCCAGCCTGCTGTTGATCTTATAGTTTCAACGGCATTATTCACCGGGAGCAGGGCGAGCACTCCCATCCTCGCTCGTCCCGGCTCACGGTGAGTAATTCCGGTCACCCGATGTTTTCATTTTCCACTTGGTTGCGTCCG
>Ga0187888_1001355_pt1 | contig 23547 bp, 19 predicted proteins | sample June2016WEW_7_40_FD_132987 | JGI IMG/M metagenome (GOLD analysis project Ga0187888, IMG submission 132987) | Peatland microbial communities from SPRUCE experiment site at the Marcell Experimental Forest, Minnesota, USA - June2016WEW_7_40 | ecosystem: Environmental > Terrestrial > Soil > Wetlands...
AACCCGGCGTCGGACACGGGGGTGGCGGAGGTTGATTTGGCAGGCGTGCTCATGGGAATCGTTTTGGAGACAGCTTGCGGGAAGCTTAGCGCAGCGGGATAGGAAGCGTCAACCGGCAGGCAGGCCGGGCAAGAGCCAATGTGGGGGATATGCCCCAACCGAAGTGTGGTATTCGGCTACGCCCGGCAACTTCGCCCTCCCATGAATTGCGAATTGCCCACCCTAAATCCTTGTTATCCGTTGGAAATCCTTTTGGGACCCTACGTGCAGATCGCGTCAGGTAGTTTGGGTGCGCCGGCTCGGGCTGCGGGCCCAGTGCGGGAGGTGAGATTCCGTGGCTTTATCCATCCCGGCCGGATTCCTCAAGAGGTTTGCGACGGCGCACTATGCCCTCGCCGCCTTGGCCGTGGCCGCCGCGGTTGGCCTAAGGCTGGCCTTCGATCCGGTGCTCGGCGCCCAGTCGCCCTACCTGCCTTTCCTGGCTGCTGTCCTGGTGGCGGGACGGTTGGGCGGCCGTGGGCCAGCCTTGGCCTCCACTGTCTTGAGTTGCTTCAGCGTCCGGTATTTCTTCCTGGAACCGCGTCACTCGTTCGCCCTGCCGCAACCTGCCGCCGCCACCGGCCTCGGTCTGTTCGCGATGGTTGCCATCGCCATCAGCCTCCTGGACAGGCCCGGCGGCTTGCTCCCCAGGAAGGCGGCTGGGGAACGGTGGCCGGAAGCGGATCCGGACCCGGTTGGCCCACCCATGCTGCGGCGGGTGGCCATGTTCACCGCCGCCGCGCTGGCGATCGGCATCCTGGCCTCCTGGCTTTGGAGGGGCTTTGAACACTCCACGGTGGCGGAACGCGGGGTGGAGCACAGCTACCAGGTGCTCAACGCGGCGGCCTCGGCGCGGTCGTCCTTGGAGCGCGCCCAAACGTCCCAGCGCGGATACCTGCTTACCGGGGACGACCAGTACATCGAGGCCTATCGGTCCGCGGTCGCATCGGAACGGCAGGCGCGCGCCGCGCTGCGCCGCCTGACCGCCGATGACCACGCCCAACAGGCGCGGCTGGATGAATACGACCGGTTGATGCAAACCAGGCTGGATATGCTGGCCAACTCCATCGAGGTCCGCAAGCAGCAGGGAATGGCGGCCGTCGCCGGCCTGATCCGCACCAATCGGGGTGGGAAACTGATGGATCGGCTGCGGGCCGTCCTGGACGCCGTGGATGACGAAGAGCACCGGCTCTTACACAGCCGCACCGTGGCCGCCAGCCAGGCCGATTCGCGCACACGCTGGATTCTGGGCCTGGGCGGCGGATCGCTCGTGCTTCTGCTGGTCCTGGCGGGCGCCAGGATTGAGCGCCATATCTACGAGCGCGCCCAAGTGGAAAGGGTGCTGGCCCGCCAAGCCCGGCTGATCGATCTTTCCCAAGACGCCATCGTCACGGCCGGCGGTAACCGCGTCATCACCGGATGGAACTCCGGCGCTCAGCAGATGTACGGCTGGACCGAAGAGCAAGCGATCGGCCGGAATATAGACGAGCTGCTGCACACCAGCTCCGCCATACCGATCGCGGAACTGGACCGCATTCTGGCGCGGGAGGGCCGCTGGAACGGAGAACTCGGCCACACCCGGCCGGATGGGCGGCAAATCGTCGCCGAAAGCTGGCAAGTTCTGCAGCGCGACGCCGCCGGCCGGCCGGCCGGATACCTGGAGATCGATCGGGACATTACCGAGCGCAAGCGAACGGAGGAAGCGCTGCGCCTTTCGGAAGAGAAGTTCGCCAAGGCGTTCGCCACCAACCCGGCGGCGGTGGCGATTACCCGTCTCGCGGACGGACTGTTCCTGGACGTGAACGAGAGCTGGGAGGCGATGACCGGGCATACCCGCGGCGAGGCAATCGGGCGTTCCGCGACGGACCTCTCCATCTGGCCCACGCCGGAGGAGCGAGATCGCTTCGCTAGGGAATTGAAGCAGAAGGGCTTCTTGCACGGGTGGGAGCAGACGTTTGCAAGGAGATCGGGGGAGAGCTTCGCGACGCTATTGTCGGCCGCGATTTTGACGGTTGCGGGGGAGGAAGTGGTTCTCTCGACGTTGGTGGACATCAGCGACCGCAAGAAAGCCGAGGAACAGATTCGGCGGTTGAACGCCGAGCTGGAACAGCGCGTTCACGAGCGAACCTCTCAGCTCGAAGCGTCCAACAAGGAGCTGGAGGCGTTTGCGTACTCCGTATCTCACGACCTGCGGGCGCCGCTGCGCGGCATCGACGGCTGGAGCCTGGCTTTGATCGAGGACTACGGCCCCGCTTTGGAACCGCGCGCGCGGGAATACCTTGGCCGCGTCCGCTCCGAGACCCAGCGCATGGGGCGACTGATCGACGATCTGCTGCAGCTTTCGCGCTTCGCTCGCGCCCAGATGCATCACGACACCGTGAACCTGAGCCTGATCGCCGAATCCATCGCCGCCGGGCTCCGCGAAACCCATCCGCAACGGTCTCTGGAATTCGCGATCCGGCCGGGATTGACCGCTTTCGGGGACGCCCGCCTGCTCGAGGTCGCGTTGACGAATCTGCTGGAGAACGCGGTGAAGTTCACCGCTTCGCGCGCGCACGCGCGTATTGAATTCGAAACCGCCGGGGCCGGCGGAAACACGGCGTTCGTGGTGCGCGACAACGGCGTGGGTTTCGATATGGCGTATGCGGGTATGCTTTTCGGCGCTTTTCAGCGCCTGCATAGCGAGGCCGAATTCCCCGGAACCGGCATCGGTCTGGCCACCGTGCAACGCGTGATTCACCGGCACGGAGGCCGTATCTGGGCGGAAGCCGAGCCAGACCGCGGCGCTGCCTTTTATTTCACGCTTGGAGACGGGAAGTGAACGAGCGGCGAACCATCCTGCTCATCGAGGATAAAGCCAGCGACGTCGACCTCACCAGAAGGGCGCTCAAAAAGGGCGGCATTGCCAACCCAGTGGCGGTCGCGCGGGACGGCAAGGAGAGCTCGGCAGGTGGCGAATTACGCCATCGCGCCGAATTCCGCTTCGGCGTCCAACGCGTCGCCCAAAAGGCCACCCGGTCCCAGCGCTTGCCAGAAACTGGCGAGGGCAATCGCCAGCAGCAGGAGCAGCGACGCCAAGCCGTAGGGCACGTACCAGGCTTGCCAATTGCCGCCCAGCAGAATGGCATTCGAGCCGTTGATAAAAACTACTGCGGCCATGGTCGCCACCAGGCCGTAGCGGAGCAGCAGGAAGAAGATGCTGGCGTAGATCACAAAGTAGATCAGGGCCTGGATCTGCCAGTGCGGAGAGCTCGCCACATTGCCTTCGGAAAAGATGAACAGCAGCGAGGCGGCGATGGCAGCCAGCACGTCCAGGCGCAGCAGGAAACGAAACGCAAAGACGGCAAAGAACAAGGCAATGCTGACGAAGAGCGCATTGCTGAAGACATGCGCGCAGCCGGCGATCCAGTGGAGCGAGCCCATGGTGAAATACAAGTCGCCGCCGGCGCCCAAATCGCCTTTGGCGCTGCGCCAGAAATCCACCAGGGATGCGGCCAGCCAGATGGAGGAGCCCATGGCGGCGCCGATGAGGACGTGGGCGGCCACCTGGGAGTCGCGCCAGCGGCCGGCCAGGACGCGGTTCCAGGTGACGATAGAATGCGGCCAGCGCGCCCGGATGGCGGGCTCGATCGCGAGGTACATCAACCAGAGCACGGCGGCGCCGATGAGCCAATTGCCGGCGGCGCGGTAGAAGAAGGTGAGCATGTCGGCGGTGGGAACGGCATGCACGTCGCCAAACCAGCCGATCATGTCCAGCAGAAAACTGGCGGCGGCGATGCGCAGGGCGCCCTTGCGATCAACCCTGGCCCGCTTCCAGTTGCGGCGCGCGAAGGGCGCCATGGCCAACATGCCGGCGGCGCTCAGCAGGAGCGTATAGATTTCGCGGGAGGAGAGCGAGGAAGGGTTCGAGACGGCTGTAGCCCAGGGAAAGGCGACAGTGGCGAAGGTAACGCGGCCTTTCCAGGTGGCGACTTCAACGCGCAGCTCGGTCGCGGGAATCTTCGGATGCGGCCCTTTCCAGGCGCGGATCTGGTCGGCGGGCGCGGGCGGAAGGCGGTCGGGCGAAGTTTCGGTGAATTTGGCGAAATCGAGCCCGGCCACGCGGAAGACGGCTTCGGCGGCGGCCGGATTCTCGGGCGCGCCGGCCAAATCGTAAGGAATGGCCGAAAACTCGCGCAACTGGCCGAGGCTATCGAGCGAAACCTCAATCATCCCGGGGGCGGTGGGGGGCGGGTTATGGCCGTCGACCTCGCCGTCGGGTTCGGCAATCAGCGGGGAAAGGCTCTCGCGATAATGCGCCATCACGGGGGCTTCGGCGGCGAGCCATTCGTCCCAGCGGTGCGGTTGGGGCAGTTTCTTCAGATACGTGATGAGGCTCGATCGGGATGAGAGCCATAGAGTGGAATCGCCGGGCGGGCGCGGGAAGCCGAAGGACTGGGCAAAGCCTCGGGCTTTGACGGCGAGGGCATCCGGCGGCAAGGCGAGCGGCGTGTGAAGGATGGCGTCGCTGGCCTGGTGGATCGCCAGGGTGGCGCCGAGGCAGACCAGAATCGCCAATAAGCAAGGGATGGCGAGACGGCGCGGCAGGGCCTCGTTCTTGCCCGCGGCGGCGACCAATTCCGGCGAGGGCATCTCACCGGCAGCCAAGGCAACCACCAACGGATCGCCACCGGGCAGGGCCGCGGCCACCGCCAAAGCCGATGCGGGGCGCCTGGCCGGTTCCGGATCGAGGCAACGGCGAATGGCGCGCTCCACCGCGGGATCGATTTCCGCCGCGATGGACGTCATGCTGGTGAGATGGCCGGATTCCTGCTGATCGAGAAGCTGGCGAACGGTCTTGGCGTCGAACGGACGCTTGCCGGTGAATAGCTCGTAGAGCACCAAACCAAGGGAGTAGATATCGCTCTTTTGGGTGATGTCGGCTCCCTTCAACTGCTCCGGGGCCATATAGGCGGGGGTGCCGTCGCGCGATTCCCGGCCGGTGAGCTGGCTGCCAAGCGCGGCCAGGCCGAAGTCCATGATGACCACTTCCCCGCGCTTGTCGATCATGATGTTCTGCGGTTTCAGATCGCGGTGAACGATGCCGCGGGCGTGGGCGGCGGCCAGCCCGGCACAGACCTTGCGGGCGACGTCGACGGCCTTGTCGACGGGCAGGCGGCCGATGCGGGTGAGCAGCGACGCCAGGTCCTCGCCGTCGATATACTCCATGGAGATGAAGGGCATTCCGTCGGCCTGGCCGATGTCATAGACCCGGCAGACGTTAGGGTGGGAAACCTGGCGCGCGAGGCGGACTTCGCCGTGGAAGCGTTCGAGCAGGCGGAGATCGTTGGCGGCCTGTTCGGGCAGGAATTTGAGAGCGATGGACTGGCCGAGGGTGAGGTCGGTGGCGCGGTACACTTCGCCCATACCGCCGCGGCCGAGCAGGGCAATAATGCGGTACCGGCCGGCAATCAGCGCGCCGGGAACGAACCGGCCCTCTTCGGCGGCAGAGCTGTGGGCGGTCGAAGTATCGCCGGCACGCGGCCCTGCGAGCACCGTCTCAATTAACGAGGGCTGAGGAGGCCGCTCCATTAGACTCCGATTGTACAGCGTCCGGCGGGCGCCGGGCGATGGGCGCGATTGCGGGGGGGGCGGAAGTTTCCTTTAGCTATCTTGAGATGCTACAGCTCGATATGGCCACGCCGGTTATCGTAGTGATACTTGTCTAGCCAAACGCGGGCGGCTTACCCTAAACCATATAGACGATGGTGCGAGATTTGTCGCATTTATGACCGAAACGATTCTCGTGGTCGACAGCAACCCGATTGGGTCGAAACTCACGGCGGCGCTCCTGCGCGCCGAAGGGTACGAGCCGAGAGTGGCCTCGAGCGGCGAAGGCGCGCTAGCCATGCTGGTCACGCTGCGGCCCGGCGCGATCCTGGTGGACCTTCAGCTTATCGGGATGGAGGCGGCGGAATTGGCCCGGCGGATCCGCCAGGACCCGCTGATCGCCAACACGCCGATTGTGGCTCTAGCGCCCGCGGCCTCGTCCGAACGCCCCAGCGACACCAATGCGGCCGGCTTTCGGGGACTCATTGCCAAACCCCTGGATGGCAAGAAGCTAAGCCTGCAGCTTGAAAAAGTTCTGGCGGAGGGAGTCAATAACGCCCCCATCGATTACGCGGCGCCTTGGCGCGAGGCGCCCGTGGAGAGGCCGGCGCCACGCAAGACGGCCGGTGGCGAAACGGAGGTAGCGGACCTGGCGCGCGAGTTCCTGGAACAGGGATACGAGCAAGCGCGAACGCTGGCCGAGGCGGCCGACATTGCGTTTCCGTTGCGCCAAGCCAAATTCCAGGTGCAGCACTGGATTGGAACGGCCGAATCTTTGGGGTACCGGGAGATTGCCGATACGGCGCGGGAGCTCGAGGGGGTGCTGGAGGCTCCGCTGTGGGACCGGGCGCGCACGGTTCTGCTCCTGGCCAATCTTGCGCACGGGTTTCGCGATCCGATTCATATGGCCAGCCCGGAAGAGGTTGACGCGCTGGCGCAGGGGCTGAGCGGTGAAAGAATCGCTTTGGTAGGGCTGGGACAGCGCGAAGCCGAACGTGCGTGCGTGGGGCTGCGGCGCGCCGGGGTCCGTCCGTATCTGTTCGACGAGAACGAGCCGCCCACCTCGGAAGCGATTCAGAACTGCTCCGGGGTGATCGTCGAGGTGCGGCCGGAGACGGCGCAGTCGCCCTGGTTACGGCCCAAACTGGTAATGCGCGAGCCGAAGGCGCTGGTGCTGATGGGCGCGCGGGGGGACATTTTGGCCCTGGACGCAGCGGTGCAGGCCCGCGCGCACGATTTTCTGATCGACGATTGGGCGCCGGAGGAAGCGGTGTTTCGGTTGGGGTTTGCGCGCGCCCGTGTGGCGCGAAAAGCGGCGGAACGGACCGGACCCGAAACCGAGACGACCGTCCAACCCGAGGAGGAGCTGCCGCGAAGCGTGGTGCTCGCGCTCGACGACCCGGCCCTCATCAAGACCCTGGGACGCGCCTTGGCGGATGCGGCGTTCGAGTGCACCATCGCCGAAGATGGACAGGAGGCCTTGGAAATGGCGCGGCAGCGGCGCCCCGGCGTAGTGGTTCTGGACGTGGATCTTCCCGGCAAAGACGCTTTCGCGCTGCTCGCCAAAATCCGCTCCGAGAAATTACCGGTCAAAGTGCTGTTACTGGCCGCGGAGGCGAACTGCGCGGAGATGGTGAAAGGGTTCAAACTGGGCGCCGACGAGTGCATGGTGCGGCCCATCAATCCGCGGGAATTCGCGGTCAGGGTGGTCCGGTTGCTGAACCTCGAGACCAAGGCGTGAGCCAGCCTTGGCGTGAAGAATTATAGCCACCGCTGAACGCCGACGAACACCGATAAAGAAATCGAGCGGTTTATCCGTGTTCATCCGTGGCTATTTTAAGTCTTTCACAGCTTCTGACGGTCGCTGAATATAGCTACGGCCCGGGGTTCACCGCATTTCATTCGGTCGATGGCCAAAGGAGTATGACCTTCGGCTAATTGGAAAAATTAGAACCATTCCGCCGGAGAGCCGATGAGTACTCTGATGACGGCGCATTCGGTAACATCCGCTGATCCTGGGGCGCCGGCCGCCAGTTCCAGCCACGAGAATCCCTCCGCCAAACACCTGGACGTCTACATCAGTTTGTCGCGCCTGGCGCCGTTCCACGCCAGCGCGCTCAAGCTCATGAACATATCGGTGGAAGGCGACTCGGCGTTTGCCGATTTCGAAGAAGCATTTAAGGGCGACCCGGCCTTGACCGCCGATCTGTTGCTGGTGGCGAATTCGGTCGAGTTCGGTCTGCGTGCCCGCATTGAAACCATCCGCCACGCGCTCACGTTTCTGGGCCTGGAGCGCGTACGCTCGCTCGGCTGCACCATCGCCTTCAGCTTTTACGTGCGCAACGTGCCGCGTACGCCCTACATGGCGTCGGTATGGGAGCACAGCCTGGCTACCGCCGTTCTGGCGGAATTCATGGGAAAGCTTTGCCGGCAGCAGTCGGTCTACACTTCCGGCCTGACGCACGATCTGGGCCGGCTGGCATTGTTCCTCAGCCTCGGCCCCGAGTACGCGGCGCATATGGCCAAGCCGTTCGAGAGCGAAGAGGAAGCCGAGGTGGTGGAACTGGCCGAATTTGGGATCGATCACTGCGAGGCCGGTGCCAAAGTGGCCGTGCAATGGGGTTTCCCCGAGACCCTGCGGACCATGATGCTGGAACACCACAACGAGATCAAGGGAAATCCCCGCGATCCGTTGAACCTGGTCCGCGCGGCATGCCGCATGGCTTCGAGCCTTGGTTTTCGGGAAGTGGAAGCGCCCGCGCTACCCTACGACGACGTGTTGCCCGAGATCTTCCGCCGCAACGCCGATTTCGAACCCGAAGCCCTGCGCGAGCAGGTCAAGCAGCGGATCGCGGCGTTGAAACTGGCGAAATAAGCGTGGAGCAGGCCTTTTGGCCAGCATTTTCACAGACTGAAGTCCGTGCCACCTGTGTTATTTCATGCTGTCCAGCGCGGCTAGAACTTCTTCGCTGTGATGCGAAGGGTTGACGCCTGTCCAGACCTTCACGATCTTGCCCGAGGGATCGATCAGAAAGGTGTTACGCGAGGCCATGCCGCGGGCGTTGAGCGACCCGTACATATCCACGACCTTCTTATCGGTGTCGGACAGCAGGCGAAATGTCAGACTTTCTTTGGTACAGAACTGTTGATGGCTGTCGGTTGAATCCACGCTTACGCCCAGGATCACGGCGTTGCGCTGATCGAACTTAGGTAAGTCCTGCTGGAAATTGTGGGCTTCGATGGTGCAGCCCTGGGTCATATCTTTCGGGTAGAAGTACAGCACCACCCACTTGCCCTGAAACTGGTGTAAATCGATGGAAGTTCCATCCTGCGACGGCAGGACGAAGGTTGGGGCAGTCTGGCCCGCTTGCGGCACTCCCGCCGCACTCAAACAAAAGCCGGCCAAACACACCAGCAGAATCGTAATTGTAACGTTGCGCATGAATTCCCTCCTGATGAGGCCAGCATAGCACGAGCGGAAAGCTACCCGCGCACGAACCTGCCGCAAGGCGCGATGCCTGTTGCGGACGCATAGATCCAGCGGACTTATGGCTGCGAGGCTTCGCGGCGCATCCCGTCGATGACCCACATCCGGACCAGGGTCGAGACCTCAAGTGTCTTGCGTTTTGCCAGGTGCTCGATCATGCTCTTCGCGGCGGGAGGAATTCGGATATTGAGTTGCCTGGTGTTCGGCTGATTCCAGTACTCCTTCAGCATCCGCTCGAGATCTTGATGGTCGGGATCGGCTTCGACAATCCCGCGATCCAGCAGGTCGAATCCCTCGTGGCGATCGAAAAAATCGGACAGTTCGGCGTCGCCGGCATCCTTTCGAGGCAGGCGGATCTTAGCGCCGCGTCCTCTTTTTCCCGCTTTCACAGCCGTTTGGATTGGACCGAAGCCGTGGCGCGGCGACGGTCTCCATGTCAGGTGTTCTCCTGGGCCTATTTAGGGGAATTTCCCCGAGTGTGGTGACGGGTGAGCGGCGCCATCGGGCTAGAATAATGTACTCATGCGCCTCGCCGTTTCCCTCCTCTTCGCGGTTGCGCTTTGGCCGCAGCCGCAGCCTTTCTCCGGCGCGCCGGATCTGGAACACTCGCTGCGCGGCCTGAATGAACTGGGCAGTATGATGATGATCGCCGCGCACCCGGACGACGAGCGCACCGGCGTGCTGGCGTATTTCGCCCGCGGCCGCAACATGCGCACGGCATATCTTTCTTTAACGCGCGGCGAAGGCGGGCAGAACCTGATCGGTTCCGAGCAGGGCGCGGCGCTGGGCGTCATCCGCACCCAGGAGCTATTGGCGGCGCGGAAGATCGACGGCGCCGAGCAGTTCTTCACCCGCGCCATCGATTTCGGTTTCAGCCGAACGGCCGCGGAAACGTTCGAAAAATGGGGGCACGAGCGAATCCTGGGCGACGTGGTGTGGAACATCCGCCGCTATCGTCCGGACGTGCTGGTGCTGGTCTTCAGCGGAACTCCGCGCGACGGCCACGGCCAGCACCAGGTCTCCGCCATGGTGGGCAAGGAAGCGTTTGCGGCCGCGGCCGACCGGAAGCGTTTCCCTGAGCAGCTCCAATGGGTCCAGCCGTGGCAGGCCAAGCGGATCGTGCGGGCGGAGTTCCCCACCAATTTCGTGTTTCCGCCGGGCGCATTTCCGCCAGCCGCCGCGGCGGGACGCGGAGGCCGCGGTGCACAGCCGGCCGCGCCGTTCTTCCCGCCGCTGCCCATAGCCGGTTCGGTGGAAACCGGCGATTTCAACCCGGTACTGGGCTATTCCTACGAGGAGCTGGCCGTCTTGAGCCGTTCCATGCACCACAGCCAGGGAACCGGCGCCATGCGGCGTCCCGGTCCGGTGCGCACGGATTTCGGCCTGGTGGGCGGCGCGCCGGCCTCGGGCGACCCCTTCGACGGCATCGACACTTCCTGGAATCGCATTCCAGGCGGAGCGGCGATCGGTGCGATTCTGACCGAAGCTATCCACACGTTCGAGGTGACGCACCCCGCCAAGACAATTCCGCTTCTGGCCAAGGCGCGGCCTCTGATCGCAGCCCTCTCCGATCCTCTCGCCAAACTGAAGCTCGCCGAGCTCGACGAAACCATCGGCCAATGCGCCGGCCTTTTTCTGGAAGCTCAGGCCGGCAGCCCCGATGTAGTTCCGGGCGGTCCCTTCTCGCTCACCGCCACGGTGCTGAACCGCTCCACCGAGCCGGTCCGCGTGATATCGGCCAACATCGAAGGCACCTGGAACCAGCCCCTCAATGGGAAGCCCGCCACGTTGGGCTATAACCAGGAATCCCAGATTCAGTTCAAGAGCACGGTGCCGCCGGGCCAGGAATACTCCCAGCCCTACTGGCTGCGCGACCCGGCCGAGCACGACCTTTATCGGGTCAAGGACCAACGCCTGGTCGGGCTGGCCGATACGCCGCCGGTCGCGAGCGTGCGATGGCGCCTGGAGGTCGCCGGTGTCGAAATCGAACTGGTGCGTCCGGTGCATTATCGCTATGCGGAGCGCTCCGAAGGGGAGCGTGTCCGTCCGCTGGCGGTTGTGCCCACGGTCGCGGTGAATCTCACCGAAAGCGTGGCCGTTTTCCCGGATTCCGCGCCGCGGGCCGTACACGTCGTGCTCCAAGCCAATGCCGCCAAAACCGCCGGCACGGTTCGCATGCTTGCGCCCGCAGGCTGGAAAGTTACCCCGCCGGACGTGCCCGTTCAACTCGACGACACCGGAGAAGAGCGCGAAGCCGTGTTTCAGGTTACGCCTCCGGCGGGCGAAAGCGTTGCCGATTTACAAGCAGTGGCGAACGTCAACGGCCGTGACATTCCGGACGGCATGCAGGTGATCTCTTATCCCCATATCCCGGTCGAGACGTTGTTCCCGCCGGCGCGGATCAAGCTGGTGCGCGCCAGCATCGAGGTTTCGGTCCACCGGGTCGGATACATCATGGGCGCCGGCGATGAAATGCCGGGCGCGCTGCGCCAAATGGGGTTGGAAGTCACTCTGCTCTCGCCGGTGGATTTGGCGCAAGGCGATTTGAGCCGTTTCGAAGCCATCGTGGCCGGCGTGCGAGCTTACAACGTGCGCGCCGACGTGCGCGCCAACCAGGCCCGCCTGCTGGAATACGTGAAGAACGGCGGCACGTACATCGTCCAATACAATACCGGCGATGTCACCTTGCAGGCCGGCCCGTACCCGTTCACTACCCCGCCCGGCAATAACTACCGGGTCACCGTGGAAGACGCCCCGGTTCAGTTGCCGCACCCGGATAGTCCGTTGTTGCAAACGCCCAACCGCATCGGGCCGCGGGACTTCGACGGCTGGGTACAAGAGCGCGGCCTGTATTTTGCCACCGAATGGGATAAGCGCTACGAAACCGTGCTTTCGAGCCACGACCCGGACGAGCCGCCGCTCGCGGGCGGAGAGCTCTGGACCCACTACGGCAAAGGCGTTTACATCTTCACCGCGTATGCCTGGTTTCGCCAGTTGCCGGCCGGTGTGCCAGGCGCGTATCGGCTGTTCGCGAATATGCTGAGCGCGAAGTAAGACGGTGCCAGTCCTCAGGCTCGACCTGGCCGAACTCTTCCTCGATAATCCGGTTGATCTCGGCCGTTTCTTTATGCAGGCTGCGTAGCTTACCAAATCCATTCATCCACGGCTTGTCCTGATTTGCCCGGACCTGCAGTTTCTCGGCAAGCGCCTCCGATACCAGCTCCCGCAGTGGAATCCCTTGTTCGGCCGCCACCGATTTGGCACGCCTGAAGAGCGCGTCCGGAATTTCGAGGGTCGTCTTCATCCAATTGCCATTCTCCCATATTTATGGGAATGCGCGGCGCAGATCGTACCGATGTGTGCTCCGATCAGTGGTGCGTCGGAGCACACGGAGGATTCTTCGACATGCTGAAAGAGGAATTTTGCGAAAATCCGATGGGGCGGCCATGAAGGCAAAAACGCCTGCTCCACCAGAACTTCTACGGCAATTCCTCAAGCAGCCGGTCAATCTCCTCCGGCCGGATATAAAAATGGGGCGACGTTCGCACCCAGCCCGCGCGCGGGGCGGCCGCGATTCCGGCGGCCATGAGTTTTCGCACAATGTTGCGCGCTTCGATGCCGCTCTTACGAAAGCTCACGATTCCCGCTCCGGTTTCGCGCGTGCGCGTCCCGAGAACTTCGTAGCCCTTCGCCTGGACACCGGCGGCGATCCGGTCTCCAAGCGCCTGCACCACCGGCCCAATCTGTTCGATGCCAACTTCAAGCAAAAACTCAATTGCCGCCCTTAATCCGAAACATCCTACGGTATTTAGCGTGCCGCACTCATACCGGCCGGCATCTGATCGCAGGGTCATGTCGCGGGAACCGTAATCGGCGTAGCCGGCTACGTTGGTCCAGCCGAATTCCACCGGCTCGACCCGGTCCTGCAGTTCGCGCCGTATATACAGAATGCCGCAGCCTTCGGGTCCGAGCAGCCATTTATGACCGTCGGCCGCCAGCGCATCGATGTGACAGGCCTGGACATCGAGCGGGAAAGCGCCCAGCCCTTGGATCGCATCTACCAAATAAATGCATGAGTTACGATGGCAGATCTCGCCGATTTCCTGAATTGGCGCCCGATAACCGCTGAGAAACTGCACAAAGCTGATGGCGAGCAACCGGGCGCCGCGCACGGCCTTCTCGATCGCCTCCAACGGCGAGTCCACATGGAGCCAGGTGACAGCCACGCCGCGATCTTCCAACCGCTTCCATGGATAATAGTTAGCGGGAAATTCTTCAACGAACGCTACAATTCGGTCACCCGGTTTCCAATCGATCCCCATGGCAACCGTGGCGATGCCCTCCGAGGTGTTTTTGACCAGAGCAATCTCGGAGCGGTTGGCGTGAATCAAACGGGCTGCGGCCACGCGCAGCCCTTCGTAGGCGGCCAGCCAGCGGTCATAATGCAAGCTGCCGTAGGCGAGGCAGTCGTCTGCCAGCCACTTCATGGCCTGGGCGGCCGGCAGCACCAGCGGCGCCACAGCCGCGTGATTCAGGTAAATTAATTTCTCCCGGATTGGGAAATTGGTCTGGTATCTCTCCCAAAGCGGTACGGAGTTTAGAAAACTTAATCGAGATTCTGTCGTCACTTCCTCTACAATACGAAAAGGACCCCCAGAGGGGAAGATGCATCGCTTGGTCCAATTCGTTTGCCGTACCGGTTTGAGCGTGACGCTGACCGCTATGCTCGTCTGCGCCGGCGATTCGAAAAAGGACGATCCCAGCCAAATCGGCAATCGCGACGTATCTAAAGGCGTTAACTTCTACTCCCTCGAAAAGGAGCGGGCGCTGGGCCGTCAGCTCGCGCAGGAAGTGGAGCGCCAGGCCAAGATCGTAGACGACCCCCTGATTTCCGAGTACATCAACCGCGTGGGGCAAAACCTGGTGCGCAATTCGGATGCGAAGGGGCCGTTCACGTTCAAGGTGATCGAATCGTCCGAGGTGAATGCCTTTGCCCTGCCCGGCGGCTACGTCTTCATTTATAGCGGTCTGGTCCGCATCGCGGATGAAGAAGACGAGTTGGCCGCGGCGATGGCGCACGAAATCGCGCACGTGGCCGCCCGCCACATGACCCGGCAAGCCACCAAGGACCAGCTTGTGACCATGGCGGCGTCCGGCATCGGCTTGCGCGGTTGGACTGGGTACGCCACTCGTCAGGCCGCCAGTCTGGCAATTCCCATGACCTTTTTGAGCTTCGCCCGCAAGGACGAATCCGAAGCCGATTACCTGGGCGTGCAATACCTGTACGCCGCCGGCTACGATCCTACCGGCGCGCTCAGTATTTTCGAAAAAATGGAAGCGCTGGAGCGCCGCCAGCCCGGCACGATTTCGCGCGCGTTTTCGACCCATCCCATGGATGCCGACCGAATGGCGCGCACGGAAAACGAGATTCAAGCCATTCTGCCGCCGCGCAACCAGTACCTCGTCAACACCTCCGATTACACCGCCATCCGCCAGCGCCTGATGGCGAGGGAAACCGCGCAGCCAAAGTCCTCCCCCGAGCAGCCAACGCTCAAGACCGGCCAAGGGGCCGGAGTCCCCGGCGGAATTTTGGGACCAGGCCGGCGGTAAGCAGCCGTGGCGCAGGCCGTCGGCCGGCCGTCGGCCTGCTGCGTCGGCTGTCAAGCCCACGTTCTTTCCGGTACTGATCAGGATGGCCTCCGTGCCGCTCGCGCCAGCCGGCCCTTTAGCCCGGAAATCTCACAGAGAGGGTGGCGGAAAGCCGGATCCTGTGGCATAAACATATTTACCACAACATGTTTGGGCCAGAAGGGAGAACGGCTTCCGCTATGAGAGTGTAACCAATCCACATTCGAGTTTGCAGCCCATTTTTCGCGCCAGGTGATGGCCCGATTTGATGGGGGAACCATTGTTTCCTGGACGGGCGCAATCCGGTCTTCGTGGACCATTCCGTACAGGAGTTGGTGTCCCAGCGGATCTACGGATTGGCGTTGGGATACGAGGATTTGAACGACCACGAGCAACTGCGCCAAGACCCGCTGTTGCGAGTGCTGGCGGGCAAAGCAGATGTGGAGGACAGTCCCCTGGCAGGCAAGAGCACGCTCAACCGCCTGGAAATGGGCGCCGGCATCGTCGGACCGGTACAGTCCGCCCGCATCGCGCCCGGCTTCCACCAGCGCGTACATGCGGTTCCCGTTCGAAGGCGCGATGCCGATGCCGATTCGGCCCAGGCCCTGGTCGAAACCGGGCAAACCGCCGGTAAGCTGCTTCCACGTGTTGCCGCCGTCCGTAGAGCGGAACAATCCGCTGCCCGGCCCGGAGAACTCCCCGTTCTCCCATGGCCCCTGCCGCGCTTGCCACAGCACCGCTTAGACAATCGCCGGGTTGCGCGGATCGAACGCCAGATCCACCGCGCCCGTGTTCTCATCCTTATATAAGACGCGATCGAAGCGATCGCCGCCATCGGTCGAACGGTACACGCCGCGCTCCGCATTCGGCCCGTAGGGATGGCCCAGCACGGCCACGAATAAACGGCGCGGATCGCGCGGATCGACGAGAATGCGCGCGATCTGCTGCCCATCGCGCAGGCCCAGATGGCGCCAAGTCTTGCCGGCGTCGGTGCTGCGATACATGCCGTCGCCCACCGAAAGGTCCGGCCGTTGCAAGCCTTCGCCCGACCCGACGTACACCGTATTCGGGTCCGACGGCGCTACGGCTACATCGCCGACCGAGCCGGTCGGCTGATCGTCGAATACCGGAAACCAGGTGCGCCCGGCATCGTCGGTTTTCCAGACGCCGCCATTATTGACGCCGATGTAGAACACGTTCGGCTGCTGGGGAACGCCCGCAGCGCCCACCGTCCGCCCGCCGCGGTACGGCCCGATAGAGCGCCACCGCAGCCCCGCATAAAACTTCGGATCGAAGTTCTGTGCCGCGAGAGGGAGGAGAAAAAAGAGGATCGCAATCGACTTTCGCATGGTTTTTTCGAGAATAACACCGTGAAGAACCTGGGTTGGGGCACTTCGGACCACCGGTGCCATGAACAGGGACGCCGGCTTATTCCAGAGGAAGCACCCTGGCGCGTGGCTCGTCCGACCAGTCAACGGTTACAATGGCGCCCTGGGCGAGGTCGGCCTCGCAGTCGACCAGGGCTTGGACGACTGCAGCCCCACGGGCCTCCGGAATCAGCGGCTCTCCGCGGAGAAGCACAACGCTCGGCTTGGAGTCCTTTGTGTGCGCGAGGATGCGCGGAAAATCTAGGTCATTGGTTAGGAGAACGTATCCATTCACCCGCGCGTAGTCGCAGATTTCCTGATCCGAGGCCGAAATTCTTCCGATGGAAGCCCAATGCGCCACCCGATGACCGGCGCCACGCAAATGCGGGACCCAGCGGGGTGTTAGGTTCATATCGATGAGGATGTTCATCAACTGGCGAGGCGGATCTCGTGTCCTTGCGCCAGACGGGCGGCGAAAGCGAGCGCTTCGCGGATATCCTGTTCTTCCAGGTACGGAAAATCAGCGAGCAGTTCCGCGACGGTGCGGCCGGCGGCAAGCGCCTCCACAATCATTCCGACAGTTACCCGCATGCCGCGAATACAGGGCTTGCCGCCCATGACCTCCGGATCCATCGTGATGTGGTGAAATCCCAGCACGTTGTCATCATACCGCACGCGGCGGTCAGGGCCCGCGCTGGTGTACAATAGTACACAGGATGGAGGCCGAATGGAACTCCGCCAAGGCAAGAGCGAATCTGCGCAAACATCGTGTTCGCTTCGCCGACGCGGTGACAGCGCTGGAAGACGCGAGGGCGATATCGGTTCGCGACGAATGCGACAACGAAGAGCGCTGGGTTGCCATCGGTATGGATTCCCTGGCCCGTATTCTTGTGGTGGTTTACACGTGGCGTGGCGCGACGGGCGGCAATATGAAGAAGGAATATGACTTCAGCAAGGGAAGGCGCGGAGCGGTCTTGAGGGTTGCGCCGGGAAAGACGCGGGTCACGATCCGGCTGGACGACGACGTTCTCGACTGGTTTCGCCAGCAGGTCGATGACGCCGGGGGCGGAAACTACCAGACGCTGATTAACGAGGCGCTGCGCACTTTCACGCGTCATAAGCAGGAGCCGTTGGAGGCAACTCTGCGGCGGGTAATTCGCGAGGAGATCCGCCGAGCCGGTTAGTGAGTGGGCACGGGCGGACTTCTGGGATGGCCAGCCAAGCGATAGGGGCTCGGTTCGGCGGGGGGCTGGTTGCTATTGTGGCCTCTCGCCGGGGTCTCGCGGTTTCATTCTCGAAGTCGGCGCTTCGGGCGTTCCCCGCCTCCTCGGGAAGCCGTTTCGGAACACCCGCGCACCAAAAAGAATGGATGCCCAAGAGACAAGGACCACAAAGAATGAGCGCCCGGCAAGGTTAATGTCGAGAAGAAACAGACCGAATGTCACCCAGAATAGTCCGAAGACCCAGGCTCCAATCCTCTTGTACTAGCGTCGGGTTTGGAGAGCCCCGCCAGAGGAACACATCCACGGCGCGACGATTCACAAACGCGTCGGGCCAGACAACGTTGCTTTGCCTGTTCCTCATTTCGGCGATGAATTCTGGGAGGTCTTTGCTCCCGGAGTGTCGCCGCTTCATGCTTTATAAGATAACATCGCCGGCTCCATGAATCGATTGCGGCGCGACAACGGGAAGCGGAAACTAGGGGAAACTAGGGACCACCGCGCCGGGTTTCCTGACGTTTTCGCCTGCCCCTTGCCAGAGTTCGGGATCTCACCGTTAAATGCCCCTCCCGAAAGCTGCCGAAGCCAGCCTGTGGAGCCTGGGGGACGGGACGTTACCGAGAAACAGTCGATCAGAGACGGGAAGGCTCCGCGACCAAATTGCGGCTCCGGGTACCCGTTGGCGTAGGACAAATGTCGGCCCGGCCTCAACCAAGCGACTTGCTATCAATCGGTTAGCGGGAATCGCCCGCGCCGCTCACCGCTTTCGAAAACCGGTCACGCCCCATTTAACCCCGTAACCAACTGAAAACAAACCGCCAGCCAAAAACAGCCCATTGCCGCCGTTCTATCATGGATGGAGGGAGGAACTTCGCCAGTCAGGGGAAAAAAGCGCGGGCACTCTTGCCGTGTCGGGACTACTCCGGCATCCCCTGCCGCGCTGCGACAAAAGAGCCGTAAATGCACAGAACTGCACAAAACCAACGCCCGACGGCTCTTGCCCAAGCGTGGCCTAATCAATAGATATGACTAGCTTTATCGGCCCAGCTACAATCCGGACCCTCTGCCGGGGAGCGCCCGTCCTTGTGCGTCCGTGGCCCGGATGGGAATGGAACGGGGTTGCCACGTGGGGGCGGACAGCGACAGCCCGGATTTCACCATAAAATGCACAAAATTGCACAAGAACACGCTCGAATAGGCGAGGCCCAAGTTGCTCCTAACCAACAGAAATACCTTGGTTTACCTACTCCGCAATTTGTTTTTTCAACCGCGAACCCAGACCGCCGGGGGGCGAAACCCTTGACGGCCGGTTAGCGTTTGTCGTGTTTCGCCGCCTGCCGCGCGGTTTGGTCCGAGTCATCACGGCACGCGATATGGACGATAGTGAGCGGCGGCTGTTCCGCCGCAAATAGGTGGACCGAATGAGGAAGAAACTCGCTCCCGCGAAGACGCCTCTGCCGAGGTTTCGCTCGGATAAGGAGGCATCCGATTATTTTCAGACGCACTCGGTGGCGGACGTGTGGAATGAGCTGTCCGAAGCTGAGGCAGCAAAGCCTTCCAAGGCGCTGGAGAATTCGATTCGGGAACGCCACGCGGCGGCAAAGTCGCCTATCTCAATTCGATTGGATCCCGAACAGATTGCCGCGGCCAAGAAAGCCGCGGCTGCCAAGTCAGTCGGCTACCAGACGCAGTTGCGGATGTGGATAGCCGAGGGAATTCGGCGCGAGGCGGGGCGCGGGTAGCCGGCGCCCCTTCGGCGGGATTCCGCATATCTCACAGGACTCCCTGGCAAGTGGCGCGGGCACTCCTGCCGGGCACTCCTGCCTGCCGTGCCGGACTCATCCCGGCACGCTTTCGCGCCACGAACAGTCTACCCCAGACCCGCGATACGGCACGGAGCCCGCCCCGATGAGTCGGGGCGCTGCAGGCACTTTTGCCGGCACGAGTGCCCGCGCCACAATATCTCGGTCACGGCTCCAAACAGGTGTCGAGAAAGTCTCGACACGGCACGCACGAGTGCGCGCACGAGTGCGTGCGCCACATTTAAGCCAGACGTAGACTTTGGAGATGACCTTCGACCAACGCGAGTTCGAGGTTCGTTGCGAGTGGGGGCGTGGCGGATTGGCCGAGGTTTCGCCCGTCTCCGATGTGGCGATCGTGGTCGATGTTCTTTCCTTTTCGACGGCGGTGGACATTGCGACGGCGCGCGGCGCGGCGGTGTTTCCCTATCCGCTGAAGGATCGCTCGGCGGCGGCGTACGCGGATTCGGCGGGCGCCCAACTTGCCTCATCCAAACGCGATGCGGGTTTCTCGCTATCGCCGAGCTCGCTCGAGAGCATTCCACCGGGTTACCGGTTGGTGCTTCCGTCGCCCAACGGCGGGGCGCTATCTTTTGGAGCGAATCATCCCCGCCTGCTGACTGCATGTCTTCGGAATGCCACGGCCGCGGCAAAGGCCGCGGTTCGCCTGGGTTCGACGTTTGCCGTGATTCCGGCCGGCGAAACGTGGCCGAACGGCGAGATCCGGCCAGCGCTCGAAGATCTGGTGGGCGCGGGCAGTATCATTGCCTGTCTTCCCGGGCGGAGATCGCCGGAAGCGGAAATGGCAGTCGCCGCTTTCGAGCACTTCCGCGGGGATTTGAAGAGCGCGCTGCGGGAGTGCCAATCCGGGAAAGAACTGATCGAGCGCGGGTTTGGCGCGGATGTGGATCTGGCGGCGCGGCATGACGTCAGCGTCAATGTGCCGTTGCTCGCGGACGGGGCGTTTCGGAGCGTGGCGGCGCGCTGAGGGGAAACAAACAGGAGCATGATCGAGGGCGCCGGCAACCGCTCCTTGACAGTAGCGGCTCTGACTTGCGGCGCCACTTAGCCGGTGGCAGACCACAAAAAACGATAGTCTGCCCCACGTCACTCCATCAAGCGCGCGGCGGCTTCGTCCAGGAACCAGCTCACGCCGCGGCCGTGGTGGGAAGCGATTTGGGCGGGGTATTTGTTGGGATCGTACTCTTCGCGGAAGACCGCCCGCACGGCTTCGGCTTTGTCTTCGCCCGCCACCAGAAACACGGTGTGCTTGGCGGCCAGCAGGGCGCCGGGCAACAGGGTGACCCGCCACTGCTTGAATTTCTCCGCGTAGGTGGCCGCGGCGATGCCGTCGCGGTCGTCGATCAACGGGTCGCCGGGAAACAGGCTGGCACTGTGCGCGTCGGGGCCCATGCCGCGATGCACGACGTCGAAGTGCGGCATTTCCCCTTCCTCCAGACCGAAAAATTCCCGGATCTCCTCGGCATAGCGGCGCGCCGCCTGCACCGGTTTGGCTTCGCCCACCACACGGTGCAAATTCCGGCGCGGAATGCGCGCCCGCGCAATCAGGTGATCTTCGGCCAGTTTATAGTTGCTGGCCGGGTCGGTGGGGGGAACCGAACGCTCGTCCACCCAGAACAGATGGACACGGTCCCATCGGACCGGCGCGGCAGCCAGGGTTTCGAACATCAGCTTGGGCGTGGAACCGCCCGACACGGCCAGCGTGGCCAGGTCCTGGCCTGCCAGCGCTTCCTCGATCAGCGCCGCGATCTTGTGCGCGGAGGCGTCCGCCGCGGCCCGCGCATCCGGATAGGTGTGCCACTGTACGCTCATCAGTCCTCAGCATGCACCAGTTTGAGCGCCGAGGAAAGCGTGTTTTCAAAGATCGGGTCGCGCCGCAGGATGCCCAGTTCTTCCCGCATCAGGTCGTAATCGCTGGGCGCCGGCAGGCTGGTGCATTGCGCCAGCCCGTTGATGGTGGTCACCAGGCGCGCGCCCCACCGCTCCAGGGCCACGCTCCAATCCTCGCCTTCGAGGGTCACGCCGGTGTGTTCGGACCGCGTCATTTCGAGCCGCGGCCGGGCGCCCACCTTCGCCAGCGCATCCATGACCCAGGCGGCCAGATACCAGGACCGCACCGTGGGCTGCTCCCGCTTCGACGCCACCCGCACTTTGGTGGTGCGCGCCAGGCCGTCCAGGTAGCTATGGTTTTCAAAAATCCCGGCCAGCGTTTCCCGCCACCGGGTGGTGCGCGTCCAGGAAAGGTCGGCGGCCCAAATTCCCCGCGCCGCCAAACTTGCCACCAGCTCCAGCGCCGCGCGCGAATCCGCGATGGGCGCGGTGTCCACCACCACTTTCTGCGCCAATTGCGCCAAGGCGTCGAACTCCGGCATGGCCGCCAGGCGCACGCTGCGGCACCACAGCACCACCGGCAGATCCGGCACTTCGAGCGGCAGAACGACCGAGGGAAGATCTTCGAGCGCCGCATCCGAGGCGGTAATTTCCACCTGCTCGCAGCAAATCTGCCGCCGCTGGCCGAATGGCATCCAGCATTGCGCGTACACCCGCTCGGTGAGGGTGCGCGCGGCGGCACCGCTCAAGCGGATCGAAATCGTGCGCGCCGGGTGCTCCGGCATCAAGGCCGCCAGGGTTTCGCCCAGCGCCATCGGGTCGTCGCTTTCTTCGGCCATCGCCACCAGGGTCAAGCTGCAGGCCCGCAGCACGCCCTGGCCACCCTCGGCCTCCTTGCCCGTGGTGACCCAGAGATCTACTAGCTCTTTGAGAATATGGTCCGGCGCCACCGTGCCCATTACGGTTTCCTCCATGTGTGGCCGCGGCGCGCCAGCATGCGGTCGGCCGCCGCCGGTCCCCACGAGCCCGCGGGGTAATTGGGAAAGTCGTGCTTGGTTTCGCGCCAAACGTTCTCGATCGGCTCTACCACGCGCCAGCTCGCCTCCACCATATCCTGGCGCGTGTACAGCGTGGCGTCGCCGACGATGGCGTCCAGCAGCAGGGTTTCGTATGCCGAGGGAGAACGCTCGCCGAAGCTCGACCCGTAGTTGAAATCCATCGACACCGGCCGCAGCCGCATGCCGGCGCCGGGCTGCTTAGACAGGAACTTGAGCGATATGCCTTCCTCCGGCTGGATGCGCACGATGAGCAGATTGGGCGCGGTGGCCGGCGCATCGCCATCGAACATGGCGAGCGGCGCCGGCTTGAACTGGATGGCGATTTCGGTGACGCGTTTGGGCAGCCGCTTGCCCGTCCGCAGGTAGAAGGGCACGCCCGCCCAACGCCAGGTTTCGCAGAAAAAGGTCACCGCGGCGTAGGTATCCGTGCCCGATTCCTTGTCCACCCCCGGCTCCTCGCGAAAGCCCGGCACCGGCTGACCGCCGATGCTGGCGGGCCCATATTGCCCAGGCGCGGTGTCCCGCCGGATTTCGTCCGGCGTCATGGGCTTGATGGAGCGCAGGAGTTTGGAGCGCTCGTCGCGCACCGAATCGGCGCGGAAGCTGGCGCTCGGTTCCATGGCAATCGTGGCCATCACCTGGATGAGGTGATTCTGAATCATGTCGGCCAGTGCCCCGGCTTCCTGATAATAGGCGCCCCGGCCTTCCACGCCGATCGATTCCGCCGCGGTGATCTGCACGTGGTCCACATGGTTGCGGCTCCACAGCGGCTCGAAGATTCCGTTGCCGAAACGAAAAGCCAAGATGTTCTGGACGGTTTCCTTACCCAGGTAATGATCGATGCGGTAGACTTCGGATTCCTGGAAAACCTGATGCAGCTCGCCGCTCAACGCCCGCGCCGTTTCCAGGTTCCGGCCAAACGGTTTTTCCACCACCAGCCTGCGCCATCCCGAACCCTGGTTCATGCCCGCGCCGCCGATGCCTTGGGCCGCGCGCCCGTATTGGCTGGGCTGGGTGGAAAGGTAAAACAGCGCGTTGCCGCCGGTTGCGCGTTCGCCGTCCACTTGTTTCAACTTGGCCGCCAGCTTTTCGTAGAAAGCGGCGTCGTCGATATCGCCGGCAACGTAATAGAGGCCCGCGGCGAAGGCCTTCCACACGTCTTCGTCGAATTCGGTGTCTTCGGAGAATTGCTTCACGGCTTCCAGCATTTTGTCGCGAAACTGGTCGTCGGAGAGCGCGGTGCGCGACGTGCCGATGACGGCAAACCCCGCCGCCAGCCGCCGGTCGTAGGCCAGGCGGTACAGCGCCGGTATGAGCTTCCGCTTGGTGAGGTCCCCATTGGCGCCGAAGATTACAACTGTACATTCCGGTACGCGCCGTTCAAACCGCAAAGGATCTTGAAAGGGATTCTCTATCGGCATCGCAACCAACATATCACGGGCGGTGAGGGACCCCCGGTATCGGTTTTCGGTAATTTTGCGCGGGGCAAACCCCTTCGAACAGCGCCAT
>Ga0187888_1001357_pt1 | contig 23527 bp, 22 predicted proteins | sample June2016WEW_7_40_FD_132987 | JGI IMG/M metagenome (GOLD analysis project Ga0187888, IMG submission 132987) | Peatland microbial communities from SPRUCE experiment site at the Marcell Experimental Forest, Minnesota, USA - June2016WEW_7_40 | ecosystem: Environmental > Terrestrial > Soil > Wetlands...
CATGAGTCCCAAACGACCGGCTTACTCAGACCCCGCCGGTGTCTTTTTCCCGTGAGTCAACGGGCCTGGAAAATATTTTATTTGCCGGGGACTTCTCTCCTGATTTAGCATCATCCTTCCATGGCATGGGTATTGGATTCCATGCGTTGACCGCGCGGCCAGCAATGATTAGTTTGAATAATGTCCGCCGCCGCCGCCGTCTAAACGGGCTAATGGGATGGAATGGCCGTCCGGCTGCTCGCCGGCGGATGGGTCTTGTTCACAGAAATTTGAATTTATGCAAAGAAAATTGAGAGTCCTATTCATCGTCTTGGGGTTGCTGGTCCTGGCCGGCGCGGCGGCCTCCTGGGCCTGGCATGGCCGTCACTCCAGCAAACCTTTGTGGCGCACCGGCACGGTGCGAAAAGGAGACCTCACCGCCACCATTACCGCCACCGGCACCGTGGAACCGGAGGAGGTCGTGGATGTGGGAGCGCAAGTCTCCGGCCAGTTCCTGGAGTTTGGCAAGGACAAGAATGGAAAGCCCGTTGATTATGGATCCATTGTCGAGTCCAACATGCTCCTGGCCAAGATTGACCCAAGCCTCTTCAAGGCCGCCGTGGACCTGGACAAGGCGGTGGTCGCTTCCGACAAGGCCGGGGAAGCACAGGCCGAGGCCAATTTGGAGCAGATGAAAGCCAAGGAGGTCGAGGCCGAAGCGGACTGGAATCGGGCGCAAAAGCTGGGGCCTTCGGAAGCCCTCGCCCCCACCACTTATGATTCCTACAAGGCCACCTACGAAATTGCCAAGGCCAACGTCAATATGGCCGCCGCGGCCGTGGATTCGGCCAAAGCCGCCATCGTCCAAGCCTCTGCCACCCTGGCCAGAGACCAGCAGACCCTCGATTACTGCACTATTACCTCTCCCGTCAATGGCGTCATCATTGACCGCCGCGTGAACATTGGCGAAACCGTCGCCTCGAGCATGAGCACCCCCAGTTTGTTCCTCATCGCCAAGGACCTCACCCGCATCCAGGTCTGGGCCTCCGTCAATGAAGCCGACATTGGCAACATCCATCCCGGCCAGGACGTCACATTTACCGTGGACGCCTATCCAAACCGGGTGTTCCATGGCACCGTCAACAAGGTCCGGCTCAACGCCACCATGAATCAAAATGTGGTCACCTACACCGTGGAGGTCAACACCGACAACGCCGATGGCAAGCTCCTCCCATACTTGACAGCCAATGTCAACTTCCTGGCCGGAAAGGCGACCAATGTCCTCCTGGTCCAAAACTCCGCCTTGCGCTGGCAACCCCAGAACGATCTCATCGCCCCGGAGTTCCGCCATCCGGCTAAAGCTGCCGGCGCGGTTTCCGACGGCGCCAGGGCTTCGGTTGATCCTCCGCCTCCCGCCGCAGGACCCGCCGCTTCCCGCGGCAGTGGCCGGCAAGACGCAAAGCCCGCCGACAGCGAACAGCCCGCCGTTCCAGTGCAAATGGGAACTTTATGGGCGGAGGATGGCAACTTTGTCCGGCCCGTGCCGGTGAAACTGGGATTGACGGACGGGACCTGGACCCAGGTGGAAGGCGAGGGCCTGGCCCCAGGCACCATCGTGGTCACCGGCGCCAGAAGCGTCGAAGCCGCCGCGGAGGAAGCCGCCTCCGGCGCCAACCCCTTCATCCCCCAAATCGGCCAGCGCCGCGGTTCCTCCAACGCCATCCCCACCAGGCGCGGCGGCGGCATGGGCTTTTGATCGCAAGGCTTCCCTATGGAATTGCTCGAATTGCACGACGTTTGCAAAACCTACCACTTGGGCGAGATGGACTTGCAGGTCCTCAAAGGCGTCACCCTCTCCGTCGCCAAGGGGGAACTGGTCGCCTTGATGGGGGCCAGCGGATCGGGCAAGAGCACCTTGATGAACATTCTCGGCTGCCTGGATCGTCCTAGCTCCGGCCACTATTGGCTGGATGGACAGGAGATTTCCGGCGCCTCGGCCGATGATCGCGCCAGGCTGCGCAACCGCCTCATCGGCTTTGTCTTCCAGAGTTTCAATCTCCTGGCCCGAACCTCGGCCCTGGACAACGTCGCCATGCCGCTGACTTACGGCCGCGAATACGTTCACGAACTGGAAATGAAGCAACGCGCCGCCGAAATGCTCCGCAAGGTCGGCCTGGCCGACCGCATGGATCACCAGCCCTCTCAACTCTCCGGCGGCCAGCAGCAGCGCGTCGCCATCGCCCGCTCCCTCATCAACCGCCCGCGCCTCCTCTTGGCCGATGAACCCACCGGCAATCTGGATTCCCGCACCAGCGAAGAAATCCTGCAAATGGTCCGCGATCTCAACGAAAAGGAAGGCCTGACCATCATCCTGGTCACCCACGACCCCAATGTCGCGCAGCATGCCAAACGCATCATCCACATCCGCGACGGCTTGATTGACGGCGCGGCTGAGCCAAAAACATTGGAGAAACACACATGAGAGTTTATCGCACTTTTAAAACCGCCATGCGCGCCTTGCGCAGGAATGTCATGCGTGCCGCCCTCACCACCCTGGGCATCGTCATCGGCGTGGCGGCCGTCATCGCCATGATGGAGATTGGCAACGGCTCCTCCCTGGCCATCCAGCACACCATCGCCACCATGGGCGCTTACAACCTGATGGTCTTCCCGGGCAACACGATGCTGGCCGGCATTAGCACCGGCACCGGCGGCAGCATGATGCTCACTCCGTCCGACGCCGAAGCCATCCTCACCGATTGCCCGTCGGTCACCGCCGCCGCCCCGGTCGTCTGGGCGCGCGCCCAGGCGGTCTATAACAACCTGAACTGGCAGCCCGGCAACCTCTACGGAACCACCCCGGCATTCTTGGAAGTCCGCGATTGGAGCGACATGGCCCAGGGCAATCCCTTCACCGACCGCGATGTCCGCAACACCAGCAAAGTCTGCGTCATTGGCAAAACCATTGTCAAAATGCTCTTCCAGGACGAATCCCCCATCGGCAAGGAAATCCGCCTCATGAACGTCAACTTCAAAGTCGTCGGCGTCCTCAAGGCCAAGGGCGCCAATATGATGGGCTCCGACCAGGACGACATCATCCTGGCTCCCTGGACCACCATCAAATACCGCGTCTCCGCCGTTTCCAGCACCACCACCGCCGCGGCCGCCGCCACCACCACCAGCATTCTTCCCAGCCAGGTTTATCCCGCCGCCCAGGCCTCCTTGTACCCGGTCCCTTCCGCCTCCCAGCAAACCGATACGCCTCAGCCGGTGCGCTTTGCCAATGTCAATCAAATCGTCGTCGCCGCCAGGTCAGCCGGCGAAGTCCAGTCGGCCATTGATGAAATCACCGCCCTGCTGCGCGAACGCCATCACATCCGCCCCAACATGCCCGAAGATTTCACCATCCGCGACATGACCGAAATGATCCGCACCATGAGCTCCACCACCGAGTTGATGACCACCCTCCTCCTCATCGTCGCTGCTATCTCCCTTGTCGTCGGCGGCGTCGGCATCATGAACATCATGCTCGTTTCCGTCACCGAGCGCACCCGCGAAATCGGCCTCCGCATGGCCGTCGGCGCCCAGTCCGGCGATATCCTCCACCAATTCCTCATGGAGGCCATCGTCCTCTGCCTGATCGGCGGCGCTGTCGGGATTGCGTTGGGACGCGCCACTTCCATCCTCGTGCGCATGATCAAACACTGGCCCACAGCCGTCTCAGTGGGCGCGATCGTCGTGGCGGTCGCCGTCTCCGCTCTGGTCGGCGTCCTCTTCGGATTCTACCCGGCGTGGAAGGCCTCTCGTTTGGACCCCATTGACGCGCTCCGTTACGAATGAGACCTCAATTTTCATGAAGACAAATTCTCCCCTCGCCCCGCCACTCCTCGGCCTTTCCTTGGCCGCCTTGTTGGTCCTCGGCGGCTGCATGGTCGGCCCCGACTACAAATCGCCCCAAACCCAGACGCCGGCGGCATGGTCCGGTGCCACCAACGGGCCGGCTGCCGCCAACACCCAATTGACCACCAACACCGTGGATCTGGCCCAATGGTGGACCCAGTTCCAGGATCCCAAACTCACCGAACTGGTCGAGCAGGCCTTCCGCACCAATCTCGACGTCCGCCTGGCCGTGGCGCTTCTCGTGGAGGCCCGCGCCCAGAAGGGCATTGACGCCGGCGGCCTCTGGCCCTCCTTGGCGGCCTCCGCCTCCGAATCCTACGGGCGCCTGGGCCGTGGCGACAACGGCCAGCACTCCCACAGCGCCGGACTCAACGGCGCCTGGATTCTCGATCTTTTTGGCGGCACGCGGCGCCAACTGGAATCCGACGAGGCCAAAATCCTGGCCGCCCACGAAAATATACATGACGCCCAGGTCGCCCTCGCGGCGGAAATCGGGCTGGACTACATCCAACTCCGCGGCGCCCAGGAACAAATCGCCATCGCCCGCGAAAACCTGACCAACGAACAGCACACCGCCGATTTGACCCGCCGGAAACTCCAGGCCGGCTTTGAGAACACGCTCGACGTCGCCCAGGCCGACGCCGAGGTGGCCACCACCGCCGCGGCCATCCCGGGCTACGAGACCGCCGTCCGCCAAAACATTTTCGCCCTCAGCGTCCTCCTGGCACGGCCCCCGGCCGATCTCCTGGATGACTTGTCCAAGCCCGGCCCGGTTCCCCTGACACCCCCGCAAGTGCCCGTGGGCTTGCCCTCCGACCTCCTCCGCCGCCGGCCCGACATTCGCCAGGCCGAGGCCAGTTTGCACGCCGCCGCCGCCCAAATTGGCGTGGCCACCTCCGACTTCTATCCCCAATTCTCCCTCAACGGCTCTGTCACCTACCAAAACAGCGTGGCCCGCGATTTGTTCGCCGGCCCCAGCCGCACCTGGTCCATCGGCCCCTCCGTCAATTGGCCGATCTTCTCGGGCGGCAGCACCCTCTCCAACCTCCGTTTGCAAAAGGCCATGACCGATGCCGCCTACATCCAATACCAAAAAACCGTCCTCTCGGCCTTGCAAAGCGTCGAGAGCGCCCTGGTCGCCTATGCCTGGGAATGGGACCATCGTCAGGCCCTCAGCAAGGCGGTGGACTACAATAACAAGGCGCGCGACATCTCCCGGCTCCTTTACCAGCAGGGCACGACCGATTTCCTCAGCGTCCTGGACGCCGAACGCTCCTTGTTCGGCTCCCAGACCGCCCTGGCTTTAAGCAAGCAATCCATCTCCACCGATCTGGTGACCCTCTACCAGGCCCTCGGCGGCGGCTGGGATGTCAACAATTAACACGTCACCCTCCATCCTGCCTGTGGCGCGCGGCCAATTCCTTGGAAAATCCAAACTGCCGGGCAGTTATTCCCCGCTGTTTTCTTCACGCGGCTCAATCTTCGCCACCACGGCCGTCCTGCCGAGCAGCGCCCAAAGGTCTCCAAACAGAAAGTGGTCGAACGTCCGAATGTGATCCTTGAGGATTTGCTCCGTGCGCATATTGGGGCGGATGTCGAAGTAGTAAACCCCATCCAGCGGATTCAGTTTGACAGTGTATCCCTTGAAGTGACCTGGAAGGAATGTTGCGTTGACCCCGTATTCTTTCGGCTTTCTGCCTTTCCGTTGGACGTCGTTTAGAAAAATTGCCACATGTGGCACATCTTTGCCAGTCAGTTTCGCCAGCAAGAATTTATCAATGAAAATCTTGTCGAGCCGATCTTTGCTGCTGGTCTTGACCGACCCTATGATTTTTACGAATGAACCAGACCTGATGACCAAATCATGCTGGTAGCTCATAAAAAACTCAACCTTGCCGTCAACCTCCACTGGGACACTGACCTGGCCAGCGGCGCAATCAATGCCGACACGAACCAACATCAGGCGTATAAACCTTTCGAATAAATCCCCGTTGATCTTTCTGGCCTTGTTGGACATCCCGGCCGGCAGGGCGTCCAGCGAGGCGCCGATGGCCTGTTGAATCGTGTAAACGGCCCGGTTCACCACCTCGCGATTTGCCGGTGTGCCGACACGTTTTGGGGATGGCTTAACGGCGTCAAGCACCTCAAGGAATTTCTTCATTTGCCTTTTCGCTGTTCTTCCGGGGTAGAGCGGGTTGTAGTTCAGAGGGCGGGTGACATTGAATGAACCATCTTCCTTAAACTGGAGAAAACGATAGTGCGTCTCATTTCTGGATACGATTTCGGCCTGTATCGCCCCAGGCCTGGCCGCAAAGCCCCAAAACGCCTCGCAGAATTCAAAGTAATCCGACAATTCCGTGAAATTCGTTTTATTGGAGGCGCGCTTTACTAGTTCCGTTAAACTCATCGGATGCTCTCCCGCCGTTGGGCCGTTTCGGCGTCAAATTGCAGCCAGTCCGACACGGATCGTCCCCCGGTGTTCTCCAGCCGCTTTATGGCCCATTGGTTATACTCGGCATTGGTGTCGCACCCCAGCCACTGCCGGGCAAGTTGCTCGGCGACGACCAGCGTCGTCCCCGAGCCGGAGAACGGATCCAGCACCACGTCGCCGGGATTTGACGACGCCAGCACCAACTTGCGAAGAAGTTCCTCCGGCTTTTGTGTTGGATGCGGGGTCTTCTCGCCCATCCCATTGCACGTGGTCGGAATATCCATCACATCTTTGGGTTTCGCCCCCTTTGGGTTGGGAATCCAATTCTCCCGTTCCTTGCCATTCCCGTTTTTTCCATATTGACTGGTTTCAGCTTGGGGATGACTTGGGTATTTCAGGGTGTGTGCGCCATAGGGAATCCTCACATCATCAATGTTAAACGTGAAATCCTTGCTTTTGCGAAAATGAACGATACTCTCATGGGATCGTCCCCAATCGCCTCCGAGGTTCGCCTTGTTCTTGTAGTGCCAAATGATCCAACGGCAGCCACTGAAAAACGGCATCGCCGCCACTTTCACGTCCGCCAGAATTTCAGAAAACCCGCAGACGTAGAGCGTTCCCGATCTTTTCAGCACCCTCGATGCTTCCCTCAACCATTGGCATGACCATCCCAAATAGTGCTCGTGGCTTTGGAAATCATCCCAATCAGCCTTTTTAAGGTTATAGGGAGGATCGGCGAAAACAAGATCAACCGACTTGGCAGGCAACCCCTTCAGCCAGACAATTGAATCGCCAAGATACAACCTTCCATGCGGATGCTCGTAATGCAGCTGAAGCCCCCCGGCGACATCCACATGATGCTGGGTGCCATTCTGGTGCTTGACTTCCAACTCCATTTGTGGAGGCGGTCCTTTGAGTTTCACCGGCATAATCCAATTTAAAACGAAAAACTCCCCAACTTCAAGCTCATCTGGCTTCACGAGTTCGAGCCTCCCAAACCTGGGCCGTTTCTTAGCCCGTTTGGCAGCTTTTCAGCGGCTTGCCCAAAACTATTTTTCAAGATGCCAGCCTCAAAAACTCCCTTTTCCAGCGCAAAAACCTCCTCCCCAGCCGCTTCCATCAAAAAGCACAAATTGCAAATCGTTACCACCCTGGGAATGACATTTTTCCAAAACTGTGGTTCAATCGCCCGTTGTGAGCACGTATGTCAAAAATACGAGGGCAGCAGGCCCAGGGAAAGGTAGCCAATTCGGCCCTGCTGTCCACGGGAATTGCGCATTCTCGGCAAAGTTTTCCGCATCGTCTTGCTGAATGACAAATCACAAATTCTCAATGACAGATTTTCAATTCAGACCCAGCGCTTTGGTTGCGGCGTCAGCCGCGCCAAGTCTTGGCCGCTTGGCGACTTTGCCTTCAAAACCTCCTCCCTTATTGTCTGGCTTGGCCGGACGCAGGACCGCCGGCAACACGCCATCGGAAGAAAACGGGATCCTCAACTTTATCCTCATCCCCCGGGCCGCGACTACCCTTGCCAATCAAGCCTAATCAAGCCCAGTCAAGGTAAATCAAGGTATTTTTTATGTCCTCTGCGTTGCGATTCCGCGCCGCCATTCCTCAGCATCACGCCGTTGCCCCAAAGCATTCTCTCCAGCGCCCCAAACCTGCCCGCCGCCATCTTTTTCTTTCCAACCCCCGGCAACGGCGGTATTGGTCTGTTTTCACCCATTGATTACGAAAAGGACGTGCCAGGTCATCGGATTCACTCTCCTGCTTCTGGCGGGTTGTGCAAGCTCATCCTTTGTCACTCCTTTGCCGGAGCGGCCGCGTCCGGCTTTGCCCGCTTTGCCCGAGGCCCCGCCTGCCGCCGCGCGGGAATTTCGCGGCGTCTGGGTGGCCACCATAGACAACAAGGACTGGCCCTCCCGTCCCGGCCTCAGCGGCACTCAGCAGAAAAAGGAACTCCTCGCCATCCTCGACCGCGTCGCTCAGTTGCATCTCAACGCCGTCCTGCTGCAAGTCCGTCCCTGCTGCGACGCCCTCTACGATTCCAGGATCGAGCCTTGGTCCGAGTATCTCACCGGCGCCATGGGTGTCCCGCCCTCGCCCTATTATGATCCCCTGGCTTTTGCCGTCGCCGAAGCCCACAAACGCGGCCTCGAGCTCCACGCCTGGGTCAATCCCTTCCGTGCCCGCCTCGCCGCCCTTAAACCCGCCCGGTCCCCCGCTCATGTCACCCGCGCCCATCCCGAACTCATCCGCGCCGCCGGCGGCTATCTGATGCTCGATCCCTCCGATCCCCGCGCCCGCGATTACTCCCTGCGCGTGATCCTGGACATCGTCCACCGTTACGACATTGATGGCGTCCACCTGGACGATTACTTCTATCCCTACCCGGAAAAGGGCTACAACCCCGCCGATTTCCCCGACGACGACTTCTGGCGGCAATACCAGCGCGACGGCGGCAAACTCGCGCGCGGCGACTGGCGCCGCGACGGCATCAACACCTTCATCCAGCAGCTTTACGCCTCCATCAAAAAGGAAAAACCCTGGGTCAAATTTGGCGTCAGCCCCTTTGGCATCTGGCGGCCCGGCCATCCCGCTCTGGTTTCCGCCTCCCTCGATGCCTACGACGCCCTCTTCGCCGATTCCCAAAAATGGTTCGCCAGCGGCTGGGTGGATTACCTCTCCCCGCAGCTCTACTGGCCGACGACGGAAAAGGACCGCAGCTTTTCCGCCCTCCTGAATTGGTGGGGCGAACAAAACACCCAGCGCCGCCACCTCTGGCCGGGCCTGCGCGCGGGCGCCTGGGACGACCCGCCCCCCTCCCCCGCCCTGGAAACCGCCGCAGAAATAGATTTGACTCGAAGCCTCGCCGGCGCTTCCGGCGCCGTCCTCTTCCGCGCCGGTTTCATCATGCTCAACACCAACGGCGTCGCCGACGTGCTGGCCCGCGCCTATGCCGCCCCCGCCCTGGTTCCCGCCTCGCCCTGGCTGGGCGGCCTGGCGCCGGGAAAACCCTCCGTCAGGCTCTGGAAGGCGGCCGGTGGAATTATTATTGACTGGGCCTCCTCCGGCGGCCCGCCGCCCTGGCAGTGGCTCTTGCAGAAAAAAACCGGCGATCTCTGGACCGGGGAGATTTTGCCCGGTGCCCAAACCAGCCGCCTCTTCCGCACCGGGACTGCTTTGCCGCGCGCCGTCGCCCTGACCGCCGTCACCCGCACCGGCATCCTCAGCCCTCCCGCTCTCGCCAGCTTCCCGACCCGCTGAAGACGCCGCCTCACCAGCCCATGGGAAAACTGCCCTCCTCGCGGGGAGTGCGCCGGAGCACGCTCACCATGCTGTTTTGTTCATCCGTCCATTCGATCACCCGGCCCGCCGGCGGCGCGGCGCCGGCGCTCAGGATGGCCCATTCGATGTTTCCCGTCTTCTCATAGTCGCAGCCCAGGCCCAGGCTCCGCGCCAATCCTTCGGCCACCGGCAGAAGCTCCACATGCCCGTTGGTGATGTGAATGGCCAGTACGCCCCCGGGCTTGAGATGCCGGCGATAAACCGCGCCGGCTTCCCGTGTCAACAAGTGCGCGGGAATGGCGTCGCCGGTAAAGGCGTCCAGCACCAGCAGGTCGAACCGCGGCCCGGGCTGGTTCTCCAGCGTTTTGCGGCCGTCCCCGATGAGGACGCGGCAACGGTCCCGGCGCAGGTAAGTGAACCACGCCCGCGCCAGCGTTTCCGCTTCCGGGTCCAGTTCGTAGTAGGTGATGGAATCCTGGGGCCGCAGCCAGCGGTTGATCGTTCCGGCCCCAAGCCCCACCACCCCGATGTCCAGCCCGGCCCGCGCCTGTTTCAGTTCCCCAAGCAGCTTGCCAAAACCCGTTTCAGGTCCGTAGTAGGTCGTCCCGGCGTTGGGGTTGCCGCGGTCTTCCTCGGCGTGGATGGTGTTGTTATTGATCAGCCGGTAGTACTGCTGACCCGGCTTTTGGGTCACGCGCCAGCAACCGTAGAGCGTGCGGGCGCGGGCCGCCTCCGTGGCCCGTCCCGCCGCTTCCGCCACCAGGGTCGCGCCGATGGCCACAAAACCAGCCGTGCTCAGAATCGGCCGCAGGATCCGCCCGCTCCACTTGAACCCCGCCACGCATAACGTCCCCAAAGTCAATATGGGAAATTCCACCGGCCCGCGCGTCACATGCGGAATCACCAGCACCATCATCGCGCTGCCCAGGACGCTCCCCGCCGCCGTCGCCGTATAGAAGCCGTGCGTGTTTTCGTCCCGCGTCGCCGCCAGCCAGACGTGACAGGCCAGCATCGTCGCTCCGCCGGCCATGAGCAGCAATCCGAGCATCGAGGCGCTGCGCGGCGGGATCATCAGATGCGTGTCAATCAGCGCCAAAAGTCCCAGCGTGGCGATCGCGCCGCACGAATCGCGCCGATCACCCGAAAATGCCCAAACATAACTCGCCAGAAACAGCGCCAATGGCAGCGCCCAGGTCAGCGGCCCGGCGCTGGCTTCATAACTCAATTGATTGGTGGTCGCCAGCAGCGTGGCGCTGCTCATGCCGGGAAGCACCCACCATTCCCACCGCGTTTTCCCCAATCCTAATCCGGCTCGGGGAGCGCACGCGCCCTCGCGTGCAGCGGGCCGCGCCTCGCGGCCCGCATCAAGGACCGGCATGGATTTGGATTCGTCTGCCCTGGCTCCTCCCCCAAGTCCGAAGATGCATATCATCGCCCCGCCAATCGCCCAGACCCGGTTCTGCATGGTCAGCCGGCTGAACGGTTCCACCAACAACGGATATGCCACTAGCCCCGCCAGCGCCCCGGCGTTGGACCAGGCGTAAATGGTGAAGTCGTGGCGGTCGGTTTGTTGCTGGTGCAGCAGGGGAGTGGCGCAGAAAAGGCCCACCGCCAGTCCGGCGAACGGCAACAGCGCGGCCAGCGGTTGCAACTCCGGCGGCAGCCATTCCAGGGTGGGCCGCGGCGGCGGCAGCGTGAGCAAGCCGCTCAATCCCAGCGCGGCCAGCGCCAGACGGCGCGTGCCCGCGCCGGCCTGCTTCAGCCACCGGGAGCCGAAGTAGGCGGCCAGCACCGCCAGTTGAAAAAACAGCAGCGTACAGCACCAAACCGAAGCCGCCCCGCCGAATTGCGGCAGAAGCCGTTTGCCCGCCATCAACTCCCCCTGAAAAGCCACGCACGCCGCGCTGGCCGCAATCAGGTTCCGATAATTCACCGCAATTCGTTTGAGCCAACGCTTCAAGGAGAAACCCTCTACCAAATGGAGATTGGAAACGCCAGCGGTTTGAACAAAAAATGGACTCCCGCCCGGCCAAGAGGTATATTCCAACAAAGCCGATGAAAAAACTCTTGCAGTTGCCGTTGCCCGTTGTGGCTGGGTTGATGCTCTGGGGCGCGACGGGGTGTTCCAACCGGGAAATTGACACCGTCAAATTGCAAAGCGCCTTTCAGTCCGCCGACCCGGCCATCCGCGCCGAATTGGACAAGGGCATCGCGGCCATCACTATCAGCAATTATTCCCAGGCGCTGCCCGTCTTCAGGCATGTGGCCTACGCCGCCAAGCTGACCAAGGACCAACGCGTCATCCTGGAAGATTCCATCAAAAAACTGAGAGCCAGGGTCCAATGAACATCGCCCCCCGCCGCGGGTTGCATTTTTCATTCGTGCCGGCGCCCCGCATCTGCTATATTGGCCCTGAGGAGAGTCCTTAACTGATTTGAAAACACAAGCACAACGAGCCTTTACCCTGATCGAACTTCTGGTGGTCATCGCCATCATCGGGATTCTCGCCAGCATGTTGCTCCCCGCCCTGGCCAAGGCCAAGGAAAAGGGAGTCACCATTTATTGCGTCAACAATTGTCATCAAATCGGCCTGGCCATGATGATGTACGGGGATGATTACAACGACCGCCTCCCTCTCTCCGAGACGGACATCACCAGGCCCGGCCTGGGGGGCTGGAACAGCCTCCCGGTGCCCTGGACCGTGGCCCTGCAGAGCGATTACCAAAACACCAATGTCTTGCGCTGCCCCGCCCTCTCCCAGCATTACCGGCAGTCGGGGTTCAGCTACTTCATGGGGTCGGTGGGCTTTACCGACGCCAACTTGCCGCCCACCCCCGCCAGCGTCCTGCTGCGCGGCATCGCCACCCCTTCCACCTACATCCTTTCCGGCGACTGCAATTTCGCCTCCGACCCGGTCAACGCCGACCTCAACAACAACGATGCCGACACGCTCTTCACCAATTTGCCGCCCCCCATGCACAACAACCGCGTCAACGTCCTCTTCGCCGACTGGCACATCAAATCCTACACCCATTTCACCGAGGGCGAGATGACCTTCTCCTACAACACCACCGGCATCCCTTACAATTGACATCAGGCCGCCGCCATCGCCGCCGCCGCCTCCGCGCCGGCCGCCGCCGGTTCCAGCCGCATCGGGCGGTGGTGGTCCAAAAATGTCTCGCAGACGCGGAAGAAATCCGCGCGCGTGACGGCCCGCCGGATGTCGTGCAAGAACGGCCCGGCCGGCTCCATCCCTTCGCCGATGAAGTTCATGAACTTTTTAAGCCGTTGCACCTGGGCCGGTTCCAGCGCCTCCGGCGTGGCCTGGGTTTCCCAGAGTTGGACGATGTAAGCCAGCACCTCGCGGCCCGTCGGCAGCGCCCGGGTTTCGCCCCGTTGCTGCTGTCGAATCTGTTGGAATAGCCACGGGTTGCGGATCGCCCCGCGCCCGATCATCAAGCCCCGCGCCCCGGTTTCCGCCAGCACCGCCAGCGCCTGCGCCGGCCCGTGGATATTGCCGTTGGCCAGCACCGGACAGGACAGTTGCCGGGCCGCCCGGGCGATCAAGTCATGCCGCACTCCAGGCCGGTACATCTGCGTGACCGTCCGGCCGTGGACGGTCAGCAGATCAATCGAATGTTTGGCAAACAGACCCAGCAACTCGTCGAACCCATCCGCCGAATCAAAACCCACCCGCGTCTTGACCGTCAACGGAATGCTCACCGCCTCCCGTAGCGCGCCCAGGATGGCGTCAATTCTTTTCGGCTCGCGCAACAGGCCGCCGCCGGCGCATTTGCGATACACCACCGGCGCGGGGCAGCCCAGGTTCAGATCCACCGCCGCGATGGGATGCCGCTGCAATTCCCGGGCCGTCCGCGCCATGGCGGCGATGTCGTTGCCGATCATTTGGGCGATCACAGGCTGGCCGGTGGGATTTTGCGCGATGGAGTCGAGTATAAACCTCTCCGGCCGGGAATCCCCATGCACCCGGAAATACTCCGTCCAATACAAATCTGCCCCCCCGTAGCGGGCCAGCACCCGCCAAAACGCCAAATCCGTCACGTCCTGCATCGGCGCCAGCGCCAGGATCGGCTCCCCGCCGCGGAGCAGGCTCCTGAATTTCTCCGCGGGCGTCATCCCGGTGCCGCCAGGGCATAAGGTTGCTCCGCCATCCGCCTGCAACGCGCCGGCGCCGGAACAACGGCGTTCAAAAGGAGGCCATGTCCCGGCGCCGCCGAAATCATTTCTTTCTGGCTTCGTCGAGTTTGGCGATCACGGCCTTGGGGCCGCCTTCCATATAGCCTACCTGGTTCCAGACCACCGTGCTGTCGGGCTTGAGGACGACGAGCGTTGGAAACCCGGTTACTTTGTATTTGGTTTTCAGGGCGTCATTGGCCTTGACCAGGTCGGCGTCCAGTGTTTTCTTCTGCGGAAAATCCACCGTCACCAGCACCAGGTTCTTTTTCGCATAGTCGGAAAACTCCGCCTTGGAGAAAACCTCCGAGTCCAGTTTCATGCACCAACCGCACCAGTCTGAACCGGTGAAGTCCAGCAGCACAAGTTTGGACTCCTTCTTGGCCTGCGCCATGGCGTCGGGGACGCTCGTCCCCCAGGTCAAATCCGCGGCTTGCAACTGGAAGGTCATCCAGCAGCCCAACAAACATAAGACAATTCTTTTCATAGTCATTCCTTTTGGCGTTAATGATTAAAAGTTCCGGCACATTGCAGATGTAGCTCTCGCTCCATGCCGGCAGAATACCGCAGACGCTTCGCCTTGTCCACCAACAAATTCTTGCGCCACGGGACGGCAAGATAGGGCTGGCCCCGCTGGGACGCGGCGGCGGTTCGGCATGCTTATTTCAAAAAGGCCCGAATCGGGCTTTCCGGCGGGGCCAGTTTCCGGATTTCCTCCTCGAACTCTTTCTGCCGGGCCTGCGAGAATGCGATCCAGGTCGCACCCCTCCCGCCACCCGGATAGAGCCGCAGGAATTTAAAACCCAAATAATGGAACGGACTGGCCCTCTGGATGTCCTGCCAGCGAATAAAGCGCCGCACTCCCCAGAACGAATGTCCGTCAACGCCGGAGGGACCCAGCTTGTTGGGGAAGCACACGCTGATGACCCACGCAAATGCCAGGCCCGCCAGTTCAATCGCCACCGCTCCCTCAAAAAGGGACTTCAAGTCCAGGCCCCGCCAGCCCTCCACTCGAATCGTCAGACAGCACACAATCACCAGCGCCGGCCCGGCGATGGCGATGGAAAGCGGGAACAAGGCCGCGCGAAACACTTTCCTGTCCTGTTTTGCATCCATCGTCATAACGCCTGCGCGGATATCACCAATGGCCTGATACCTCATCGCTGAGGTTCCCAATGTCAATCCAACCCATCCGAAAATCAAGACATCAGTCGCTCTGTTTCTTGCGCCAACACCATGGCGACACCCGGGTCATTCTTGCCTACCCCCACGGCTTTGCGCTGGCAATTATTTCCATCCCCGGCCCGGCCGCCTCTCCAAATTGCCCGATTTTCGGCCTTTTCCCCGGCTGGCATATTGGTTGCTAAGTCAGAGAAAGCTCGTGAGCCATGATCGACGCCTTGTTCAACCAGCCAGCTTATCTGGCGGCCAAAAAGATGCTGGACGCCACCGTCCTGCGCCAGGAAGCCATCGCCAGCAATTTATCCAACCTGGAAACCCCCAATTACAAGCGTCTGGATGTTTCCCCAACCTTCGAGTCCCAATTGTCCCAGGCGGTGGGCGGTCAGGACGCCGCCAAAATCACTGGGCTTAAGCCCTCCCTGGCTGTGGACACCACCGCCGTCTCGGGACGCAGCGATGGAAATACGGTCACGCTGGAATCAGAGATGCTGAAATTAAACCAAAACACCGTGGAAGATGCTTTGGAGACGGAGTTGATCGGCATCTCCCTGGCCAACATGCGCCTGGCCATCACAGGCAAATCGTGACCCTTGATTTATGATAAGTCTATTGTCCGGCATCGACAGCACCGCAGCCGCCCTGGACGCCGAACGGGTCCGCATGGATGTGGTCTCGCAGAACATCGCCAACGTCAACACCACTCGCGGGCCTGATGGCAAACCCTACCAGCGCCAGCAAGTCCTCTTCGCCTCGGTCCTCAACGCCGCCCAGGCAGACGACATCGGCCCAACCCAAAAAGTCCAGATCACCCGCATTGAAAAAGATTCGCGCCCGCCCCGCATGGTTTATATGCCCGGCCACCCGGATGCCAACGCCCAAGGGATGGTCGCCACCCCGGACATCAATATCCACGAGGAAATGGTGGACATGATCACCGCCTCACGCACCTATGAGGCCAATTTGGCCGTGGCCAAGAACGCCCATACGCTGGCCCTCCAGGCTCTCTCCATCGGAAAACATTGATCGCCAGCCCCTCACCACATGGATGCCCTCTCCGCATTGAAAATGGTCGGCGCGCCAAGTTTGGCCGGCCAACTGCCTGGCTCGTCGCTGGGGGGCGGCGCCTCCACCACGATCTCCCCGGCCGATTTGCAGCAGTTGTCCAGTCTCCTGCAAAGCGGCGGCGCCCCCGCCGCGATTTCCCCGGCACAGTTGACCCAGTTGTCCGGTCTCCTGCAAGGCGGCGGCGTCGCCGCGACACCCTCAACCATTTCCCCGGCCGATTTGCCGCAGTCCTCCCCGGAGCTGGAGTTGACGGCGCCCGGCGCCACATCGGCGACCGATTCCTCCTCGTTTCAAAATATGCTGGGCGGGTTTGTTCAGGAAGTTTCCGACAAGCAGACCGCCGCCAGCCAGGCGGTCTCGGGCTTGCTCAGTGGAAAAAATGTCTCGTTGCACCAGGCGATGATCTCGGTGGAGGAAGCCAGTGTGTCCTTCCAACTCATGGTCGAGGTGCGCAACCGCCTCCTGGACTCCTACCAGGAACTGATGCGGATGCAGGTTTGATCGCCCAGGATTGTCATGAATAAGAATATCTCCCAACTCGTGCAGCAACTGGCCGGCATCTGGAAACAGCTCGGCCTCAACCAGCGCATCAGCATCATCATCACTACTCTGGCGGTGGTCGCTGGGCTGGCCGGCGTGGCCATGTGGTCCAGCCGCACCGAATACTCCCTCCTCTACGGCAAGCTCGACCAGGAGGAGGCCTCCAAAGTCATCGCCGCCCTGGATGAGCAAAAGGTGCCCTACCAGATCAGCCGCGGCGGGGACGCCATCATGGTTCCCTCGGACAAGGTTTACCAGGTCCGCATGCAAATGGCCGGCAAGGGAATTCCGCGCGGCGAAGGAGTCGGCTTCGAAATCTTCGACAAGGCCAATTTCGGGATTTCCGATTTCGTCCAGCGCGCCAACCTCACCCGCGCCATCCAGGGCGAGCTGGCCCGCACCATCAGCCAGCTCGACCAGGTGGAGTCCGCCCGCGTGATGATCGTCATGCCCGACAACCAGCTCCTTAGCGACCCCCTGCGCAAGCCCACCGCCTCGGTCTTTGTGCGGGTCAAGGGGAGCGCGCAGTTGCCCTCCACGGCCGTCAATTCCATCCGCTTTCTGGTCGCCAACAGCGTGGAGGGATTGCAGGTCAACAAAGTCTCCGTGGTGGACAACCAGGGCAACGTGCTCTCCGCCAACGAGGAGAGCGACTCGGTGGCGGGCCTGTCCAACGACCAACTCACCGCCCGCCGCAACTTCGAACAATATCTCTCCAAAAAAGCGGAGGGCATGCTGGAAAAAGTGCTCGGACCGGGGCAGGCGGTCGTCCGGGTTTCCGCCGAGATCAACTGGGACACCACCACCCGCGAAGAGGTAAAATTTGATCCCGACGGCCAGGTGGCCCGGACCACGACGGACAATGTGGAGAGCACCGATTCGGCCACCGCCGCCGCCGCCGCCGGCGGAGGCGCTCCCGGCATGGGCGTCAACTCCGGCGCCAATGGGGACAATGGCGGCAACACCAATGTCGCCGCCGCGCCGGTGAACACCAGCCACACCACCAAAAAGGTCACCAGCAACAATTACGAAATCAACAAGACCACCAGCAACATCGTCCAGGCGGCGGGCGGATTGAAACGCCTCTCGGCCGCGGTCTTTGTGGCCCAACGCATGGAAGGCCAGGGCGCCGACCGTAAAGCCGTGCCGCGCGCCGAGGATGAAAAACTCAAATTGAAACAAATCGTCCAGAGTGCGCTGGGCATGCAGGACCCGTCCCTGATCACCCTGGAGGATATGCCCTTCAACGACCAGATTCCTTCCGAAATGGGGCCGCAGTTGGATACTCAGGAAAGGCTGCAATTCTGGCTCGACCTGGCGCAAAAGCTGATCTATCCGGCGCTCGCGCTGGTCGTCCTCTTTGCCTTCTGGCGCATGTTCCAGCGGGCCAAAGCCGAAGAAATCCGCCTGGGCGTTCCTCTGGGCAACGGCAACGGCCGCGGCCAGCTTGGCAATGGCCTCGCGCCAGGCAAGGGGCTGGTCACCGTCGAAGTGCTCAACCAATTGATCCGCGAGAACCCCGCCAACATGACCCAGGCCGTGCGCGGCTGGCTGGGAAAATCCAAGAATTAGCAACTCATTCAAACCCTGAAACAAGTTTATGGAAGCGGCGACTGACACAACTCAAGACACCCCGATGACCAAGGTGCAGAAGCTGGCGGCCCTGCTCATCATTCTCGGCCAGGAAAGCGCCTCCCAACTTCTCAGGCACCTGGACGAAGACGAGTTGGAGGCCGTCTCGCTGGAAATGGCGCGCTTGACTTTTGTCAGCCAGGAATTGCAGCGGGAAATCTTGGAGGAATTCACCGATGTCGCGGTCGCGGCCAGCGCCGCCGTCCTCGGCGGCCCCAGCTACACCAAAAGCGCCCTGGAACGTTCCGTCGGCCCCTCTCGCGCCTCCGCCATCATCCGCCGGGTCGCTCCCGCCCCAGTGCCCGTGACCGCCATGCAACCCCTCCTGGACATGGATTGCCAGGACCTCATCAATTTGCTCAAGGCCGAACGACCCCAAACCATCGCCCTGATCATCAGCTATCTGCCCGCCGAAAAAATCTCCCAACTCCTCGCCCTGCTGCCCGCCCCGGCGCGCCAGAATGTCGTCGAGCGCCTCGCCACCATGGGGGCGACCCCGGTGGAAGTCGTCGAGCGCATTGTCATGGTGCTCAACCAGAAAACCGGCGCCAAACCGGTCCGCGCTCTCAGCCAGACCGGCGGCGTCACCACCGCGGCCGCCGTCCTCAACTCCCTGGACCGGGACCTCAGCCGCTCCGTGCTGGGGGACCTGGAAAAACGCAATCCCAAACTGGGCGAGGAAATCCGCCGCAAAATGTTCATCTTCGACGACCTCGTCTTGCTCGGCCCCGCCGCGCTGCAAAAAATCATGCGCGAAGTGGATCTCCGCGACCTCGCCCTGGCGCTCAAAACCGCCACCTCCAAACTCAAGGCTCTCCTCCTTTCCGCGCTCCCCAAACGGGCCGTCGAAGCGGTCAATGAGCAAATCTCCCTCCTCGGCCCGCTCCAGAAGCGGGAAATCGAGGCCGCCCAGGGGCGCATCGTCCACGCCGTGCGCCAGTTGGAAGGCGGCGGCGAAATTGACCTCAACAACCTCCGCAACTCCTGCCGCAATGAACTCCTGGTCTGAAACCATCCAGCTTCCCAAACCGCTGCGAAACGCCCTGCCGCAAGGCCCAAGGGCCAACGGCGCCGCCGGCAAGTCGGGCAATTTCCAGAGCGAGGAAGAGCGACGAAAAGCGGAATTGAACGCCCGCTATCAACTCGGGCTGGCCGACGGCGAAAAGGCGTTGACGGAAAAGCTTTACCAGCAGCGCGCCGAAATGCAGGAGCTTATGCAAGGGTTCCTGGAATCTTTGCGCAAGGCCGTGCCGCAGGTCGTCCGCGACACCGAGAACAGCCTAGTCTCTCTGGCCATGACGGTCGCGCAAAAGCTGGTCGCCGACATGCCCATTTCCGCCGCCATGGTGGAGGAGGCCGTGCGCGACGCCCTGGCCCAGGTGGACGGAACCGCCCGTTTCACCGTTCGCCTCCACCGGGATGATTTGGATTTGCTGGAAAAGGCCGCCTCCCCTCTTTTGAAGTCCGGCGAAAACGACCCCGAATTTCGCTTTCTCCCTTCCCCCGATGTCTCCCGCGGCGGATGCGTGGTGGAAACCGATTTCGGCACGATTGACGCCCGCCGTGAAACCAAGTTCGACCTCATCAAAAGGAGCCTCATGGCATGATGGCGGAAACGGACATCGCACCGGCCAACCGGATCGAATTCTTGCAACAGCGCGTGGCCCGCACTCCTGTGCTGCGCAATCACGGGCGCGTCGTGCAGTTGATCGGCCTGGTCATCGAATCGGAAGGCCCCCTGGTCGCGGTCGGCGAAATCTGCAGCATTGAATCCGCCCGGCGCGATGGCGCCACCCTGGCCGAAGTGGTCGGATTTCGCAACCACCATGTCCTGCTCATGCCCCTTGGAGAGATTCACGGTATTCATCCCGGCAGCGAAGTCATCGCCCTGGGGACCTCCTTGCGCGTGCCGGTGGGCGAGGCCTTGAAGGGCCGGGTGATTGACGGCCTGGGACATCCCCTCGATGAGCGCGGACCCATAGATGCCGCCGAACACGTCAGTTTAAACTTTCAACCGCCCCACCCGCTCAAACGCCTGCGCATCCGCCACCCCTTTCAGACCGGCATCAAAGCCATTGACACTTTTGTTCCCTGCGGACGCGGGCAGCGGCTGGGCATCTTCGCCGGCAGCGGCGTGGGCAAATCCACCCTCTTGGGCATGATCGCCAGCCGGGCGGAGGCCGATGTCAACGTCATCGCTCTCATTGGCGAACGCGGCCGCGAAGTGCGCGAGTTTATCGAGAAGGACCTGGATGAGGCCGGCCGCCGCAAATCGGTCGTCGTGGTCGCCACTTCCAACCAGCCCGCTCTGGCGCGGCTCAAGGGCGCTTTCGTGGCCATGTCCATCGCCGAGCATTTCCGCGACCACGGGCAGAATGTCCTCTTGATGATGGATTCAGTCACCCGCTTTGCCATGGCCCAAAGGGAAATCGGCCTCGCCGTCGGCGAACCGCCCACCACCCGCGGCTACACCCCTTCGGTCTTTTCGCTTCTCCCGCAATTGCTCGAACGCGCCGGATCGGGGGAGAAAGGCTCCATCACGGGGCTTTTTGCCGTCCTGGTCGAGGCCGACGACATGAACGATCCCATCGCCGACGCCGTGCGTTCCATCCTCGACGGCCACATCGTGCTCACGCGCGAACTGGCCACCCAGAACCATTATCCGGCCATTGATGTCCTGGAGAGCGTGAGCCGGCTGACGCGCGATTTGACGTCGGCCGATCAGCAAAAACTCTCCGCGCAGGCGCGGGAGGCGCTGGCCACCCACCGCCGCAACCAGGATTTGATCAACATCGGGGCCTATCCCCCCGGCACCAATGCCGCCATTGATCTAAGCATCCAGTTGCATGAGCCGCTGAAAGATTTCTTGCGGCAACCAGTCGGCCAGGGCTTCGGCGCCGCGCAAAGCTGGTCGCTGCTGGACCAGGTCATGGCCGCGCCGCCGCCTGCCAAGCCCTCTTCTGCTGGCGCAAGGAAAGGAGCCTAAGCCATCATGAAAGCATTCCGATTCAGCCTCGAAGCCGTCCAAACCCTTCGCCACCGCCAGGAGCAACACGCCATGGAGCAATACGTCCGCGCCCTGCTCGCCCGCCAGCAGGCCCTGGACCACTTGGAAATCATCCGCGAGCGCATCCGGCAAAACCAGCAGGAATTGAGCCGCCTCCTGGCCGCCGGCTGTACCGCCTCGGTCGCGGCCCAAGTCCAGCTTTTCGAGCGTTCCCTGGAAAAACAGCAGGCCGACCGCGTGACCGGCTTGGCCCTCGCGGAGCGGCGCGTCAACGCCACTTTCCAGACCATGATCCAGGCGCGCCAGAAGCGCCAGGTGGTGGAAAGCTTCCGCAAAAGGCAAATCACCCGCCACCAGCGCGCCGAGGCCCGCGAAGAGCAAAAACTGCTCGATGACTTGGCCGCCCGCCGCGAGCGCTCCATTCTTTCCTGGAACCCAACCCGGATGGCGTCATGACAAAATTATTGACAACTCCCTGGATGGCCGCGCCGGTCGGCGCGATCGTTTATCTGGTCTCCACCCTCCTGTTTTGGAAAACCCCGGTGCTGCCTCCGCCGCCCAAAAGCGGGGAACACGCCGTCGTCATGGGTGCCTCCTGGGAGTTCACCAATCCGGAAGCCGACCAACTGATCAGCCAGTTGCGGGATGAGCAGAAAGCGATGGAGGCCCGCCAACGCAAGCTGGACGAATGGGAACAAAGCCTCCAGGCCCGGCGCATGGAATTGAACTCCGTCACCCAGTCGGTCTGGCAGTTGCAGTCCGACTTTGACAAGGCGGTGGTGCGCGTCACCGAGGAAGAAACCTCCAACTTGAAAAAACTGGCCAAAGTCTATGCGGACATGACTCCCGACACCGCCGCCAACGTCATGGCCCAATTGGACGACGTGGTGATTGTTAAAATCATGCTCTTTATGAAGGAGAACGAAACGGCGGCCATCCTGGAAACCCTCGCCAAACAAGGACCCGCCCAAGCCAAGCGCGCCGCGCAAATTTCCGAACACGTCCGTCTTTCCATCTCCCACAACGGCCCCGCCAAATGATGACCGTCTCTTTGTTGCTTCCCTCCGAGACCACGCCGCCGGGCGACGCCCCGGCCCACGGTTCCCCTGCTTTTGCCGCCACGCCGGCGCCTCTCGGAGGCGATTTTCTCAAGTTCATGGGCCTGGCCGGACAAACGGCCGGCGATGGCGCGGCAGCCACACCCTTGCCGGTCGCGGATGCCCGGAGTCGAGTGGTCGCCTCTGCCGCACCCAGCGCGGACGAACCCGCCAAAATCCCAGGCCGGACTTCGCTGGCGGGCGGAAATCAGTCGGCGCCGTCAAACCAGCCGACAATCACCGATTCGGTTGGCGCGAGCGTCGCGAGCCTGCGTCTGGCGCTGCGGGCCTCCCCGGCCATGCCGCTGTCCAAACCGGTCAAGCCGGGGGATAAAGGCGTGGCGGCTCCAACTGATTTGAAGACTGCCCAACTGGTGGATTTGGCACAGGTCAAAGCAATTGTTGGACAAAATGGTCCGGGCAGCTCATCCACAATCCGTCTTCCACAATGGCCCCGCCAAATGACGACCCCTTCATTGGCCCTCCCGTCCGAGGGCAAGCCGCCGGGTCGCATCCCGGCGCTTGGTTCTCTTGGTTATGCCGCCATTCCTGCCCTTGCCGGCGGCGATTCTCTCAAGCTCATGGCGCTGCCCGGCAAAATGGGCGGGAAAGAAAGCAAAGCAACACCCTTGGCGGCGGCGCCGGGGGATGATCCTGTTGATGCCTGCGCGGAGAATCCCGCCAAAACGCCAGCCGGCACTTCGCAACCCAGCGGCGTTCAGACGGCGCCGTCGAGCCATGGCGCGACCGCCACTGCCGTTGACGCGAGCGTCCCAACCCCGTTGTCGGCGTTGCTGGCGGCTCCAACCATGCCACTGCCCGATCCCGTCAAGCCGGCGGAAAAACCGGTGGAGGCTGAAACTGATGTCAAGACTGCTCAATCGGCGGATATGGGACAGTTGCCAGGAACGGTTGGACAGAGTGGCCGAAGCAAGTCACCCCCAATCGTTCGTCCCGCCCCGGGATCGCCGGTCGCCAATCCTCCTCCTGCCATTCAAAACAAGGGCGCGATCCTCGACTCGGCGAAAACTTCCCTCTCGGACAAATGGACTCCCCAAGCCGCGCCCACCCCTCCGCAAGCCCCGGTGCTCTCCGGCACGCCGGCTGTCACAAAAGAGGCTGGGCCATCCATTTCACTGCCGGCCGCGCCAAGTGGCACAACCAACGCCCTGGTTGGCGCCACCGTCTCTAACCCGTTGCCCGCGTCCTCGA
>Ga0187888_1001368_pt1 | contig 23360 bp, 20 predicted proteins | sample June2016WEW_7_40_FD_132987 | JGI IMG/M metagenome (GOLD analysis project Ga0187888, IMG submission 132987) | Peatland microbial communities from SPRUCE experiment site at the Marcell Experimental Forest, Minnesota, USA - June2016WEW_7_40 | ecosystem: Environmental > Terrestrial > Soil > Wetlands...
CCTAGCGCGCACCGACGAAAGGATCGGACGATTAAAATCTATCAGGAACAAGAATCATGAAACCCCAGAGGGTGGGCCAAATCTACGTATCAAAGTGGGCCAGACCGGATTGTCAAAAGCAAGCGGCTTTAGCACGTCCTTGTCTGGCGCGCACGTTGCTTTTGAAGTAAGGCAATCGACGTGTGCGTCGGCATGAAGGAGACTGCGCAATGAATCCGACAACCTCTCAACCGAACAGACTACCGCGTAGCACGCCGTGCCGACATCTGAAAGCTGGTTTCAGGAATATTTTCGCCTGTCTCTTCGCGCTCGCGTTCCTGATCAATCCCGGTGTCACTCGCGCCCAAAATTATAATTCTCGAGGCTGTGCGTGGCCGCTCGAATTGTCGCCCGAGGGATCTGGTAACGTGCAGGGCCCTGACGGTGCTGCCCGGTATTGGGTCATGCCCTTTGATACGACGCAGTACCAAACAATGACAATCAAGGGCACCTATCCCAATATCCGGTATTTTTCTTTTGCCGCTTACGAAACTATAACGGGTGGTTCAACGAATAGTTTCAATCTTGCAGGGCAGCGTACTCTTTACGATGCCCAAATCGCCCCTGATCCGGGCAGCATCAACCCGTTCGTCCCACCCGGCGGTAGCAACGGCACATATACTGTCGTAATCTCAAGCACCGGCTCGACTTCGGGGAATAGAATTGCGGTTTCGTCAAACGACCTTGTTTGGATAGTCCTGCGGATGTACGTAGCGGACGCCGATCCATCCCTGAGCGGTCAAAGTCTGATGGGCGGGGTGCCGCTTCCCACCATAACACTGACGGACCAAACCAGCGCCAGCCACCCGTTGGCGGCCTGCTCGCCGATCAATAAATGGTTAGATGCGAGTGCCTTTGCCCAATTTCTCTTTCCACCGACGGAGGATCTGAGCGTGGATGAAGGCACGCCGTCCTCCGATCGGCTGTGGTTTGCGTCGCCGTTAAACCCGCCGTCGGTTCTATGGCCTAATCCGGACAACAAATACATGATGATGTGGCCGGGGGACAAATACCAGCCCGGCCGCATCATTGTCATCCATGGCAAGGCTCCGGGTTTCCCCGACACATTCCGCGGCTCGCCGATTTGGCTGGCGTCGAGGGGCTTCCAGACCGTCGACATGCGGTATTGGGCCCTGTGCGAGCAAGACTTTGCGTTGCCGCTTTCGGTAATTAATTGCGCAACCGATTTTAATACAGATCTTCAGGGGAAATATTATACCATCGTTATCTCGGACGACCTGGTCCGTCCCAAATGGCTGCGGTCGCGGCCCAATGTTAATTGGTTGCCGTATGGCGATGAGCAGTATCCCAAGTTTGTGGTTTTACGAAACATGCTGCCTGCGGCCGATTTTCACAATGCTGTCCAAGATGCCTGGAAGAAGGAAGGCTGCACGTTTGACCTCAATTTCCCGGCCGTTCCAGACCGAAGCGTTATCGACGCCGCGGGGCCATGCGCCCAGGGCGTTATGGGTGATTACTATCCAGTCGCAGTGTGGTGCGACAAGTCGACGTTTCTCGCGGGCGGATCGCAAGCCTGTTTAAAAGGGAGCGTTAGGTAATAGTGGGCCACGCGTGTCCACGTGACATCGGATCATCTGCAAGGTTTGTTCGAATCAGCGTTTAGCGACTAACGGAACCCACTGTACAGGCAAGACTAGAGGTTGCCGCGCATTCCGTTTTTGCAGTCAAAGGAGAGGACAATGCGATCGAGCCATGGGACCCTAGTGAGACTGATCCGGATAGCTGCCCTGGCCGCTCTGCTGGCCTTCGTTTCCACTGTGCCAGCCGAAGCGGATAGCTGTCAGTGGCAGCTTTCGGTCGCGCCCGATGTCGTGCGCTCGCCGATTCAGATGGATATCCACGCGGCTTACCGGATCTTCGTTTTTCAGTCCGATGGCAGCGTGGGGTATCGGCTGCACGGTGAGTTTCCGTTCGCTGCCTTCCTGTCATTGACAACCTACAATGCCGCCGACCGCTTCGTGTACGGGCGCTGCTCGATTATCAGATGCAGCCAGACCAAGACTCGATCAATCCATTCACCCCAGGTGAGTTGGTCGATGCTCCGAATCGCTCCTACACAGTAACGGTCTTGCCGGAAGGGACAGTCCCTGGTCCCTCGATGGCTAATCCGATCTTCTTCCCGGGCCCGCCGCATAAGTCTGATCTGGTGACGGCGGTCTTGGTCGAGCGTATCTACCTGCCGGAACCGCGCGTGAGCGATCGTTTCGGCGGAGTTACCGCGCCGACTATCGAGGCCTTCGAGTCAATGATCCGACGACGCCGGCATCCTGTCCGGGCGATGATTTCACCGCGATCATGCAACAGTTCGGAACTTTCGAGAGCACTCTCGGGCAATCTCCGCTACCCCGCAACGGAGCGATAGCGTTCTGTCGACCACCAGCGAAGCAAGTGCCGTTTGCCGACGCCAGCGGCCCACTAACCAAGCATGATTGTACGAGCTATCTCATGGCAACGGTGTTTCCAGACCAACTCGCGGTAATCCATCTAGCCGCGGTCCCCAGCTTCTTTGATAACAGCAATACCACGCCGACCACGACCTTCGCCGACGCGGACGTGCGTTACCTGTCGTTTGGGTCTTACGGCCCCAGTCCGCTGAGCGCGGCCCAAAATGAAAACGTCGCGGGACCGGATCTCAAAACGCTGCCCGACGGCAGCGCCACCTTCGTGGCCATCCCAAGCCTGTTGCCACCCGCCCTCAAACAACAGGTCGCGCAACACGCCGCCGCGCTCGGGTACAATGTCATGCCGCTCGCTACGCAAGGTGTTCTGCTCAACCCATTCCTAATCTATCGCAACAAAGTGCCGGCAAGCGGGTTCCCCGGCGACATCAATAATGTGGCGTGCTTCCACGGCTCCAAATTCGACCAGGCACCTGCGGTCTACGCCGCCTCCACCGCGAATATGGAGCAATACGCACCTGTCGGGATCGAGTGTTCGCCTTCGGCTTTTCTGCTTGGCGGTTGCGGACAGTAGCTCGGCTCTTCGCGACCATTGCCGATCCGGAGTTGCTCTACGAACGGGTAATCGTTTTCCGGCCGAAATAACACACGCCCTGCTGCGTGCATGGAGCAGCTGCCCTCCCACGAGCCCGCGGCATCCGGATTCTGGGGGAACAATATGCTGGGGTGAGGCCGGCGGCGGCGCTGTGCCGGTGGCAATCTAACGGCTAAGGGACCCTCTCCGACGCGACGGTTTTATCGCCCACAACCGTCCCGACGGTCCTGTTCGGCGTTAGGATGAACTAACCATGCCCGAACAGCTCAGCTGGTTCCGTTTGACCCACGCTGCCGACTCCGATCGTAACACTGCCGGTTCCGACCGTAACACGGAGCAGATGATTTGCGACTATGCGCTGCTAACGGCGTTGGCACAGCTGATGCCTAATGAACTGAGATTGGCAAAGTCGAACCTTATTAACTGCCATCACCGTGAGGAGACGATTATGACCAAAGCACTATCGAGGGTCGGATGTTTGCTAGCGGCGGTGCTTCTGGGCGGACTTGCGTTGGCACCTCCGGGGCGGACGGCGCAGAGCCGCGTCGGGACGTCGAAGGGTCAGCAGCAGAGTAGCCTGGCACCGGCGGCGGTGCCTCCCCCCGACCCGTTTACTGAAACGCTGATTGATAACCTGAAGCAAAGCGGGTTTCAGGTCAGCCAAGGCTACCCGCAGCTTTACACCTTCCAGGACTGTCTCGACCATACCTACCCGTCGTTTAAGAACTGCTTCCTCGCCAACCCTGCAGCCCCATACGTGATACCGGTCGTGAAGTCATGGCCGGACGAGTACGTGGATCCGGCAACGGTGGATGCGTTTGTCGAGACAGATCCCGGGTACAGCGCGACATACCGGCTCGACCCGAGGGAGGCGATCGTGATGTACGGCCAGATGCCGCCCCCGGGCCGATACATGGGGCTGCAGACGTGGGAGTTCAGCGAGCACGGGAAGTGGAAGCGCAAGGATTACAACCAGTGGGCGAACACGCCGGATCTGCCTTTTCCCATGCAGTACTTGTTCGACACCATCCCGCCTAACGACCCGAAGTCCCGGCGCATCATCAGCTTGTCGGCCCTCGGGGATGTCGTGAACAACGTGGTCATGGAGCGGCAGTCGGGTTACCCCTCCTTCGAGCAGACCCGGTACTTCATCATCAGCCCGAGCGCCGCGACGGACAAAGCTATCCGCCTCGCGTTGCAGGCGCAGGGGGTTCCAGACCGCTACATCTTCACCGAGCAAATCCCCCGTAGGGATGATCTCGGTCCCATCGGGCCGCTCGGAATGGGCAAGAATGCTATCGACTTCATCACCGCGTTCCGTTATGCCGTCCCCGACAACGAGACAGACGCAGACAAATGGCGAAACCATCCTCCGCTTACGGTGTTGCGCGTGCGTGCGCCTGCCTCACTGGGCCCCGTGCAACGCTACACGTCGCTGACCTTTGAACCGCTGACCGCTAACAGCGAGGCGTACTTGGCCAGCGACCTGCAGAACCTTGTCGATGCGGTGTGCAACAGTGTCACAAGTAATTCGAACCTTACGACCACAGACTGCACGCAGCCGCCGCCAGCATTGTCGTTCATGACGGACCCGGGGCGTGACTACGGGTGGGTCGGGCCGTACTGCCGCAGCATCGGCATGGACTGCCAGGGCGACCAGCAGGAGGCGGCCTATTTCTTCTCATCGCTCCTCTCGCTCGACTCCGGGCAGGTCTACGCGGTAGTGGACACGCTTGCCACCGAAACCGACAACGCGACCTACGTGGCCTTGTCAGCCAACGACGCCTCGATGATGGCGGGCGTCGCGAACGTCCTGGACACCGGCCTCAAAGGCTCCGCAGACGGCTATGCGACCACCGGGGGCAACACCGACAAGTTTTTCGTGCACTACTTTGCCGGTGCCGGGAACTGCGCCGTACTCGACGCCGTACTCGAAAACGTACCCGGCGGTACGGCGAACTGCACCGAGATTAGCGACACGACACAAGGGGACCCAGCCCTGCGCGGCATGTTCACATTCGGGCTGCGCGACTACATCGCCCCAGGAACGGAACGCGGGCCGGATTCCTCCATAGTCCTAAGGCCGAGGATCCTCACGTTCACCCCCCAGCAATAGCCGCTTAGGTCTCGGATCAGGGTCGGCTTCTATAAGCGAAGCACCCGTGTCAACGCGCCGTGCGGGCCGGGTACGCCGTTGCCGAGGTCCGGGAAGTTGACCGCCTGAGTCGGACCTGTGCCACGCGGCAGATAATAGCCGTGTGGATTCCAGCCACGTGGCGTGCATAGAGGGTGAGCGAATTGGTTGTAGGGGTAGCCTCACGAAACGAAATATAAAGTGCGCGCTATCGGCGGGGGAGATGGAGTTGGTCACACGGTTACATCTCAACGAACTTGGTTTGGGCTTCATCTCGGATCTGCCTGAGACTTACTCGTCGGCCGAATCTTGCGCGGACATTCAGAAAAGAGTGTGCTCGGCTGGAGCCGAGCTCAACAAACGTGAAAGTGCAGTGCAAGCCCGAGTTGGCCTACCGGGCGCGAGAAGTGATTGGATGCTAATCTCGGCGGTGAGCAACGCAAGATGTGTGGAAACACAAGCGATGTTTGCTTCCCATGCCGAAATCGCCAATCATTTCGCCGAGGCAGGGAGAGAAGCTCTCAAAAAGTCCGAAGCTGCTTCTGACCCCTCACAAAAACGTGAGTACATTATCCAAGAACTATCCTCCTACTTGGGTAAGCGTGTGACCAACTCCGTCTCCCGCGCGAAATCGATGTGACGCACGAGGTTTCGCCGACGTGACATCACTGTAGTGCCGCATGGGATTTGCTGCTCGAATCCGCGATGATGTGACCTGCCGTTCATCCTCTTGGCGGCGTGAAAAAGGGCTGCTGGTCTGTTGATGCACATCATTGATGAGGTCCCACGTAGAATGGAACAACCATGAAAGCCAATGGCAGACTCAAGTTTCTAGCCGTCGCGCTCGTCGGTGCTCGTCGGCACCCTGGTATTAGCGACCACCGTGCAGGCGCCGACCGCGTCGAAGATGAACATGACTACTAAAATACCTTCGGAAATCACCACGCCGGACAGCGTCGATACGCGCCTCGGCACGCTCGAATTCAAGGACGGCGCCCCGAGCAAGGAAACCGTCGAGAAAGTCTATGACAACCTCGACTTCATGCACGCCGTCGAGTCGTTCGTGAACGCGTATCGGGGCGCCTCGACCTATGCCATTCGGGAAGGGCTGCTGAAGATGGGCGTCGAGGACAACACGCTGGTCGTGTTCTCCGAACTGATGGACTCGAAGTCCCTTTTCCTCACGGCCAACACCGACACGCCTTACCTCTGGGGAATCATTGATCTCACCAAGGGACCGATGGTTTTTGAGGTGCCGCCGAAGCTGTTGGGCACCCTAGATGATATGTGGTTCCGCTGGGTCACCGACGTCGGTGCGCCAGGCCCAGATCGGGGTGAGGGCGGAAAATATGTGATCCTGCCTCCCGGCTACGATGGCCCAGTGCCGGAGGGCGGCTACTTCGTAGCCCACTCCCGTACTACGCGCGTTCTGATTATCGCGCGCGCATTTCTGGAGAACAACGACCCAAAGCCGGCGGCGGCGTTGATCAGAACCGCGAAGATTTATCCCTACACGCCCGGCGGTTACGGCACGAGCATCGCCGAGATTCTGACCGGCAAGGTCCCGCCTGGACGCCCCATCCCGCCACCGGAGCAGAAGTTTGTCGAGGGCACAGGCAAGGCGTTCATGACGATTCCGGCAAATGACTTCCACTATTTCGAGCAGATCAATGCGCTGGTGCAGCAGGAGCCGACGGACTCGCTCGATCCTGAAATCATGGGTTCGCTGACCGCCATCGGCATCGTCAAGGGCCAACCCTTCAACCCCGATGATCGGATGAAGAAGATTCTGACAGAGGCAGCTGCGGTGGGCACGGCAACGGCGCGAACACTCCTCTGGCATCCCCGCGATGCCGAAGGTTTCAGTTTTTACCCCGGTTCTGCGTGGATAAACTCGCTTTTTGTGGGCGGCTACAATTTCGAGACCCCACCTCCGCTCGTGACGAAGGAAGGAATCAAACCCTTTCCTCCTACAGGGGCGCGAATGCTCAATGCGAGGACTGCGATGTTTTTCGTCGCCACAGGCATCACCCCGGCGATGTGCATGCGTCTGCCAGGTCTCGGTTCGCAATACTTGGTGGCATTCGTTGACTCCAAAGGCGACTATGTTGATGGTGGCAAGACTTACAAGGTCACGCTCCCGCCCGACATTCCAGCGGCTAAGTTCTGGTCAATCATTCTCAACGACAACCAGACGCGTTCAATGCTAGATACCCCGCAGCGTTATCCCCGCGCTGGCGGTCAAAGTTATCCGTCGCCAGCCGCGCTCGCGGATGCGGATGGGTCGACGACGATATATTTCGCTCCAGCCAAGCCGGATGGTGTGAATAGGGGCAACTGGATACAAACCGTCCCGGGCAAGGGCTACAGCGTGATGATCCGCCTCTACAGCCCGCTCGAACCGTTCTTCACCAAGCAGTGGCGGCCAAGCGAAATTGAACCCGTCCAGTGAGCCGAGAAGGCGAGCAAAGCAAGAAGGAAAGGAAAATGAGTAACCGAGGGGCGAAGCCCAACCCATGCTGGCAATATATTGACGGGAAAATCGACTAAGTGGCGCACCAGTATCGGCCATCGCGTGCGTCACAAGACCATACGGAGCCGCACGCCGACGACCGTTGCGGTACCTACTCCTTCAAGTATTCCCCCGCTGGCGATCGTCACACTGCCAAGCTGCCGTTTCTGAGCGGGCCCGATTACCTGGATGTCCGGGGTGAAGATCAGCCAAGGCGTGAGGGCGAGGTTGTAGTATGCCTCGAACCCCCACTCGTCTCGCAGGAAGGCGAAGCTACGGGTGCCAACTGAGAGCGTCGGATTTGCAACGTCGAGATAGTAGTAACCCAGGCCGCATTGATCGTCCGCGCGATCGGGAATGATGCCCTTTCCGCCGACACCCGCGCTGAAGAAGTACTGCAGGAAATTCGGATCGCCGTCAGCCGCGCCGAAACGTCCAAACAGACCGACGCCCCGCTCGCTGTGCTTGTCGATTTCATACAAGAACTGATCGAAGTTGTAGTAGATGGCCCAAGTGCCGTCAGTCCTCGCGAGCTGACGGTTCTGAAGGATGAAGTCCAGACGCTGATCGATCGACTTGAACTGCTTATTTGAGTATTCGGCGCCAACGAGCTGATGCCCGGTGAGGCCGAAGAAACTGGTTTTCACTCGGCCCTCGCCGGCGAAGGTCAGGTCATTCGAACTAATGTGACCGAACCCGGCGGTGCTGGCCTTCCCGGTGCTCTGGATCACCAGGAAATTAAGGATGGCGTCGGTCGGGTCCTTCGTGGGCAAGACGATTACCCCAGCGCCGAGCGCCGAATATGGCGACGCCACGAGCGCGACCGGATTGATGTTAAAGGCCAGATTCATGAACTGGGTGTCACCCTTCCCGTGGGCGAAGTCGTTCTCATCCGAGGACATCGTGTCGAACTTCCCAGCCAAAGCACCCACGTAAGGGGAGACGAATTGCATGAAGGACAGCTGCGGCATTGCGAAGGTCTGGGCGCCGGGCTCAGGAAAGATCTGATTCGTATTTACCGGATCGATAGCACCGGTGTTCAGATTGACTCCGTTGCCGAAGTTACCCTCGATTTCGACAGTAGCGAAGCCGCCCGGCCATAGGCCGAGCTTCTGAGTATCCAGGTTAGCGGTGAGGTCGCCGCGCCCGCCGTACTGCCAGGCGTCGCTCTTGCCGCCGTCGACGACGCCCTGCCCGATTTGGGTCACGTCCACATCGAGGGTGACGCCCTTTGCCGCCAGATCGTCGCGGTAGCCGCCCCAATCTCCGCTCAGCGTGGACTGGGTGAGGAAATCGCCCGAGTACGACGCTGGAGTCGGGTCTGCCGCACGAACTGGGGTAGCGGAAGGTATTGCCAAAAAAAGTACGGCAGCCGAATGAATGAGGAATGCGCGCTTCATGGATTTAACGCAATTTGCGGATTCTATTCCCTCGGCGCTCAGTCTCCTGAAAAGTTTGTAAGCTTAGGTGCCGGAGGGTTGGGGTATTTCTTGAGCGACTTCTCATACTCCTCCACGACCTTGTACGCCGGGCCTGCCATAAACACGTAGATGCCGCCGACATTCAGATCTTCGTGCGGGTCCATCTCGATGTTGTAAACCTTCGGGAGGTACATCGGGCTGCTGGTCGTATATAGACCGCCGAGCATTTGCTGCCCGGTTCCGGTCAGGGCCATGTCCTTGAAGTAGAAGCGCCACTGCTTCCACCGCACCGCCACTAGGTCTGGGCCGATGAAAGTGAGCAGCGACTCTCGGCTCCCCTTCTCGCTCTTGCCAAACAGCACTGCCGTCTGGTCAACGCCGTCAATCGGACGGTCCGTGGGCAGCTTGGCGCCGAGGATTGCCGCAAAAGTCGGCATGAAATCCATCTCTGAGAACATGGCGTACGAAGTGCTGTCCGGCGCGATGTGGCCAGGCCAGCTGACGAAGCAGAAGGTTCGGAGCGAACCCTCGGTCGCCTCGCCCAGTTCGCCGCGGAAGGGACCCGGGCTGCCCATGTCGGGGGAGCCAAGATTACCAAGCTCGCGTAGTATCCAGCCCGAAGGCCCGTTGTCGGACGCGAAGACCACGATCGTGTTGTCCTCAATCTTCAGTACCTTGAGTGCGTCGAGCACCTGCCCGACGTGGTAATCGCCCTCCATAAGCTTGTCGCCATAGTTGCCGCTGCGTGACTTTCCGGCGAACTGCCTGGAGGGGTAATTCGGCGCGTGCCCCATCGAGAAGGGAAGGTAGACGAAGAACGGTTTGCCGGCCGCGTGCTGTTGTTTCATGAACGCGATGGATCGGTCGGTCAGGTCATTGTCGATCTCCGCACGCACCTGGGGCGTGAAGGGCTTCACGCGCCGCATCGGTCCGCCCGCCTTCTGCTCCATGATCCATGGCCCCTTTTCGATCAAGGCGCTTTCGGACGCATCGAAAGAGTGTGTCATCATGACCAGCGGGACAGTGATCGCGTCGTTCCACGAGGTGTTTGGCGGGATGCCATAGAACTCGTCGAAACCATGCGCGGTTGGCAGGCTCTGCGGACCCTCGCCGAGGTGCCACTTGCCAAAGATGGCCGTCGCGTAACCGGCGTCCTTGAACAACTGCCCCATCGTATAGGCCCTGCCCGATAGCTGATTGGGTCCGTCCGGTAAGGAGATGAGTGATAGCCCGTTACGGATCGAGTATTGCCCTGTCATGAGTGCGGCGCGTGACGGGGTACACGTAGGCTCCACCAGAAATTGTGTGAGGCGCATCCCCTCGCGGGCCAGCTGGTCGACGCGTGGGGTCGGAGCGCCCCGCAACTCTCCACCTCCGTAGGGACCCAAGTCGCCGTACCCGACGTTATCGGCGAGGATGAAGACGACGTTAGGTCTGTTGTCTGCGGCCTTTACTGCGGTCGAGGTGATGATCGCCAGCACGCCAATGAACGCGGTTGCGAGGATGTTGTACAAGCGTCTGGTTTTCATCGGTGTGCCTTTCTTTGGGTGATAGGTCCGTTAACGTGTAAAGATTCGGCACTCGACCTGTAGGACAGTGTCGGGTCAGATCGGCGCTCACTGCCTGGGTAAAATGGCATCGCGCTGGGCGTTACCGCCAGGCCCCACGCCTTCGGCGTGTGCCGCCTACGGCTATTTCGGGGCTTGACTGCCCTGCCGCGCCAAGCAGGTAAAGCGCTCACGCCGTCTCTGCCTAAAAACGGGCGCCTCAAACGTTTCCACTCTCGTGGCGTCAATTCCGGGACCAGCCGCGCCGGATGGGTCGAGACGCGCTCGATCACGTCGCGCAGATAGACGAACGGATTGATCTGCAGGCAAACCCGGCAAAGTGGCAGTCATCGCTGCAATGCGAAAATTGCTCGTTGCTGTGTGGAGCGTGGCCACTCATCGCAAACCCTTCGTGCCAATAATGCCGACCCAAACGGAGTTCGGTTGGCACTGTAAATGCGGATTCTACTGCCGTGCCATCGCAACGCGCAGGCGGTCCTCGGCCGTTATCAGGTGATCGAGATTGATCGCATCCTTTCCGATATCGATTTCGACCCAATTCACCTCGCCGCTGAATTCGTTGTCGTGCGTTCCGTAATCATAGGTCACCGGCGACCCGGCCCCGAAGCCGACATCACAGGTTTCGTCGGCGGAGAAGATTAATGGCTCGGTCTTTTCCACACGTCCCTCACCGCACTTTTTGCCATCGACGTAGAGGGTGGCCGTGCCGCCTTTCGCCAGTCCGCCCCCATCGTAGGCGAACTCCATCCGCACCTCGTGCTTGCCGGTTGGAATCTTGGTCGCACCTTCGACGTAGTAACGCTCAATCCCGTAAAAATTGTAACAGTACTTTGGCTTGCCGCCTTTGGCGTAAAGCCCCCAGCCCCCGGTTAGCCCGCCCTGGGCAACAATCACCCCCTCCGCGCCCGACTCGGGCACGATGACCTCGGCGGTCACGGCGTGCGACTTGTTCTTGATATTGACGATCGAGCCCTCGGTTAGCCGACCCATCCCGCCGAACAGCAGTTGTCGGTTGCCCACGATCAGCTGCGGGCGACCGGCGATGTCGGGATTGGCTCGCTCGGCGAAGCGGTCGTCCAACGGCAGCACGTTGTATTTGACCGCCTCGATTAGCCATAGCCGTTGAAGCTCGTGCAGCTTTTTCGGATGTTCTTTCGCCAGATCTTTCGCTTGGCTCCAGTCCGTGTTAGTGTCGTATAGCTCCCACACATCGTCGTCGAATGCGAGCAACTGCACTGCACCGGTCAGCCAAGGGGTTCGGTGCCGTGTAACCGCGGTCCATCCTTTATGGTAGATGCCGCGGTTGCCTGCCATCTCGAAATACTGGGTCTCACGCCGCTCCGGTGCCTTGGCGTCGTTGAACGAGTACGCCATGCTGACGCCTTCGATCGGCTTTTGCGCCACGCCATTGACGATCAGCGGTTCAGGGAGACCCGCCACTTCCAGCAACGTGGGCGCAACGTCGATCACGTGATGGAATTGCGAGCGAATCTCGCCCTTTCCTTTGATTCCCCTGGGCCAGTGCACAATCACTCCGTTGCGTGTACCGCCCCAATGCGACGCCACTTGCTTGGTCCATTGGTAGGGAGTGTCCATCGCGTGCGCCCAGCCCACTGCGTAGTGATTGTAGGCCTCGACCCCGCCAAACTTTTCGATATGCGCCTTCAGGAACTCGGGCGACTCAAGATCGGCAAAGCCGGTAAGCGGCACCAACTCGTTGTAGGCGCCTTGCAGCGTGCCCTCGCCGGATGCACCGTTGTCGCCGATGATTAGATAGATCAGCGTATCGTCGATGATGTCGAGATCCTTCAGCGCGTCGATGAGGAGGCCGATGTAATGGTCGGTATGCTCCATGAAGCCCGCGAAGATCTCCATCTGACGCACGAGAACCGGCTTCATCTCCGCCGACTCTGCCTCCCAAGCGGGAATCTCGACATGGCGTTTCGTCAGTTCGCAATCCTGCGGGATAACGCCGAGTTCCTTCTGCCGCGCGAATGTTTCCTCGCGCAGCTTGTCCCAACCCTGGTCGAACCTGCCTTTATACTTGTCTGCCCACTCCTTGGGCACGTGGTGAGGAGCGTGCATCGCGCCCGGAGCGTAATACACAAAAAACGGCTTGTCGGGAGCCAAGGCCTTCTGCTGGCGAATCCACTTGATCGCCTTGGTCGTCATGTCGTCGGTGAAGTGGTAGCCCTCCTCAGGCTTCTTATCAGGCTCGACCGGCGTCGTTCCTTCGTAGATCGCTGGAAACCACTGGTTCGTCTCGCCGCCGATAAAGCCATAGAAGTATTCAAACCCGCCGCCGCCCGTAGGCCAGGCATCGAACGGCCCCACCGGACTCGTCTCCCACACTGGGACCTCATGGCACTTGCCGAACTGCGCCGTCGAGTAGCCATTCAGCTTGAGGGTCCGGGCAATTGGTGCGGCTGTGTTGGGCAAGATCGAATTGTAGCCAGGCGCGGAAGTGGCAATCTCAGTAATGCCGCCCATCCCGACTGAGTGGTGGTTGCGGCCGGTCAGCAGGGCCTGACGCGTCGGCGAGCACAGTGCAGTGGTGTGAAATCGAGTGTATTTCAGTCCTGCACTGGCCAGTTTTTCGATGTTAGGCGTGTGGCACGGGCCGCCAAATGCCGAGGTTGTGCCGAAGCCGACGTCGTCAAGTAGGATCACCAGGATATTAGGAGCGCCCTCGGGCGGACGTAGCTGCTTGATCGGGGGATATTTGGTGTCGGGGTCTTTCGCGTCATAGGTCGTCAAGCCAACATGTGCGCGATCCGGAATCGGGAGAACCGTTCTTGATGTTTTTTCGTTGCTCATTGTTGCCTCCCCCCAAGGGGTGTCCCCGAAGGCCGGGATGCTAGCCGACCTTAAGATTCATTTCGTAGCCGCATGATGACAGGGAAGTTCAGAAAAGAAGATCGACAGGTCCGAAGGAATATGCCGATGCCGACGGCGCTGAAACTTCGCCGTAAGCATAGCATAAGTATATTGGGATCGACGAAACCGGCAGGAGGCGCGGCCTTATTATAAGGAATTTCGCCGTTCAGGCGGCGGCTTGCGCGCCGGCATCCCGCCCCAGGCGCTTCCACTCGCGCGGCGTCAGTTCCAGGACCAGCCGCGCTGGATGCGTCGAGACGCGCTCGATGACGTCGCGCAGATAGACGAACGGATTGATCTGCAGGTGCTTGCAGGTTTGCACGAGCGAACACAGGACGGCGGTTCGGTGCGCCGCCGCTTCGCTCCCGGCGAAGAGCCAGTTCTTCCGGCCCAGCACGATCGGTCGGAGCGCCTGCTCCGCCCCGTTGTTGTCGATCTTGAGCCGTCCGTCTTCGGCGTAGCGCGTCAGGGCGACCCAGTTACGCAACACGTAGCCGATGGCCGCACCGAGCGGACTCTTCGGCAACGCCGCCGCCCGCTGCTCCCCTAGATACGCTTGCAGTCTCTCCAGCATGGGCCGCGCCTGCTCCTGCCGAAGGCTCTGTCGTGCCGGCGCATCGAGTTGCCTGTCGTTGGCCGCCCGCTCGATCCCGTAGAGTCGCCCGATGATCGCCAACGCCTGCGCGCACGTTACCGCCGCCGTTGGCATTGCCTCCTTGAAGTACCGCCGGGCGTGCGCCCAGCAGCCGACTTCGACGATGCCGGGAAATTGCGCAAACACGTCATCGTAGGCGGGCGCTGCATCCACCTGGAGATACCCACGGTAGTTTGCCAGCATCTTCAGCGGCCCGTCCCGATTGCGGGACCAGGTGAAGTCGTACACCACCTTGCCCAGTTCACCCCGATACACCCACAGATGCCCGGTCCGAATCTCTGGCGCTCGACTCGGATCCTGTACATCCAGGGTCGTGTCGTCGCATTGAATCCAGGGCGACTGGCGCACCTGCTCCCGGTGCATGACGCGCACGATGGGTGCCAGTAAGTCGGCCACTGCCCCGTTCCACTCCGAAAGGGTGCGCCGCGTAATCTGCACTCCATGGCGCTCGAAGATCTGCTCCAGCCGATACAACGGCATATGATCCGCATACTTGGAGCTGACCACGTGCGCCAATAACCCCGACCCCGGTCGTCCCTTCTCGATGGGACGCGCCGGCAGGACGGCCTGCACCACGCCCTGCTGGCAGCGCCCACAGGCGTACTTCGGTCGCACATACTCTCTGATTACAAACGACGCCGGCACGTAGTCCAGTTCCTCGGTGATGTCCGCACCGATGCGCACCTTCGCGGTGTCGCAGGTCGTGCAGTGCCGCGCACTGACTGGCGGTATTATCTCGATGCGTTCGCGTGGCAAATCGGCTGGTAAGCGCCGCCGGCCCGGGTGGCGCGGACGCAGTGATGCAGGTTCGGCAGTCTCGTCCTGTCGTGACTCGTCGGTGGTTTCGGCTTGTACCGGCCCCGCCGCCGCCGGCTCCAGGGGCAGCACGCCTTGCTCGATTACCGGAACGCCCTTCTCGCTCCGCCGCCCGAACAGCCGATGCGTCAGCAACTGCACCCGCTGGCGTAGCGCCGCGTTCTCTTTGTTGAGCCGTTCGATCTCGTTGCTGAGTTCGTCGAGGACTGCCTGGGTATCTGCGCCGGTTACCGCCGCCACGTCTCACCACCAACCGATGTGGTTATTACTACAGTGAATGTGGAATAGCTACTCGCACTGAGTATCGTCATACATTAATGGGTAATCGAGTATAGCGTCGACGCTCGCGCACGACCTCGATCCCTTCCAGCAATAGGTACAGCTCCCGGGCGTTGATCTCGTCGCGCTCCAGCGCCGCGAAGGTCCCGGCCTCCAAGCGCTTGTACAGCAGCCAGAACCCATCGCGCTCCCACACCAGCAACTTCACACGATTGCGTTGGCGGTTGAAAAATACAAACACGTGGCCTGACAACGGGTCCTGGCGCAGGACCTCCTGTACGTGCGCGCTCAGCCGATCAAACGACCGACGCAGATCGGTCGCGCCGCGGGCGACGAAGACCCGGACTGACGCCGGCAGCGTCAGCATGTCGTCCGCAGGGCTTGGAGCACCCGTTGCAGCGTATCGGTATCGGCTCCCGCCGGCACTCGCACCAGATGACCGTTGTGTAGGACGATCTCCAGCACCGCTGGTGTCCCTGGAACCTTCGCCGGTTTGGGCACTTCGGTGAACACCACCCGGGTCTCCGCGGCTGCGCCATTTCCATTCTCGGCGTCGGCATCCCGGAAGACCCGCCGCCACCACGTTAGTGTGCTCACTGGGATTCCGCGCTGCTTCCCAAACTCGCGCAGCGTCAACCGGCTACGCCGCCAGTGCGCCAACACCCGGCGCATCTGCCGTGCGCGCATTGATGTCGTCGACCCCATTCTCCCCATTGATTCGTTCCTCCGAACACATTCTGCGCGCCGGCGGATCGCCGGGGGAGATGTACTTGGTCACACAGTTACCTACTTGGTGTATTGCGACGAAGCTGGTATCAGTGCCGACGCGACCAAGCCAGAAGTTCTGGAATTCTGTGCGGGCCTACACAGTCACCTTGATACGCTCGACCCCTTGACCCGAGCCGAAGCCGAGGTTCGTGCCAATTCCGAAAAGGAGATTAACAAGTAGCTATACAAATACAATGGATCAGCGAGGTGTTTGCCGCCTTTTTTGGATTCGTACCTCTGAACCCATTCTGCGTTATCGGCCGCTCGTTCTGGCTATCGCCGGATCGCCGGGGGACCGGATCGCCGGGGGAGATGTACTTGGTCGCCCAGTTACTTCTGGACGAAGCCGGCGCGGCTGACTGGATGAACTGGCGCGAGCCCGATCCCCTCTCGCTGAACCGCCTGCTCGTGCCGGCTCCGGAAGATCTCCTGGTGGTGCGCCCAGCCTCGCCGCTTTTTCACTCCCTCGCCACGACGGTGTCGTAGAGCCCATAGTGGGTCAGGCCCTCGTGGCTTTCGATTCCCGTATAGCGTAGTGACGCGTCTTCGTAGCGGCGGAAGGCAAAGACAGCCTGGTTCATTTGCTCGGTGTTGAACACCTTCAGCTGTACGAGCAAATGGAAGTCCTTCACCGTTAGGCCAGTGACGGCCAGAAACAAGTCCGGTTCGAGCTTGGTGATGACGTCCTGCAGTGTGTTCTCGCGGAAGTCGGTCAGGTACATGAACGCCGGAATGCGCGTCGCGAACTTGATCAGTTTCTCCTGGACGAGCTTGCGTTTGGACTTGTACTCCTTTCCTCCTCGGTGAGCTGTTTCTTCTCCTTCTCCGTCAGATCCCGGTCCTTGGCCTTGTTCTTGAGCTCCTTTACCTTCTCGCTCTTGTTAATGATCGTCTCGATAATGTTGTCGCCCAGCGCGCGCCAGCCCTCAATACGCTCAACGGCGGCCATCGCCTCGGGGTTGTCGAGGATGCGCCGCAGAGTGTCGTTATCCACGTTCACGAGCAGCGCGCTCTCCCACTTGCGGGCCAGCAGCGTGGCTGAGGTGCCCGCCATCGCGATGTCGAGAATGCCGCCCGCGTCGATCTGCGTCATATTCGCGCCGTCGTAGGCCAGCACGGGCAGGAAGGACACGAGGTCCTTGACCGCGTTCTCCGGGTTCAGTTCGTTGGGCGACAAGCCGATTCCGTACTCGGAGAGCTGCCGAAGCGCGCGCGTAGGCGCGAAGTCAAACACGAAGCAGACAGGCTTGAGGATCTCCTCCTCGTTCGGGTTGTCGCCGTTGGGGTTCCTGATGGACCACGCCGATTGCACGCGGAACGCGGATTGAAAATAGGTCTCTGGAGACTTGAGATTGCGCAGCATGAGTATAGAAGACCATTGTGGAACAGTAACACCGGTAATGAGCTTGCCGCACGAGAGCGTGACGGTCTTGGTCTCGAAGCCGCTCCCGATGGCCTTACGCACGGGTGGCAACGCTTCCAGCCCGATTCCCGCCGAGGCGCCAGCGGCGACGACCACCTGGTAGTCGTGCCAGAAGGTGTTGTGCTTCTCGGCCAGCAGGTTTGCCATCGCATGGCAGGCCGCGACGTTGGGGAGGAACCAGAACGAGTGCTGCAGGTAAGGCAGCAGGCGGACATCCGAATACGGAAACGGCGGCCGCGTGCCTGTCTTCAAATGCTCGATCACTTGGGACGTGTACCCACCGCGGATGATGTCCAGCCACTTCTGCACGTCGCTCTTATGTTTGAACTTCGCCTTGGCGCCCCTGCCTGATGCCTCGAAGAACTCGTTGAGATCAAACTCGTCGAACTCCCCGGCCCTCGCGATTGCCAGCAGCTCGTCCGGCATCTGGTAGGTCAGCAGACGCATCTGCGGCAGCGCGCCGTAGGGGTCCCACTTGCCAGGGCTATTCGCTCCGAACTCCTCCCTGGCGCGCTGCTCATCGGTGTACGTCCAGTTGAAGAGCTGCTCCTCAATGAACTCGCCCGTGGCCAGCGCTCTGAACGGCGTGCCCGAGAGGTAGAGATAGGCCTTGGTCGTGATGGGCAAAAACTCGGTTTCCGTCTCCGAAAGCTCACTGAGATTCTTGTTCACGTCCTCTAGGCCGGTGGTGTACTCCAGCTTGGTCTCCTTCTTGGCGACCGCCTCCTCCTCACCCTCGAATAGCTCCTTGGCAGTCTCCCGCCACGCGCCGAAGTGGTATTCGTCAAAGACCACGAGGTCCCAATTCACCGTGTGGATCCATTCGTTCTTTGGCTTGATGTTTCCCGCCTCATCGCGGCCGAGAAGGTCCTGGAAGGAGCTGAAATAGACGACCGGCTTCTGGCGGTTGATGTCCGTTGGATTCTGGTCGGAGTTGCGGGAGAGGAACTGCCACCCGTCGAAGTCCACGTGGGACTCGAGGTCCGTCTGCCATGCATCCTCGACGGCGGGCTTGAAGGTGACCACGAGAACGCGTTTGGCGCCGAGTTTCTTGGCGAGCTGGTACGTCGTGAAGGTCTTGCCGAAGCGCATCTTGGCGTTCCAGAGGAAGCGCGGGACCGCGTGCACATCCTCCTTCCAGATCGAGTGGAAGTAGGCATGCGTCCTGTCTACGGCTTCTGCTTGCTCCCGCCGCATCGTGAACGTCTCGTGATGCGTGCCGGTGAACCGTTGGCCTATGCGCAGCTGGGTGAGCACGGTCTTTACGTCCTTGACTGAGCAGCGCACCCACTCCAGGACGGTGTTCTCGAAGCCTTTTCTGATGAGCGCAGTGCGCACCTCGTGGTCGCTGAAGATGGCGCCGGCTTCTCGCTCGGCGGGTTCGTCCAATTCGATAGTATAGTTCTTGATGGCAGCGGTCTTGAGCTGCTCGGCCACGCGCTGCTTCACGTTCCGCGTCGTCTGCCCAACCTTGAGCAGGCCTTTATGCGCCTCGTCGGCAATGGAGTAGGCGTAGATGTGCGGCCGGGCTTCCGGCTTGGGTGCGAGGATCTGCTCGATGGTCTTACTCATCATCTACTTCCATCGGCCGAATCAACTTCTCGATATAGGCGATCTCGCCATCCGTAAGCCTGTACTTCGCGTACAGTTTCTTGTCCGTCCACGCCTGCGAAAAGTCTTGGAGCGGTACGAAAGAGTAGGCCGAGCGTGCGAGGTCCTGCGCAGATGACCGCGCAGCAATGAGAAACCGGAAGAATCTCGTGACAGCATACGAAAAGCAATTTCGCGCTTCCGTCTCAGTGTCGTAAGCGCCCAGTAGTATGTAGGTCTCGGTCACAACAGATCGCGGTGGGATGACACCCGATAGTGAGAGCACACGCCGCTGCCCGTTCTTGTCAACCTGACCAGCGTGCTCCGATGACGACTTGGACGTGAAGACCTTCCACTTATCAATCAGATCCTGGCCGGCTGTCACTTCAGATGTGGACGTCCAGGCGCGCCCTCCATTTTGGAGGACAAGCACGTCGTGCTTTGAGGACCTCTTCTCAGACCCTCGAAAGAAGGTCCGCAATCCAAATGGTTTCTGCGAACTGACCTGCCTTTCGAACCGCTTCTCCTCGGGGAGGGACAGCGACGTTGAGCCGGTCTCCGCAGACATCACCTTCCGCAGAATTGAGAGCGCGCGGTTGCTCCGAATGAATACTTCAGCACCTTCTTCTAGGAGCGGACGCACGGTTTCTGACGATTCTAGCCCGTGCTCAAATTCAACTACACGGCAGTCACCAAGGTTGTCTCTGTCCCACAGGAAGTAGCAGATACCGCCTGCTACATCCACGCTTGGGAAAACCTGCCGACTGTCCGGGTAGTCAACGAGCTTTCTAATCCGGTTGTCGGTAAGCATTGCCTTGCGGAACTCGTCCAGGCCACGGCCACCAAAGAGCCAGCGAGACGGGATAACCATCGTCAAGAAGCGCGGCTCAAGCGCCTTCGCTTGCTCCACAAATCTGTTGTAGATGGGAATGGCGCTCGCGCCAAATCCGCCATCATCCAACTGATACGGAGGTTGCCGATGATCACGTCAAACTGCATATCACCTCCAAACAATTCGGCTACTAAGGCCTTGATATCGTCAGTGTGGATAAACGCATATGCGTGGGTCTCCAGCCGTTCGCCGCGATCCAACGCCTTCTGGCTCGCGCCGCAGTATGTGCACTTGTTATCAACCCACGCGTGCTCGGTGCGTTTGAACCAGATGTTTCCATCATCACCGGCGAACGACTTGACGATGGAGTGCTTGCTATTGGCGTGCTTTGAGCAATACACACTCCGCCGCGCCAGCAGGCTCGTCAGATACGTGATCCCGATGCCGAAGACCTGCTTCGTCAGGATGTGATTCACGCGCTCCTCAAGGCTCGGCATCACCTCGGCTAGTCCTTTGGTGAGGCGGCTGGTGATCTCGCGCAGGAACACGCCCGATTTTGTGCAAGGGTCGAGGAACCTCACCGTCTTGTCCGCCCAGAGGTTCGCGCCGCCGTTGTCGGCCGCCCACGCTTGGGTCAGCGTGTCGAGCATCCGATTGGCGAACTCGGGCGGCGTGAAGACTTCGTCGTTGGAGAGGTTGGCAATGCACGTCAGAACATCCGGGTTCCGGCCGCGCAGCGCAAAACTAGCCTGAACGCTCATACCGCCTCTTTCGAAGCGTCGCCGAGCGTGGTGGCGGCCAGCTCGGTCACGGTCACCGGCGGGTAGGACTTCGTCGGCTTGAAGAGTTCGTGTTTCCCAAGGTGGGCGAAGAGCGAGTCCTCCGCGCTGAAGGCCGACGAAAGGGTGAGGGCGTCGAGGCGGAAGTCGCGCCGCTGGAATTTGCCCTTACCAAGGTAGCCCCATTCGGCAAAGGTGATCGGCTTGCCGTCGCTGGTACGCATCGTCAAGGCGTCACCATGAACGAGGTTCTGCGTCAGCACATAGAAAGCAGCCCGATAGAGGTCGTCTGATTCCTTGAGGTTCAGGTAGTCGACGAGAATCTCCAGCAGGTTCGCGCGGCACTCTGCGATGTTGTCCTCCAAGAGCTCAATCCCGTAAGTGCACATCAGAGCGAGAAGGGCGTAGTGCCGCCTTTCAAAGTCCGACTTCCCGAACTTGAGTTCGACGGCGGCGAGCTTGCGCTGCAGGATGCGGACGAGGAAGTTCCCACTCCCACACGCAGGCTCCAAGAAGCGCGAGTCAATGCGCTCCGTCTCGTCCTTAACGAGGTCGAGCATCGCTTCGACCATCCAAAGGGGAGTGAATACCTCCCCATGGTCGGCGACGCGTTTCTTTGACTTGATCTGGCTCATGGTCACATATTTACGCCAATTGAAATCGGGCAACGCTTGTGGGTCGGGGACAGTGGCCTGCTTCCCTGCTCCGCCGCCGCGCGCGTCGTGCGATTTTCGCGAGACGCTTCTCTCTCAAAATCCCGACGCGCCGCATGTCATTCCGCAGTGCCCTCCCGTGTTTCCTTGTGCGCGGTTCTTCGCGCTGGGGGCGTGTGCCTTAACCATACAACCGGGTTGTATGGTTAAATATGCCCTGCCCTCCTCTACTCGTTGATTCAGCTAATCGTTTCGAGGCCGTGTTTTTGAATGACGCTCAGCAGCCGCAGCGCCGGGCCGCCCGGCTTGCGCTTGCCGCGCTCCCAATCCGAGACCAGATTTTTAGAGACATTCAGATAACAGGCAAAAACCGGCTGCGAAATGTGCTCACGTTCGCGCAGAGCGCGAATCTCCGCCGGTTTAATTTCCGTCACCGTTTCAAGGCAGGCTTCATCAAATTCCCGCATGGTCACTTTGCTGATGGCGCCTACACGGTGCAGCGCCTCCATGGACTCATGGACAGCGGCAAAAGCATCCGAGCGATACGCCCGTATACGTTTAGTCTTCATAAGTCACCTCCGTAAGTGCCGCTTCCTTAAGCAACGCGTTAAGTTGTTTTCCCGACAGCGCAAAAAACGCCTTCGCGGACTTCTTGAAAGCAGCGGTTTCGTCCGGCTCGATATTGTCCCGGTCCCTTTTGGCAAAGCCGTAGACGAAAAAAGCCCGCTCGCCTTTCCGAAATATGATGATGCTGCGATATCCGCCTGATTTGCCTTGACCAGGGCGGGCAAGGCGCTGCTTGATAACGCCGCCGCCGAGGTCGGCATCAATGACGCCCTTCTCTGCTCTGGCCACGGCGTCCTTCAGTGCGGCATCTTTGATCTTTTCCCGCCGCGCAAACCGCCCAAACCAGGCATTCTTGAAGACGCGCAACAACCACCCCATTTCGGCATGCCCAAGGTATCATACTTTGTATGATACTTAAAGAGAAAAGTCGTACCCGCTCCTAAAATGCGGGGCGAGGTCCCGCCAGCTCCAAAATGTTTGGACGGCGGTCGGGGCGCAGCCCAAGCGTTACTTTATATGCCATTTGAGTCTCCTCCGCCTGCGAGCGGCAGCGCGCGCGGCCGGGATTCGGCGAGCGATGACGCACCGTAGTTAAATCACCCGGCGATCGGGGCCTGAGCCATACGACAAGCCCAAGCCCCGATCCAATTCCAACCCTCGACTGAACTATTTGGCGGCCTTCTTCCCCCCGGTCTTCGCGGTCTTTTTGCCCTGCGGGGCCGAGGCATAACGCTTCTTGAAGCAGGCGCGGCAGCGGGCGTCGCGTCGTTTCTTGAAAGAAGGTGCCAGGTCGTCGCTCCCGCAGTATCGGCAGACCAGCTTTTCCGTACCGGACGTCGATCGCGATGACCGCGGCGTGTCGTTCGGGGTTTTCGCAGGACGCGCGGCCTTCGGTGCAGCTTCGGCGGCCTTCTTCTTTGCTGGCGCCACGGATTTGCTGCTTCGCATGACCGACGCTTCCGGAGCGTATTTGGGTTCGGCGTTCATTCGAGATCTCCTTCTCGGGCAAGGGCTTGGTGCCCATGCCGTCGTGAACACACATTGCTCTGTCGCCGCGATGTTGGAAGCGATTCTTCGCACTTACGGCTAGAAATCTTGGAGACTGCGGAACGCTGGCATGGCGCGACAAATTCGGCCCGATTCCGCGTGCCCTGCCGATGGACCCGCCAAAATCGCGTCTGGAGAGGGTTTGCCCGATATCGCGGATTATCGCCGTCGGAGACGTTCTCCGGGTGCACGGGCGGTCGCGAATCGCGCGTAGACGCGCGTAATTCGGGGCGACAAATAGGAAGCAGTCATAGAGAGAATTTCATCGCCGAAAATTCGCCTCTGATTTCTGAACCACTGTGGTCGTTCAGCTTCGTTTATGGACCCCGAACGATTTCGCGAGGATTGGCGCTGATTGCACAGCGGCAGGACTGGCTTTAAAGGC
>Ga0187888_1001374_pt1 | contig 23266 bp, 18 predicted proteins | sample June2016WEW_7_40_FD_132987 | JGI IMG/M metagenome (GOLD analysis project Ga0187888, IMG submission 132987) | Peatland microbial communities from SPRUCE experiment site at the Marcell Experimental Forest, Minnesota, USA - June2016WEW_7_40 | ecosystem: Environmental > Terrestrial > Soil > Wetlands...
CAGGCAGGCCGAGACCATCGAAGCCAAACTCAAGGAGGAAGTCAACAACCGACGGTTCCAGATCGTGCGGGCCGACCCGGACATGAAGTTCGGCGAACTCGCCGCGCGTTTCATGGCCAGCGGATCGGTCCGCCCGCATCATCTTTATCACCTCAAGTTTCTGCTGCCGTTCTTCTCGGATGCTCCCGTACTGCGAGTGACCAAATCACTCGCCGACGACTTCCGGAACTACCGGCAGGCGGCTAACAAATCCATCAAAGATGCGACCGTCAACCGGGACTTGAGCGTGCTGCGGCACATCCTGTACTGGGGTGTGGACGAGCAACTGCTCTTGGCCAATCCGCTCGCCCGCCTCAAGATGGCCCGCGAACGGCGCATCAGCCGCCAGGTGCTGAGCGTGGCCGAGGAGGTACCGCTCCTGGCCGCGGCCCAAGGCCACCTGCGCGCCATGATCATCGCCGCCCTGGACACCGGCATGCGGCGCGGGGAAATCACCAGCCAGATGTGGGAGGACATCGATTTCTCTCGCAAGCTGCTGTTTGTCACCCGCTCGAAGACCCCGGAAGGAGAGTCCCGCGAGATCCCGTTGACTGATCGGCTGCACGAGCATCTGCTCGAACACCGTAAGGACACGGGTCTCGTCGTCAGTTTCCGCGACCGCCCTATCCGCATCGTGAAGAGCACGTGGAAGACCGCGCTGAAGAACGCCGGCCTGCGCCACATCCGCTTTCACGATCTCCGCCACACCTTCAACACTCGCCTGATGGAGGCGGGCGTCCTGCAGGAAATTCGCATGGCGCTCATGGGCCATTCCTCGGGCTCGAAAGTGCATTCGACCTACACCCACATCGAGCTTCCGGCCAAACGCATCGCCATCCGGAAGCTGCAGGAGTGGGTCCACCAGCAACAGGAGGAACTCAACAAGGAGCATGACAATGCCAGCACCGAAGCCGACCGATCCGAAACCGGCCCCGGCCCCAAAGCCGGAAGGCCGCAAAGTCTGGAAGAAGAAGACGCCCGTTGAGGTGGTCTTAGAACAAGCCGACAAGCTCAAGGCCGAGATTGCCGAGGCGGAAGAAGAGCTGAAGGCCAAACGGCGGCAACTCGAGAAGTTCGAGCAAGCCAAGAAGCTGTTCGAAGGAGTGTAGTGCCGCCATGGACTTGCTACCGGAAGAACTGAGAACCCGTCTGCCGCCCCTGCTGTCGCAAGAAGCGGCGGATGAACCCACCGTCTACGCCCGGTATTTTCTGCCGGGCACGGATTGGAACTGGTACGTGATCGAGGGCGAGCCGGAAGACGGTGATTTCCTGTTCTTCGGTTTCGTCACCGGCATCGCCGCCGAATTCGGCCACTTCCGCCTTTCGGAACTGCAGACCCTCCGCGGCCTCCATGGCGAGACCGTACAGCGAGATCTGAAGTTCACCGAAGGCAAGCTCACTGACGTTGTGCCTGCGCCGGATTTCTGATGGCGCAAGGACAGCACAAAGAGACCACGAAGTTTTGTCTGTGGTCTCTTTTCTTTGGCGTGGCTGCAGTGCGGGCCGCGCTTGGCGTAAACGCAATCGGGAGAGGGCCCGCCTCCCAGATCGAAGGAGAAACAAAACGTATGAAGAAACTGTCCGTCGTCATAGCCGGCAGCGGCCAGATCCGCGATGTGGAGATTGAGCCTGGCACTACGGCCGGCGATGTCCTCCACCAACTGAACCTTGAGGACTCCTTGTTGTCCAAAGGTCCAAAAGAACCCTTCTTCGCCGCTGCTGAATCGATCTACGACAAGGTCAAGAACGGCGAGAAAATCTTCGCCTCGACCAAGACCGAAGTCGGAGTGCTGCCGCTGTGCACGTAAGGGACCTCGGTACCAGGCCTGCCCCCGCTTCCATCCGCGAGCTTTTTGCACGGATGGTGCGGGGGCACGGCCCCGCAATTACCGTCCAACGCCGCCAGGTTCCGTATTGGCAAGAACGTGGATGGACCCGGCAGGGCACCACCCTGTATGGCAGCTACCAAACGCCCTATGGCACTTTCTGGGGTCAGATTACCGAGCACCGCGGCGGGCACATCGACTTTTGGATTTATCAGCCGTCCGACCAAATTCGCAATTGCAGTCACTGGGCGTGCTTCCAGCATCGCGGCAACGATTGGTACTTGATCCACATGGCCAAGGAGCCCCGAGATATCGGCTCGGGAATTCTGGCCATCGAACGACTCTTCACGGAGGCTTACGAACAATGAAGACGACGCACTTGGAAGCAAAACGAACCGCGCTCATCGAAAGACGCGAGAAGCTGATCGCACGATTTGACCAGGCGGCGCGCAGCCGCAAGGGCATGGCGCGAGTGTTTGTCGAGATTCATAAGGTTAATGAATTCTTAGACAGCCTAGAACAGATCGCGACAGAGGCGGCAGCCGAACCCGTTGGCGGACCACGGCGCTATGCCATCAGCTCGTTTTTCCTGCACGAGAGCTTCAAAAAACTCACCGCCGACCAGGACGAGCAGTTCTTTTTCGTCACCGGTTCGGAGATCGGTAGTGTGCTGGTCCTGGACCAATGGGCGGAGTTTGCCCACCAAAATCGCACCATGCTGGGCGTCACCGGCGACACCCGGTCCACGCACAACCTGCTTATAAAGCTGGAACAGTTCAAGCATCGGCTGCTGGGGCACTTCCATAGCCATCCGGGCAAAGGCGTCGAGTCAACCAAGCCCTCGGAGATTGACAACGCCTTCCAGAAGCGCCTGGAGAATGCCGGCCACGTAGCAGTCATGGCCATCTTTAGCCGCGACGGATTCGTCCGCTTTGTGCGGCTCGACCAAAACTTAGAAATCGAGATTTACGGGGAAGGAGTGGAAAAACATGACAAGAGCATCTACCGTCTCACGAACCTCAATTAGGCTGCGCGGCAAGGCAATTCCGGGAGCGGAGGACCGCCAACGGAGAATCGCCGGTTTCGACCAGGAGGTGTTTTCCAGAAGCAGCGTCGTCTGCATCGGGGCCGGCGGGCTGGTTTCTCACATCGCGCCGACCCTAGCGCGCAAGGGTATTGGCCGCCTCACACTCCTGGACGATGATGTGGTCGAAGCCAGCAACCTCAACCGCCAGCGCTTCTATATAAAGGATATCGGAAGGAACAAGGCCCTGGCACTGGCCGAGAACCTTGAGCGGGAGTGCATTGCGGCGACTGAAATCCGCGGTCTTGCCTTTCGCCTTGAGGAAGCCATTGCCCGCGAGATCGACCTGGGCTGTGACGTCGCCGTGTGTGGCGTGGACAACAATCCGGCCAGGGTGGCGGCCAGTCGGCATTTCCGTTTCAAAGGTATCCCGGTGATTTTCACCGGGGTCAGCCGGGACGGCGATCACGGCTATGTCTTTGTCCAGGAAAAGCACGGTCCCTGCATCGGCTGCCTGTACCCGGACATGGCCGGTGACGACCGTTACCCGTGCCCCGGCACGCCCGCAATTGCAGATATCCTGCAGGTGGTCGGCGCGCTTGCCGTCTATGCCGTCGACACCCTATTGATGGCCCGCCCGCGTGGCTGGAACTACCGCAGGATCAGCTTGGCAGACGGTGCTTCGGATGGCACCGCGGTGGTCCCGGCCCGCCAGAGCTGCCATATGTTTGCCCCGGAATTCAATGAACACCGGTGAATTGCCGATTGAGCAAATCGAGGTTGGCTTCCGGTACCGGAAAGATTTAGGTGACCTCCGGCCCTTGGCCGACAGCATCGCCGAGGTCGGCCTCCTTCACCCCGTGGTAGTTACGCCCGCAGGCCGGCTGATTGCCGGGCAGCGGCGGCTGGGGGCCTGCCGGCTGCTTGGTTGGACCGAGGTTCCGGTCACGGTAGTCGATCTGCTCCAGGCCGCGCGCGGCGAGGCCCATGAGAACTTCGTCCGTAAAGATCTCCTGCCGAGTGAGATAGTTGCGCTGAAGCGGGCAATTGATCCACTCGAACGCCGCTTGGCTCGTGAGCGCCAAGGCAGCCGGGCGGACCTCTGTCATCCCGCCACAGTGGCGGAAGGACAGGGGGACGCCCGCGACAAGATCGCCCGCTACCTGGGTGTCGGACGGACCACCATTGAACGCGCTGAGGCGGTTGTTGAGGCGGCTGAAGAGGAACCGGAAGAGTACGGCCACCTAGTGGCGCAGATGGACCGAAGCGGCAAGGTCGCTGGTGCCTTCCGCAGGCTCACGGTGCTGAAGCAGGCCAAGGAATTGGAAGCCGAACCCCCGGAACTGCCAACCGGCCCGTTCCAGGTCATCGTCGCTGATCCGCCCTGGCAGTATGAAACCGGAAACTCGCTTCCCTATCCCACGATGCCCATCGAAGACATTAAAGCCATGCCGGTGCACGAGATTGCCGACGAGAACGCCATCCTTTGGCTGTGGACCACCAACGCCCACCTGCCGGTTGCCTTTGATGTGATCGTGGCCTGGGGCTTTGAATACAAGACGCTGCTCACCTGGGTGAAAGACCGCATGGGCACTGGCGAATGGCTCAGGGGTCAGACGGAGCACTGCCTGCTTGGGGCGCGAGGCAAGCCGGTTTTTCTGCGCGGCAGTGATGGCACCGTTTTGGAGGCGGTACGTCGGGAACACTCACGCAAGCCCGAGGAGTTTTATGCTCTCGTTGAGAAGGTCTGCCCCGGAAGCCGGGTGGAGTTGTTTGCCCGGCAGCAGCGCGCGGGCTGGCAAGCGTATGGCAGTGATATAAACTGCTTCTCGTGAGGGAATCAAGCCAAGGTCATTCCGTTGAAGCCGGTGCCAGGCGGCTGTCCACCTTCTCTGTGATGCCTCTCCGCTGCCACTGATAACGTTTTCCTGCCATGCCCTGCCGTAGCCGCCATCCACATGAAGTAGCGTTCACTGCGACGAACGCGTCAGAGACACGGCCCGAGTCGTCCGCGTTCTGGCGAGCCTGTCAGCTTGTTCGGCCCGAACGAGACGATGCCATCGCTGAACTTTTCGCACTTATCGCTCTCGGCTCCAGCCCTGCCTTCGCGAGCGCGAAGTATGCCGCAAAGCCCACAATGAAACTGTAGAGAGGCGCCGGCTGCGAAATGCTCTTGATTTCCGGAGAGACCGGCAAGCTCGGTAAAATCCCCACCAGGAATCCTGTCGCCCAAGCTCCGTATCCAGCCCAGTTAATTCCCGGCCTTGGCCCAGCCCAGCGCCGGCCATTCATCAAGTAATCCGCTGCCATCGCGCCGCAGATGGGACCGAACGACGCTCCAACGATGCTGAAGAACCCGACGAGATCCCCAGCAATGCCGGTGACCGCCAGAATGATACCGACGGTGGCCCCAATCATGGTGGAAGAGAAACGCGAAACCTGCGGAATCATGGTCGCAAAACTGTTGCCGATAATGAAACTGCAGAAGCAGGAGGCGGGAACCGAGGCGAGCGCAAAGAGGAAATACATCGTAGTGGCGACAGGCCCTCCAATCGCGTGCACCACGTCGTCGTATTGATATCCGGGCAACGCCGGATTCAGGCCGTGCGCGCCTGCCACGGAAACGAGTGCCAGACCGCCGGCAATCATCGCCGCGAGGGAAATGCCCACCAGTCCACCCCAGCTGACATCCGTGGCATTGCGGCTATTCATGCCGAAATCGGAGCCGGCGGCGCCGCCCGTCGCGAAGAAGCCCAACACGATTGCCAGCACTGCCACGAAAGCTCCATAATTGTCGGTTTCCGCAGGGCGTGGCACGTAGCGGGCGATACCGCTCGCGGTCTGAAAGAACACCACCAGCAGCATCACCAGCGGGATGCAATTCAGCAGCAGCGCAACCCTGCCGACGTACCGGATACCCTTCACCCCGACATACGCCATTGTGTATCCCCAAACCACGCCGACAGCGATGAATGGGATGGAACCCGGTCGGGCCGAAACGCCCAGCCCCTTTAAGATAAAGTCGGTAGCGATGAAGGAACCGACGCCGAACCATCCAATTTGCAGAAGTCCCATCAGCAGTCCCGGCATTGCGTATCCACCGGTGGAACCGAATGTCGAACTTCCGACAACATACAACGGATAGCCCGTCTTCATTCCCAACATCGCCGGCGCGAAATAGTACAAGAAATGGCAGAGCAGGCCGGCAACGGCCAGGGCCGCCAGGCAGACTCCCAATCCGGCGTGCCGGATGGTCTGTCCACCGAGGGACTGATAGAACACGATCCACAGAAACACACCCGCATAGCTTGGCGCTGTGTTCTTATACCACGGCGCCCGATCGTACGAGGGAACCGGCATCGCGCACGAGATGTAATCGGGGTTATCAGTCACGTGTTGTCCTGGTTCGAAGTTGCGATACGCCATCGCCGACTTTGTGGCTTCCAGCCACGTCCTTGGATATCCGAAGGCGCCCAGAACTCTCCGCCCAAGCCTACTCACTGTGCGGACTTAGTAACTAAACAGGTCGTGATCGCCCTTATCTAGACTATGTAAGGCTTGCGGTAATCCCGCGTGATCAGCTTATCGGCCTCGGGCTCATTCACAAACCGTCCCTGGACTCCATTCCATGCGAGCTTCCGACCCACGCGGTAGCTGATACAAGCCATGTGGGCCGTGTTGGCCGATTTTACGCCGAGTTCAATCGGGCAATTTAGTTCTTTCGGGTTACGGCTGTGCACCGCTTTGAGCCAATTCGCCATATGAAGTACATGACCGAAATACACATCGGGTGGCGCATTCTCCTCGAGGGTCTTTTGGTTGTCATCCCCCTGGTAAACCAAGAGTTTAAAATTATCGACCCACATCCAGCCCTCACTACCGAGGAAGAGCACGCCCGCGGCCGTCCTTTGAACAGCCTTGGGGATGACGGGCAAGCCCGCCTCGGGTCCCGAAATCATGCCGCGGACTTCGAACACGCCCATGGCATCGCCGTATTCGAAGGTGGATAATTGCGTGTTGGGGACCTCCTGGTCGTCTTCATACGCGAATTTCCCACCGGTCGAGTAGGCCGATTTGGGCATGCCGCGATCGCCCAAGCCCCAGCACATAATATCCATTTCATGGGAGCCCTGGTTGGTTATGTCACCTTCTCCGGTGTCCCAGAACCAATGCCAGTTATAGAGAAAGCGGTTGCGCGTGAAGGCGCGGTTGGGGGCAGGCCCCAGAAACATATCCCAATCCAGCCCGGCCGGCACGGGTTCGGAGGGCGTGTGGCCGATCGACGGGCGCCGCTTGAAACACAGGCCCCTGCCCATGTATACCTTGCCTATCGTACCCTCCCGCAGCAACTGCATGGCATGGAGTTTGTGAGGGGTGCTACGCGACTGTAACCCGACCTGCACGATGCGATTGTATTTGCGAGCCGCGTCGATCATGGGTTGAGCTTCGTAGATGTTGTACGTGGCCGGCTTTTCTACATAAACATCCTTGCCAGCCTGGCAGGCCCAGATTGTCGCTAGTGCATGCCAATGGTCGGGGATGGCGATGGAAATGGCATCGATCTCCTTGTTCGCGAAGAGATCGCGCATATCGTTGCACTCGGCCGGTTTCGCGCCGGGCTCCAGCTCCTGCAACTGTGCCCGCGCACGTTCACGTGCCGGCTGATACACGTCACAGATCCCGCCAACGCGGGAGTCCAGGGTCTGATAGAACAGGCGGAGGTGATCTTTCCCGCGGCCCCCCAACCCTACGACCCCGATAGAAACCTTGTTGTTAGCACCAATTACACGCGTCGCAGAAGCAGCAAGTGCGGCACCTTGGAAGAATGTCCGCCGAGAAATCATAGACATTGTAAGCTCCACTTATGTAAAGAATTAAGACACTGCAAAAGCGGTATCCGGCTCCCGGCCAAAAACCTATGGTTTAGCCGCCAGATATTCCTTGCACAGCTTATCCACCGCAGCCGTCTTATAATCGCCCGGGTGCACGACTACCCGATACCGAAATTCCACCTTCTCGCCCTCCTTCAGCCTCAGGCCCCCGTCTTGAGTGGGGTCGTTTAGAAATGTTTTCAGAGCGAAGGGATTGGCCGCCAGCAGTCCGTATCCTCGTACGTGCCAGTAAGTAGGGAAGCGCGGATTCGATGGATTGTCGAAGACTGCGATACCGAGTTTCTCCCCCTGGAGCTCACCGTAGTAATCGACCCATGTGGAGCGCTTCCCCCAAGCATGCGCCTCAGTTGCCGCGCCCTCGGCATTGACGATCCTGCCAGTGCCTCCCAGCTCTGCGAGCGCGTCAGCCAAGCGGATACCGAAGAAAGCGTCCTTCTCATCGCCGAGCACGACGTCTTTGGCCACTGCCGTGAGTTGAATGTCGAAATCGACCGTGCGGAGGGCGGGATCCGCATGGAACATCATGCTGCGCAGGTCCGTGAGGAGGGGCCGCCCGAGATCATCGAGCCATCGGAAGCGGGCCACGATGGCTCCGGTCTTCTCGCCGCCGCCAGTGCTGATCACGCGGTCCAGCACGATACGGCCCAGCCGGCCCTTCTGTCCTGGTTCGTTGGCCCAGAAATCGACGCCGTTGACATCCCGATGCCCGAACCATACACCCCGCTGATGCGGAGCGCTCTGGGTCTCACCGGCCACGTTCTCCATCGGAAAGCGCCTCGTGACGATCTTGCCGGATGCGGAGCGCAATGGATGCAGATAGGGCTTTGGCGCCTCTGCGCCGATAAAAAACGTGGTGAACGGCTTCCCGTTGATATCCACCCGGATCTGGCCCGCACTTGGATTAACCGTTACCTGGCCCCATGCGGCGATCGGCAGAATGAAGGCAAAAATGGTGGTTGCCAGAGTGAGCGGACGCTTGGGGGACCTGAGGAATCCTGGAGCGATCTCCTCGTCTGCGGTTAAATCAAATTGATCTGTTATCATGGCAAAACAACACAACAACATTACTCCCAACCAGATTTCCCTGTCAATCGATTTTCTGGCCGCCGGCGCTGAAGTCTTATAAATTGCTTGAAATAAATAACTTATTGCGACACAATATTTAGGATTGCACTCTCCGTGGCGGTTGGCGTAGCATAGAGAACGAGTGGATTGAATTGATGTATCAAACAACTCAATATGGGTAGGTCGGCAGTACAGCGAAGCCGGGGGGAGTGCTGTATACCCGCTGGTCCGTTTCAGCAGCCGGTTGGCGTTACAACCGCGCAGTTCTACGGAGGAACTCCCAGATGGGAAAGTTCTCGATGCGAATCGCGTTTAGCGAGCAGCAGCATCCGAGATATGAGCAGATTGCGCGAGCAATCGAAGGGGCGATTCTTAATGGCAAGCTGCAATCAGGCGAACGGTTGCCGACGGTACGGGAACTGTCCACCGATCTTGGCGTCAGTGGAACCACAATCACGGCGGCGTTTAACAGGCTCGCCGAACGCGGACTGATCTCCCCGGAGGTGGGACGGGGAACGTTCGTTGCGAAGCGGCACGAGCAAAGCCCTTCGGAGATGGTCGGCTGGTCCCCGCGCTCCGTAAGGAGCAGCACGAAAACCTCATGGCGGAAACGCGCTCTGACCAACTCACGCGCCCGTTTGCGATCCCTCTATCCTATGGCTACGGATTGCAGTATGGGCCGCCCCGATGCGGCATTACTTCCCTTTCAACTGATTAAGCAAGCCTTGAGCTCGACGCTTGAGCAGGCCACGCATGAGGATTTACAGTACAGCGGCCCGGAGCCGTTGCCCTGTTTTGCGGCCCGGGTGCTTCCACGGCTGAGGGCCGATTCCGTGCGCGTGTCGGAGCAGAACCTGATGGTTGGTTCGTCGGCCCAGCAGTTCTTAATGTTGGCGCTGGAAGTGATCACGCGCGTTTCGGGCGGATCGCCGGTGGTGGCGGTAGAAGATCCCGGATATGCCACGCTGATGGATTCGTACGAACGTGCCGGGGTGCAACTAGCGGGCGTCGCGATCGATCATCTCGGCGCCGTCCCGGAGGCATTGGAAGCTGCGCTGGCCGCGGGAGCCAACGCGGCCGTGTTCACTCCCCGCGGGCACAACCCGACCGGTTGTTCATGGTCTCCCCAGCGTGCGGCTGAGCTGGCGGATGTTCTGGCCGCTCACAGGGATGTCATGATCATCGAAGACGATCAGTTCTCGGGGGTCTCTACAACCTGTCCGGGATCCCTTCTGAGCGACCAGCGAATCGCCGACCGGGTCTTGTACATTCGATCATTCTCCAAATCGATCGGGCCGGACGTTCGGGTTGCGGTAGCAGCGGCCGAGTCGAGGCTGCGAAACCTGATCATGGAGGCCAAAAGTTTCGCCGACGGGTGGACATCGAGGCTCCTGCAGAAGGCGATCGCGGAGGTTCTTGCAGACGGAGAATTGGATCACGTCTTAGACCACGCGCGCGACACCTACCGGGCACGCAGGGAGAGTGCCGCCCAAACGCTGAACGGGTGCCTGTTTTCGGTTGGCGGCAGCACCTGGTGCGGGCCGGATGGAGTAAATCTGTGGGTGCACCTGTCTCCGGGAGTGGACGCAGACAATGTCATTGAACACGCCGCGGAGGCCGGAGTGCTTGTGGCACCCGGCGAACCGTTTTTCATTCTTCCAGGGCAAAGCAATTGGGTCAGGTTCAACCCCTGCACTATCCCAGTCGAAAAGACCGTAGAAGTTGCGCAGACGTTAGCTAAAGCGATTGTCAGGTCGGTGAGGAATACTGCCGTTTCGGTTCACGTATAAGGCAAAATCAATTACATTGGTAGTGCGGTGGGCAATCGGCACCGCGTATTTACCTGACGGAAATCTCCCCTTTGGTCCGAAACCAGTTCAGGAGCAGCTTTTCGTGAGCGCGCAGCATCCGGGCTACGCGCTTCATCGGTTCCAGGCGGCTGCGCATGGCCCGCTGGCACCAGTAGTCCAGAAAAGCCCCTGCCCACACGACCGACCGGTAGTGCCACAAATAGCCAAAGGTTTCCTTCCGGTCCCAGGCCCGCGCCGTGGCTAGCTGGCTGGCCAGCAGCGCCTGGAGTTTTTGCCGCGCCCGGCCGCGCACCCGACTGCCCCGGCGCAACAGCGGCCAGCGCATCTTTTTCAGCCGCTCGGCCGCGCTAACAAGCGGCCCGCAACCGTGTGCTCTCCGCCCGGCGCACCTCATCCACTCTGGCCCCAAAGCGGTAAATTCCGAGGGTTTGCGGGCAGAGCCCCCAACTTCAGAAAGGTGATTCTTCCTTTTCCACACCAATCCTACCCACAGATTCTGCTACAGAGCCTTAAAATCAATTACTTAGATGTGTTGCTGCCCCGGCAAGCAGAAAATTGTTGACAAGAAAATGTATTCGGGCGTATCCTTCATCTGGTTATCATTTTGTCGTAAAAACAGTTCAATATGTTTTCTTAGCCGGTGGAAACGGCTTGGAGGTATCCAGTGAAAGTTCGTGGTTCTGTATTGGCTCTAGGATTCCCGCTCTGTCTATTTCTGCTTGCCCAAGTTTCTTCCGCACAAGGTGTCGCGAGTCTGATCGGCACTGTTGTGGACCCGTCCGGTACGGCGGTGCCCTCAGCCACGGTGACGGCGACAGAGGTTGGTACGCGATTCAGCCGGGTTATAAATACGAACGCACAAGGATATTACACCATTCCATCTCTCCGTCCCACCAAGTACACTCTCACAGTGAAAGCGGCTGGATTCCGCGATTTCGAGCAAACCGATATAACGCTCCAGGCGGAGGAATCAGCGACGGTTAATGTCAAGCTCGAACTGGGTGCCACGAACGAGACGGTTGTAGTTTCCGCACAGGCGGACCAAGTAGATACAGCCACGCCCACACTCAGACAGATCGTCGATGACAAACGGATTGTCGAAATTCCGCTAAACGGTCGCAATGCCGCCAGTCTAACGTTGACGGTGGCCGGTGCAAGTATAGCGCCGAACCAGTCATCTGATCAGGGGAATACGAAAACTTTTCCGGCGGTAGTCTACGTCTCCGCCAATGGCGCTCGTATGTGGATGTGGAGTTACAAGCTGGATGGAGGTAACAACGAGGACGAACTTACGAACGTTAACTTACCCTTCCCATTTCCGGACGCGTTGCAGGAATTCAGTGTTCAGACCAGCAATTACAGCGCCGAGTACGGAGAAAATGCGGGTGGCGTGGTCAACGTGATCACTAAGTCGGGAACCAACGAGTTGCACGGCACCGGGTTCGGATTCATGCGCAACGCCGTGCTCAATGCGCGCAACTTCTTCGCCGCTAGACGTGACCAACTTAAGCGTGGCCAGGAGGGTGGCGTGATCGGCGGTCCAGTCTATATACCGCGTTTGTACAATGGCCGCGATCACACGTTCTTCTTTTTCGGTTATCAATATACCACTATTCGTAGCGCTCAAGCGACAGCGAGCGGGACTGTGCCGACATCGGCCGACCTGTCGGGTGACTTTTCCTCATTGCTCAGCGCGACCAATCCCGCCAACCCGCTGGGCAAGCCCACCACCGTCCTGGATCCAATAACCGGCCAGCCGTTTGCAGGAAACCTGATCCCCACCAGCCGCTTCGATCCTGCTGCGCTGACGGTGGCGAAATACTTGCCACAGGCGGCAGGGGACGGCCTTGTGTTTTTCACTAAACCGATCGCCCAGAATTACAACGAAGAAGTCGTCAAGGTAGACCACTCTTTTGGCGACTCGGATCGCCTTGGAGTGCGGTACTATCGCGCGAAATTCCATGACACGGGGATCTACACGCCGGATAATCTTCTCACCTATTACGATGAGGCATCGATCCTGTCACAGAATGCTCTGGTCCAGGAGACGCATATTTTCCGGCCGTCTTTGCTGAACGATATGCATCTGACTTATATACGGAAGAATGCTCCAAGAGGGGCGGTCCCCGGTGTGCCGAACATGAACGATCTCGGGGTCAACGTCTACAACCCACCAGAGAAGTTCATTGAGAGTATCAGTGTCTCGGGCTTTTTCACGATCGGCGACCGCGCGCCGGCACGGTTCGTAGAGAGTAACTACACTCTGACGGACGACCTGCGATGGGTACATGGACGCCACAGTATGTCGTTCGGTTTTTATGGCCAAGTGGGTCGCGACGATATTGTCAATGATAGCGGTAGAGTTGGAACCTACGGTTTCACTTCGGACGTGACCAATTTCGCTATTGCCAGCTTTCTGCTCGGAAAGATGCGCACTTTCACCCAATCCAATGGCCAATTCAAGAACGACCGCGGAGAGTTTTACGGTCTCTATGCGCAGGACAGTTTTCGAGTGAACGGCCGTTTGACGCTGAACTACGGCCTGCGATGGGAGCCCGCGACTATGTGGAAGGAGATTCGGGGACGAGTGGTACAGTTCCGCCCCTGGGCCTATTGGGCCGGTCAGACGTCGCAGGTATTTAGCAATGCACCTCCGGGAGAGTTCTTCTACGGCGATCCGGGCGTCCCCGAGGGTGCTTTGAACACCAACTTCAAACCCACCGCGCCTCGGGTCGGCTTTGCTTACGACCTGACGGGAGATGGCAAAGCCAGCCTCCGCGGCGGGGTCGGCATGTTTTACGACACCCGAGTTTCGGGCATGACGAACCAACCTCTGACGAATCTCACGCCGTACAGTCCGCAGTTAAGCTATACGACCCCAGCTGGCTCCTTTAGCAATCCTCTCAACGGGCAGCCAAATCCGTACCCCGCGCCGTTCCCGCCGCTGAAGAATGCATCTTTCCCTACGCCGGTGCAGGTCTGTACTTACAATCCGACTGGAGAGTACTTTGTGCCAGTTTCCTACAATTGGAATCTCACATTGGAACGCGCGATAGCGTCCAACTGGCTGGTGCGAGCCGGTTATGTGGGATCGCACGCCAGTCACATCTTTGAATCGGTTGAAACCAACCCGGCTGTATACACACCGGGCAGCACGCTATCGACGGATGCTCGCCGCATCTTCCAGCCCTTTGGCAGTATCACACTCTCCAGTCAGGCGGGCAACTCCGGATATAACTCGGCCCAGTTGAGCCTGGAAAGGCGCTTTTCGCAAGGCTTCACGATTCGGGCAAATTACACTTGGTCCAAGAGCCTGGACAACACTCCGTATGGTGCGAATAGCCCATGGACTCCGGCGACCGGCAACGGCTTCGTTTATCCGATATACTTTCACAATGCCAGTGGCCTCGACACCGGGCCTTCAGATTTCGACGTTAGTCATCGTTTCGTCATTTCCTACGTGTGGCAGCTTCCGGTGCTCGCACGGGCGCCGCGGCTAGCCCGCGGTGTGCTTGGCAACTGGCAGTTAGCCGGCCTGTTCCAGACGCAGAGCGGCTTGCCGCTGACGGTCGACGCTGGTACGGACAGGTCGCAGACCGGTCTCGGTAAAGACCGGGCGGTCCTAGTGGGCGATCCCTACGGCGCAGGCGCTTGTGGGCAGGTTGCGCCCTGTGTGAATTACCTTAATCCGTCCGCATTTGCATTGCCCGCTATCGGTAGCTTCGGCAATGTCGGAAAGGGTCTGCTGCGCAATCCAGGGATGGCCACATGGGACGTAGGATTGTTCAAGAGCATCCCAATCCATGAGAAGTGGCATCTGCAGTTCCGCGCGGAATTCTTTAACGTCCTCAACCGGGTAAATCTGCAAGCACCGGGCGAGATCAGTAATAGCCTGATCAGCCAGACTAACGTGATGAGCGATGCCCATTTCGGCAGTTTCTTGAGCGCCGACGATCCGCGGATCGGACAGCTTGCTCTGAAGATCCTCTTCTGACCGCACGGGCGGGAGATTGTTCTGCCGCTTGGGACGAACGGCGCGCCCGCAGGGCACGAAAACCGGCCGACGCGCCATACGTCCACCGCGCCTGGTCATATGCCGATCAGATTTTAAGGAGCACGAGAATGATGTCTCTAAGGCGACGCGATCTCCTGGCGGGCTTGGTGGCTGTGGAAGCGTGCAAGCCCGTGGCACGGGCCTTCGCGCGATCCAAACCTAAGATCGGCTGCTGCAGCACGTGTTTTCAGAGTTCGGCTCCCGAAACAAGCCCCGAAACGGCCGTCGAGATCATCGGTGACATCGGCTTCGACGGGGTTGAGCTGGTAATAGGAAGTCCGAAGGAGCTTCATGACTACTGGACCGTCCGGACACTGGACCGGCTCCAGATGCTCCTCCGTGAGCGGCAGCTAGGGGTGCCGGAACTCGGCCTATACAGGTTGCTGGTCCAAGATCTCACGAGCCCGGATGCAGATGTGCGTGGGCGCTGCCTTGAAAACTTCGAGGCCGGCTGCAAAATCGCCCGGAAGTTGGGATCGCCGATCATCAGGGTCGCTTCTCAGTGGCCGCACGAACTGAGCTGCCCCATGGAGGCCTTGGCCGGATATTACGAACTGGCCAATCCGAAGCCGGGCGAAAAATTTCATATCCGGATCGCGCCGCCATTCGATTGGGACGATGTTTGGGATCGCTATATCCAGATCACGAGACAGTGCCTGGCCCGTGCGAAGAGCTACGGCCTGCTGCTCGCGATCGAGCCTCACACCAACACGATCGTGCACGATGCGACGGCGTTTCTCCGGCTCTGGGATGCTATCCGTGACCCGTCGCTGGGCTGCAATCTCGATGTGGGCTTTGCGGCCCGGAACCGCGAGTATCCTCCGCTCGCGATTTATCAGCTCAAGAAACACCTGATCAACCTGCATATCCGGGACATCGATGGGCGCATGAGGGATTTCGTGAATTTCGGCGATGGGGTGCTGGACTTCAAGGGCATTGCGGATGCCGTCAAGGCGGTAGGCTTCGAAAGATACGTGACGATTGAGCAAGCAAGCGGTCCCGCTACCAGCGAGGGCTGCCGTCGGTTTGTTCAGGCCATGAAGGAAAACTTCGTATGAGCGGCATTCATGGCCATGAGCTACCGGGAAGAACCAGTACTGGCTGCGGGAACAGTATGACGCGCCGACGGTTGGCGCAGGCCGCCGCCGCGTTTGCTCCGGCGCTCGGCCGCTGGGGAGCCACGGCCGCGCAGAACATACCGCCGAATATCGTGATCATCCTCGCCGACGAGCTCGGATATGGGGATCTGAGCTGTTACGGGCACCCTACCATCAGCACTCCGTATCTCGACCGCATGGGTGCCGAGGGCATGCGGTTCACCCAGTTCTACTCCGCATCTTCGGTATGTTCGCCAAGCCGGGCCGCGGTACTCACTGGACGGCTTCCCATCCGTGCGGGCATCGTCTCATCGCTTATGCCCTGGGCTTGCGGCGGGCTTCCCAGCGGAGAGGTGACCATTGCCGCCGCATTAAAACAGAGCGGCTATGCCACAGCGTGTGTCGGCAAGTGGCACCTAGGACATCAGCCCAAGTACCTGCCCACGCGACACGGCTTCGAGCGGTTCTTCGGCATCCCATACTCCACGGATATGAGCCAAGCCACGGCGGCGTATCCTCCTTTCGTGCAGCTTCTGCAACAGCATCCGGAAGTTCCTGGCACTCCCTTGATGCGGAACGAAGAGGTGGTGGAGACGGAACCGGACCAGAGGACCCTGACTCGCCGGTATACCGAGGAATCGATCTCCTTCATCCGTGATTCCCTGCGCCGTGGCCAGCCCTTTTTTCTTTACCTCCCCCACACGTTTGCCCATGTTCCGTTGTTTGCGAGCGACGCTTTCCGGGGAAAGAGCCTGCGCGGCCTGTACGGAGATGTGGTGGAGGAGATGGACTGGTCAGTGGGTGAAATTCGCAAGACGCTGGCGGAACAGGGCGCTGACCGCAATACCCTCATGCTGTTTACCTCGGCTGATGGGCCATGGCTGCTCCAGAAGCAGGACGGCGGTTCCGCCGGTCCCCTGCGCGGAGGCAAAGGCACCACCTGGGAAGGCGGCATGCGCGTGCCGTGCCTCGCCGCCTGGCCCGGGAGAATCCCCACAGGCATCGTCTCCCACGCTTTCGGAACCACGATGGACCTGCTTCCGACGTGCCTGCGCCTGGCCGGTGTTCCGCTGCCAACGGGGCGCGAGTACGACGGCGCCGACCTTTGCCCAGTGCTTTTCGACGGGCGGTCCGGGCGTGATCCGCTGCTCTTCTACTACTCCAAAGACGACCTGCGGGCGGTCCGTGTGGGCCCGTGGAAACTGCATGTCGCGACTACCAGCCCGGACGACGCCGTCGTGCGCCATACGCGCCCGCTGCTGTATAACGTGGACGAGGATCCGTCGGAACAGTACGATGTTGCAGCGTCCCATCCGGGTGTTGTAACGGACCTGATGGCGGTTATGGAAGAACACCGGCGGGGCGTGAAGCCCGGTCCGCCGCAGGGATAAACCGGAGGTATTTTGCAGAGGACTTAATGATTGACAAGAACAATAGACTGAACGTAGCGATTGTCGGCCTCGGTTTCGGGAAGGAGTTCATTCCCATTTACCAGCACCATCCGCGCACGAAAATGTACGCCATCTGCCAGCGCACGAAGGCAAGGTTGGACGACGTGGGCGACCAGTTCGGTGTTGCCAACCGGTACACGACTTTCGAGGAGCTGATCCAGGATCCCGCGGTGGATGCGGTACATATCAATTCGCCTATTCATTTGCACGCGGCCCAAAGCATCGCTGCTCTGAAGGCCGGCAAGCACGTCGCCTGCACGGTGCCGGCGGCTACCTCCGTCGATGAATGTTCGGAGATCGTTCGCGCTGCCGAAGCTTCCGGCAGGAACTACATGATGATGGAAACCTCTATCTATACGCGGGAGTTTCTGTATATCTGCGAATTGCGCGACACCGGGAAGTTGGGCCGCATCCAGTTCATGCGCGGCTGCCATCAGCAGGAGATGGCGCGATGGCCGGGTTACTGGGAGGGATTGCCGCCTATGCACTATGCAACGCATGCGGTCAGCCCGTGCCTGGCCATCGTGAAAGGCGAAGCCGGACAAGTCAGTTGTCTGGGATCGGGACGCATCCAAGAGAAGCTGGCGTCAAAATACGGCTCGCCGTTCGCCGTCGAAAGCGCTTTGTTCCAGGTTCGAGATCAGCCGCTGGCGTTTGAAGTGACTCGCTCGCTGTTTGAGACTTCCCGGCAGTACGTCGAAAGCTTCGATGTCTATGGGGACCGGATGTCATTCGAGTGGACGCAGATCGAAGGGGAGAGGCCCGTGGTGCACATCGGCGAAAAGCCGATGCGAGTAGAGGTCCCGGACTATGCCAGGTTGTTGCCGGAACCCATCCAGCGCTTTACCACCGCGGGCGTCTATGGCCAGGAGAACGCGCACCTTTCGTTTATCCAAGGCGGAGGACACGGTGGTTCCCATCCACACTTGGTGCACGAATTCGTGTCGAGCATTGTGGAGGGGCGGCCCTCGTTCCCGGACGTTTATCAATCGGTCAACTGGACGTGCGCGGGCATTTGCGCCCACGAGTCGGCGATTGGCGGCGGCCAGATCGTCCATCTCCCGGAGTTTTTACCGGAGCCGGGCGGGACGAGCGTGAGCGCGCCCATGTCAAATGGAAAGGAGATTCATGATTCACCTGAATCCGGGATGGCAACTGTTGCCAGCTTTGCTTGCGGTGACGATTACCGGTAGCAATACAGCCGAGCTCACGGTCCACAAGTTGAGCGTCAAGACTGAAGGGGAACAGTTGGCCATCTACCGGGACGGCAGCAGCAGGCCAATCCTGATTCAGCATGCACCTCGCGGAATGCGGCCCTATATCCATCCGATCGTCGCACCTGATGGAAATGGAGTGCTGACGGAGTTTCGACCCAGCCATCACCCGCACCAGACCGGCCTCTACGTTGGGTTCCCTATGTTAAACGGCCGCGACTATTACCACAACCTGGACGAAAAGTATTTTCGCCTGCGCCAGGCCAGCGCCGTGCAGGCCGACGGGGGCCGAGCAGCGTGGACCGTCACCTATGACTGGCTTCAAGAGAGCGGCGACCTCCTGCTCACTGAGATACAGACTTGGAGGATTGCCGACTACGGAACGTACTACGTACTTGATATCGATTGGCAAGGCAGCGCAGCGGTCGACCTCACTTTCGCCAAGGCGGACTTCGGCGGCTTATTCCTGCGGATGCCGTGGACGGAGAAGACAGGCGGCGACGCGATTTCGAGCGAGGGCCGATCGAATGACCAGGCTGAAGGCCAGAGGGCAAGATGGGTGGACCTGGGAGTGCCCCTAGAGGGCCGCTCCGACCGGGGCCACATCACCATAATGGACCACCCCGGTAATCCAAAACACCCAAACCTCTGGAGAGTGGATAAGCAGCTCGGGATTAACCCGGCGCCGAGCCGCGCAGGTGATTGGCGCGTATCCAAGGGCTCGTCTACGACCCTGCGGTACCGCCTGCTCATTTACACCGGCCCGCTCGACCAGGCGCGTAACGAGACCTACTGGCGCGATTTCGGCGCGCGGTGATCGGACGAACTCGTTTCGGCAGCGGGAGGCTCGATACGGCAATCCGGCAGCGTGCGCAACAAAGCCTCTGCTCCCGGCGGGCAGTAGACCGCTAGTAGCCGCATCAATCCGGGACCGGCGTTGATCGTCTCGTGGTAAGCTCCCGCGGGAATATGAATCAAGACCCCGGCTGAAATTTCCCGACGCTGTAGTTCCCCATCTTCGACCGTCTGAAACCCGCGGCCTTCAATCACGTATAGGACTTCTTCGGTTCCGCGATGATTGTGCCGCGCATGACCCTTGCCGGGTTCCAGGGTGACTGTGCCCGCCGCCATCTGTCGGGTCCCGGTCACAGTCGGCGTGCTCATCCATTGCATGCGGCCCCATTCGAAAACCTGGGATTCCACATCCTTGGCTTCCACGAAACGGCTTCCCGGATGCCGGCCCAGGATCTCTTTAAAGGCCGTGGTGCGATCCGCGATGGCCTTTTCTACCGACAGGCGCTCGATGCTCGACGCGCCAAAGAATCCCTGCACACCTTGGGTGTGCTCAAGGATGTAGCGCGCGTCGTCGGGCTCGGCGATCGGGCCGCCATGGCAAAGAACGATAGTCCCGGGATTCACCGCGTGCGCAGCCGTACAAAGAGACTGCACCCGAGCGGCCGCTTCCTCCAGAGAGATCACGGTTCGCCCGCCGATGCTGCCCTGACCAGTCAATCCCATATGGGCCACCAAAACATCGGCGCCGACTTCGGCCATGTCCCGCGCTTCCTGTTCGTTGAACGCATACGGACAGGTGAGGAGATCCAGCGAGCGGGCGATCCTGATCATTTCCACCTCCAGCCCATAGCCCATGCCGGTCTCTTCCAGGTTCAGCCGGAAGTTCCCGTCAATAACGCCGACGGTGGGGAAGTTCTGGACGCCCGAGAACCCAATCTCTTTCAACCGCATCAGAAACTGGCGCTGGTCGCAAAATGGGTCGGTACCGCATACTCCGGCCAACACCGGAGTGTTTCGGACGGCTGGAAGAACTTCGGCGGCCATCTCAATCACAATCTCGTTAGCGTTCCCATAGGGCATCAAGCCCGCCAGCGAGCCCCGTCCGGCCATGCGAAAGCGTCCGGAGCTGTAAATGATGATCAGATCGGCCCCGCCCACTTCGGCGAACTTTGCGGCGATACCATTGCCGGCACCGACCCCGAGAATCGCCGATCCACTTCCAATTACCTCCCGCAATTCACGCAGGCACTGCTCGCGCGTTCGGCGCATCTTCTCTTTCTCCTCGTATGGCGATGTACTCAGAAACTATCCTTCCGGCGAACTCCGGATCATTGATATGAACGTCCATTTCTACTACCTTTACGTTAGATGAAACACCAGCGCGAATGGCGTCGAACAAGGCCCGGTCCGCCTCCGGGTCATAAAAGATGTGGCCCGGTGCATCGATGGCCGAAACGCCGCCTGTGGGCAAGACGATGGTTACGGAGCCTTTCGAGGCGGATGCTTTTCCGGCGATCATGCGCCCCAATTGCGAGTTCTCGTCGGCCGTGGTTCGCATAAGGGTGATGTTGGAATTGTGTGCATAAAGCAGGCGGCCCTGGCAACGTTCCGGTACGGTGCTGGGCGGCCCGAAGTTTACCATGTCCAGGGCACCTACCGAGATCACCTGCGGCAGCCGCATCCGGCCCGCAATCTCCATCCTTTCCGGCCCGGCCGCGAGTATTCCACCCGCCAGCTCATCAGCGAGCTCGGTGGTGGTGATGTCCAGGACGCCCTCGAAATAACCGTCGCGCACCAGTTGCTCCATAGCTTGCCCACCGCTGCCCGTTGCATGGAATATCATCAGATCGACGCCGTGGCTTTCCAACAGCGTCTTGACGCGATTCACGCAGGGAGTAGTGACCCCGAACATCGTCGCCGCCACGAGGGGGCGCGCGGAAGTCGGCTGGTTGGGCTTGGCCGTGCGCAGTCCCGTCATCCCGAGAATGGCATTCACCGCATTGGAGAGAATCAAACGCGTAAACCGGTTGAGCCCGGCAAGGTCCGCGACCGAATACATCATACAGATGTCGGAGTTGCCGACGTACGGACGCGTATTCCCCGAGGCCATCGTGGAAACCATCAGTTTAGGCAGCCCGAGCGGACATTGGCGCATACCTGCCGTGGCAATGGCAGTACCAGCAGAGCCGCCGATGGCGAGAATTCCGAGCGGCGGTTTTACCTGCAAACGCGCCCGGAGCCAAGCCACCAGGCCCGCCTCCATCAGTGCCATTGCCTGCCCACGGTCCTGGCCGGCCGAGAATGTATCTATGCGCCGTCCGGCCTCCGCTGCGATCTGCTCCCGAGTGACGTCTGCAGCGAATGGCGGGGATCCGAGCACGCCCACGTCGACAACCAGCGGCCGGGCACCTGAGTCGAGCAGGAGGTGCCGGACGTATGCTATTTCGTCACCTTTCGTGTCCAGCGTACCGACAACGATAATTTCTCCTGCACCTATCGAATTCAAACGGACCTCCTGAGTTAACTCGTCTACGTTGCCGAAACCCGTCCTGCGCTTTCGCCACGCGATGGACTGTCAAGCCGCACGCTGTCTTTCCGCCAACCGCCGAGTTTTGTTGCAAGGTCCAGACCCCTGTGCGGCCAATGGCGGCAATGAAGTCAACGCCGGCAGCAAGACGCCGGTCGGCTCGGGCATCTCTCTATTTCGCATGAGCGCTCTCACCCAAAATAGCAGTTTCGGTGCATGAAACGGATCTCTGTGCAGCAGGCGCCGCAGCGACGTGAAAGATGTTGGCAGGTGAAAACGGTAGTCCGGGAGGCAAGTTTGACCGGCCAGAATTGTTGTCCCACTCCTTGGTCCCATTACTGTCCCAAAGAACGGCGTTCTGGAGCTGCTAACGCATCGTAAGTATTGTGATTTAAGATGGATAGCCCTGAACGGATCCAGCCCTGAATGCAAGTGGATCCTCCGGGGGGGCAACGCCGTCCCTACTCCGCCGCGGGTGCCGAAGGGCGGCAGTACGTGCGGCAGGGTTCATCGGTGGGCCGCGGTCCTAGGAATGACATGAGGGAGGTCAGGCGGCGGAAAGCCACTGTAGGTGATTTTGTAGCTGCCCGGTTCCTCTGGCATCAACAGGATTCAACAAACTTCAACAGGTTGCTTCTATCTCATTGAAACGTAAGTATTTGAAAACAAGGCGTTTTCGAAGAAGGCCGGAAACTGTCTTGGGCGCAGTGGGTCGGTGTTGCGGCTGAATTTCAGGCTAGGGCCTCTGTCATTCCGCCATTGTGGCGGGATGACAGGTGCGCTCCCAAGAGTGTTGAGCGGGGCGGATCTTGAGGGAAACCACAGCTACAAAATCGTCTACAGCGGGTTTCGGCTGCAGTCCAAGAACGCCTGTATGTCATTGAAAACATTGGTAGGCCCGGCTGGACTCGAACCAGCGACCCCCTGCTTAGAAGGCAGTTTTCGGCCCTATTCGAAAATGCCATATTTTCAAATACTTACGTTTCAATTAGATACGGGCAACCTGTTGAAGCTTGTTGAATCCTGTTGAGGCCGGAGGAACCGGGCAGCTACAAAATCATCTACAGCGGCTTTCCGCCGCCTGATGTCCCTCATGTCATCCCTAGACCGCGGCCCACCCAAATCGTTAGCGGGGACGATGGGTCCTTCGTAGTTCAGAATCTCCAACCTGGACATTGCAGTTCCCGAGGAGTAGGAAAGCTTCACCGTCGACCTGGCGGGTGCGGGAAACGCGGCCGCCGTGTCAACGCACATTGTCGTCAGCGATTTGGTTTAGAATGGCATCGCCGACGGAAACTGACATGGACTATCCACTCGAGAATCTCGGTCCCGAGCGCTTTCAGCAGCTGTGCCAAGCGCTTCTCGCAAGAGAATACCCGCGCGTGCAGTGCTTCCCGGTTGCTCAGCCAGACGGCGGACGCGACGCAGTCTCATACTTTCCCGAGGGCGGCGGGGATAGCCCCATCCATAC
>Ga0187888_1001377_pt1 | contig 23242 bp, 25 predicted proteins | sample June2016WEW_7_40_FD_132987 | JGI IMG/M metagenome (GOLD analysis project Ga0187888, IMG submission 132987) | Peatland microbial communities from SPRUCE experiment site at the Marcell Experimental Forest, Minnesota, USA - June2016WEW_7_40 | ecosystem: Environmental > Terrestrial > Soil > Wetlands...
CCATGAAAATCACCCGACGGTGGACGGATGTGGTGCGGGCGTCCCGCCCGCTGTGGCACGGGCATCCTGCCCGTGCGCGGGAGCGGGACGCTCCCGCGACCGCGGGCGAGACGCCCGCGCCACGATTTTCAAAACAGTCGCTCATGGTCGTCAGCCGACGAACGCCCAGAAACCATGAAATGTCATTCCGAGCGGAGCGAGGAATCTCGCTCTGCGTCGGATGGTTCACTAAACAAAGACCAGGGCGAGATTCCTCGCTCCGCTCGGAATGACAGGCAATTTCACAGCACGAAGATCGGTGCCTCTTGACTGTAATAATAGCAGATCGCTACGCCAAATTGAGACACCACGCATTTTCCTCTTGACAAGGCGATGAAGCTGTGATAGCCTATTATGATGGTCGGAGTTGAGACATTTTGTCGTAAGCGAGCGCCGGGCACGAGGGTGCCAAGGTGAAAGAGGCTCGGCCCCGCCGCGCGCGGGAAACGGGAGTTGACCAATAATAAAAATACTACGAACGAAGCCAGTATGTTATTGAAAGCAAATGAGGCCTTGCGAAACGAAGCTAAGAAGTAACTGAAAACAAATGACTTATTCAAAAACAACAGGACCGTAGCTTCGAAGTATTTGAAAACAAACGACATGGCGCTATTGAAGGTTGCAGATTTGGCAGTTCTTGTGCGCAGAAAGGTGCAAATCGGAGCACAAAACCGGCAAAAAAGCGCTTATTTCGCGCAAAACGAAGCGGAACTTCCGGGTGGCATGGTGAGGCTAGGAGAGCGACCAACAATCGGCTGCACAAGCTCTCGATTTTCCTGTTTTCAACGCGGCTGAATTAACCCCTCACCCGACCCGTGACGGCTGGTGAAATCGCCGTCGCGGGTCACCCTCTCCCCAAGGGAGAGGGCTGATTTCTCGCGAGGGAATGGCGGCAAGCACGGGCTCGATTTTCGATTTTCGAATTTCGAGTTTCGAATTTCCAGTTTCCATTTTCCAGTATCATTTTCCAGTTTCCATTTTCCAGTTTCCAGTTTCTAATTCTCTTCTATGGACGCCACGCCTGAATACCGCAAGACTGAAGATCGTTTCTCGCAGGAAGTCCTGGAATTTCCCGCCGTGCTGGAATTATTGGGCGGGTATCTTTCCGGGCCGCTCAGCGTGCCGATTCTGGATGCGGTCGAGCCCCACACGCGCCTCGACGCAATCCGCCGCCTACTGGAGCAGGCGAAGGAAGCGCGCGAATACCTGCGGGAGAGCCCGCGTCCGAGCCTGGGCAGCTTGCGCGACCCGCGGCCGCTGCTCGAGAAGCTGCGCATCGAAGGCGCGGCTTTGGCGGCGCTCGAAATCTTGGCGCTGACGGAGCTGGCGCGCGCGGCGCTCGAGACGCAGCGGCTACTCTCCAAGTGCCCATTGGCGCGCCTCGACGAGTGGGCGCGCAGCCTGGCGGACTTCCGCAATCTGGTTACGGAGCTTGAAGGAAAGATCCATCCCGACGGCTCGGTGGATTCCTCCGCCAGTCCGGAGCTGGCGCGGATTCGCCGCGCGATTGAGCGGCTGCGCGTCGAGGTGCAGGCCGTGCTGGAGCGCCTGCTGCGCCACCTCAGCCGCGAGGGCGTGCTTCAGGATGCCGTGGTGACGCTGCGCAACGACCGCTTCGTCATTCCCGTCCGGGCGGAGGAGAAGCGCCGCGTGCAGGGCGTGGTTCACGGTGCGAGTTCCTCCGGGGCAACGGTGTTTCTCGAGCCCATGGAGACTTTGCCCCTGAACAACGAACTGGTGGAACTCCAGGACCGGGAGTTCGCCGAAATTCAACGCATCCTGGGCGAATTCAGCGGCAAGCTCCGGGAGCGGCGCGACGACTTGACTCGAGCCACCGAGATTTTGAGCGAACTTGACCTCGCCTTTGCCAAGGCGGAATTTGCCCGCCAGTACGACGCCTGCATCCCCGAATTCGGCTCCGAGCGCGCCCTCGCGCTGAAGGATGCCCGGCATCCGCTGCTCGAGAAAACGCTGCGGGCGCAGGGAAAAAGTCCCGTGCCGCTGAGCATCGAACTCAAGCCGCCCAAGATCATGATGATCGTCAGCGGGCCAAACACCGGCGGGAAGACCGTAGCCCTAAAAACACTGGGAAGCGCCGTGCTCATGGCGCAGGCGGGCATCCCCGTGCCGGCGGCCGAGTTCAAGCTGCCGGTTTTCCGGCGCGTGCTGGCGGATATCGGGGACCAGCAGTCCATCGAAGCCAACCTGAGCACGTTCTCGGCGCACGTCCAGAACATTCAGAGGATGGCGGAGGTGGCGGGCGAAAAAGACATGGTGCTGATGGATGAGCTGGGGACCAGCACGGAGCCGAACGAAGGCGCGGCGCTGGCTGTAGCCATTCTCGAGCACTTTCGCGAGCGCGGCGCTATGACGCTGGTGACTACGCACCACTCGCGGCTGAAGGCCTACGCCGCGGAAACGCCGGAAGCGCTCAACGCCGCCATGGAGTTCGACGAGCTGACTCTTCAGCCCACTTACCGGCTGTTGAGCGGGCTGCCGGGAAAATCCAGCGCGCTCGACATTGCGCAACGCCTGGGCCTCGAAACCAGCATCGTGCAAAAGGCGCGGACCTTGCTGCACCCGGCGGATGCGGAAGCGGCAGCCCTGATCGCGGGTCTCCACCAGCAGAGAGAGGAACTCGAAAAGCAGACCGGTGAGCTGGCTCAACAGCGGACCGACCAGGAGGCGCGGCAACGCGAACTGGAGAACCGCCTGGAAGCGGAACACCGCCAGAAATTGAAGGACCTGGACGCGCGGCTCGAGCAGACTCTGCGCGCCAACGAGAAGCGTTGGGAGGGCGTGGTGGACCAACTTCGAGCCCAACTCGAAGCCGCTAAAGGCCCCAAGTCCTCGAAGGGCCTGGAACGCAAGATGGCTTCGCTCAAGCGCGATGTCCGGGAAGAGTGGAATACGCAGGTGCTGGAAGCAATCGGCGGCGCCGCCCCGGCGACCGTAGAGCCCGCCGCGGACAGGCCCCTGGCCGTGGGCGACCAGGTGCAAGTGGCCAACCTATCGTCTCCCGGCACGGTCATGGCGTTTCCCGATGACGAACAGGTCGACATTGCCGTCGGGCACTTGCACATGCGCCTCGAGCGCAACGAGGTGCGGCGGATCGTCCACGGCGGAACTGGCGCGGCGATGCCGGCCATGGCCGCCCGGCGTGGCGACGATGCCCCTGCGGAACTCAACGTGATCGGCGACACGGCAGAATTGGCCCGCGAACGTGTCGACAAGTTCCTTGACGAAGCCTACATGGCGGCACGCTTCCGGCTGCGCGTGATCCACGGGTTCGGCAAAGGCATCCTCCGCAAGACCCTGCACGAGATGTTCGCGTCGCACCCGCACGTCGAGAAGTTCTACCTCGCTCCCCCTCAGGAAGGCGGCGGAGGCGCCACGATCGTGGAACTGAAAAGCTAGGGACTGGGGGCTAGGGACTAGGGTCCGGGGACTGGAAACTGAGGACTGGGTAACAGGGACGGGCGGCTGACGGTTACGGGTGGACCGCGGAACAAATGAGACAAGCTGAAATGCGAGGTTTTGCCAGCCCCCAGTCCCCAGCCCCTAGCCCCTGTCTCGCCGGTGCTTCCCGGAGCGCAGGCAGGCGCGCACACTTTTCAGCAGCTCATCCGATTGGATCGGCTTGTTCAGATATTCGGTAGCCCCGGCGTTCATGGCTTCCAGGTACGTATCAACTTCCCCATAGGCGGTGAGGATGATGACGGGGACGGCGTTTCCGTTCCGGCGGAGCGATTCAAGGAAACTCAGGCCGTCGCATTCCGGCATCCGGAGATCGGAGATGACCAAGTCAAACTGTGCGCTTTTCAGTAGATCCAATGCGTCGCATGCCCCTGCCGCTGAGGTGACCAGGAAGTTTTCACCCGAAAGGATGCGTGACAGCACCCTCAAAAAGTGCGGGTCGTCATCGACGACGAGTATTCGCCCCGTGAGTTCCACACCGGGAGAATTCTGGCCATCTCGTGCTTCCTGAATCCAATCTTGGTCGTTGGCCTGTTTCAACATGTAAGCTTGGACTCCAACGAATCTTGAAAACTGCGAGATGGAGGTCTCTTGCGCCTCATCCTTAATGCGAGCACGTGGCGCGCCAATCTCAGCTCATTTTGCAGCGTGGTGAAAATGAAGTACTTGAACGACAGTCTGTCACCCCATTTCCGGCTTTATTGCCTCGAGATAGGCCTCCTGTCCAGGCACGCGGCGAGAGGGCGAGCGCGCCTCTTCGGCCGCCCGCGCCGGGGGGACGAATGCCCTAGCTATGCTAAGCGTGTCGAGGCAGGCAGCGATGCCGGTAACCCGAGTAACGGGTCGGACGACGCTGCACCCGCAGGCAGCGGGTTATTCGTGCCTCGCACGGGAGACACAATGAGTTGGCAGGGTTCCTCTTCACGGGGCGAGAAGAGGCTGACTAAATGCGAGACAACGCGGCCAAAGCCGCAGACCTTGCTTCCAATTCCACAAGCTGCAATCACTCACGAAGATCTTCGCCACATGGACCGGGAATTTGTGCTCCACTTCGTGGAAAGCTCCCACGGCCATTGCTGGGAACAGTATTATGCGGCGCGAATCACGGAACCGATTATCTCTTTCTTGCCCAGTCTGCGACGGATCGTGCGGGGGTTAATGTGCAGCAATTGAGCTGCGCGCAGCCGATTGCCCCTCGTCTGCTGAAGGACAGTGCGGATGATGGTGTCGTGCAAATCCTTCATGCGAGTGCCGAGCGTGAACGCGATGGTAAAGGTCGGCTGAACTTCCACGGGCGCAGCCTCGCCGGCGACGGCCTTGGACGCTGGGGTTACTTCTTTAACAAAAATTTCGTTTGCACTGCGATTGATCGAAACGGTCTTCATTAACGCCTCCTCGAATCTAAGCACCAAAACGGTGACTGTCCTTTTTGTCTGCATTTTTGATGCCCTCGGGGAAATTTCCGAAGTTGTTGACGAATTTGGGCGTCGCGGTCTTCTGATTCCGAAAAAAGTGACAAATTGAGTCTGTTCACGCATTCTCGTGCGACTTTTGCCGCAAGTTTCCATAGGGATAGCCGACGGGGGACTCCGGCACCCCGCAATTGCGAGTGAAGTCCTTACGTATTTTCAATCGATTAGGAAATTAGGACATTTTCTTCCTCACTGGCACCCCAAATGCCCTTCCCTTCGTTCTCAGCGACAGGCTACCCGCGAATTGAAGGGGCTTTCAGCAGGAGTAAATAGTGGCAAAGCAACAGACAATACTCGACAAGCTTCTGAGGTTCCTCAGTTCTTTGGAATGCGGTTTGGTCTTACTGGGGTCACTGGGAACGGCAGTCATCATCGGAACCATGATCCTGCAGCGACCCATGACTCAAGAAGGGCAAATCGAGCAGGTTTATGCTCCCCAGACCGTCCGGCTTTTAAATGCCTTGGGCTTGTTCGACGTGTTCCATACCTGGTGGTTCATTCTGCTCTTGGGCTTACTGGGCGCCAATATCACGCTTGCATCTCTGGAGCGTTTTCCCCAAGTCTGGAGATTGTTCGTCCGCCCGCACATCCTGGCCGACGAATGGTATGTGCGCCAACTACCTTTTCGGAAGGAAATACCTCTGGGCTTGCATACGCCTGCCGAGGCCCTTGCCCTCGCCAAGGCAAAACTCAGCGATTTGGGCTACCCGCCAAAACCGAAAAGCCTGGAGAAGGGCACGCTCTATGTGGAGAAGCACCGTGCAGCCCGTTTGGCGCCCTATATCGTCCACGCCAGCCTGCTGATTATTTTCGCGGGCGCTATCATTGATGGCTTATGGGGTTTTAAAGGGTTCGTGAACTTGACTCCCGGGGCGCGGACACAGTCCGTGGAAGCCATGACCACCCCAGGCGCACCACATAACCTGGGATTCACTCTGCGGTGCGACGGTGTGGGCATGGAACGGTATACCGACGGCTCGCCAAAGCAGTACTGGAGCCAATTGGCTGCGGAAGAAAGCGGCCGCGAGGTCGTCCGGAAGACAATCTATGTCAATGATCCGCTCACGTTTAAAGGGGTGCGGTTCTTCCAGGCGAGCTATGCTCCAACCGGTACACCTGACAAGCTAGTCTTCGACGCCAGTTGGGCGGGGCAGGATGAAAGCCAGCACCCTGCGCAGCGGATCAGTCTGCAACCCGGCAAACCCGCTCGCCTGGAGGCTTCCGGCGCGACGGTGGAGTTGACGGAGTTCGTCCCCGATTTCGTCTTGGACGGGAATCAGATATCTTCTCGATCCGACGAACCTCGCAACCCCGCCATCCAGTTGTCAGTGACGTCACCAGGCGGGAAGCAGGCGGAAGTGTGGATCTTTCCCAAAGCTCCGCAAATGGCTCCGCCTAATCAATCCGGCATCAACTTCCAGCTTCGGGAACTGGAAATGGGGTACATGACCGGGCTGCAAGTCGCGCGCGAGCCCGGCCAGAACCTGATCTGGGGCGGGTGCCTGTTGCTGACCGCAGGCCTGATGATGGCCCTCTATATGTCGCACGTGCGCCTTTGGGGCGTCGTCGGACGCGATCGAAAGGGGCAGCCTACCCTCTTGCTGGGCGGACAGCCCAGCAAGTATCGCGAGAGCTTTGAAAGGCGTTTCAACGAATTGGCAGGAGAGTTGGAAATCGCTCTTAGCGCAGCCCAGGCTGAGGTTAGGGAGGCGATTTCTGCCTAGAGAGCGTTGTCCGTGGTCCGTTGTCAGTTGCCCGTTGCCGCTTGTAGTAGGCAGGATAAGTTGTGTTCGTTTGGGATTCTAGACCAACACCAAATCCTAGGCCTGGGCAACGGACCACGGACGAAGGACAAAGGACACTGGAGATAAAGCATGTCGAAAGTTCTGACAGCCTATGTCGATGACCACCGCAGCAGTAACGCCGGCAACTGGATCCTTCTGAGCGTCAGCGTGGCGGTGCTGGTGGTGATCGCCGTTTCGGTTCCGCATCTGATCGGGCGCGCGGGGTGGGCAGACGGCGAGAAGTTTCTCTATCTCGCCTTGGTGGGATATCTGGGAGCCTCGGCGCTGCATATCGCTTCGTTGGCCGTTCGCCAATCAAACTTGCAGGCGGGCGCCGAAGCCTTGACACGCGGCTGCCTTCTGTTGCAGACCGTGGCCATCGCGGCGCGGTGGGTCACCTCCGGGCATGCCCCGCTTTCGGGCATCTATGAAATGGTGCTGGTCTTCTCCTGGGCTGTGGTGGTCTTGCACGAGGTGGCGGAGTGGAAGTTCGACATCCCGTTTCTGGGCGCGATAACTATGCCGGTAGCCACCCTGGCGATAATTCTGCTGCAAGTGCTGCCGGGCGAAATCCGGCCCCTGGTTCCGGCGCTGCAGAGCACTTGGTTGCAGATTCACGTTACCCTTGCGATGCTGAGTTACGCAGGCTTCACGATTTCTTTCGCCCTGGCGCTGCTGTTCCTCGTCAAAGACAGGGTCAGCGCGCGCGCGTTCCTCAGTTGGACTTCCGGACTGATCGCAGCGATTTACGGAACGGTCGTCCTGAGTTCGGTCGACAGCAGCTTTGCCTTTCTACTCCCCGCTTGGGATGCTGCGGCTCAGGAGAAGGTCATGGTGGCCCCTAAGGAGCCGCTGCTGGTTTCCATTTCGGCCCTGGGTTGGCCGTTTGCAGTTGTGCTCGGGTTGGCGACAGCAGCCCTGATCTTCAACTTTGTCGGCTTATATGGCGAGAAGCCGGGCCAGTGGGAAAACTGGGCCAAGCGGCTTTTCCTGGCCTCGATCTTTGGGCAGGCTCTGGCTTTTGTGCTGCTCCTGGTGAAGGTCAACTCCGGGCCCTACTTCGTTCCGCAAGTGGGGCAGAGTTTCGGCGTGCACCTGGCGGCCAGCCCCTTCCTGCTGGCGGGGATTGTCTGCGGGCTGTTTGCTTCCGTGGCGTGGGAGGTGCTGAACGGGAAATACGATTCGATCGCCAATTCCCTCCCCCAGCGGGATACGCTCGACGCGCTGATCTACAAAACCGTTGCCGTTTCGTTCCCCTTGCTAACCCTCATGATCATCGCCGGCGCCTACTGGGCGAACCGGACATGGGGCACCTATTGGAGCTGGGACCCCAAGGAAGATTGGGCGCTGATCACTTGGCTGACTTACGCAGGTTATCTGCACATGCGGCTAACGCGAGGCTGGCGGGGACGCCGCTCCGCGTACTTCGCAATTATCGGATTCGCCATCGTGATGTTCACCTTTTTCGGCGTCACCTACCTGCTGCCGGGATTGCACGCCTACGCGTAGCGGCGAAACTCGAAAATGGAAACTGGAAAACAGAAACTGGAAAATGGAAAACTAAAAGCCGAGCTGTCATCCTGAGCGAAGCGAAGGATCTCCGCAGTTGCTTTGGGTTTAACGATCTGCGAACCACCGCAGAGATCCTTCGCTTCGCTCAGGATGACAGGGCTACGGTTTCCTTGCGGCTCTTCCCCTCGCCCTTGGCGTAGAGGGTGTGCCGAGGCCCTGATGCACTTCACCAGGAGGCGGGCCGGGTGAGGGGATCTCATGCCGACGATGGCGCTTCACTTCGTTAGTGTCCCCGTCACGGTATCCACCCGGAATTTCTTATAATCGCTGAATTTTGAGGCGTAGTCGCCGACGGCGCTCGAGAGAAGCAACAGGCGAGCTGAGAAGTGAGCATCAACATACGATGGCAGCCAAACCTCGCCGTTGGTCTTGGCTTGTTCCATCACCAGCGAAGATCCCTTGCGAATGGACGCCAGGAGGCCGCCGGCAACCTTGAAGGAGTCGCTCAAGCGAGCTTCCAGGCGCACCACCTGGTGATCCTGATCGTCCACCCACAGGGTTCCCACCAGCTTGTGTAAAAGGTCTTCTGTCTTGTTCCTCGGCTTGTAGGCCGGATTCGGTGCAAAATCGAAAACGATAACCTCGTGTGCGCGAAACTGCTCCCAGCGGGGATGGGTGAAGTCCGAGCTTCGCAAGAAAGTTGAGACGTCAATTCTCTCTTTCTTCTTGGAGGCGTCTTCGCCCTCGCTTTTCTTCTTGTCGTAGTCACGAATGCGCTTTTCGATGCGGCCATCTTCCTTCTTCTGCTCGTCGGTGGTTAGAGGCTTTCCATCTTTCTTCACCTCCCGTCTTACCAACTCCCCTCCCAGATAGAAATCCATGTACTCCTTGACAGTGGTTTTCTTCACTTGCCCGTTCTTGTCGAGTTCGCGCTCCTCTTCGTTTTCCGTGCAGCTATACTGGTCCACGACGCCTTCGAGCTGCTTCTGATTATCCTGCACGTCGCTCAGCAACCGCTTGATGTCGGGGAGAGGCCGGTGGACCACGTTGTCCTGCTGGGAGGCGATAAGAGTTGGCAGCGCAACAAGCGTCCCTAGGAGCGTCAGGAAGGTGTGAATGACGCAAGAGCCGAATCGACGGTTGACCATTAAACAGTCCCAGGATTAGTCTACTCTATAATGGCGCTGCTATCGAGTCTGGTCAGGCGAAGGCAAGAGAGGTTTGACAAAGGAGGATTGGTTCTATGGACCTGCAATATCCGATCGGAAAGTTCCAATGGGGAGGAGCCCTTACAGACGAACAGAGGCAGCAGTTCATTGCTCAAATCGAACAGGCGCCGGCACAGCTCCGCCAGGCCGTGGCAGGGCTAACGCCGGAGCAGGTGGACACCCCTTACCGTCCGGAAGGCTGGACAGTGCGGCAAGTGGTGCACCATCTCCCCGATAGTCATATGAACACCTACACCCGTTTCCGGCTAGCTTTGACGGAAGATGTGCCGACTATTAAACCGTACGACCAGGAGCGCTGGGCGGTCCTCGAGGATGCGCGCACCGCGCCTATCGAACTTTCCCTCACCCTGCTGGAATCCTTGCACTCGCGATGGGTGCTGCTGTTGCGGTCCCTCCAGGCTGAGGATTTTGCGCGCACGTTCCGGCATCCGGAACTGGGGGTGGTGACCTTGGACAAATACCTTGGAATGGTCGCCTGGCATGGCCGGCACCACATCGCGCACATCACGTCTTTGCGTGAGCGAAAGGGATGGAAGTAATACATCGTAGGGGCGGTTCGCGAACCGCCCCTACTCAGACACGAAAAACCTTTCGGGCTTTCTGGCCACACGCCCCGCCCTGTGCTAAAATTGGAGCGTTAGCAGGCTGCTTAGAAACGCTTGCGGTTGTCATCCGTACGAACCGCAGGCGGTCCTGGTTGAAACGAGGGAAGGATCTCCGTAGTTCCTACATCGCTACAACGGCAGAAGTTCTGCCCTCGGCTTAGAATGACGGTTGCCAAATGTTTTGGAGCAACCTGTTAGGTCTGCGGGAAGGATACGTCAAAACTTTGAACTGGGGCCCGGTAAAGCGCGTCTTCAGGTTTCCCCCGACCTTTGGGCAGAACTTGGTGGTTTTGATCACTGCCGTGGCGGGGATCATCCTGCTCATGGCGCTGGAGTGGCCGCGCCATGGCTCGAGCTTCCAACTTGGGCTGGCCATAGCGTTGCTCGCCGCATTGTGCGCCGCTGCAGGCATGCTCATTTACCAGGAGCGCCGGTCCTGGGCGCTGCTCAAGGAACTGCGGACAGCAATCAGAAGAATTGCCCCGAACTACTTTGCGCTCACGATGCCGCTGCACCTCCAAGGTGGCTCGAGCGGCCTGGAGAGTGAGATTCGTGGGCTGGCTACCCGCTGGAAGGATTTTTGCGATCATTGCCATGGGGCTCATGACGCCGAAATGCTACAGGCCGAGCATCTGGCGACGATGGGAGAACTTGCCGCCGGGGTGGCTCATGAGATTCGTAATCCCTTAGCCGGGATCGCCGGCGCTATCGAGATCATTACGAAAGACTTCTCCAAGGACCACCCGGACCGGGAAGTGCTGGAGGATTTGCGGCAGGAGGTGCGGCGAATCGAGAAGGTCCTGAATGACATGCTCGCCTATGCGAAGCCCAAGCCTCCACAGTTCGGCCGCGCTGACTTGAAGGAGACTTTTGCTCGAACCCTGCACCTCGCCCGGCAGCAGACGGGATTAAGACACATCGAGTTCTCCGTTCAAATCCCCCAGGACCTTCCGGCCTTTCGCATGGATTCAGAACAGCTTCACCAAGTCCTTTTGAACCTGGTTCTGAACGGTATGCAGGCCATTGAAGGGGAAGGCAGGATCACGATCGCTGCCAAGGTCGATGCTTCCGGCGGGCCAGGCCAGGCCGATTTGGCGGAAATCTCGGTCAGTGATACCGGCGCAGGTATTCCTCCTGAATCCCTGGAGCGCATCTTCCGGCCGTTCTACACCACCAAGCGGGGAGGCACAGGGTTGGGTCTGTCGCTCTGCCGGCGGATCATTCGCCAGCATGGCGGCACACTAACCGTGGAAAGCAAGATGGGAAAAGGCAGCCGATTCATCATCCGCTTGCCCTTGCGCGAGGCCGTCGAGGAACCCAAAGAAATCTATGCCCAATGAGAAGGTTCTGATCGTCGACGACGAGAAACTGATTCGCTGGTCCGTGCGTCGACAACTCGAGGAGTGGGGCTACACCGCTCTCGAGGCCGAATCCGGCACGGGGGGACTGTCGCAGATCCGCGCCGAGTCGCCCGATTTGATCCTGCTTGACGTGCGTCTGCCCGACCTCAGCGGTATTGAGGTGCTGCGCGAGATCAAACAGAACAACCTTTCCATTCCGGTTATTATGATAACCGGCGATCCCCAGCTTGATGATATCAAGACTGCGATCAAGCTGGGCGCTTTGGATTTCATCAAGAAGCCCCTGGACTTCGACGAGCTGCAGGTCACCCTGGCGAACGCCATCGACCGCTCGATGTTGCGCTCCGAGCGCGATGGCCTGCGGGAAGAAGTACGCAAGCGTTCCGGTTACCACGAGGTGGTGGGCAAATCGCCGCGCATGCTGGAACTGATGAACTTTGTGCGCAAGGTCGCGGCGAGCGAAGCATCCACGGTGCTCATCCAGGGTGAGAGCGGCACCGGCAAGGACCTGGTGGCCAAGGCGATCCATTACGACAGCGTGCGCGCCGACAAGCCGTTCGTGCCGATCAACTGCTCGGCCATCCCGGAAACCCTGATGGAAGCCGAACTGTTCGGCCATGAACGCGGGGCGTTCACCGACGCCAAAGCGCAGAAAAAGGGCCTCTTTGAGGTCGCCGACGGCGGGACGTTGTTTCTCGATGAAATCGGCGAATTGTCGACTTATCTCCAGGCAAAGCTGTTGCGAGTTCTAGAGGATCAGACCATCCGGCGCATCGGCGGAGTGAAAGACCTGGGCGTGGATGTGCGGGTCATCGCGGCCTCGAACCGCGATCTCGAGCAAGGCGTCCGGGAGGGCACCTTCCGCCAGGACCTTTTCTACCGCCTCAGCATCATTCCGATTTTCATTCCTCCTCTGCGACACCGGAAGGAGGATGTTCTTCCGCTCGTCGACTTCTTCATCGAGCGTTACAACTTCCGCTTTCGAAAGAGCATCCGTGGCATCACGCAGGAGACTCGTAACCTGCTGTTGGCTCACGACTGGCCTGGGAACGTCCGTGAATTGAAGAACGCCGTTGAGCGGGCCATGATTCTGGAGGATGCCGATTACATCCGCCCCACCTATCTCCCGATTCAAGTCACGGGCCAATCGCAGAGTTTTGAGGCCCTTCCGCCCGCGGTTGTCGCTGACTGCGTGTCGGCAGACCCGCAACCCCTTTTGACCACCACCACGACCTCCTGGCGGCCGCTCTCCTCCGGGCGGATGATTCCTGTCCTGGAACTGCCACGGCAGGGGACCTCCCTCGAAGAAGTGGAGCGGGAGTTGGTCGGCCTGGCGCTGAAGCAAACGGGCGGGAACCAAACCCACGCTGCCAAACTTCTGGATATTTCCCGCGACGCGCTTCGCTACAAGATGAAGAAGTTCGGCTTTGACGCCGACAACGAACTATAGGGGATCGATAACTATGGGACTGATCCAGGACGCGGATGCCGCCGAAATCCGCAAACGGCTTCAAGAGGTCGTTAACCCCGTAAACCTCATCCATTTCACTCAGGAGTTGAACCTGGAGTTGGGCGCAGAAACCTTGCAACTCATGAAGGAACTCGCACCGCTCTCCGACAAGCTCTCGCTTCAGGTCTTCAACTTCCAGCTCGACAAAGAAAAAGTGGCGCAGTACGGAGTCGACAAGGTCCCTGCGACCGTCATTCAGAACGGCAAGGACTTCGGTATTCGGTTTTACGGCTTGCCTGCCGGGTACGAGTTTTCTACGATACTCGATGCTATTCTTGCCGTTTCGAAGGGGGATTCGGGCTTGCTTCTCGCGAGCCGGGAAAAGCTCGCTCAATTGACTCAACCCCTCCACCTCGAAGTTTTCGTTACTCCCACCTGACCACACTGCCCACGGGCCGTGCGCCTCGCGTATCAGTTCGCCATCGAGAATGACAACGTCCGCGCAGACGCCATCGAGGCTACGGAGTTTCCGGAATGGACGGCCCGATATCGCGTCCACGCCGTTCCCAAAACCATGGTCAACGGAAGTTTCTCGATCGAAGGGTCCTTGCCGGAGGAGCGTTTCCTGGATGAAATCTTGCGGACGGTAGACGGTATGTCGTAGGTGGCATGTGGGAGGTGGTATGTCGGAGACGGCATGTAGGCAGGAACCGCCTTTCCCCACCTACGACCTACCAAATACCACATACCGTGCTCTAATACTCGAGGACGGCGTGCAGGTCGTACTTGCTGAGCTTGGCACGACCCTTGAGGAAGGCGAGCTCAATTAGAAATCCCAGGCCGGCGACCGTCCCGCCGAGCGACTCGATAAGCTGCGCGACTGCCGCCGCCGTCCCACCTGTGGCCAGCAGATCATCAATGATCAATACGTCCTGTCCCTGGCTTATGGCGTCGCGGTGGATTTCGAGTGAGTCGGCGCCGTACTCAAGGTTGTACGTAGCACACGCCGTAGCAGCCGGAAGCTTCTTGGGTTTCCGCACAGGAACGAATCCAGCGTTGAGACGGTAGGCCACCATCGGCGCAAAGATGAAGCCCCGAGCCTCAATGCCCACCACGCTATCAACCTTGCGCCCGACAAAGCAGTTGGCCAGCGCATCGACGGCGGAATGAAGCCCCACGCGGTCTTTCAGCAAGGTGGTGATGTCGTAAAAGAGAATGCCGGGCTTGGGGAAGTCCGGAACTTCACGAATCAAGCTCTTCAGGTCCACCAGAGTTCCTCCGGAAAGAAGTTGACAGTCGACAGTTTACAGTCGACAGTCAAAAGAAGTCGACAGTTCACAGTTTACAGTCGACAGTTAAATCAGGCCGCCGAAGTTACTAGAGACTGCGCTTGTCCGTCAACCGTTGACTGTCGACTGTTAACTGTCGACTCTGCTTTCAGCCTTCGATCATGAACCGCACGTAGCGCTTGTCTACAGTTTCATCGGATTCTCTGACGCCGGAAACGCGCACGGCGCCAGGCCCCTCCGCCAACCGAAGCTTGAGTTGCTCCAGTGAGGCGGCGTCGCCAATGGCGTAAACTTCCACGGTCCCGTCCCAAAGGTTCTTGACATAGCCACAGATGCCAAGTTGTCCTGCCCATCGCTCGACAAAGAACCGGAAGCCGACCCCTTGCACTCGTCCGGAGATCACATATTTCTTAGCTAGTCTTTTCGTCGTTTTGTTCATGGCAAGTAAGCAATAAGCCGCGCGGTGTCATTCCGAGCGAAGCGAGGAATCTCGCCCTGACCTTTCCGTCGCGATCCAATCGACGCAGAGCAAGGTTCCTCGCTTCGCTCGGAATGACAGCGCTTGGCGGCAGCCCTTACACTCCCCTATCATCTCCTGACTTATGACTCCCAGCTTCTGACTCGTGCCTTCTGAGGACTTCCGCCAGCCTCGCCGGATAGTTGGTGATGATACCATCAACGCCCTCAGTGATCTTCCGTTCCATTCGGGCCGGTTGGTCGACGGTCCAAGGAAAAACCGGAATCGAATGCTTGTGCGCGCGGCGGATAAATCCTCGCGACGCAATCGCCCAGTGCGGAAGGACGGCATTGCCTGCCAGAGACCTCACCCGGCGGATGCCGAGAAGCGACCGGGAAACGTCCAACCCCAGGAAGATAGGTCGGTTCAGCAGTTGGACCCGACGCAGGCTCGCGAAGTCAAACGAAACTATGGTCACGAACCTGCCGACTCGTTGTTGTTCGATCTCCTCCACCACCTTGGCCTCGATGCCAGGATAAGCTCTCTTGCCCCGCTTGATCTCGATAAAGGCCAGCGCCTTGCGAGCTCGAAGCCACGCCAGCACCTCGGAAAGCAGCGGGATCTTGGCGCCTACGTAGACTTGCCGCGCTTTTTGCGGAAAGCGCCGGTTGAACCACGAGCCGGCGTCCAGTTTGCGAAGCGCATTCGCCCGATGCCCGCCGACCCAGCCGCTGCCCGAGGTGGTACGGTTCAAGCGCGGGTCGTGAATGACCATCGGAATGCCGTCGGAAGAAAGGTGGACGTCGAACTCGATTCCTTTTGCACCCTGCCACAACGCCAGATCGAACGCCGCCAGAGTATTCTCCGGGGCTTCACCGCTCGCCCCGCGGTGAGCGATGTTCAGCGGCGGCCAGACCAGTCGCCCGACGGCCTCACCCTCGCCAGCGATCGGAGGCTGCATGTACATTTTGGGGTGTGTCATCCTGAGCGCAGCGAAGGATCCCCGCAGTTTTGCATATTTCAACAATTCTCGATCAACTGCAGGGATCCTTCGCTGCGCTCAGGATGACAGATTATCAAACTTCACAATCAACGCCACTGCGTCAGCCCGCACGGCTTCGCCCCGTCCCACCGCGTCCACTCCCTCGCCGGTCTTGGCTTTCACGCTGACTTGGCCGGCGTTCAATCCCAGGGCCTCAGCCAGTTTCTCTTGCATGCGGGGGATATGAGCGGAGAGCTTGGGACGTTCGAGGCCAACGGTTGCGTCAATGTTCACAATCGCGTAACCGGCGTTTCGCAAGAGATCGCGAACCTGACGGAGGAAAACGAGGCTGGAAACGCCACGCCATTGGGGAGAAGTGTTGGGAAAGTGCCGGCCGATATCGCCCAGCGCGGCGGCGCCTAGCAGCGCATCGCAAATCGCATGCGCCAGCGCGTCGCCGTCCGAGTGCCCCGCCGGGCCTTTCGCGAAGGGAACATGTACGCCACCCAGAACGAGCTTGCGGCCCGCGATCAGCCGGTGCAAGTCATTCCCCAGGCCGGTGCGAAGGGGACTCACCACTTGCCGCTTCCCTGCCTGCTTTGAGGTTTTCATCCTGCGGCTTCCTGCCGGTCGCGTTCTTGCGCGAGGTAAAGGCGGGCAAGGGGCAAGTCCGAGGGTTTAGTGATTTTGATATTGCGGTCCGAGCCCATGATCACGGTCACGTTGTAGCCCAGCCGTTCTGCAAGGCTCGAGTCATCGGTCCCGTGAAACTCGTCTGCCGCAGCACGCGCGTAAGCCTCACGGATTATCTCATACCGGAAAGCCTGGGGGGTTTGCGCCAGCACGATCCGTTCCCGAGGGATGGACCCCAGGATCAGGTGGCGCTGCACTTGCTTCACCGTATCCACGCTGGGAATGCCCAGGATCGCGGCACCCTCCTGGCGTGCGGCGGCGATCACACGCGGGATCATCTCGAGCTCGATGAAGGGCCGCACGGCGTCATGCACCAGCACCACTTCCGTATCCGCGGGAACCTGCTCCAGGCAGCGCGCCACGGTCTCCTGCCGCGACGGTCCGCCTTCCACCATGCGCACGGGCCTGGCCAGGCACTCGCGCTCGATTTCGTTTTGGGCGCGCTCGGTATCTTCCGCCCGCAGGCCGAGTAAAATCTCGTCAACCGCTTCGCAGGCGACGAATTTCCGCAGCGTGTGAACGAAGATCGGAATGCCCTCGAGCGACAGGAATTGCTTGGGTGTGGGGCTCCCCATTCGTAGCCCCCACCCCGCAGCGGGAATGATGGCGACAACGCTCATGACGCATCCCAAGTGTCCGATGTGGAGCTTCAGAGTCTATTGATGAACCTGCTCCACCGCGACCGGTTTTCGATCCTCGAACTTTCCAAAAATCATCTTGCCCGCGGTGGTTTGCAGCACGCTGGTCACGGCGATATCAATGGTCTTGGAAATCATCCGCTTGGCGTTATCCACCACCACCATCGTGCCGTCGTCAAGGTAGGCGACTCCCTGGTTATACTCCTTCCCTTCCTTGAGGATAAACACCCGCATCGCCTCCCCGGGGAGCACGACAGGCTTCAGAGCATTGGCCAGTTCGTTAATATTCAGCACCGGCACGCCCTGAAGTTGGGATACCTTGTTCAGGTTGAAGTCGTTGGTAACGATTTTCGCCTCATACTGCTTGGCCAGCTCGATGAGTTTCATATCCACTTCCCTCATCTGCGGGAAGTCTTCCTCGACGATCTGAACCTGGATAGTCCCCATCTTCTGCATGCGTTGCAGAATGTCCAGGCCTCGCCGGCCACGATTGCGCTTCAGTTGGTCGGAAGAGTCAGCCACCATTTGCAGCTCCCGGAGGACGAATTGCGGGACGATCAGTATCCCGTCAATGAACCCTGTCTCGCAGACGTCGGCCACGCGCCCGTCGATGATGACACTTGTATCCAGTACCTTGAAGTTCCTCCTCGGTTTCGACTCGGAGCTGAACAGGCCACCCAGGGCTGAAAGGTTCAGTAAATCACCCTTGTTGGCGCCCAGTACCAATCCGACGTAGGCCATGAGCAGTAGTAAAGTCACCTCGAGAAAGGAAAGATTGACTTTCTCGAGTGACGTTACGCTCAACATGTAGCTGATCATGAGCGCCCCGAGAATTCCGAAGATCGATCCTGTGGCGGCTCCGATCAGGCGTTTGAGGCTGGCTTTCTCCAACCGCATCTCAAAGAAGATGAAAAACAATCCCAGGCAGCCACCCAAGAGAGCGGCAAGAGGCCTGGACAGGCCGAATGGATGCAGTTGGAATGACGCCGCGATGATGATGAATACGAAGATTGTACGAATTCCCGCCATTTCCCAGGTCATCTACTTTGACTCCCTTTCGGGACCCAATAAACGCTATGTAAATAAGAACTTTGGCTCCCATAAATTCACGCAGTCCGACTTAGTATATCATTGTACGCTATTCTGGCCAAAACCGTTTTCAAGAGCTGTTAACGACTCTGGCGCGACTTAATGATGATGGGTGTTCCCAGGAACCCGAATCGCTCGCGAATGCGATTCTCCAGGAACCTTTCGAACGAGAAGTGGAATTTCCCCGGGCGGTTGGTAAAGGCTACAAAGACAGGTGGGGCGACTCCGCCTTGGGTTAGATAATAGATTCGCGCGGGTTTTCCGGCCGGAGTGGGAGCCCGCTCCAAGTCCAGCTCTTTCAGGAATTGGTTCATTTCCGACGTGGGCACTCGCAGCTTGCGCGCTTCTGCAACTTGGGCAATCGTCTTGAGCAGATTATCCAGCCTCTGGCCATGCAGGGCGGAAATGAAGAGGAGGGGCGCGTAATCAAGGAACTTCATCCGCCGCCTTATCGCCTTAACATAATCGTTCATGGTCCCCTTTTTGACCAAGTCCCACTTATTGACCACGATGATGACCGAACGCCGGCTTTCGTGCGCGTACCCCCCGATGTGCGCGTCGAGTGCTGTAATGCCCTCCGGCCCGTCGAGCATGAGTAGCGCCACATCCGAGCGCTCCAGGTGTTTACGTGCCTGAATCACGCTCAGCTTCTCTGCCAGCAAATTGGTTTTGCCTTTGCGCCGAATCCCAGCCGTGTCGATTAGCCGGAAGCGCCGGCCATCGCGCTCGAATTCCGCGTCCACAGCGTCGCGCGTGGTACCGGGCAGCGGCGAAACAATCGAGCGCTCCTGCTCGAGAAAGCTATTCAGGAGTGTGGACTTACCCACGTTGGGCCGGCCGATGATGCCGACATTGATGGGATGGTCGCGATGAGGCGCCGGGGGCGCCGCGGTCGTCTCGCCGGCCGGCTCGGCGGACTCGTTGTTAACTCCCTCCTGTGAGGCTGGAAAATCCTTGGTGACGTGTTCGAGCAGATCGTCGACGCCCAGCCCATGTTCAGCGGAAAGGGGGAACGTGTCGGGCACCCCCAGGCGGTGGAATTCCGCCGCCAAGGGCGAATGCTGGGCCATGTCGACCTTATTCACGGCCAAAGCGAGCGGCTTCCCGGTGCGGCGCAACAGATGCACCAGTTCCTCGTCAAGCGGCACGATTCCCTGCCGGGCGTCCACCACCAGGATGAGCTGGGAGGCTTCTTCGATGGCCACCTGAGCTTGGCGCAGAATCTCAGTGGCAATGAGGTCCTTGTCGAAGGGAATCATTCCCCCTGTGTCAACCACCTCAAACGGCTTTCCCATCCACTCAGCAGGAGCGTAGAGCCGGTCACGCGTCATGCCTGGCTCATTTCCCACCAGCGCCCGCCGCCGGCCACAGATGCGATTGAACAACGTGGATTTGCCCACATTAGGCCGGCCGATGATCACCACCCGAGGGAGTTGAGGCACGAGAAAAGTCCAAAGCCGGAAGTCTGAAGTCTAAAGTGTAAAGTCTAACACATTGACCCCCAACCCATCTTACCGTGACCCGTCCCCAGCCCCCTCTGACACCACCCCCGAAGGAGCGACCCAACGGAGCGCAGGCCAACAGCCTGAACGTAGCTGATTGTGAAATTTGCCCCGTGCCCTTGAAGGTGCGGAAAGATCACCCGCCTGTCATCCTGAGTCCTTCGCTTGTCATTCTGAGCGAAGCGAAGAATCTCCCTAGTCCGCTCAGGATAAACTCGGCGAAGGATCTTCGCAGTTTCCCCTGGTTAAATGACTTGCGAAGAACTGCAGAGATCCTTCGCTCCGCTCAGGATGACAGGTTGGGCGGTTGGCTCTGCCCGTCAGTGCCACGTAAAACTGAAAAAGTCACACGCTCTCAGGATGACACATTCCGAATTTCTTCACACACTCGCTCCCTGTGAGCGAGCACAACTCCGCCGCTCAGTATTCGCGTGTGGTCACGATGCCCGGTTGCGGCACCGGATATCTGCCGTTGGCATCGGCCATCAATGGGGCTGCGGAATCCATCGTGAACTTGTCCACGTCCGGCGCCATTTCATGATCGCATTGCAGCATTTCGTCCAAGGTGATTTCCCGGCCCGTGTGAGCGGCCATGCGGCCCAGATTGGACACAAGGCTAGCCTCGACCCCGCGCTTCGTCTCGTTGTAGGGCTTATCATCTCGAACGGCGTCCACCAAGTCATTCCATTCGTTTTGATAAGGATCGAGTTCCTCCGGTTTCACCTGGGATTCCCAGATCATGTCAGCGGCCGTCGCGGGAGTCCGATAAAGGCTCGAGGGCTGCCCGCAGTCACCGTGCTTCGAGGCGACCGCCATTCCTTTCGAGCCGTGCAGGTAGCTCGCGTAGATTTCCTCGCAGCCCGCGATCGTACGCCCGTCGAAGAAAAACTTCGTGCCGTCGGAGTACGTGTATTCCACAGAATACGTATCGAAGTTTTGGTCCACGTAAGCGATTCCCTCGGGGCTCAGCTTATAGTGGCGGCCGCCCAGGGCCTGGGCCTTCACCGGCCACTCATTTTTCATCCATCCCAGGTGGTCGACGATGTGGATATAGAAGTCGTTGAAGCAGCCGCCGCTGGCCCAGATGAAGCTGTGGAAGCGCTGCACCTGGTAGAGTAGATCGGTGATCCCGGCAGGTTTGGGAAGCGAGGAGAAATATCCGCCGGGCCCGTGCATCCGGTAGCCGCGCTCGAGAATGATCTGGCCGATCGCGCCGTCATGGACGCGATTGGCCAGATCCTGGAGCGAGCGGCTGTGCCGCGACATCAATCCCACGCCAACCTTGAGATTCTTGGCCGAGGAATCTTGGGCAAGCTTGAACATGCGCCGGCTGGTGGGGCCATCCACGGTGACCGGCTTCTCCATGAAGACGTTGATGTTCTTCTCGATGGCATAGGTGAAATGCACCCAGCGGAACGCGGGTGGCGTGGCGAAGATGGCGATATCTCCCGGTTTCAAACAGTCCATTGCCTTCTTGTAGGCGTCAAAGCCGATGAATTGGCGGTCCCGCGGTACATCCATCTGGCTCGCGAACTTCTGGTTCAATCTGCTGAAGGTCTTATCGAGGCGCTCCGGGAATATGTCCGCCATGGCCACCAACTTGACCGGACCACGCTTCACAGAGAGCGCGTTCGCCGCCGCGCCGCCGCCTCGCCCGCCGCAGCCGATCAGGACGATCTGGATCAGGTCGCTTCCGGCAGCGTGGACATTGGGTATGGCCACGTTGGCCAGAGCTGAAACGGCAGCCAGTTTGCCGGTGGTTGCAATGAATCGACGACGGCTACTCAAAGCTTGTTTGGGAAGGTCCATGGCCATGCAATGCCTCCGAAGGGTGTATTCGCCTTGCCGCCGGCTTGAAACAGGCCGGGCGGCGCGAAACACATTCTAGCGCCAGAAGTCGCTTCGTCAAGAACTAAAGTGCCCCCAGCCATTTAACGGGTAATGTCGCTGCCAACGCGTGCGCCAAACGCTCGTCAGCGGTTAGTAATTGCGCCTTGGAATTGATGGCCAAGGCTACGTAGAGGCTGTCGTAGACACTCCGCTCGAAAGTGTGGGCGATCGCGAAAGCTTCTTCCAACAGTTCGAGAGACGGGACGGTCGGCAGCTTCCGTTCCTTCATGGCCGCCAGCGCAGTATCCGCCGCGGTTTTCGTCCACCTGCCCCGGCGCACGGCTTTCCACAAAATATTCGCAAACTCGGCCCAGAAAATGTCGGGCACGATCAGCCGGATGTTCCCGGCAGTGTATCGGCGGAGTAACTGTAGGGCCTCATTCGTCAACGTTTCTCCTTCTGCAGGGAGAAACCACTTCGCCGCCACGCTCGCATCGACCACAACTAAGCTCACCTTAATCGATCCTCTCGTTGCATCTCCTCGCTCGAGGGGAATGGTCCCGTCGATAACGGCCGGCGTGACTGGAACCGTTTCACTTGGCGGAAGAACGCCTGCCGGGCTCTTAGTTCTTGTGCGGTTGGAATGTTCCCCTCGATGAGGGATACGACCTCCGCAGCAATCGACCTTCGGTGCTGGCGCGCGCGGTCCCGAAGGGCTTCGTACAGGTCATTGGGGACGTTTTCCACATATAGTGTGGCCATAGGGTACTCCTAGGAAAACACTAGCATAGCCTTGGAAGCAGCGCAAGCTTGCGCCCCCAATCCACCACCGAAAGTACGGAATCTTGATCATTTTCTGTCTGCTCTGAAATGCGCTGTCATTCCGAGCGAAGCGAGGAATCTCGCCCTGGCCTTTTGGGGGCGTTCTGCACGACGCAGAACAAGATTCCTCTCTTCGCTGTGCGGAAAAGCACCCCCTGCACGTCATTCCCGCGAAAGCGGGAATCCATCTTTGTTCAGGCGAACATGGACCCCCGCTTTCGTGGGGGTGACGTCGGTGCCGGGTTAATCAGCCGGGCCGGTGCAGCGACCTGATCGGAGGCCAGGTTGGCGACAATGCATGTCCCAATCCGGCCTAGCCGACTATTTGTCCCCCCTCGACGACCTCACTTTGGGGCTCGAAAGCCCTGACTTCGTTTTCCCAAATTGTGGTATTCCCTGCTCCCTTCAGGGCCTGACTTGTACCAATTGGCGCGCCAAAGGCCCCTGATTCGCAGCCTACAAAAAAGTGATGTGCTTTGTTTTCAGCAACATTCTGGCTTTGTTCCCGGTATTTTTGAATTCTCTCGCGGTCCCCAGCGTTTCGCCCAGCGGGGCAATCTCGGTCTCTGCCACATCCCCCCACGATCCAGTCCCCCGCCGGAACGTGTGCGATGTCAAAAGGCTCGAATTTTGGCTCAATTTCACGCATTTGAGCGCTCAATTGGGGTTCGTTTTGAGTTCGTTTTGAAATGCCTATCTTTGTTTTCAACAACATACTGGCTTCGTTCGTACTATTTTTTGTTTTTTTCGGATCACAGTTTTCCCACATGCCGGGACTATTGCGTTTTTCCTCGCGGTCCGGGGCCTGCCCACGACAAGGTGTCCACAAAATGACCATCTTCGTAGGCTATCATAGATCCCAAATTTTGTCAAGCGGAAAATACCTTCGTGTTGTACCTCGATGATAATGTCCCCTTTTCTCCTCGTTAGAAATGTCCCCTAATAGAGTCTCCGAAAGGAGGCAGATTGGGGCGAACCAGGATGAGTGAGAGGGAGTTGAGGCGGTGCGGG
>Ga0187888_1001396_pt1 | contig 22903 bp, 22 predicted proteins | sample June2016WEW_7_40_FD_132987 | JGI IMG/M metagenome (GOLD analysis project Ga0187888, IMG submission 132987) | Peatland microbial communities from SPRUCE experiment site at the Marcell Experimental Forest, Minnesota, USA - June2016WEW_7_40 | ecosystem: Environmental > Terrestrial > Soil > Wetlands...
GCTGAAGCGCCGTTCCACCTCGAGCAATGTCCTCGGGTAATCCTCGCTCACAGCCCCGGACACTACATCTTGCGTTCGGTGGCGTCAAGTAAATACCCCCATTTCTCGTAAATTCAATCGTGCTAAACAGGTGCTTGCCAACGTGTTCGTCTCCGAAGCACAATGTTCGGTTCAATGCACGCAGCCGCAGCGGCTGAAGGAAGGAACGCAAATGGCAAAGATCAAACAACTGACGATCTCACTTGAAAACCAACCCGGAAAATTAGCTCAAATGGCGCAGGTTCTGGCCGATGCGAAGGTAAATATCGTAGCTCTTCTTGTGGGCAGCAGTACCGGGCCGCAGGTCGTCGTGGATCAGATCGGCAAAGCAAAAAAGTCTTTGGATAAAGCCGGAATGTCGTACACAGAAGGGACGCTGGAACAATTTGAACTCAACAATAAGCCAGGAGTATTAGCCGAGGTGGCCGGGAAGCTGGCGAAAAAAGGCATCAACATTGACTCTGCCTACGGCTCTATGCCGAAGGGTGCGAGGAAAGGTGTGCTTTTGGTTGCTACTTCTCAGCAGAGCGGCTCGTAAGAATTGGGGCGGCTGCTCGCAATGGGGAGCCGCTGTCACTTCACAGCCCTTCGGCCACTAGTCATGAAGCACGACGCTGACGAGCGAGCTGTGGACGTGCATGCCGCCGCCGTCGTAGTTGATAAAGCCCAAGTCCCTGAACCGATTCATGAAAAAGCTGACTCGGGAGCGGGTTGTGCCGATCATTTCGGCGAGGGTTTCTTGGCTCATTTTTGCGATGAGCGGGATCGGCTTAGATTCCTGGCCAAAATTGGCCATCAGCAGGAGAAGCCGAGCCAGCCGTTTTTCGCTGGAGTTGAAGAGGTGATCCACCAAGTCCGCTTCCATGCGAATGTTCCGGGAAAGCAAGTAGGCGAGAAAGCGTTCGGCAAATTCCGGTTCCTTATGGAGCAAGCCCACCATTACCAGCTTTTCTACCCGAATGATGGTGCTCCGTTCGACTGTTCTAACGGTGGACATGCGAAGCGGTCGGCCTGCCAGACAGCCCTCGCCAAAGAAGCTATCTTCCGGCAAGATTGCAATGACGGCTTCTTTACCACGCTTGGAAACAACCGTGAGCTTCACCTTGCCGCTCTCGATGTAGAACACCGCATCTGCTGCGTCCCCTTGCGAAAATACGGCTTCATTATCTTGGTATTCCTGTTTGCTTTTTCCAACGCCGAGTTTTGTTAGGAAGAGGCGGGGATCGAATACGGCAGTGCGTTCAGATGACGTGCCCATCTCTGCCGGACTGAGCATCACTTCACGAGTTGCTGCTGGACGCAAAGACACACGCCGATTAGCTGAGGTCTTCCGGACTACTTTCTTCTCGGGGACGGGGGTTTTAACAGTCATGGTGAATCTCCCACTCGGAAAATGTATGCGTGGCCGTGGCCGAGTAAGCAAAGTATTGCGATCAACGGCATTGACACAATTTCCACGTTGGACTCCCCAGGTGGCTAACGGGATTCCAGAGCGGAAACTACCCACAACTGACGTTAAACCAGTCTTCCGGTCGTGTCTGTACAATATTGCTCACTTTTACGAAAAATTGATGGCTGTAGCCCTGCCCAAAAGCCCCGAACTTTATCCCTGCTCAAGCCTCGCCAGCACCATCTTCGCCAATTGAACCGAATCTGAAATCGTCGCCATGACTTTTGGGGATCGCTGAATCGGTTCACCCCGGAGCCTGATGGCAGCGACAATGCTGGCCGCAATCAGCAGCGCCCCGTTTTCCCGCTGTTTGTCCATGGCGGAAATAGCATAGGCGAATATAAAGCGAAAATCAATTAGCGGGGAAATTGCCCTGATTCCGGCTTAGAAACGAATCGCACCAATGAATTCCGCCCACCTCCAGTGACTCTGCACCCTTTCGGTGGCATAATCGCCCCGTACGAGAGCAGCACGTCGGCCTGCGTGATCTCAGCCCAGGAGAGAGCGTATGAGCTTTGAAAGAGTCAGCATCATAATCGGGCAGCTCTCCGATTGCCAATCTTGTCCGTCATTCGAAGTCTCGTGAGGGCAAAGATCGACTCTTGTACTGGCTACATCGCTGCACGTGATTATCCGCAATTGTCTCGAAACGGCGCAGCATCTCGCCATAAGGTTCTACAGCTAAGCTTCTGAAGGTTCCAACTCCGCAACAACCCTTATTGCTGCTGGTGCGTGGTTGTGTCCGTCGTCGTTGCGTTTGTCGTGTGCGTCGTCCTTGTGTTTTCCTGCTGCATCTCCTGCATTGGCGGCATGGTAGTGGTGGTTGTCGTGTCGGTCTGCTTTACGGAGTTGGCCTTCTCTGCCGCATCAGTGGACTTATTCTGGTGCTTGAGCGCCTTGGCATCGTACTTCTGGGCTTTGGCGTTCTCCCTCGCTGACTTTTCGTCCTGCTTCTGCTCTTTCCGCTGGTCTTTCAACTCCCGTTTGGTCATGGGAGCGTTGTTGTCAGAGGCGGCGGAGTCCTGTGTGGTTGTGGTTGTGGTCTGAGAGGTGACGGGCGGTGAATCCTGTGTCGTCGTCGTGGTGGTGGATCGTGTGGTGCTCTGCGCCATTACCGGCAGGGACAGGGCGAACACAATAAGCAAGCCCAGGACAACAGCAAGCAAGCCCAGGACGACAGCAAACGGCTTCGTGGATTTCATTCGATTCTCCTTTGTTACCTACGTCAGACATTATGGTATGGCGTCCATAACCACATAGTCTGATCACAATTGCTCGTTGCCCTGGAAGATTACTGTGCTCTGACGTCTGAGAAGGGCTCCGGCAACAAACGCTGTGGCGATCTGAATTGACCTGCAACTTACCGGGTGCCGCTGGAAAAAGAAGGGAGCAGGGTGGAAGCTGCAACCCAAGCCATTCCTCAAGCAAGGCGGCTAATATCGAAGCGCATAGGCAGAGTCAGTGGTGGCTTAAGAAATGATCTGATATCGTTGTTCTTGTAACTAGGCTCGTTGAAAGCCCAAGAGTTGGCTAATTGAGGTGGCGTAAACATGAAACCCGTCACTTGGGTTGGGATTGTGCTAATCGTTCTGGGTGTATTGGTCCTCGCCTATCAGGGCATCAACTACACACGTCAGAAGAAAGTCCTCGATGTGGGATCGGTGCATATCACCACAGAAACTCACGAGCGACTTCCTCTTTCTCCGATACTTGGAGGGCTGGCATTGGCTGGAGGGGTCGTCTTGCTGGTTGTGGGGGCGAGGTACAAGTCTTAGCCCTTTCGCCCCGCTGCGGCACGAGCGAACGCAACCGGAGCTTGCAGTCGATCCTCACAAATTTACGGCGTGCGCCGTTTGCTTTTTGAATTCCGTTCGGCGTTCTCGCAACAATCCATCGGCAAGCTCCAGGAGCAAAGACAAGGGCGGTTCAACGATTGGCGGATTTGCGCCGGTATAATCGCTGGCATGCGAATATTGCCCAATCCCCGAGACCTCAAGGATGCGGTGCGCTGCGTAATCGAGAGCAATAGTGCAGATGGCTATGTGCCCAGCCGCTTCATTCAGGCCACAGGTGATGGCACCGCACCTGACTTGCTTGCAGTTTGTCGCAGACTGATCTCCAAGGGTGAAACCCTGCAATACTTGGACAGCGCCATGAAACAGTTCTCCACGCTGCTCACACTGGAGGACTTGGTTTCTTGGCGTGGTGCCGAATGGGGCTTCGATGACGCCACAATTGACATCGCCCGTGACCGTTCTGTGTACTTCGACAAAGTGGCTGGACGCTCCAGGTACAAGGTCTCGGGGGAATAGATAACCCACACTACCCGTATTCGGATATCCACCGGTTTATCTCTCGTTGCCAATCTGGCGGCACAAACAGAGCAGACAAACATCAAAGCTATTGAACGGGTTGTCGTGTCAGAAGTACTGGGTCTTCGAGAGCGCAGCCGTGAGAAAATCGATAGCAACAATTGCCGTTCTCATTGCGAGTGCAACCCTCGTGCTCGGTGTAACCACGCCGAAGCGCCCAGCATACTGCCCATTACCTGAGAACGTCACGTTCGATAGAACACAGCACCCCGAAATCATCGGCTTGTACACGGGCAAATGGATACCAACAGTAGGCCCGTTCTACATCCGTAAGTTTTGCATCCTCCTGACATCGATCAGGGGGAATGAAGTTCGGGGAGTTTACAGTTGGGAGGCAGGAGGTTGGGGCGGTCAGAGCGGTTGGAGGGAGCTTGATACTGCAAGCTCTAGCCCCTTTTCGACCATCGAATTTTCGACTGTCCAGTCTGGTGATTGGCGGGGCATTAACGAACTAAAGCAAGAAGAGAAATCCAACGGCAACCTACACGTGGACTGGCAGGGGTTTTCTGGGGCGGCGAGTCCAAACAGAGTTGCAATCCCGACTAGTGAAGGTTGAATGATTCACAGTCAGTGAGTTCAAATCCTTACCCGACGTGAGCCTCCCCGCTGAACTCCGTGCCCGGTCGGCAGTCGGAACCTGTTACCTTCCCCGTTGAAGGGGTGGACGGAGGCTCGATCTCGATGCTGGCGGTGCAGGTGGGCTGATAACGTTCCCGGTTCTGCCGGTTTCAATCAGGGGATTGCTGCACCTGCTCTGTGTTCGGTTACGATCACTTAATGCACACGTGCTTCCCGGTGGGGGTGACAGTGCCAGACAACTCTATTGTTGAATCGATCCGGCTCAAGGTTCGGGAGCAAATTGAGAAGACAAAACACCTGATTTTGCTAATCCCACCCGACCGCATCGAGTGGAATCCTCAATGGCCTTGCGGTTCCTTTGATATCGGCCACCTATTGGGACATCTATTGGAATGCCTCGCAGGTTTTTGCGCTGTATTCCATGCGGCATTCCCCCATCAACTCAAAGGTGTGCTGGAGTTGCGTTCTCTGCCAGTGAATCATTTCTGCAAACCGGACGAAGCGATAGCTCGCATTCAGGTGTATGAAACATACATCGAGGAAGGGTTTGACCTGTGCAGCGACGAGGAGTTGGAGCGCATGCTGCCGACCGTATTCGCTGCTGCGGAATCGCTCACCACGCTCCTGCTCGGAAATCTTGAACATCTGATCAATCACAAATACCAACTGTTTGTGTATCTGAAGATTTTAGGTGTTCCGGTCGCTACCGCAGACCTTTATCGCTGGCGAGGAAACGCAGGCGAACCGGGAACACAATGATCTGGGCTACACGTGGGTTTGCGACACGCACTCAGGGGCGCTCACATGTTGACCGGCCTGTTCCATGGCTTCACGAAGTTCCTTGTTGGATACGTACCAGTTTTTCCCAGATGAATCCCAGGCGTAGAGGGCTTTGATGTTGGGGCTGACCACGGAAAGGTCAGGCGTGAACTCTTGGTGAGATTCGTGCCCTTTCAGTGTCCGTGGCAAACCCTGGGAAATTACAACGAATTTGTCTTTTCCATTTTCAGGGATTTTGAATTCGCCGCCCCATCCCTGCAACATCACGGGTCTGCGACCGACGTTTCTGATCTTCACGACCACGTGCATGGCGGCATTGGCATCTTCAATGGGCGAGTGAGGAGCGACGGCAATTTGCCGTCCATCGGCTCCCGTCGCCAATCGCATCAGCGAGACGGAAATCTTGACACGGGCTCGGTCGGACAGCTCACGGTACACTTGCCAGCCAACCGCAACGGTCGAAAGGATTGCAGCGTAAGCGGCCAAGATGGTGGTGAGGGACATGGGTCATTTCATGGTACGTTTTCCAATGAAGATTGGTGATTAGTTCGTGCTGGTTACGGTATTTTTGGCAGCTTGACCAGTCGGCTTGATCTTCACGTGCTCGATCACGGCATCGTGGACGCTGTGGAAGTTTGTGTACCTGGCAATCGTTGCCGCAATGGTCAGCGGACTACCGGGCGTCCGCAGCGAGCTTGGCCGGACGACTCAACCCGCAGCCTAACCCGCAGTCAATAACCCGATTCCTGTATTTGCAATCACTTACAAGCACTTGGCAGCCCTTCGGAGTTCCTGTAAGTTATTGTAAACATTAGTCTTTGTAAATTCACACGGTGGAAGTCACAGGTTCAAATCCTGTAGCGCCCACCATCTCTAATCACTTACATACGGTAAATTAGAGATGGTAAAGATATCGGGAAGTCGAGAATCTTACTCCACAACGGCTCCTCCAAGTTTGTCGGACGAAATACTGGCCGCCGGGAGTTCGGGGCTCAGGAGTCCGGCTGCGGGCTTGCCGGATTTGGCTCCCAGCGCTTGAAATCCGCGAATTCGATTCCAAATACGTCCAGAATCTTGCCCACGATGTGTGCCGTCATGTCCTGAATGGTGGCTGGGCGGTGGTAGTAGGTGAGCACCGGCGGCAGAATGACGACCCCGGCGTTGGCCAGTATCAGGAGGTTGTTAAGGTGCACGCTGCTCAGCGGGGACTCGCGGGCGACCAGCACCAGTTTGCGGCGCTCCTTGATGACCACGTCGGCGGCGCGCAGTAGCAGGTTTTGCGAATAGCCGTGCGCGATGCCCGCAACCGTCTTCATGCTGCACGGCGCCACCACCATGCCTTCCGTCTTGAAGGTGCCGCTGGCGATGCCGGCGCCGATGTCGTCCAGAGAATGGCAATGCGTCGCCAGGGCCTCTACCTGCTCGACGGAGTATGTGGTTTCCAGCCTGATCGTCCGTCTCGCCCCCTCTGAAATCACCAGGTGGGTTTCCCATTCCGGCTGGCGCTGCATTGCCTGCAACAGTTGAATGCCGATCTCGGCGCCGCTGGCGCCGCTGATGCCCACGATCAGACGCTTTGGCGTCGCTTGCCGGGCCAGGTTCACTGTTCCTCCTGCACGATGGGAAGGTCGACCTCGAATTTGAATCCGAAGCGCCTGCGTTGTCAATATAGCGGATTGTTTCAGTTCTGAATCGCTCGAATTGTGTTCATCGGCGTCGTATTGTTAGTTACCATGACGCCTGACACCCATCCGCGGCGATGTTAGCGCGGGCGGGGCCTGCTAGGGACGGATAGGTTCGCGCAGTAGTAGAAGGGAGGCGTGATGAGCCAGACACTGTGGGGCTATATGGGAAAAATCCTGCGGGTTAATTTGACCAGCGGAACTCATTGGGACGAACCACTGGAGCCTGCGTTGGTGGAGAACTATCTCGGCGGCACGGGACTCGGCGCGGAATATCTATACCGCGAGGTCCCGCCTGGTGTGGAGTGGGACGATCCTCGCAACCTTATTGTCATGGCTTCCGGGCCCGTAGGGGGTACAGCTCTCGCGGGCAGTGGGACGTTTTCCCTGGTCACCAAGGGTCCGATGACCAACTTGGCGGTTGCCTCGCAGGCCAATGGTTTTTGGGGGGCTTACATCAAGTCTGCCGGGTACGACGCGGTGATTATTCAAGGGCAGTCGCCCCGTTGGGTTTATCTGAGTATTACGGATAGCAAGGTTGAGTTGCGCGATGCCTCCACGCTGCTGGGAAAGGACACCTGGGAAACCGAGGACGCGGTCCGGGAGGACCTTGGCACGAAAGCCCGGCTGAGCGTGTACGGGATCGGCCCTGCCGGAGAAAACAAGGTTCGCTTTGCGCTTGTCGGGGGCGACAGGGGGCATCTTTGCTCGAAGGGCGGCTGTGGATGTGTCATGGGAGCAAAGCGCCTCAAGGCCGTCGCGGTCACTCAGGGGCGCCAACCAGTTTCTCTGTATAACAAGGAGCTGTTTCGAGAGAAATCGAGAGCCCTGCTGGAAGACGCGAAGGCCGCTAAAGGCGGACAAATGTATAAGTGGGGAACTGGCGCTGCCTTTTCCGTCCATGCCCAGGCGGGCAGTCTTCCAATTCGCAACTATACAACCAATGTTTTTCCTGAACACGAGCAGATGAACGCCCAGTATATTCGTACCCACTTCGAGCACCGGAATAAGCCGTGCTGGGCATGCGGGATGGTGCATACGAAGTATATGAAGGTTACGGAGGGTCCCTACACCGGCTATGAGGGCGAGGAACCCGAGTACGAGGGCATGTCGGGCTGGGGGCCGCAAATCGGCAACAACGACCCTGGAGCCTATGTCAAACTCTCCAACGTCACCGATCGACTCGGCCTTGACGTTAATGAAGCGACTTGGGTTGTTGGCTGGGTCATGGAGTGCTACGAGAAGGGAATTCTCACCGCCAACGACTTGGACGGCTTGGACATGCGCTGGGGCAATACCGAGGCCGCCCATGCACTCCTGCTAAAGATAAGCAGACGGGAAGGAGTTGGCGACCTGCTGGCCGAAGGGGTCATGCGTGCTGCGAAAAAAGTCGGCGGTGATGCTCCTAATATGGGCGTGTATGTCCTCAAGGGAGCGACTCCGAGAGGGCATGATCATCGCGCCATTTGGGGAGAGATGCTGGACACCTGTGTCTCCGCCACCGGCACTATTCAGTGCGGTGCTCGCCTCACCTCCCCAGCCTATTTTGGTCAGCCGCCCGTCACTAATCACTTCTCGCCGTGGGAGGTCGCCGGCGTCAACGGGATGCTCGAGGGTTGGTTGGTCTTTCTCGATAGCTTGTCGATTTGCCGTTTCATCACCCTCAATCCTCAGTTGACCGTTGAGTGTGTGAACGCCATCACCGGCCGCGATTTCCAGGTGGCCGATGCACAAATCATCGGCCGCCGGATCGTCAACCAGCTCCGGGTCTTTAACTTCCGGCATGGTTTGGATCCTGCGCTCGAGGCTCCGTCTCCGCGTTACGGCTCGACGCCGACCGACGGACCGGCGCAAGGAAAGAGTGTTGCCCCGTATTTCGATTGGATGAAGAGCTTTTATTTTCAGCTCATGGGATGGGACACAGCAACGGGTAGGCCGCTTCCTCACACTTTGAAGTCCCTTGGCTTGGAGAAACTCATTCCTGACCTGGAGCCAAAATAACATCTGCCTGAGCTGCTGAGTGTAGTGCGCAATTGAGGGGTCGATGCCGACGGTGAAACTGAAGCTCGCTGGCTGGTCGCTTGCCGGCCTGGACGCCGCGTGGACGAATCCGGAGGGAGTTTCTGTTTCCATAACCGGCGGCGAAACCATTTGCGATATGGCCCGTCAGCTCGCGTTACGGGATGACGTTTTCCGCAAGATTGTCTTCGATAGCGAGAACCTGGAATTCGGGGCGGAGGTCCTGGTCATTCTCAATGGGGCCTTCGTCAATCCGCAGAACCCAGCGGAGACATATCTCAGGGAAGGCGATGAGGTGATGTTATTGCCGGTTGTGAGCGGCGGGTGAGCAAATGACGATGAGCACCGTCTGCGACGGCCTGGAAAGTTCAAGCAATGACTTAGTAATCAACGACTTGCAAGAGTGGAGCTGCTCCGGCATCGCCTGGATGGCACTTTCCGGCCTTCAGACTTGCCGCCGATCAGGCATAATTGATTAGATATTCCGCTTCTCACCCCGGACTCTGGATGGACTTGAGAGACACCAAACGGCCCGCTGCCGATTTCCCCCCCGGAACCGACTCTGCTCCGAGTGGAAACAGCCCGAAACTTTCCGATGCGGAGGGTGTTCCATCGGGTATGGGCAGCGCAGCGTTTGAGCGGGTAATGCCTGCAGGATATGTCGGCGCCGGTCAGCAAGGCCCAGGCAATGCGGTTCGAGTCCAACCGGGTGGTGCTCCTGCTGCTGACCTGAGTGACGCTGAGATTATGCTCCGGGTCAAAGCCGGAGATGACGCCGCATTCAATTACCTGATCGAGAAATACCGGCGCGCAATGATCAGTTTTATGTACCGGATGGTGCATAACTCGGCCATCGCCGAGGAGTTGGCGCAAGAGGTTTTCCTGCGCGTTTACCGTTCGCGGGAAGGCTATGCCGCAAGCGCAAAGTTCACCACCTGGCTCTACCGGATTGCAACCAACCTGGCCGTGAATCACGCTCGCGACAACAAGCACGAGCGCCCGGAGACCAAGGTTAGTTTGGACGAAACCGACAAAGAAACCGGGCTTTCGATCGATGTGGCCGATACCACGCTGAATGTCGAACAACGAATACTTCGTCGTGAGCGGCTGGCGGCAATTCGTCGTCATGTGGAAGAACTGCCGGAGCGGCAGCGCATGGCCGTCATTATGCATAAGTATCAGAACATGGACTATCGCCAGATTGCCGGAGTACTGAACCTGAGCGAATCGGCGACTAAATCATTACTATTCCGCGCGTACGAGACTTTGCGGGACAAACTGAAGGACTTTATCTAGGGGCTGTTATGAATTGCAGGGATGTTCGCGAACAACTGTTGGAAGTAGCGGTGGAAGGCGGACCGGCTTCACCGGAAATTCAGTCGCATTGCTCGGTTTGCGATCCATGCGCGCTCGAATTGCAGCAGATGAAGAGGACGATGGCGCTGCTCGACGAGTGGCAGGCGCCGGAGCCGTCGCCGTATTTCGACGTCAAGCTCCAGGCCCGGCTCCGCGAAGAGCAGCAAAAGCCTGCGGCGGGATGGTTCGGCTGGTTTCGCAAGCCGGCTGCCGTTGGGCTCGCAGCCACCGTTCTGCTTGCCCTGGGCGTGGGCTCATTCCTGGGCCGGCAAGGCGACACGAAGAGCGCGGATCATGCCGTTCCGGCAGTTCGGGGTACCGCTGTAGGCGATTTGCAGTACCTGGAAAAGCACTCTGACCTATTACAAGAGTTCGAGGCGCTTGACGTTTTGGACAACAGCGACAGCGGAGGCGCTGCAAATTAGGCCGGATTCGCGAAAGGTGTACCCCGCGAAGGAGCCGGGCATAGGCTATTGAAGCTGAAGGATCCGAGAAAGTGATCACGTCTCACCCCATCGTGCTGTTGGTGCTGTCTTGCGCCCTTACCGTCCCGCTGCCAACGGCGGCGTCTACCCACAGGTCTGCGGTATCCACGAGTTATGCAAGAGCGAATGTAGCGGTCAGGACGCAAGCCAGGCCGCCGATGGTGCCGCGCCCGGCAGAGGGCCGGAGACAGCAAATTGCGCAATCGGTGGGCAGAGGTCCCGGGCCGCAAGGCCCTCCGCCCGGTTCCAACGGACAGCAGGGATACCAGTTGCGCGGCCCCGGGCCGCATCGTGGCGATTGGCTTCGCAGGTACGGCAGCTTGCCGTCCGACCAGATGAGGAAACAGCTCGAACAGGATAAAGACTTCCAAGGTCTTCCATCGGAACGTCAGCAAATGCTACGGCAACGCCTCGAGCGCTTCAGCAGTTTGCCACCTGATAAGAGGCAGCAGGTTTTGAACCGCATGGAGTTGCTCGAGCACATGCCCCCGGAGCAGCAGCAGCGGGTGGAGGGTTTGTTCCAGCAGTTTCGAAGCCTCGGGCCTGATCGCCGGCAGGCCGTGGTGCAGCAGTTACGTCAACTGCGCGGTCTTCCGCCAGACCAAAGAAGCAAAGCGCTTGAGTCGGGACAGTTCAAGTCCGGTTTTAGCCCACAGGAGCAGCAGATTATCCGCGGGCTCAACGAAATAAGGGTTCCCCCCGGCGCCAGGGGCCCAGGGTTCTAGACCGGATTCGCGGAAGGGGAACCGCGCTAGAATACTTCTCCTCTATGACTCGGCACGCCGTGTGGCGTGCCTTCTTTTTTGCGAAGACAAACTCGAGTCTGCCGAGGCTTCGTTGGTAATCCTGGTGTTGACCACGAGGCTCCAAATAGTTTTGCAATAGCCTGCCGTGCGGCCTAATATTGATCGCTTGAATATTCCCAAAAACTTAGCAGGGAGAAGAATTGCGATGAAGCGATCGATTCTGGTTCTGATTTCTCTTGTCTCTGTCGTCATTCTATTCGGTTTTCCCGGTGCCGCTTTCGGGCAAAAGCAGCCGGTCACCTTGAAGTTTGCTGAGATTCACGAGGCCAGCTATCCAACCACGGTCGGAGATTTTGAAATTGCCAGGCTCGTCAAGGAGAGAACCAAGGGCCGAGTCATCATCGATATCTATCACAGCATGAAGCTCGGCGACGAAGCCGTCGTAATTAAGAAGGTACAGGAGGGAGAGATTGATCTAACCAGAATCAATATCGGACCTGTAACCAAATACGTACCGAGCTTGAATGCGTTTTTGCTGCCGTATATTTTTCGCGATGTGAATCACATGCTCAAGGTGGTAAACGGGCCAGTGGGCAATGACGTTCTTGCCTCCGCCGAGAAGAATGATTTTATAGGCTTCGGTTGGTTCGATGGCGGGACGAGAAACTTCTATACGAAAACCCTCGTGAAGGTCCCCGCTGACTTGAAAGGCCTGAAGATACGAACCTTGCAGAACGAGCTGATGACATCGATGGTTGACTCCTTCGGCGCGAAAGCCATCCCAATGCCTCACGGAGACACCTATGCGGCCTTGAAGGACGGAAGGCTTGACGGAGCGGAAAACAATTATCCGACCTACGACGAGACAAACCATTATCAGCTCGCTAAGTATTTCATCGAAGACGAACATACCAGGAATCCGGACATCATTATCGGCAGCAGGAAATCGCTGGCTTCGAAGTTGTCCCCGGAAGAAATCGAGATCATCAAGCAGGCAACCAGAGATGCTCAGGCCATGCAGTTTAAGTTGTGGGCTGAGACGGTGCAGACATCAAAGGATAAAGTAGTCGCAGCCGGCTGCGTGATTACCACGCTGACCCCTAAGCAAAAGCGAGCCTTTGTCGCCGCCATGAAGCCGATTTACGATAAGCAGCCCCAGGATATTAAAGACTTGGTCAAGAGAACAAAAGCAGTGAAGTGATGGCTGCAATACTTCGCATCAATTAATAAAGCTCGTGAGTGTCATCCTGAGCGAACCAGGTCCCCGGCGAGCCCCGCTCGCTGGGGTGATTGGGGTTTAGTAGCGAAATACAGCGGCCTCAAGGAGAACGACATTGACCCTTTGTATTGCAGCAGCTTGTCGGGATCACAAAGACAGAGATCGAGTCGTTATCGGAACCGACTGGATGGTTTCTGGAGAAATAGCCGCTGGAGCGGACATTCAAGACAAGCTGTACTGGATTAATCCGGATATAGCTGTATTGGTGTCCGGAGTTGTTACCAGAGCAGTAGAGTTGCGGGATGCGTATCGCACTGTATTGGACGAAATGGAAAAAAAGAAGGAAAAACTAAACCGCCGAAACATTCGTAAATTTATTAAGGCTGGCCCACGGCTGCTTAAGAAGGATATCGCCGATGAGATTGTGACGTTTGCGACGGGACTGGAATATGCGGAATTCAGAAAGGCAATTCAAAAGGGAGAGATAACACCACAAGTCGCGAATGGTGTGTTTCGGGCTATCGAACAAAAAGACTTGGAATGCGAAGTAATAATCGTCGCCTTCATTGGCAACGATCAGTACATTTTCCAAGTAGAGCGCAGTGGGCATGTGGAGGAGCGGGACAATTTTGCACTTATTGGCGAAGGTACCTATGTGGCAGAAGCAATGCTGTACTTCCGAAAGCATGAATCATCAGACCCGGCTGCGCTCGCTGTGTACCACGTGTGGGAGGCTCTTCATATTGCATCAAGACGAGTGGGAACGGTCAGCAAAACGCATTCGATAGATATTCTGGTTCCGCCTAAAGAACGCAGCACGCATGTCGCTGTTTACGAACTGACCAATGCTGGATTCACGTTTATGAAAAAGCAATTTGACCAAAAGTTCGGGATTAGGAAGATTGGGGAATTTCCAGACTTGCCAGACGGTTGCGTGAAGTTTCGAAAGGATGCGTAATACTCCCTATGCCGTCAGATTTTCAAACGTCAGCGGATCGGCAGTAACCATGTGCCGCAGCGTGTCAACAAACAGATCGGAACGCTTCCGGCGGTCGAGAAGTATCTGCTTTTTCTCGCGGCTGGAAGAAATAGACTTGTGTCCAGAGTCCTAACAAGCAGAGAGAGATGAGACCTTGAGGAAGACCTCTTCCGCCAACCCTCGGGGCTTTCGCCAATTTCAGCGTTGCTCTTTCAACGCTTCCTCGACAATGAACAGATACACATCGTCCAGGTTTTGAACTCCCAACTCCCTCTCGCCAAAGCCAGAGCACCGAAGTTCATTACGAACCACCGTGGCGAATTGAAAATGTCCTCTGGCCGCAATCACCGCCTTCGAACGATGGCTGGGCTCCGCCGCCACTTCCTCATCGTGTAAGTGAAAAATCCACCCATAATGTCCGTGCTCAGCAATGATCTTACAGAGGTGTTGACGGTCCGGTTCCGGCAACCACGCGCGCAGATGCGCCGCCGCCGCCCGCACCTTCTCGGGATCGATTGCAGAGAAAATCTCCTCACATTCGTGGGGAGTACGATAGCTGCCGCTCATTCGTGGAATTCCTTTTCCAAAAGCTTAGCCACTCTGGCTATATCGATACAGGGGATCTTCCAGTCGGAAGAACGTGATTGATTGCAGCGAATTTATCACCGAAGTGGGGTGGTAATCAATTACTCGAAGAGGACAGGAGCGCGCCACCTTCAAAACAGGTCAGGATTACTGGAGCAAACGATGTAGATTTTCGGTCAACATTCCGCGGCATCTCGGCGGTTTTACGCTCCCAGCGCGGTTTCCGCGAATCGGGTTTAGCCGAGGGTTGCAGATACTATCCGGTGCGGGATCGGCCGTGCAAACTCAAACGTCAGCCGCTGTCGGCTTTACGCCGGCATCATCGGCAACCGCAAAGGCATAGTTGCCGTCCAGAAATTGCTGCACATAATGCCGCATCACCGCATTGCTGGTCATGTACATATCCAGTTGGCTGGTGCAAGCCATAAGACGCCCGATAATATTCAGTCGAGCGTCGGTCTCGTCCGCGGGCGCCTTCTTGAACCATGCGTTCACCAGGTCATTCCGGCGGTCCACCAGGAATCCATAGTGCGCCAGGCAAGCCTCGACGAAGCAGGCCCTGAGATTGCGGCGGTAGGGCGTAGCGCCTCCTCCGGCGAAGCGAAAAGAGATGTAGTTGTGGCTCGCGTTCGGAGACAGACAGGCATCGACGAGCGTGAAGTGATAGGCCAACCGCGTGTTGAGGTTGATATACTCGTCGGCCACCAACAGGTAACTGCGATCGCCCAGGGCCCGCATGGCTCCCGTTGTCGCGGTGAGCGAATTCGCCATGACCGACGCCAGGTCGCTCAGGCTGGCAGGCATCTGGCGCTGCCAGGTAACGCCCGGATGGGTCAAGCCGCGCCATAGCGCCTGAAAAGGCCAGGAGACGATCTCCGATGGCCGGACCTCCGTTGCCGATGGATCCTCGAGCGCCAAACCGCCTCCGAGGTCAAGCACATAGATATTTACCGGCACCGGCGTCATCAGCTTTTTCGAGCAGGTCAAATCGCCTTCCAGGGCGTTGTCGTTCACGGCGAACATCGCCTCAACCGCCTTTTCGTGACAGAACCGCAGCACGTCGTGCGCCGACTTGCAGCCTGCCGGGCGAAAATCGGAAGACGAGGTGTCCAGTAAATGAAGCACCAGCAACCGCCGGTTGATCGGGTCAGCTTTGACGCGGGAGTCCTGATACCGTTCCTGGATTTGCGATTCAATGACCCTGGGCGACCACAACATTCCGGAATAGATTCTCGGCTGCACTGCATCCAGACTGATGGGATCGCCGTCCTTAACACGCTCGAAGGCGCCGCCCAACTCGAATATCGAAGGAATCTTGGCTTCCCGCAGCAAGGAGGCGGCGTGGCCCGCCACGTTTCCCATCTCGGCCACCACTCCCGAAATGCGGGGGAAAACCGTCACGATCTCAGGCGATGACTTGCGCAAAAACAAAATGGCGCCCTCGGGCGTATCGCCCAGAGCCTTCAAGTCGGTGACCAGGAACGCAGGACCGGAAACCCTGCCCGGATAAACAGTACGGCCACCGGCGAGAAGCGGCTCTTCCTTTACCCGCGCCTTGCTTCGTGTCTGCGGCGAGTCCACCAGAGCCAGGGGCCGTGCTTGCACAATCCAGACCTGTCCGCGCTCATCTCGCGCCCATTCGATATCCTGCGGGACGCCGAAGTGCTTTTCGATGCGAAGAGACCAATCCGCCAGCAGCGCCAGTTCTCGCGGGTTGAGGCTCGGGGCGCAAGCCTCTTCAGGCGATGTGGGGCGGCGAAGCACCCCGCCGTTCTCCGCCAGCACAACTGCTTCATTTTTGGTGACGATACTTTGCTCCACTACTCGATGGGGCCACTTGCGCTCCACCACAAAAAGGTCCGCGGGCACCTGGCCGCTGGCGATGTCCAGTCCGAGTCCTCTCGTGGCGGTGATCCAAAGGGCATCGAGCTTGCGATCCTTCGGGTCTCTGGTGTAGAGAATCCCCGCCGTTTGCGCCCGTACCACCCCGAGGCAAAGCACCGCCATCGGACTTTCCACTTCCGGCAGCCCGGCGGACAAGCGGTAGAACAACGCTCGTTCACTGAAACGCCCGGCCACCACTCGTTTGTAAGCATCGACAACCTGATCGACGGGAACATTGAGATAACTGGTGAACTGGCCGGCAAATGTTCTTTCGCCGCCTTCGCCCACGGCGCTGGATCGGACCGCAATTGCCAGGCCGGCTCGCTGCAAAGCAAGGGCGCGCTCAGTAAGAGCGACTTCAATCGCTCGCGGCACCGGCGTAGCCAACACCAATTCAGTCAGTTCGGCGGAAACTTTGCGCAGGACGTTGAGGTCGTTGAGGTCGAGGTTTCGTGTGGTATCGCGGAACTGCTGCCACAGTGGTATCCCGCAGAATTGCCGGTACGCATGTGCGGTGAGGACAAAACCGTCAGGCACGGGCAATCGCAGTTTGTTCTTGATCTCGCCCAACACGGCGGCCTTGGCTCCCGCTTCGGCGCCGGAGGCTGCATTAACCTCGGAGAGCGAGGCCGAAAGGTTCGTGGGTCTCAAGTCATCGGCTGCGATGTACCGCTCAACTTCCTGACGCTGCGCCTGCACCGATGTTAGAAGCGACTGATGGTCGTAGCCGGTCAGCCGTTCCAGCGTTCGAACCACCTCGGCGGTCTTGTCGAAGACGGAACCCACGCGATCGCTCAGCAACTCCCGTGTGGGCGGAGCGTATTGCAGGTCCTCCTGAATACTGGCCAGCAACTCCAAACAATCGTTATTGAGGGAGAGCAGTTCGCGAAAGCTGACGTAACGGCCGCGGATCCTGTCCTGCAGAGAACCCGCTGCTTCCGTCAGCTTTTTCTTCTTCCACCACCATGGCATCGAACATCACCCCTGGTTCAGCTTCGCCGTGCGAACAGGCTCGTTGAATAACCCGCAATGCCCACCGTTCGGAACCCGCGAGTGCGGGCGTCTCGCAGTTCCCACCGAGGGCAAATCAATTTACCACCGCCGCACGGCCAGCATCGTGCCACAGCCACGGTGCTGCCGCCGTCTGCCCCAATGCATTTGCGCCCGGCGTAGTGAATACAGACAACTGCACCTGCTCCACAGGGCAAAATTCCACCGAGTCGCAGGGAGAGACGGCCGGTTGCAGGCAGAACCACAACAATTTTAGTCCACCGCAACTACGTTCTGGGTCTCATCCTTTCATTACGTCGGTTGCACTGACATTCATCATGCGGAGTGCCTGGCCTGGCTGCTTGTAGTAGTAACGGACGTCGTCTCCCGCTTTCCAGGTGTCATCGGGAAGCGCAAAGTACTCGTCAGCCAGCGTGAACTTCACCAGTTTCCTGTCGCGAGATGAATAAATAGTAATTGCCTTGTTCTGCCGATCGACTATGGGAAACTGGACGCCCTTAACCCGAACATCGTCTTTGGCTACGTTCGACGCTTCCATCAGCGGCGTGTAGGTAATTGTCTTAATGCTGCCGGCGACCGCGTCGAACACCACGATCTTCTTATTGTCCGTATCGAATAACAGCCGTTTACCCGCCGCCGGGTGCGGCCCCATCTCGTCTGGATCGGTTGGAACCTTTACAGTGATGGGCGGCAGCACGTCATACTTGGGCTTGTTCGTCGTACCTGCCGAGTCGCGAATCACGGTGACCAACCCGTTTTGCTTATCGAATGCGATAACCCGCCCCTGATCGACCTTCCCGTAATCACTGCATCCCAAAGTGAACAGCACAGGGGCACATGCCAGAAGCAGCGTTAACATCTTTTTGCTAATTGTCATGGTTCGCTCCTTTCTAGTCAGCATGAGCTGAGGACACTTTTTGGGACCGCCTTTGCGCCCGTTCCTCCCGGACGCCTTTCAGGAACGCAATCAGAATGTAGAGTGATATTGCCGACACCGCGCCGAGAACTATAACCGTTGCCGCCGAGTCCGTAATCTGTTTGACGTTTGGAAAAATGCCCGAGAGCAACTTCATAATGATCGACAGCTCACAGCCCACTACGGCCAAGCCGAAGAAGATTCGGATGCCATACCCTTTGACGTACTTGGTAGCCACGGTACCGATCTGCGCGCCGACCGCCGCGCCGCACAGCATAACGAGAGCTGCGAACAGCTCAACCCGGCCTTTGTAGCTATAGGTAGCCGCGCCGTAGAGACCCGAGATAGCCACTTCAAACAGGTCGGTGCCGACGGCGATATGCGTCGGAATTCCAAGCAGGTAAATCAACGCCGGCATGCGAACCAGTCCGCCACCGATACCCAGGATGCCCGCCAGCCATCCCGTCAGGAAGCTGATGCTGATAGGCAGCCAGGCCGAGCAGCGAATCCCCGAAACCTTAAAGTTGATCATCGGGGGAATGTTGATTTTATGCAGTCTCTTGTGCCATTCCAGCCCGGTGGCCAAGGCATCCAGTTTTTGGCCGGTCGCCAGCGCTTCGCGCTCTTTTCTTTTTCTCTTGGCGACATCGGTAAAAACCATCCAGGCGATCAGGGTCAACAGCGCCACGTACAGCCAGCGGACAACAATGTTGATTTGACCGATGCGCTCCAGCCACATGATCATTTGGGCGCCGACTTCAAACCCGCCGATGGTGCCGAAGACCATGATGAAACCCAGTCGGTAATCCACATTGCCAAACTTCGAATGCCGCATCGTGGATATGAGAGACTTGCCGGCCATGTGCGCTACATCTGTGCCGATCGCAAAGGCCATTGGAAAACCGAGAATGTTCAGGCCGGGCGTTACCATCCAAGCTCCGCCCATCCCGAAAAAACCTCCGATAATGCCCACGCCGAAACCCAGAATAATCAGCCCTGGCCAAAAAATTGGGACGCCGGCGATAGGCATGAGTGTATGCAGCCAATCCATATTCATCTCCTTGCCGAAGCGCCACGGTTAATGTTCGGCCAGCGCTCTGTTCTTCAGGTCGATTCCCAATCGGGACATCACCACATCCGCCAGCAAACCCAGAATCACTCCAGCCACCGGAATGATGAGCGTGGTGATGAGGGCAAATGCAAGATGACCTTCGTTATATATGTTCCCCCACCACGCTTCCCAGCCTTTAAACTTTCGCGTATCAGCCACTAAGACCATTAGATCCGGTAAATCTGCCCCACCGGCCGCGAATAATTGCGTCGGCAAAAGCAGTAGCACTGTTATGAGGCCCAACAACCTTGAAAAATACTTAGTCATGGCTCCTCCTTTCCTCCCTAATGAAACAAGGCCGCCCGCCTGAACGGCAAGCGGCCCGGACCTGCGGATCGTTTCGCAGATTGAAAGCCCTAACCGGTTTCGCGGAAGGTATGCCCGTGAAGCAGCCGGGCGGTTAGGCCCGGCGTTGCTAGCTCCGGGATACCTGCTTTGAAACCGCTCTAGTTACGATCCTGTTGCCTTCGAGTGCAGCTTTACTTCCACTTTCACTTCCAGCTTGTTGTAGTACTCGTTGAGGACGGCAATCACCTCCGGCTTCGAGAACTCCGCCGGAACCGGCTTGCCTTCACTCATCAGTTTCCGCAACAGCGTGCCGGATAGCATCAGCCGGGCGCCGCCTTTGTACTGCCCGTTATCGTCGATCACAGCCTTGGTCGTGTGCGGGCAGGTCTTCATCGAAGCCATGGAGCCGCACTCGTAGCAGTAGAATGTCCAATCCAGCGGCAGCGGCTGAATCTGCAGCGCGTTGGCTGGAATTTCTTTGAATATCTTCTGCGCGTCAAACGGGCCGTAATAATCGCCAACTCCGGCATGATCCCGCCCAACGATCAGGTGCGAGCAGCCGTAGTTCTGTCTGAACAACGCGTGCAGCAATGCCTCGCGTGGACCGGCGTACCGCATTTCCATGGGGTAGCCGCCCTGAATCACCCGCTCCTTGCGGAAATACTTGCTGACCAGCGCATCAATGGCGCGCACCCGCACATCGGCCGGGATATCGCCGGGCTTCAACTTGCCGAGCAACTGGTGGACGTACACGCCGTCGCAAATCTCGATGGCAATCCAAGCCAGATAGGCATGCGAATTGTGCATCGGGTTGCGCAACTGCAGGGCGGCCACCGAGTTCCAGCCGCGCTCCTCGAACTGCTTCCGCGCTTCGGCCGGACGCTCGTAAATCCCCTTGAAAGTCTCCGGGAAATCCAGTTCCGACACGACCTTGACGGGGCCAGCCAGATTGATCGCGCCCTGCTCCATCACCTTCTGCACGCCCGGGTGTGCCGGGTCGTTGGTCGCGAACACCTGCTTGCACTCATGAGCCTTGTCGATGCTGTATTTCTCGGTGACCTTCATCGTGGCCACTAGTTCCTGGCTCTCGCTGTCGATGAGCGCGATTTCTTCGTTCGGCCCGATTGATTTCGCGATTTCCTCTGTGGTCGACAACGTGATCGGAATGGGCCAGAACAAGTTTTTCTTGCTCGGCATCTGGAAGGTGTCGCAGACGCCCTGCCAGTCCGCCTTGCCCATGAAGCCATCGAGCGGCGTGAATGCCCCGATGCCCATCATGATCAGATCGCCGCTCTCGCGGCTGGTGACCGGCACCTTTTTCATTGTTTGCGCACGCTTGATTTCCGCGGCTCTTGCCGCGCCCTCTAAAAGGAGGGGTTTCAGTTCGGAGCTTCCATGCGGTGGAACGAGCTTACTCATAAGTTCTCCTAAAGATATGAAGTCCCGTTCATGTCGAGATTCCTTCAGGCCAACGACGGCCCCATGGACTCCGTGACAGGAGCGGCATACACCTATCGGTGTTGTTTTCCTACGCCACCGCGATTACCGGTACGGAAATGAAAAGCCGGCAAGACGGCGCGCACGGCACTAAGCGAATATGAAACACCACACATCGGCGGCTCAAACTGCCATAAGCCGCAAACCTTCGATACCAACCCGGTCAGGGAAATACTTTCAAGCAGCAACCTGGCGTCTTGAATGTTTCCCATGCCGCCTCTCGGTCCTCCTTCGCGATTCGATCTCAACCATTGCTAGCCAGGGCTTGGCCGGTAACGGCCGCCTCCTCGCTCGCGGATTCCAGCGCCTTTCTTTTTACCGTGGCAACAAAGATTCCGAGCGGCCTGTATAGCAGGTGCGACCACTTGCCGAACGGAACTTCCACAACCAGCATCGGCACCGCAATCGCCATGTGCACGACGTACGTTACGTAGGTCGGCATGGGCAGATTCATCAGCCGAAAGATGTTAACTAAAATACCGGTCACCGCCGTGAGAAAAAGCAGTATGGGAAACAGCCAGTCGGAGAGATGGCTGAAGCGGTGCATCTCAGTCCGCTTGCCGATTCTGTCCAGCACCATCCATGCTGTCGTAACCAGCAAAACCGCCGTCGAGTAGTAGCCCAGAATGCTGGTCCAGTGAAAGCTGCTGTCCTGGATCTGGAACCACGGCAGGAACACCACAACGAGGGTAAAGATCGTTGCGTAGCCGCTAACCAGAAAGAGATGGCGTATCCAGTTTCTGCTCGCGTCGCTGTCGTTGCAGTTTTTCCACTGCATTTGCGTGACGCCCTGAACAATCAGGGACCCGATCTGCGCGAAATAGAGCCGGGCCGGGATATTGCCATCGCGCGTCAGGCCGAGAAACATGCGCGCGGCGTTCGCCAGCAGCAGCAAACTCAGCAGCGCCGCCATGATCGTATCGCCCAGGTGCACCATTTCCTTCGGGGCGAACTTGTCGAGCATCACGTTCGACAAAGGCAGCGGGCCGGAACGGCTCAACAGCCCGAAGCCGAAACTTTGCGGCAGCGTGAACAGGGCCACGACCACCGCCGCCACCAGCGCGAGTATCCCGATCTCCCAAACCGCCGAGCGGTACATCAGGCGCGAAAGCCCTGTCCAGTCGTACTGCGTCGTCAGGTACCGGCGCAGCGCCATCATGGTCTCGCCGGGGTTGGCCTGCCGGGGACACGTCTTCGAGCACTCGCCGCAGTAGAAGCAAAGCCAGGGTGCGGGGTCTTTCAGCAATTCGTTCTTCAGGCCCCACTGCGCCAGCAGCATCTGTTTACGCGGAAAGGTGCTCTCTTCGGGCGAGAGCGAACAGGTGGAAGCGCACGTCGCGCACTGAAAACACTTCTTCAGGTCGCCTCCGCCCGCTTCCATCACGTCGCGGATTAATTCAGTATCGGGTTCGACCAGGATCGGGTTTCCCATGGCTAAAAGCCCTTATATGGATTCGGTCCAATCTCGCGAATACGAGCCGCAAATTCGTTGATGATGTCCGGCAGGCGGCCGTAGTCATCCATGCCGAGCTGTGTCAGGTGAATGCGCTCGGATTCCAGTTGCAGCCGCTGCAAGGTTTCCTTCACGTTTTCCAGGCGGCGGTTTGCCAGTTCACTGCCGCGCATGTAGTGGCACTCATAGTCGTCGCCAAACCTGCATCCGAGCAGCAGCACGCCGTCGATGCCGCGCGATAAGGCGTCGGCGATCCACACGATATTCATCGAGCCCAGGCAGCGAAGCGGGATAATGCGCACAGATGCGTCGTACTGCTGGCGGGCCTGGCCGGCCATGTCGAGCGCGGGATACGCGTCGTTCTCGCAGGCCAGCACCAAAACACGCGGCTTCTCTTCGAATTCGTCGGGGACTTCGATCGCCTTCACCATGCTGGCGATCATGTCCACCGA
>Ga0187888_1001400_pt1 | contig 22871 bp, 15 predicted proteins | sample June2016WEW_7_40_FD_132987 | JGI IMG/M metagenome (GOLD analysis project Ga0187888, IMG submission 132987) | Peatland microbial communities from SPRUCE experiment site at the Marcell Experimental Forest, Minnesota, USA - June2016WEW_7_40 | ecosystem: Environmental > Terrestrial > Soil > Wetlands...
ACCTCCGAGGGAAGCCACCAAAGCGATTCCCCGGCCTTCGCAGCTCGACTGGAAAGTGACGCACGTAAGATTCTATAAATAAACATGTTAGGAAGCACATTCCTTATCTAAGGGCCATTCGGGACTGGCCCGTTTACCTACCAATGGCAGTTGGACGGGACCAATTTCGCAAATAACATCATCACCACGGTGGCGGGCATTGGCAAACAGGGATATTCTGGAGATGGTGGGGCGGCCACCGAGGCCAAAATGTATCACCCCTACGGCGTGGCCTTGGACGCCGTGGGCAATCTTTATATAGCAGACTACGAGAGTTGCCGCATCCGCAAGGTGGCCACCAACGGCATCATCACCACCTTTGCGGGCAATGGCAATGCCGGATATTCCGGGGACGGCGGCGCGGCTACCAGCGAAAGCGTTTATTTTCCCTCCGGCGTGGCCGTGGATGCGGCCGAGAACCTATATATAGCCGACCAAGGCAACAACCGCATCCGCAAGGTTGGGACCAATGGTATCATTACCACGGTGGCAGGCGGAAGTACCGGGGGAGATGGCGTACCAGCCACAAAGGCTCGGCTGACCGCTCCCTCTGGGGTGGCATGCGATTCCGCAGGGAACCTATACATTGCTGATACCGGCGACAGCGGCATCCGCAAGGTCAGCACCAACGGTATTATCACCACCGTGGCCGGGAATGGCAATCAAGGCTATTCCGGCGACGGTGGCACGGCCACCAACGCCAGCTTGAATACTCCCGTCGCGGTAGCCTTGGATGCCGCTGGCGAGCTGTATATTGCAGATCAAGACAACAACCGCATTCGCATGGTGGACACGAACGGGATCATTACCACGGTGGCAGGCGACGGTCCGCTCTGGCCGTCCGCTGGAACCTATTCGGGCGATGGCGGAGCGGCCACTAACGCCGGCTTAAACGTGCCTTCCGGCGTTGCCGTGGACTCGTTCGGCAGCATTTATATTGCGGACGGAGCCAACAATCGAATCCGCAAGGTTGACACCACTGGCTCCATCACCACACTGGCGGGTAACGGCAGCAAAGCTTATGCGGGTGACGGTGGCCTCGCGACTAATGCCAGCCTAAACGGCCCCTACGGGGTGGCCTTGGACGCTTCCGACAACCTGTTTATTGGTGACAGCGGCAACGGCAGCGTCCGCAAGGTGTTGCTCTATGCAGGGTTTCCTACCTTCATACTCACCAATGTGGGTGCCATCAATGCCGGCAGCTACACAGTCGTCGTTACCAGCCCGTACGGAAGTGTGACCAGCGCCGTGGCCAGCCTTACTGTGGAAGCGCCACCCCTCATTACCCTGGAGCCGACAGGCCAGTTCGGGGTGGTCGGGGGCATCCCTGAATTCACCGTGGCAGTCGCTGGTTCGGGACCATTTGAGTATTCGTGGTACCTTGACAGCACCAATTTGCTCCAAAGCGGCACGAACAGCACACTCACCGTGGCCAGCATTTCCACGAATGATGGCGGCGATTACTCGGTTGTGGTCACCAACGCCTATGGCAGCGTGACCAGCCTGCTTGCCAGGTTGACGGTAGGATTTCCTCCTTCGGTGACAACCCAGCCTATTAATCAAACGGCTTTGGCAGGAAGCAATGTCACTTTGAATGTGGCGGCGGGCGGCACCGGCCCGTTCAGCTACCAATGGCAGCTCAACGGCACCAATTTACCTAACGACATTATCACGACCGTGGCAGGCAATGGGATCGCAGCGTACGCAGGGGACGGTGGCCCGGCGACCAACGCCAGCTTGTATGAACCTGTCGGCGTGGCCCTCGACGCTTCTGGCAACCTCTATATTGCTGACAAATTCAGTGACCGCATCCGCAAAGTGGACACGAACGGGATCATCACAAGTGTTGGGACCAGTAATGCCGTGGCATACGCCAGTGGGCTTGCCTTAGACGCCGTCGGCAATGCTTATTTTACCGCCGCTTGGCTCAATATGGTTTTCAAGATGACCACCAATGGCAATTTCACTGCGGTGGCCGGTTCGGGATTAATTGGCTTTTCTGGAGACGGCGGCGCTGCCATCGGCGCTCAATTGTTTTATCCCAGCGGTGTCGCCCTGGATGCTTCCGCCAACCTTTATTTTGCTGACACCTACAATAACCGCATTCGTAAGATTGGCGCCAATGGTATTATCAACACCGTTGCGGGCAACGGCGCCGCGGCTTATTCCGGGGACGGCAGCGCAGCTACCAACGCCAGCCTGAACAAGCCTGACGGTGTGGCCATAGATGCGGCTGGCGACCTGTATATTGCCGACCAATTAAATAACTGCATTCGCAAAGTTTCAGCCGATGGGATCGTTACAACAGTAGCAGGCAGCGGTGAAGAAGGCTATTCGGGTGATGGAGGCCCCGCCAAGGATGCAAGCCTGATTGCTCCCTCCAGCGTGGCGTTGGATGCCACCGGAAATCTTTATATCGCTGACACAGGTAACCCGCGCGTTCGCAAGGTAGGCACCAACGGCATCATCACCACAGTGGCAGGAAATGGCGAGGAAGGGTATTCCGGAGACGGCGGCGCGGCCACTAACGCCAGCTTCTCTGTGCCCGTGATTCTGGCATTGGATGCCTCTGGCAACCTGTTCATGGATGATGTTGGAAATAACCGCATTCGCGAGGTTCCTTTTGCAGGGTATCCCTCTCTGAATTTGACCGATGTGACCACCAACAATGCCGGCAATTATACGGTCGTGATAAGCAGTCCTTATGGCAGCGTGACCAGCGCGGTGGTGACGCTCAACGTCGTTACAAGCCCGCCGGAGATCATCACCTGCGATGGGTTTTTCGGCTTGCTGAGCAGCCAGTTTGGGTTCGACCTGGGCGGGGCCGTGGGCCAGACCATCGTGGTGGATGGCTCGATTGATTTGGTGAATTGGACGCCGCTCTGCACCAATGCGGTGAGCGGCAATCCGGTTTATTTCTGCGATCCGGCGTGGACGAATTTTCCGTGGCGTTTTTACCGGGCCAGGGTGCCGCAATAGAAAGATCAGTTCTTGATAGGCAAGGTGGTGACGTAGAGGGTGCGGCCATCGGGGTGGATGAATTCCAGGCGCAGGGTGTCCGCGCCGGGAGTGGCTGGGAAGGAAGCGTCAACGGTGGAGCGTGGTTTGGCGGGGACATGGCTTTCGCCGGCGGCGAGGAGATGTTCGCCGGCCAGCGCCTGCCAGCGGCAGGTGAGTTCGGCAAGGTCGGTGAAGGAGTAGCGGTTCTGGAGCGCTCCGCGGTTTGCTCGGCCGGCGCGGAGTCCGCACAATGTCGGGATCCCCACCAGTGGTGCGAGAGCCGTCCCTACCGGGCGGAGATGGGGCGATTTCAGGGCGGTAAGGCGGTTCTCGATCTGGGTCTCGCGGCGCTCGACCCTCCCGGTAGGCGTGAAGGCGGGGTTGGGGATTAGTCTTTCAGAACCATGAAGGTGAATAATGAATAGCCGTTTGGGGTGCCTCTCTGGGTGCCATACATGCGCACATATCTTGCGGTGGTTGTCTTAAAGGTCTCATCGGTCACGGAATAGGCGGAGCCGTGGGTGGTGCTGAAGACGTCGGTCCAGGCGGTGGCGTCGGTGGAGAGTTGGATTTTGAAGGCTTTGGCGAAATTGTAGTGCCACTTGAGGGTGACGCGGTTGATTTCCGCGGGCGAGCCCAGGTCCACCATGATCCACTGGGGGTCGCCAGGGTCACTTTCCCAGCGGAAATCGGTGTAGTTCTGATAGGTGGTGGCAGCGGTGACATTGGCGGCGGCATTGCTGGCCAGGGCGGAGGAGGCGGTGGCGGTTTTGTTCAGGGCGAGGTTGCGGGCGGGATCGAATTTTCGCCAGGCGCCGGTGGTGAGATTGACATCCCAGTCCTGGTAATAATTGAGGATGGGAGTATCGCCGTCGAATTCCAGAGGCAGCCAGAGGTAGTCACCCTGGCGGGCGGCGGTATGGATCCAGCGGTCGCCGTCATACATATAAACCGTGCCCTGTGAGCCTTGGATGGGGAAAACGAAATCGCACTGGGTATCCCATGAATTATCGGAGCCGGGGGTTGATAAGACCCTGGGAGGCGACCAAGGGCCGGCGAGATTGGTGGCGGTGTAATAGGTGGTGGCGGTGGAGCGAATGCCGGCGGTGCGGGAGGTGCCATAGTAATAGATGCCGTTGCGCTTGAAAATGTGCGGGGCTTCGCGGCTGCGGATGTCAAATAGATAGATGCGCTTGTCGAGGGTCAGATAGTCGGGGGACATGAGGTAGATGCCGTGTTGGCGGTTAGGCCCGGCGTTATCCCACACGTAGCACAGATAGGCTTTGCCGTCGGCATCCTTGAACATGGAGGTATCGCCGATTTTGGCGCCATCCACCAGGGTCTGGCTTTTGAAGGTGAAGGGGCCTTCGGGCTTGGTGGCGGTGGCGATTCCAAAAAAGGCGGCGTCTCCATTGTACTTCAAGAACATGACGTATTGCCTGGTGGTGTCGTTGTAGAGCACATCCATGCGGTCGGTGAGAACATCGGTGCGGAGGGCGACGCCTTTGTAAGTCCAATGGACCAGATCGGTGGACTCATAGCAGGTTTGATCGAAGCCTGGGAAGGCTCCGCCATACCACCAGAACTGGTCACCGAATTGGCACATGCAGCCGCTGCGCGTGGCAATGGGATAGCCATTTTGATCGGTCCAGAGGAAATCATTGTGAATGGTCTGATAGCCCGACGGGGATGCCAGCACCGGACGTTGGGGCGCGGTGGCCGTTGAGGCCGGGGGTGCGGGAGCCGCAGCCGGCCCGGGGACGCCGGGCGTAACGGACGCCCCGCGCTCACCGGCCGCTGCCTGGAGGGTGGAATTGAGGAGGGGTGCGAACACGAGCAAGAGGGATGCCGCGAAGAGGCGATGAACCATGGAGTGCTTGTTTTTCATGTTGGTAGCTGTTGATTGAATTTGTCAGTTCTTGATGGGCAAGGTGGTGACATAGACGGCGCGGCCATCGGGGTGGATGAATTCCAGGCGCAGGGTGTCCGCGCCGGGAGTGGCCGGGAAGGAAGCGTCAACGGTGGAACGCGGTTTGGCGGGGACATGGCTTTCGCCGGCGGCGAGGAGCTTCTCGCCAGCCAGCGCCTGCCAGCGGCAGGTGAGTTCGGCAAGGTCGGTGAAGGAGTAGCGGTTCTGGAGCGGGACAACGCATTGGCCGGCCACCGGGGAGACCTCGCGGGCGGTGGTGTTGACGGGGCTATAGACCAGCTTGAGGTTCTCGTACTGCGGCTTGATGCGGCGATCGGTGGAAACGGGGTTGGGGCCGCCGGTCAGGCGCATGCCGTTGGTGGTGTCGGCGGAAGGAATGCCGTTAACCGCGGGTCCGGAACCGGGCCGGAAACTGGCGGGCGGAGCGCCGGGGCTGTGGACCGGCCAGCGTTCGGGGAATTTGTCGGTTTGGCCCTGGTCGTGAAATAGATAGAGGAAGGCGCCGGCCATGCCGTCGGAGGGCCAGATGACATCCCAGGCATAGGCGACGCCGCCGGGGCCGCTGGGGGAATACTCGGTCAGGAAGGCGGGGACCTTGGCGCGGTTGGGGCTGGCGGCGATGGACTTGATAGTATCAATTTTGGGATAATGGTAGTCCTCGAAGTCGGTCTTGGGGTTCTTGTCTAGGTTCTGCTGGGAGATGAAGGCCAGGCGGGTGGGGTCGTGGGCTTTGACGAAGTCGAACTCGGCCTGATCGTTGATGCCGTAGCCGCTTTCGTTGCCGCAGCTCCAGGCAACGACGCAGGGGCGGTTTTTGTCGCGGGCGAGGGTTTCCATGGAGCGGAAAGTGTAGGCCCAGGTGCGGGAAGGGTTGTTGACTTCGTTGGCGATCCAGCAGGCGGGGATTTCGTCCAGGATGTAGAAGCCGGCCTGGTCGCAAAGCTCCAGGAAGCGTTCGGCGGGCGGGTAGTGGCTGGCGCGGATGGCGTTGACGTTGGCGTCCTGCATGAGGTTGATGTCTGTTTGCCAGCACTCCTCGGTGAGGGCGTGGCCGTAAGGGGAGAATTCGTCGTGGCGGCAGACGCCGGTGAGTTTGACGGGGACGCCGTTGACCATGAAGACGCCACCTTTGATTTCGACCTTGCGGAAACCGATGCGGTCCTGGACGCGCTCGACGGTCTGGTTGCCGTCCGAGAGGCGGTAGAAGACGTAGTAGAGGTTGGGCTTTTCGGCGGACCAGAGCTTGGGGGCGGCCACGGGCGCGGAGAGGTTGACCGTGGCGGAGCCGTCGGCGGCGATGTAGCCGGCCTGGCTCATGGCTGGCGTGGCAACCTTGGCGCCGTCCAGGGTAAAAAGTTCGCCGGTGAGAACGAAATGCGCGCCGGCGGGGCCGGCGAGGCGGAGGGTGGACTTGAGGGTGGCATCCTTGCACTGGGCATCGAGGTCGGTGACGACGGTCAGGTCGTCCACGTGCAGCGGCGGGAGGGCGACGAGGAAAGTTTCGCGGAAGATGCCGCCGAGGCACCAGAAGCTGCCTTTTTCCAGGTTGCAGGTGGAGGTTTTCTTGTAAACGCGCAGGGCCATGAGATTGCGCCGGCCGGGCGCCAGGGCCTGGGTGACATCCATATCGAAGGCGGTGAAACCGCTTTCGTGGTAGCCGACGCGCCGTCCGTTGACGAAGACTTCGGCGCCATCATAAACGCCGTCGAAGTGCCAGAGAACACGCTGACCGGCAAAGGAGGCCGGAACATCCACCAAGCGGCGGTAGAGACCGATGTCATCGGAGGGGTTGGGGGTGCGGTCCTGGTAAGTGAGCATGGAGAAGCCTTCGATTTCCCAGTTGGAGGGGACGGGGATGTTGGTCCAAGCGGCGTCGGAGGGATCGTAGGCATTGGGGGTGGCGAAGTCGGGCACCGGGGTGTCGGCGGGGAGTTGCCCGTTGACGGCGGGGCTGGCGCCGTGCTCCAGCTCAAAGCGCCAGGGGCCGGTCATGGGGAGAACGGCGGGATTGCCCGGGCGCAGGCGATCCACGGCCATAGGAGCATCACGAGGCACGGGGACCGGCACGGCGAAAACGGTGAATAGGAGGCATGAGGCGAGGATGGCGAAGGTCAGACAATTGAGAACTGAGATGATATGATTTTTGGTTTTCATTTGAGCGCCTGTGTTTTCAGTTATTCTGTTTTGGAAGATTCCTTTGCCAACGGATGAGAAGTAGAGCAAAGGAGGGCGTGAGCGAAAGGAAAAATGCGAAGAATAGGGCAACGGACTTTGCCCCTTGACGCCCCCCTGCCCCTCTGAGAACCTGCGGGCAGAATGAGCGCGAGGGAAGACCAATACTCGTTCATGAATTACAAAAGCTCGATCTCCCGCAGGGACTTTGTCAAAGCGGCCTCTTTGACGGCAACGGCAGTTACGACCGGCCTCGGTCTGAAGCCGGTTCGCGCCGCGGCCACCGAAGCGCAGGCCGCGCCGGCGAAACCGATGATCGGGTTTCAGGCCGAGGTGAGTTATCTGCTGGAATACGGCATCGCGCGGTTTCTGGACGATGTGCAGAGCCGCGCCAGCGTCAACACGCTGATGCTGCACTGCAACCCGTTCGAGGCGTCATGGGCCGGTCTGGACCGGGCGAGCAATCCGGCGGGCAACTTTGTCACGGCCCATCCGCAATACTATGGCGATGTCAAGATGAAGCCGCAGGGACTGGGGGCAGGCGACTTCAGTCTTCCTGACGCGATGGAGCAGATCGGCGCGGAGACGAAAAAACGCGGTGTCAAGATTATCCCCTGGATGGAGGAGGACAATCGCGCGCGGCCGGAAATCAAGGGGATGGACGAGCTTTATGAAATGGATCTGCACGGGCGGCGGACGGCAGGCCATCCCGGAGGACCGTGCCTGAACAACCCGTATTTTCGGAACCTGATTGCCGGACAAATCGAGGACTTCATCCGTTCCTACGACGTGGACGGGCTGCAGCGGGGATCGGAACGGCAGGGGCCATTGAGCAACGCGCTGGGCGCATGGCATCATGGCGCCAAGAGCGATCCGGGCCACACTTCGTGCTTCTGCGAATACTGCGCCGCCAAGGCGGCCAAGCAGGGCATTGATTTCGAGCGGGTCAAGAAGGCGTTTCTTGCGCTGGAGCCTTACGTCAGGGACGGACGCGCGGGGAAGCGTCCGCGGGACGGATATTACGTCGAGTTTTGGCGGCTGCTGCTGCGATATCCCGAATTGCTGGCCTGGGAGACATTCTGGTCGGAGAGCATGCGCGAGATGCAGCGGGAGTTTTCCGCCAAGGCCAAATCCATCCGGCTCGGGGTGGAGGTGGGTTACCACATCTGGCAAAACATTTCCTTCAACCCGATTTACCGGGCGGAGCAGGATTACCGCCCGTATGCGGAGTATGCGGATTTTCTGAAGCCGGCGCTTTACGACAATCCGGCCGGAGAGCGGATGACCTCGTTTGTGGACAGTCTGGCCCAAAACATGTTCGGGGATCTGAGCCGGCAGCAGTTGCTGGATTTAGAATACAGCGTAATGGACTTGAAGGAAAGGTCGTATGCGCAGATCATCGGGCGGCCGGAGAGCGACTACCAATCGCAACTGCGTGAGGAGCCGATCAACGGAACACCCCGCGGGCCGTTTGAGCGGTTTTCCAGCGATTATGTCTTCCGGGAGACCAAACGCGCGGTGGATGGGGTGGCCGGCTCCAAGACGCGGATCTGCGCAGGTCTGGGCATTGACGTGCAATTGAAGAACAGCACTCCTGAAAGCGTCCGCGGCGCGGTTCAATCCGTCTTCAAGGCCGGAGGCAGCGGGCTGGTGATCTCCACGAGCCACGCGGCGATGCGGCCTGAGAACCTGAGCGCGGTTGGAGCGACCCTTCGCGAACTAAAGTTAGTCTGATCAACCCCTGGGACGCCGGCCCCGCCGACGGCCAAATAATTATAGCTCTCTTCGCGTTTGGGATTCGGTTTTAATTCTCGTTGAGTTCCAGGCGCAGGTAATCGTAGCAAACGCCCGAAGTCAGATCCCCGGCAGGGACGGTCAGCGTCATTTCGTTTTCGCCGGGCTTGAGCAGCGCCGCATCGAACGGCTGGGAGTATTCATGCCACACGCCCCGATCGGTGTTATACCGCAGGGCATTGGTGGCGACGGGCCGGATGGTCCCCACCGCCTTGCCGTTGACGCCTATGGCCAGGCCGCCGCCGCCGTCAGCCCCGCCCAGCGCGATCCTCAGGGTCGCCTGGCCTTGCACGGCCTTGTCCATGTTGAACTTGATGGTCCAGGTGGTCGCACGGCCATGCCCAATCTCTCTCCAGTTGTCCGATCCCTGCACCTTGACCCAGCCAAAACGCTGGTTGGCGGGATCCTTCGCGGCGGGATTGATCCAAGGGGTGGTGTCCCCGTGAGGCACCTGCTCAAAGAACCAGTCCTTGTGATAATCGCTCTTGCCTATGGTGTAGGTAATGTCGTTGGGGAACAGCAGCGGGTAGCGGACGCACCAACCCCAGAGCCAGTAGTCGTTGCCCTTGAAGAATTCGCTGCCGTTGCGGTTCGGGTAGCCGATTTCCCAGACCTGCTTGCCGTAGCGCACGGGCTTCCACTCAATTTTGCCCAGATCGAGGTTCTTGCCCGCTTCCACGATGATGTTGGTCTGCGCAAATTCGCCGAGCACGCCGTCGGCAAACGCGTGGAGGGTGTAGGTGCCCGGGCGGATGTTGGGAATGGTGAATTTGCCGTCGGCGGCGCCATCGGTCCAAAACTGGTAATAATTTGCGTCATGCGGCCATTTAACGACATTGCCGTTGCCCGACCGCATCGTGAATCCCCCGGCCGTGGTGGTGTAATCCGGGTGGGCCAGGCCGACGGTCAGACCGGGCAGCTTGGTCGTGGCGGCCTGCGGGTCGTTGAGGACGAACTGGCCGGTGACGTTGCCGCGCTCGTTTTTGTGGGGATAGTCCACGCCGCTGACCCAGTCGTAGGGCCAGGCGGCCTTCTCCGTTTTCGCACGGGCCAGCGCATCCTGCCAGAGAGCGATGGCGTTGTCATGCCACACGGCAGGCACGGTCGGATTGCCGGCGGTGGCCGCAAAAGTGTCCAGATCGGCCTGGGACGGCTCCTTGGGATCGGCCAGCGCGTTGTAATAGACCAGAATCGGGCCGATCACCTTCTTCCAATTCTCCCCGGCGGCAACGTTGCAGCCCGCCCCGCCGGCATAATGACCGGAGGTCCAGTAATCCTGAATCGTGTTATTCGATCCCCACGCGAACGGGCCGATCAAATCCATCTTCTCCGCCCCGCCGCCGATATATTCGGTGGTTGGGTTGATGAAATAGGCGCCGATGTGGTTCGTGAGGCTGGAGAAGCCCCAGGCGGGAATCCGGTACATGATGGCACAATAGCTGTATTTGTGGTCCACAGAATTCTTATAAGCGCCGGTGCTCAGGATGTGCTGCTCCTTCGCGTGAATCTCCACGCCGGTTCGCAAATCTTGCATCGAGGGCACGAGCATGTTGCGGTCCGCGTCAACGGAGAACCAGTTAAAGCTCGGATCAAGCTGCAGGATGAATTGGCTTTCCCCTTCGTGCGCGGCGGGATACGGAGCCGGATGTGAAAACTCGGCGTAGGCATAAATTCCGCTCAGCCCGCGCTCCATCGTGTAGCGCAATTCAATGTCCATCCGGCCGTTGTCCACGCCCTTCACGGCGACCTCCGCCCGTTCGCCGCCGTTCTTCGCCGGGTCAATGGTCACCGAGGCGGTCACCGTGCCGGAAGGCATCTGTTCCCACGACGGGATCGGGCTGCCGGCTGGTGTCGGTGGCGAGTGGAGATTATCCGCCCCGCTCGAAATCGTCGGGCGCAACGTTTCCATGCCATGATAAATGACCGACAGCAAACTGCCGTTCTTCTTCGTAATCGCGGCCTTGACGATGCCGTTGTCCATCGTCCAAGTGTCGCCGTTGTCGGTGACGGTCACAGGGGCGTTGACCACAGGTTTGGCGACAACCGGCGCGGCGGCGCCCGGCGGCGGCACGGCCAGAGCCATGGAAATAAGAACAAACGCAAGGAGGCCGCGCGAGGCGGCGGACAGGAGTGCCTTCATGGAGATTACTTGGGGTTAAGGTTCTGGGTTGTTTCGATCACTTCCCATTTGGATTCATGCCCACGACCAGCGCGGGCCTTTTTCGTGATTCTCTTCCTGCCCCACAGATTTGGCAATTGTATTTTCCGCTCACGCCCCTTCGCGTTCACACCGCGCGTCCGAGATGCCGACAGGTCTTGGAGTGCGCGCGCGCCAGCGCCGCTTTCCCACCGCCCCCGCCGACGGGAAAACCGTTCTTGCGTTTCGCTTGTCTCAACCATTTTTGAATATCCCAACGGGGTATTGTCCCAAAGCCCAAGGTTGGCGCGCCGCGCCTACCTTGGGAAGATGCCGTTTGGGTTCATCAACCCCAACGGGGTTGTGACCCGGACATCGTGCGCCACCCGATTTGTCCCAACCCGTTGGGGTTGTTTCCGTTTTGAATATGTTACCTCCAGCCAGGCTTATGGGCTGGGCATCACACAAGCTGTCGGAGACCCACCGCAAGCAATTCGGAAAATTGCGTCGCCTGCAGGCTCTTGTATTCGCTTTCCAGCACCTTCACGTAATCCCACCGCTTGCCCGTCAGGCGCGTTGTGTTCTCACACCACAGTTTTGCCGCCCGGTCTTTGTTCACCACGTTCACGTCCTCCAAGCCCTTCGTTTCGACAATATGGTGGGTGCCGTCGGTTGTCAGGACCACAAAATCCGGCTCATAATGGCGGAAGTTGCCCGCGTTGTCGGTGTATTCAATGGCGAAGCCGAATTGCTCCGGCAGTTTCGCAAAACGTGCCACGTCCTCCGCCTTCTCCAAAAACTGTGCGAACTCCTTTTCAAATTCATTGTCGCACGGCACCAGGTTGAAAATGCACTTGCTGGCCTTCATCGTCGGGCGCGACCACGGGAACGGCGGTGTTTCCGACAATTCCCGCCCCGCGTGCAGCAATTGCGGTTCAAGTTCCGACAGCACCAGCTTGCGCAACGCCTCGACAAAGGTTTTTACCGTCACGTATTGAGCCACGTTGCTGCTGATGGCCTTCAACATGGCCGGGTCATCCAAATTGACCTGTTCGCCAAACGCTTTGCTCGCCAGGAATTCCCGCACCTTTGGGGCGAGCGCCGAAAACTGCGACGGCAGTTTCACGTCTTGCGCGATGCGCCGGGCGTAGTAGCCAATCACTTCCTCTGCCGTCTGCGGCTCAGGGATTTTGTATTGCCGCTCAATCTCCTTTTGCAGTGTGATGATGTCGTACCCCTCGTATCGGAATGTCTTCGCAACGGCGTCACCCTCCTTGCGGGGCAAAACCGGGCACTGCAATTTGCCCGCGTCCATTCCCGCGATTTCCTCAGCCAGCGATTTCTTGCGCGTCAGCACGGGGCTTAAAACCGGAATGGCAATGTCTTTGTCCTTTTTCTTTTCGTCGGGCGCGATGGTGACGATCACCACCTTTTCCTTGCCGACTTCAAAAGTGTCCAACTGCAATTCCTCCTCCCGCTCCAACTGCTCAACGAACTCAATGAACGCATTGTTGCCGATCACGTCCACATGCTCGACATAGCCCGACCCGGTGCCCCGGAACATCAATCGCAGCCCGCGCCCCACCGTTTGCTCCGGCAGGATGTTCGCCTTGGAAGTGTAAGGCCGCAGCCCGACAATCACCGTCACGCTTTGCACATCCCACCCTTCGCGCAACATCAACACGCTGACAATGCAGTTCGCCGGGCTGGCCTCCTGATCCACTTCCCGCGACACATTCCGCGCCTTGTCCAAGTCCTTCTTTGAAACCTCCCCGGATTTGTCCGTGTGAATCACCAGCAATTTGTCGCTGGCAAATTCCGACGGATATTTTTTTTGCAGCCAGTCCCCCACGTCGTCCGCGTCCTCCGTGTCGTTCATCATCACAAACAAAACCGGCTTTTTCCCAAACGTCTTCAACAGGTTCCGGTATTCCTTCCACCGCTCTACCCCCGCCGCCAAATACGCCTGATACCGCGTGCTGGCGGTGTCAGACCGCTGTTCCGTAATCCCCTTGGCGATGCCCTTCAATGGCCGTTTTACCACGTTGTCCAAAATCGCCTGCTTGAGCGGATAATCGAAAACCGTCCAGGAAAACAATTGCCCCTTGCTGTGGCGCGGCGTTGCGGTGAAATCAAACTGCGCCGCCAGACCTTTCGGGACATCCTGGTTCAACCGGCGGATGATTTTATTCCATTCGCTGTCCTCCTCGTGCGTATGGTGCGCCTCATTGTTCACCACCACTAGGACGTTGCCCCGCGCAATGATTCGCTTGTCGAAATCCTCCACCGTCAATTTCTCGGCTGGCGGTTTTGAGCCAAGAACCGCCGCCAGCGCGGCTGGCTCATCCGGCCCGCTTTCCTGCCGCTCATAAAATTGCTGGATGTTCGCCAGGTATAACGCGCCCAGCGAACCCGCCCGCTCGCCTTCGCCCCGCATGTAACATTGGAAATCCCAATAGATGCGAAGCTCTTCTGGAATCACGGGATCAGTGTTGAAAATCCGCCCGCCTTCAAAATCCGTCCGCAGCCGCTCAAACACAATCACGTTTGGCGCAATCAGCAAAAACGTCTTTGCATAATCTTCCCGTGCTTCCGCCACTGCGTTGAAAAACTGCCAGGCAATCACCAGAGACATGACTTTGGTTTTGCCGCTGCCGGTCGCCATCTTGACGCAGTAGCGGGCAAATTCGTCATATTGGAGCAGACGCAAATCGCGACGTGAGGCGAAAGTCTCCACCAGGTTCTTGTGCCGCCGGATGTTCGCCACTTCATAGAGGTAAATCAGCGTCTGCACCGCTTCCCGCTGGAAATAGTGATACTGGAATTTGAGGCCATTCGGCAGCCGATGATCGTTGCAAAACCAGTGGTTCAGCAAAAGCCGCGTCGTGTCCGTCACGCCCTTGTAACCGCCGTCACGCCACGCCTTCACCTTGTCGCGGATGCCCGGCACGCATGGAGCGGTGGAAACCCGCGCCTCAAGCAAGCCGAGTTGGTCAGTGTCGTTATTCTTTTTGGGCGGCATGGAGGATGGTCAACTGTTATTCAAGTTCCCATTCCAAAAACTCCCGCAGCTCATCGCCGGTCAAAAGTTCCTTTTTGTCAGAACCCGGCTGGCGCTTGTGAATGCCAATCACGGTTTCGTAAAGTACTGCAAAACCGCTCCATTTGGTTCTATCCCCCTGAGCTTCGACATATCCCTTGCAGGCACTCCAATAACCGCGAATCCATTCAAAGAAAAAGTCATAAACTAACTTTTCATCGAGATAGCCCCTATCCGTCAGATTCCCAAGCGGCGAGTCGAAGAAGTCGAGCACGTCGTCTTGGTCAGTCTCCTTGCCGCCTCGTTTCAAAAGGAAAGTTGCGGCCTTTTTTCTTTCGTCTTTGAGAGCTTTGAAATCTCTGTCGTATTGTGCGATACGGTCAATTGACTTTTGAGTATAGGCTCCGCGAGCGGCGAAAATCGCCAAGATGAAAACAAACAAACCAGCGGTACAATCGGCCCACCACGGCAAACGATTTACACCCAGCGCCAACACCAACGAACCCAGGCCAATAAACATAGAAGCAGTGCCCCATTCAATGTGCGCAGAAAGAATCTTCAGATGTTTTCTCAAACAGCACATGGCGCTATTTCACTTTCACCTTTACCGTCTTGGTCGTGTCGTTGCCGAGAATGTCAATCACCTTGACGACCACCGTGTATTCGCCTGGCGCGTCGTAGGTGTGCCTCGTCTCTAACTGCATTTTTGGGTCATTGCGCGTGCGGTAGGTCTGCCACTCGTTGTGGAATGTGTCGCCCTTGTTGTCCCAGTCCACCGCCCAATAGTCAATCCACTGGCTCCAATGCTTCACCGTGCGCTGCACGTCTTCTGGCACATCATCCGGCGGAATCACAAAACCCGACAACTTCAAGGCCACATCCCGCTTTTCGATCTTTGTGTCCACGGTCAACGCGGCCAGTTCAAAGAAATGGATGTCCCCTTGCTCCACCGCCCGCTTGTCCATCGCGTCATGCGGAATGCGCAAAAAACGGACTTGAATGTTGGCCGACGCCGCCTGCTGCTTGGCGACTTCGTTCATTTCAAATGCAAAATCCCAGCCCAGCAGGTCCACACCATTGGTTTTGGGGGCGTCCTTGCCCGTGCCGATGGCGCGTTTGAATTCCGCCGCGATTTGCGCCACGTCGCCCACACTCACCGGCGCGTCCACCGCCCCAACGTGAACCATGCGCCCACCCTTCACTCCATGCAGCCAAGAATAACCGCTCAACGGCTTGGCCTGGTAAAGCCCCAAAATGAAATGCACGTAATCCCGCTGCCGCGCTTCCGCCCGCTCGGCGCTGTCGTCGCCGCCAAACTCAGCGGCCTGCCACAACTGCCTCTCGTATTTACCAAGATTTTGGACGATAAACGGCCTGACGCCGGGAATGGAAAGCAACCGCTTTCTGGCCGTATGAATAGCGAACCGGCCAAGATCACAAGTAATCCAGCGTCGTTTCAACTTCTCTGCGACGGCCGCCGTCGTGCCGCTACCGCAAAAACAATCGAAGACCAAGTCGCCTTCATTCGAGGAAAGCTTGACGATACGTTCCAATAACGGTTCGGGCTTTTGCGTTGAGTAGCCAAGACTCTCGCTGGACTGGCCTTGGACTGGCGAGATGTCGAGCCACAAATCTTGGAGCGGCACGCCCGGCATTTCATCAAGGTAGCGTTTTTGCCGTGGAACCGCTCCGGATGATGTCTGAACGATGCGACCTTCCTTGTGCAATCGCTGCATGGACTCCTTGGAAAATCTCCAATAGCGCGTCACACCGAGAAACTCGTAGTGGGGATTTCCCTTCGACGCCTTCCCACCGCCGGGTGCTGTGATGTCACTTAGAGTATAGCGGCGACCGTTTGAATCCTGATTCCGATAGGCGGATTCGACGTAATCTTTGTCATAGGGTGTGTATTGCATATTCCACGCGGCGCCGTCCCTCTTCGTGTAGAGGAAAATGGATTCGTGGATTCTTCCCATGTGCTTTGCGCCCTGCGTCACGTCGCCTTTTGCAGTTTGGCGTTTCCAGACAACCTCGTTCACGAAACATTGAGGCCCAAAAATTTCATCGAGGATTGCCTTTACGTAAAAGCTCACATGCCAATCGAGATGGACGTAAACACTTCCCGTTTCGTGAAGCAGTTCATGGAGCAGCACGGCGGCTTCGTAAAACCATTGCAGGTACGAATCCAGCCCACGTCCCCAGGTGTCGCGGTAGGCCTTGTGCTCAATGATGCTCGGTTCCTTAGTGAACGTGGCTTCGTCCTTGTTCTCGTCGCCAGGCCGATTCGGCACGCTGGCGGTGAAGGAAAAATCCGCGCCGGTGTCGAACGGCGGGTCAATGTAAATCAGATTCACCTTGCCCGCGAACTCCGCCAGCAGCGACGGCAGCACGTATTTCTTGTCGCCCCAAATCAGCCGGTTGCGCCATTCGGTTGGCCGATTTTGCGCAAACAAATCCTGAGTGTGCCGCCGGGCCGCCGCCGATTCGTTGACCGTCTCCACCGTTTGAAACGGCAGCGCCACCCGCAACGGCGCTACGCGGTTCCCCGCGCTGTCATATTTGCCCTCCCAAACCAATTCCGTCCGGGTCACGGCGAGCGGGTGTTGAATCTTGGCTGCCGTCTCGATTCGTTCTGCCATGTGCCGAGCATATCACCCAAGCCGGATGCATGGCAAGCCAAGCCCCCTCCTGCGACAGTGCGATTGCCAACGCCCCAAAACGCCGCCCAGCCGCCGACGCTCTCCAGAGCGAGCCTTTTCCCCGCCTCCTGCGAGCGGCAGCTTTCGCTTCCTCTCCCGTCCCCCAAGTCCGCGCCGCGCCAGTTTGAACCCCAAAAAACGTCAGTCGCGTTATTAGAACCCTAGTAAACTACTCATATTACTCAGCTTACACCTCCTCACCAGTTCACATTTAAGTAGTAATATGCTCGTATTCAAATAGTTCCAATTCAATCCCCTTGCCAGTTTTTGCCCATTACCGGACAGAATTCCCCCCTCTCAAACCTCCGATTTCTCCGATTTCTCCGTTTTTTTAGAATACCACAATCCCCAGGGGTCAGGTCAAAGCAAGGCGGCTCCGCTATGGCGCGACAAGGAGTCTCGCCTACCCTGGCCGGGGAAGGACTCCGGCGCGGCAGCGCTTGGATTGCAGAGCTTCCAGCAAGGCGGCCAGGGGGAGGGTGTTGAGGATGTCTTTCTTTTCGAGCCAGCCTTTGCGGGCGATGCCGGCGCCCAGACGCAAATTCCCCGCGTCTTCTATGCGATGGGCGTCGCAGTTGATGGCGCATTTGACGCCCTTTTCTTTGGCGTAGTGCCAGAGGCGCCAGTCCATGTCGAAACGCAGCGGACTGGCGTTTAGTTCTATGCACGTCCCGTTTTCGGCGCAGGCGTCAATGACGGCGGTTTGATTGACTTTGTAGGGTTCGCGCTCCAGGAGCAATCGGCCCGTCAGGTGGCCCATAATATGGACATAGGGGTTTTGCGCGGCGCGAATGAGCCGGCGGGTCATCTCGGCTTCGCTTTGAGTGAAGCCCTGGTGAACGCTGGCCACCACCACATCCAGTTGCGCGAGCAGATCGTCCTCGAAGTCCAGGCGTCCGTCGGCCAGAATGTCCACTTCCGAGCCGGTGAGGAAGCGGAACGATTCGCCGTCGCTCTGGAATTTGCGGTTGCGGGCCGCCACTTCGGCCAGTTGTTGACGCAGCCGCTCGGGGGTCAGGCCGTTGGCCTGAAAAGAGGATTTGGAATGGTCGGTGATCGCCCAGTAGTGAAAGCCCAATTCCTGCGCCTGGGCGGCGATTTGTTCCAGCGTCATGCGGCCGTCGCTCCAGGTGGAGTGGTTGTGCAGGGAGCCTTTTAGCTGCGTCCATTCGATGAGGCGCGGGAGATTATTCTTCCCGGCGGCGGCAAACTCTCCGTGGTCTTCGCGCAACTCCGGCGGGATGTCGGCCAGGCCAAGCTGCTGGAAAATCTCCTCCTCAGTGCGGCACGGAACCAGCAGGCCGGGATCGCGGGTCTCGACGCTGGACTTGAAAAGGCCGTATTCGTTGAGGCGCAGGCCGCGCTCGATGGCGCGCTGGCGCATGACGATGTTGTGCTCCTTGCTGCCGGTGAAATAAGCCAGGGCGAAGGGAAACTCGGCGTCGCTGACCACGCGCAGATCGGCCTGGATGCCGCCTTGGAGCACGACGGAGGCCTTGGTTTCGCCCCGCGCGCTCACGCTCAGCACGCCGGGCAGTTGGGTGAAAAAGGCGATCACCTCCGCCGGGCTGTTCGAGGAGGCGAGCAGGTCAATATCGCCGATGATTTCCTTGCTCCGGCGCAAACTCCCCGCGGGCCCGCAGCGGATGACATCGGGATGCTGGCGGAGACTTTCCAGGATCGGCTTCGCCGCGAGCAAGGCGTCGCGCAGCAGATGGCGCGAGGCGTATTGGCGGCGGAATTGGATTCCCGAAACGATCTTGGCCTGGGTCTTTTGACCGAAGCCGGGCAACTGCGCCACTTTGTCCGCCTGGCAGGCCTGTTCCAATTGCTCCAGGGTGGCAATCCCCAGATGATCGTGCAGGGCTTTGATTTTCTTGGGGCCAAGACCGGGGATGCTCAACATCATGACCAAGCCCGGCGGGACCGAGCTTTTCAACTCGTCAAAATAGGCCAGCTTGCCGGTGGCCACCAGTTCGCAGATTTTCTGATGAAGACTCTCGCCGACGCCCTTGATGCGCGGCTCGGATTGGGGGGCAAAAACCGTTTCGAGCGGCTCGCGCAGGGTCTCAATGGCGCGGGCGGCATTGAGGTAGGCGCGGGACTTGAAGGGATTCTCGCCTTTGAGTTCGAGGAGGGTGGCGATTTCCATAAGAATTTGCGCAACCTGATCATTGTTCATTTGGTGAAAATAAACTGGAAGTGAAGCGGAGAAAAGTTGGAATATGCCCCATGTGGAGATCATGTTCTTGAGAATGGCGCAAATGAGAATGCAACCAGTGGCTTTGACCATCGCGGGTTCGGACAGCGGAGGCGGCGCGGGCATCCAGGCCGACCTGAGGACCTTCGCGGCGCTGGGAGTGCATGGCGCCACGGCGATCACGTGTATCACGGCGCAAAATCCCGGGACGATTTCGCGGCTCGAACCGTGTTCGCCGAAAATGGTGCGCGCGCAAATCGAGGCCGTCTATGCCCAATTGCCGCCGGCGGCGGTAAAGACCGGGTTGCTTTATTCGGCGGCCATCGTTGGCGAAGTGGCGCGTTTCTTCAAGCACCGCGGTGGTGTGCCGCTGGTGGTTGATCCGGTGATGGTGGCGACCAGCGGGCGGCGTCTTTTGCAAGCCGGCGCGGCACGGGCGCTGAGACGCGACCTGCTGCCGCTGGCCACGCTGGTGACACCGAATTTGTTTGAGGCGGAGTCTTTGACCGGGAGAAAAATCCGGTCGGCGGAAGACCTTCGCGCCGCAGCCAAGATGATTTACAAATCATTCGGTTGCGCGGCGTTGGTCAAGGGCGGTCACCTGCGAGGCGGGGAGACGGCGGTGGATTTTTTTTGCGGAAAAGGGGGCGAATGGATGCTCTGGGCGCCCCGGATCAAGGGCGTTGTCCTGCACGGGGCTGGTTGCGCCTACTCCGCGGCCATCACGGCCTGGCTGGCGCGGGGAACATCGCTGCTCAAATCGGTGGAACGGGGGAAAACGCACATCAGCAACGTCATCGCCGCGGCGCGATGATGAAGCGAGACAACTTGGATGAAACACAATTTGGATGAAAGCTTGCAATCGGCGGAGGAACCGGTTAGCGTATGGCAAGTCAGCGGGTGTGGTTCAATGGTAGAATGCGGGCTTCCCAAGCCTGAGATGAGGGTTCGATTCCCTTCACCCGCTCCAATTGACAACTTGCGACAGGTTGTGACAGAACGTGACAAACGCCATTGTTTACAGGGGTTTCGTGAGTGTTTGACCCTCCACCATTTGCGCCAGAATGCGACACCGTTTGACCATTCCCGCCTGAAATCTGTGCGCGTATTTGTGTATAGCCCGGCACCGCATCCAAGCGCGGCAGGTTCTTGATTGCATCGTAAATCGGCAACTGCATTTCATCGGTATAGACTTGCGCGGTCAGCCGGATGTCACTGTGCCGCATCAGTTTCATGGCGAACCGTTGCGCCACGCCGTTGCGTTGCAGAAACGTCGCCCAGGTGTAGCGCAGCGCGTGGAAATCCCCATAGCGGCCCAACTCATCCCGGTAGGGAATGCCGTTGGCTTCCAAGTCCAGGGTCAAACGCCGGGCGCGTGGAATGCCATTCGGAAAGACCAGATCAGTCCCCTTGCATTCGGCGGGCCGGTGAGCGGTCAGCGCCTCGACAATTTCCGGCACCAGTGGCACCGATTCCTCTTTCTTGTTCTTTGCCGCATAGTCCCGCACCACCACGAAGGGAACATCTGCGTCCAGGTGCAAATCACCCCATTTCATTTGCTTCAATTCCTCTTGCCGCAAACCGGTCCGCGCGGCGCTGAAGTAAATAATTCCCCGATCTTTCGACCCGGCCACCAGCTTGCGCAATTCCTCATCCGTGAAGGCCCGGCGCACCCGCTTCTGTTTTCCCCGCTCATCCGCCCTGGACACGTTCTTTAGCGGGTTGGTCTTGATTCTGCCAACCCTTTCCATCCAGTTCAGCAGTGAGATCATCCCTTGAAGGTAATGATTCAGTGTGCGCGGCGAACAGGTTTGCCGGTTGCGCCAGACAATGAACGAATCGGCGGTGACGTTGCACGGCACCTGCCAATCGCAGGCTTGCAGCAACGCCTTTATCCGGGAGGCGACCAACCGCGCCCCACGGCCCCCGCGACCATTCCGGCCTCGCGCCGCCAGATCAGCCACGTAATCGTCCAAGTGAGCCGCCAGCGACCTTCTGGCGGAATCGCGCACGGCTTTGGGTTCAAGGATGCCCGCCGTTTCCCGCTCGCGCTCCTGGATAAACTCATGCGCTTTCTTGTCGGCAACCTGTTTATCCGTCACGCCGAGCGATACCCACTTGTCCACCGGCATGTCGCCGAGGCGATACCGCAGGTAATACGACCGCGTTTCATGAAGTTTCCCACCCCGGCGGGAACGCCGCTTTTCAATTTTGAATATCATGCTGTTCCTTTCATCATTATTTGCTCAATGTCGCTCGAACGAAACCGCACCGCGCCCCGGATTTTAACCGCCGTTAATGTCCCCGACGCCACCAGTCTTTCCACCATGCGGATGGAACAGGCCAGCAGACGCGCCACGTCCTTCTTGGTCAGCAGTCGCAACCCTGCCGGGCTTCCCGGTTTTTCCATGCTGTTTTTCTCTGGCATGGAGGCAATATGAACCGGGTACTGAAATATGTCAACGCCCTATTTTACTTTGGTCAATAGCCACCTTGGCCGCGCCGCCCTTTCACAAATTCTTTTCCACCCTCACGCGCCGCTTTCCACATCTGCTTTGCACTTGGCCGGTATTGGTTTTCACCCTCTCCGCGATGGAGCTTGGCGAACGAAACCACCTCATTTTCAGAAAGCCATTTCATCCCGTAAAGCGTCCAGTGGCTCAATGTCCCTTCTGTCACAAGCTGATGGATACGCTGTCGGCTGATACCCAGGGCCGTAGCGGCCACCGATTGCGGCACCAGACCGCCCTGCAATTTGGAAATCCTCTTGAACTCCTTCATGTCCTCTAAAATACCGCGCAGACCAAAGGACTTTTTTGGGGTCGCGGGAGAACCGACAGTAACGGCACTTTGTGTCATATTCCCCATTGTGGCAGAGTTCATGCCGCTTGTCAACCGTCAAGGCGCAGAGAATTCCCCGCGGCTCGTTCCCGTGTCGTCATCCGGCTTGCTAAAGGCACGAAGGCCAAGCCGAATGCCAACACGCGAACGCTCCGCCCCGACAAGTGCCTGGTCGTGCCGTCATTGTCCACAGGATTGCGCCCCCACTCCCGCCGCAACACTGTGGAAAATGCCGCCACCACCAGGCCAAGGCTTGCGCAATTCTCGTTCGCTGCCCCCAACGATGTTACGGCCTGCTTCAGCGAGCAGAAGGGCTGGTTTGAGACTGGACAAGGCGGCGTCAATGTCCCACACTCAACCATGAATGAAGGCACAAAAACTTTTGACATGCTCAAAACCGAAGCTTTTGGTGGACAGCGGACGGCCGCTACCACCAAGCAACCGCATTCACTCTGTTGACCTCCTTCGAGGAGTGGCTTCTCTCGCGGTCTGCTATCTTCATCTGACCTTTAGTCTCCCGAATAGGATTCTAAAATCTTCGGGTACCTATGGATATTTGGGAGTGCAGGTCTTCTTTGTCATATCGGGGTTCATAATTCCCTATGCGCTTGCTAGGGCAAATTACAGGTTGCGGGACTACTGCACATTTGTTTTCAAACGAATGCTCAGGCTTGATCCTCCGTATTTGGTGGTGATTGCGCTGATTATTCCCTTGGGTTACCTCTCTGCCATGACTCCGGGGTTTAATGGACCGCCATACCATGTTTCGCTGAGCCAGGTAATGCTTCACTTTGCCTACCTTAACGCTTTCTTCAAAGGAAACTGGCTCAATCCAGTGTTTTGGACGCTGGCCATTGAATTTCAATATTACCTGATGGTGGGCTTACTATTTCCATTGATCTCATCCAGAAAGCGGATTGTTCGTTACCTTCTATTTGCCTTCCTTAGTATCCTTGCATTTATGTTGTCGTCGAAGGATTATTCCCCGGGATTATGCAGTTGCCGCAAGTAAAGCAGAA
>Ga0187888_1001404_pt1 | contig 22837 bp, 23 predicted proteins | sample June2016WEW_7_40_FD_132987 | JGI IMG/M metagenome (GOLD analysis project Ga0187888, IMG submission 132987) | Peatland microbial communities from SPRUCE experiment site at the Marcell Experimental Forest, Minnesota, USA - June2016WEW_7_40 | ecosystem: Environmental > Terrestrial > Soil > Wetlands...
AGTTGAGCTCGTATGCCCGCAAGGCCCTGCGCCGGATGCGCCAGCGCCCCACGCTGGTGATTGCCTTCTGGCAGCAGGCAGAACTGTTTCCGTTGTAACTATATTATGCAATGCTCAATAAGGCTAGGGCTTCCGGAGTAATTACGTGAGTCGTCTGCTCTGATATGGGAGGAACTGATGGAGATCCTCGACAGGCAGTCGCGCAGCGTCATCGGCTTGTCGGGTCGTTGCGTTCACATTCCTATACTCCTGAACGGCATCGTTCCATTCGCCGAGTTCTGCATTGCTTAGCAGGTCTTTTGTCTGGTCGGTCACAAGGAGACCGGTCTTCTTCATTGCGTAGGCGGTTTCGGGTGTGATTTCCCCCTGTCGAACCATTGCGTCGGCCATTCGGTCCCATGTCTCGTTCAGCGCCTCTCGCCCGAGGGGAGCCGGCTGGTCCGAATGAGGATCAAAGAAAATCGGGTCATTCGGGCCAGTGTCCCGTCCAAACTTCTCCCGAAAACGATAATAGAGCTCCTCCAGAGTTTGCCTTATCTCAAGTGGCACATGATTCGCGTGGTTAGGCGCACGTTGACGTCGACCTTTGCGCAACTGCGTGTCACCTCCGTTGTGTCTATTTCAGCGGCTGACCGTTCGCCGTCAACTGGCTCAGTAGCTCCTGTCCTTGTTTTTGAACAGCGTCCGGGAGCTTAGCGTACGAGAGTTCCTCGGCTGAGTTCTGGCCCGCTGTGATCGCAAACGCAACGAACTCTTTGACTGCCTGCTGTTGTCCCGCATCCGTACGGTCCTTTGCTATCAGAATGAAGGTCAATCCGGAAATCGGATAAGCATCGGCGGCGGAGGGAGGAGGGTCGACAATCGGAGTGCGTACATCTTTCGCTAGGGCATCACTAAAGGCACTGATCGCCGCGGCGGTGCTGACAGGGCTCGGTTGGACGAAGTGGCCAGCCTGGTTCTGAATCGAAGCCACTGGCACGCCATTCTCCTTCGCATAATTCAGTTCCAAGTAACCGATGGATCCCGGCGTCTGTTTGACAATGGCGAGAACTCCACTACTGCCTTCGGCCCCCAAGCCCGTTGGCCAGGTAACGGATAACCCGTGACCTGATTTCCACGACCAATCGTGACTGACTTTCGCAAGATACGAGGTAAAAATATTAGTGGTACCGCTGCCGTCTGAACGATGGACGACAATGACAGCCGCTTTTGGTAGTTTGACTCCTGGGTTGTCCTTCGCGATTGCTGGATCTTGCCAACTGATGATGTTCCCGAGATAAATGTCACTCAAACTCTTGGCGCTGAGTCTGAGCGGAACGCTCAGGTTGGGGAGGTTGTAAACAATGCAAACGGGACCCGCACTGGCAGGAACCTGGACAACAGGGGACATCTGCTTGGCTTGATCGTCAGTTAACGGTGCGTCACTGGCACCGAAGCTGAGATATCCTTGCTTCATCTCTTCGATGCCCGCTCCACTCCCGATCGGTCGATAGTTGATCTGGACTTTAGGGTGGATCTGCTGGTAGGCGCCAACCCACTTCCCCATAAGCGGAGCGATGAAGGTGCTTCCGGCGGCGCCCATCACGGCCGTAGGTGCCGATGCCGATACAGTAAAGGTTTCGTCGGAGTCGGACTTAGAATTGCAGCCCAACATGATCAACAGGCTAAGAAGGGTGGCCGTCGCTACACAGACGGCGAAAGGTTGGCGCTGGTGGCACATGTCGATTGTCTCCTTTGCATCCTCATCGGTTATCGCGTGTTAACAAGCAAATCTTTATTCGAAAGAGCGTTCATCAAAATGTAAGTCATCAACTAGTCCGGGGCGGCCACAAACTGCGCCCTAACGATCATGCCAGATTGAGTTCTGCTACTCCGGATTTCGACCGTGTAGGAATCTCCCTCAATCTCCTTGACGAACGTAACGGCGGAGGTACTTTCCGACGTTAGGTGATACTCGGGGGAGAGCTGGTTCTTGAGCCATTGAAAATAAGCTTGATTGCCAGAGCTGCCCTGAATCTCCCAGCTGGCACGAACACTTGAGTCATTTCGGACCGGATCCGTCACGCGAAGCAGCGAGCCATCGCTCGGCACAGTCCGGCTCCTCACTTCATCGATTTCACGCACAGTTGGGGAACCCCAGAATTGCTGCGGCCTTGTGCAGGCGCTCAGAAACACGCCTCCCGAGACGCATAGCAACAGCAAGCGGTAGTGGTTGACGCGGATCATGTCCCGGAACGTTGCGCGACTTGAGGAGATACCAATTCCTTGTCGATTCTGTTTGCTATTTCATCGCGAACCCGCCGGAAGACAGCCAGTTTTTCGTCGTGCGAACCCACGGCGGCTGCAGGGTCGTCGAAGCTCCAGTGCAGGAATTTGTACGTCCGTGGGAAAATAGGACAACGCTCTCTTGCGTTGTCGCAGACCGTCACGATGTAGGGGATGTACTGGCCCAGGAAGCTCACCACATCCTTCGATTCTTGGTGCGAAATATCGATTCCAATCTCGTTCATAGCCTCGACGGCAAGTGGATTCAGTCCTTTGGGTTCAATTCCAGCGCTCAGAGCTTCGAATCGATCTCCCGCCACATGCCGGAGATAACCTTCCGCCATCTGGCTGCGAGCCGAGTTTCCGGTGCAAAGGAAGAGAACTTTGGGGTTGGAAGAAGGCATGGTCTTTGTCACCTCTCAGTGATACTCATCTAGCACTCTCCATCCTCCACAGCAAACGTCCCGACGGGGTCCGGGTCGGAGAGATATCGACGCGGGCTATGCTATCATATGTCTATACGGTTATGCGAATATAGTAATAGGGACAATGCCATGAAAAAACTCCAAGTCTTTGACCCGGCGATGTGCTGTTCCACCGGCGTTTGTGGGCCTAGTGTTGACCCTCTCCTGCCGAAATTCGCAGCTGACCTGGAGTGGCTGAGGAACAAAGGCGTGCACGTGGAGCGGTACAACCTCGCTCAGGAGGTTGGGGCCTTCACCAGCAATCCTGTTGTCAAGGCGATACTCAATAGCGAGGGAACGAAGTGCCTGCCTCTTGTCTTGGTGGACGGGGTTATCGTCAGCCAAGCCACCTATCCAGCCCGGAAGGTCCTGGCGAGTTTCGTTGGCCTGGACTATGAGCCCGAGCGAGTCCTTACCGAGGAGAGTGTTCACTCATCGCTGGTGTCCATCGGTGGGTCAGGCGTGATCGGCAAAAGGTGAACCGTGAAGTCACTCGGGAATCCAACTAGAAATCTCATGTTCACGGGCAAGGGCGGGGTGGGCAAGACCTCCATCGGCTGTGCAACTGCCGTGTCTCTGGCTGAAAACGGTAAGCGCGTCCTGCTGGTGAGTACAGATCCAGCTTCCAATCTCGATGAAGTGCTAGAAACACGGCTCAGCATGCGGCCCACTTTCGTGGAGAAGGTAAATGGCCTCTATGCCATGAATGTCGATCCTGAGGAGGCCGCTCGGCAGTATCGGGAGAAAGTAGTCGGGCCATACCGCGAACTCCTTCCCGAATCGGCAGTGAAGAGCATTGAGGAGCAGCTATCGGGTGCATGCACGATAGAAATCGCTGCCTTCGACGAATTTGCTAAGTTGCTGGGCGACGCAAACGCTACATCAGAATTTGATCATGTGATCTTCGATACCGCACCCACTGGACATACGCTTCGCCTGCTGCAATTGCCAGCAGCGTGGTCAGGATTCATTGATGCGAACGTTGGCGGAACGTCGTGCCTCGGGCCGCTCGCGGGTCTGCAGGCGCGGCGCGAACTCTATGAAAAAACCCTGGAGGCGCTGTCGGACGCAACGACGACGACCATCTTTCTTGTCAGCCGTCCGGAGCATTCCGCTCTGGCAGAGGCGGATCGGACCCGCAATGAACTTGATGTGCTTGGCTTAAAGAATCAGAAGTTGATCCTGAACGGCGTTTTTCATGCCTCGGCGAAGGACGATTCGGTCGCGGTTGCTCTGGAGAAAAGAGGACGCCAGGCACTTGCAGACATGCCGAATGGCCTAAAGGAGCTTCCCAGAATCGACGTGCCGTTGGTCGCGCAGTCGCTTATCGGAGCCGCCGCGCTACGCCAGTTTGCGAAAGGCCATTTTGATGCGGGAAATGCCGTGCTCCACTCGCAAGCTGAAGTGAATCTTCCCCCGTCACTTGCCGCCCTGGTGCCCGATCTGATCGCACGGGGCAAAGGCGTCATCATGACGATGGGCAAGGGTGGCGTGGGAAAGACCACGATCGCTGCTGCGTTAGCTGTGGAACTCGCAAGCTCCGGGCATAGCGTCCATCTGACCACCACCGATCCCGCTGCCCACCTGCAGTTGGCTTTGACAGCAGACATACCGGGTCTTCATGTTTCGCGTATCGACCCCGTTTCTGAAACACGCGCCTATACGGAAGAAGTGATGGCGGAATCCGGGCGAGAGCTCGACGAAAAAGGCCGCGCATTGCTCGAAGAGGATCTGCGCTCCCCTTGCACGGAGGAGATTGCGGTATTTCGTGCCTTTTCGCGCTGCGTGGACGAAGGGAATCACGGTTTCGTGGTGATAGACACGGCCCCGACAGGACATACTTTACTGCTGCTCGACGCGGCTGAATCGTATCACCGCGATGTTGCCCGCAATCTCAGCTACATTCCAGACAGCGTCCGCAGGTTGCTGCCTCAGTTGCGGGCCGCCGATTTTGCCCGGATTTTCATTGTGACCTTACCTGAAGCCACACCCGTACACGAGGCGGCGCGCCTTCAAGACGACCTGAATCGGGCGGGCATCACGCCCTACGCGTGGGTTATAAACCAGAGCTTCTGTGCGACTGGAACGCATGACCCTGTTCTGGCTGAACGGGGGGCCTTGGAATTGCGCTACATTGCTGAAGTCCGGGACAAGCTCGCGCAAAGGCTGGCCCTGATTCCATGGCAGTCCGAGTCGCCTGTCGGAGCAGAGGGCCTGCAGCAACTCTTCGAGGAGACAGTATCTAAATGAATCCGAGGTTCGACGCATGAAGGAACTCGAACAATACTTCAAGGCTTTAGCGGATGCGAACAGGTTACGCATACTAAACCTGCTGCTCCACGGAGAACTCTGCGTTTGTGATATTCAGTTTGTCCTGGAGGCATCGCAGCCGACTGTGTCGCGCCATCTCGCGTACTTGAAGAACTCTGGGCTCGTGCTCGATCGCCGAGACGGTCTCCGGATCTTCTATCGGCTGGCTGAAGCGAAACAGGGCGCAAAGAAGAAGCTCTTCGAGTTTCTGCGGGACGCCTACAAGAGCGAACAACAGCTACAGGACGACACCCGCCGGTTGAGAGAGGCCATTCAGGAAGGTTCGTGCACCGTAAGCGAGTGGAAGCCGTATGCAGCAGTGGGTGCAGGGAAACCGATGCAGGGTAACAGGAGCTAGGACGCAAGGAATCCACGAATGGCAGCAACGATCCAAACTCTCCCCAAGAATACGGAACCCAAACGGCTCAACGTATTCGAGCGCTACCTGACCGTATGGGTCGGACTCTGCATGGTCGCCGGTCTCGCAATCGGCAAGGGGGCTCCCTCCGTCGTCGATGCACTGCGCGGCATGGAATTCGGCAAAGGGAGCCAGGTCAACATTCCAATCGCTGTGCTCATCTGGCTGATGATCATTCCGATGATGATGAAAGTCGATTTTGGGGCCATTCGCGAGGTCGGCAAGAAGCCACGCGGGCTGCTGGTCACTCTGTTTGTGAACTGGCTGGTGAAACCCTTCTCCATGGCACTGATCTCATGGGCTTTCTTCCGGCACGTTTTCAACGCCTGGATTACACCCGCTCTGGCTGATCAGTACATCGCGGGAACAATCATCCTGGCAGCAGCTCCCTGCACAGCGATGGTGTTTGTGTGGAGCTACCTGACGGATGGCGATCCCGCGTATACCCTTGTTCAGGTTTCTGTGAATGACCTGATCATGCTGTTTCTATTTGCGCCCATCGTCCGGTTTCTCGTCAGAGGAGCATCGTCGTTGTCAGTCCCATTCACGGTCCTGCTCTATTCCGTGATCGCATTCATCGTAATTCCTCTCACGATTGGGGTCTTGGTGCGTGCCTGGATGACCCGGCAACACGGTAAGCAGTGGTTTGAGCAAGTGTTTCTCCCCAAGTTCAGCCCCGTGACCATCCTCGCTTTGCTTGCTACGCTCGTGTTCATATTTGCGTTTCAGGCGGACAACATTACAGGCCGTTACATTCACGTCTTCTTGATCGCAATACCGATTCTGATCCAGGTTTACTTCAATTCCACTCTGGCCTATGGGCTCATGCGCCTCCTCAAGGTTCCGCACTCAGTCGCAGCACCTGGCGCCCTCATTGGTGCGAGCAATTTCTTTGAACTCGCAGTAGCGACTGCCATTGCGCTGTTCGGGCCTGGTTCTGGCGCGGCTTTGGCCACGGTCGTGGGTGTGTTGGTCGAGGTACCGGTAATGCTTTCTGTATGTGGCGTCTGCAACCGGACGCGGCACTGGTTCCCAAGTGAAGCGAAGGCGGAGGCGTAATGGCGAAGCAACGTGTGTTATTCCTGTGCACCGGAAACTCGGCTCGCAGCCAGATGGCGGAGGGGCTTTTACGACACTTCGCTGGAGACCGATTCGAAGTGTTCAGCGCAGGGACACGTCCGACCGGTCTCAACCCGAATGCCGTGACTGCAATGGCTGAGCTCCGTGTCAACATTGCTGGGAGTCGCTCGAAGTCAGTCGACGAGTTCGCCGGGCAACGCTTCGATTACGTTTTCACTGTGTGTGACAATGCGAAAGAATCGTGCCCTGTGTTTCCTGGTGGTGGGAAAAAGCTGCATGAGAGCTTCCAAGACCCGGCGGCTGCCCCAGCTGATAAGCAACTCGGAGTCTTTCGGGAAGTAAGGGATCAAATTGCTGAGCGATTGCGTAAGTTTGTTCGCGAGGAGTCCCAGGTCGGTCAATAGCTACCAGCTGCGAAGACGTGTGCAAATTGCTCGACGCCTCCCTAGTGCAAAGGCAAGAGTAGCTTGACAGCTAGGCCCAGCACTGCCGCAATGAATATCCCAACCACTCGCCCCCATCGTGAGCAGGGCTCACACTCTCAACCCGCGGCAATCTGAGAAATTAGCCGCCTGATATCGTGAGAACTTCAACTGCAAAGATCGTGTGTCGTTACAGCTCGGTGCACGCGCTTGGCAACTCTGAGCCGTGTCGATTTGAGGCAAATCTCGGCAGGCAGATTTGTGCTACCTTGCTTGGCTCCATTTTGGCTCCAATAAGAAGGGCAAAATCAGGCAGGAAATCGATGCTATGCCTTGCAGAATCAACAGATAGCTTTGGGTGAATACAGCCCTGAAAAGGCTGGCGTCGGCGGTTCAACTCCGTCCCTGGCCACCACATTCTAAAGGGCTTCGCCCCTGTCCTGTGTTTGGCCCTAGCCCGTCGCTAGCCCGGTTTTCAATTCACCAACTCAGGTCTGACACCCATCGCATCGAGCATTGTTCCCTGAGCCGCTAGCCGATCTGCGCTTACGCTCTGGCTGTAAAGTTGAAGCGTCGTGTGCACGTCGCTATGCCGGAGCAGCCCTTGAACCACTTTCGGGTTTGTGCCGACACTGACAAGGTAAGAGGCCAGCGAGTGCCTCAGGTTGTGGAAGCCAAACCTGCGTTGGTCATCAGCCGAGAGAATCCCGACCCTGACCGCTGCTGGCCTGATGTAGTCCCCAACCATGATGCTGGCACTGCGAGGCTGCTTGCCTTTCAGCCGGGAACTGGCAAAGAGCCAGTCCGTTGGCTGACCATACGGCGTCTCGTTCTTCCAGTCCTGCATGAAACCTGCAAGAAGAGGGTGCATGGGAACTGGAGCCTTCGACGCCTTACTCTTCGGCAAACCTACCCTGCCTGCTAGCCACGTGCGACGAACGAAGATTTGCTGTTTGAGAAAATCCACGTCCTGCCACTGCAAACCGAGGCACTCGGAAACTCTAAGGCCAGTCGCTGCAGCCAAGAGAGTCAATGTGCGTTCGGGTTCCGGCAGAGCCATAAGCAAATCGAAAGCCTGCCTCGGTGTGAGGATCAAGGCTTCGTATTCGCTCGTGGTTTTACAGCGGACAAAGCGAAGCGGATTCGATTCCTCGTTGCGAGGGATCAGATCGTAACGCATGCCACTCTTATAAACTAGCGACATCACTCTCCGCATTTTGTCCAGCGTGGGATTCTCCAGCCGCTCTTCCTTCTTCACGGCCTTCAACCATTGCTCGATTTCCAACGGCCCGATACCTAACGCAACCCGGTTGCCCCAACGGGGAATAAGTCGGTTATGCAGGTTGCGCTTGTACGCGCCGATGGTGCTGTGTGACTTCGGGTCTGCCGCTTCGCTCTGATCTCCGAGTTCGTGCGCAATGTAGTGCTCGGCTAGATCGCTAAACTTTACGGCACCCCTGAAGTCGGGTGTGTTTACGTTCAGGTGCTGGCGTTCCACTTCCATCCATACCGCTGACCGGCTCGGAAAATCACGCACCAAGCCAACTGGGACTTTGTGCTCGACTCTCCTGCCGTCGGTCCTTCTGGTCGTCATGAAACGCAGCACCCACGTTTTACCACTCTTGCGAGTTTCAACCTTTAACCATCCACGCGCCATTCGTTATCTCCTTTTGGCCGTGGAAGGCTGCGGCCTCATTGTGCCAAAGGCGGCTCGCTAGGACACGCTCAATTTCAGAGAGGCGAAAACGCCAGATTCTGCGGGAGCCGGACCCAAGTGGATGCGCTGGAATTTGGCCGGTGCGGGCGAGAGATAGCATGTAGCGTCGGGTGACCCCGATGAACTCGGCGGCACGCTCGGCATCTACGAAAGGTTCGAAATCAGGCACCCCATCTCTTACTTGGAAAATCCGTGGTGCTTGCCAAGTTCTGCGAGAATAAGCGAGCGACGGCGAGTTGCTGGAATTCCAATCAGCGGCTGATATGCAAAGGAGAGAATCATGCGCGAAAACGTAAGAGTTGGACGTGAGGTCGTGGCCGACAAAGTTCGTTATGAGCTGAACCTCAGCGCCGACCGCGAAGCCGACAAAGTTGTGAAGGTCGTACTCAACACAATCGTGGTAGTCATCCGCGAGAACATGGACACAGATGGATTCACGCTGAAGCTGCCCGGCTTCGGGAAATTCACGGTGCGGCACAAAAAAGGGCGGGCCCGAATGCTACCGCTCATGGGAAAGGTGATGATGACCGCGAATAAGCGCAAGGTGAAGTTCACGCCGCTGCAGAGCTTTCGCGAGCTTGAGACACATTGTTGAGTCCCCTGCCCACCACCTCTACTGAAGGCCTCAGAAGTTACGTCGGTACTGAGCGTTGTCCCTACGCTGGTGGCATTCCGCGCAGCACAGCGGATCGCTGGGCAGACACCTACGAGATCGCCATCGGCCTGAAGCCTGCTAAAGGGCGTCAGCCAAGCCGAAGCAAACCTTGATGTCAAAGGTATTGCGCTCATGCCCTACTGGACAGGTGCAGTGGTTTCAAATACCGTCGCGATCGGGCCAAAGTAGAGCGCATGGCCCCAGTCTGACAGGAAATGTCCTTTACACGGTATGCATCTGCGGAAATACGCGGTTGAGCGGTTGATCCGCTGACAATCCCCTTGAGAGGCTCCTGCTTGAGCAGCCTAGCAGCATGATATGCCGGGGCAAGACAACCGGATCTAGGGATGCGCTCCGTTAGGCTGGTCTTTTGTTTCCACCTCCAGTTCAATCTTTAGAGATTTCTGCTCTCCCGATTCTAGGCGCAGGGGCAAAGGCTGTTGAACACGATGGTTTTCAAGAAAGACGACTGTTCCGAGACCGTCAGGATAGAACCAGGGCTTGTAGCCATCGGCGTTCACTTGCAGAAACAAATCCAGCGCAGGGGGGATGAGTATCCGAAAAGCCCCGGGCGCATCTCTCTTAAAGAAACCGTGAAGGTAGTGGGGTTCGTTGCTCCCGCCTCGGCCTAGTTCCTCTGCGAACCTCAGCAGTGCAACGACAGGCTCGTGAGTCGTCCGATCTTCGACCGTGCCGCGGAGTATTCCCCACTTGGGCCCCAGTTTCAGCACCACATGCGCGGTAGGCGCCGCAGGAGTAAGTTTGACTCCGGTTGGGTCCGCGAGCCTGACTCCCCCTCGCACAGAAACGGCTTTCCCATCTCCATATGCCTCGTCTTCTTTTGAAGGACTGAACCAGTAGCTTGTAAACCTGAGATGCCTAAACTCAAATCTACCGTCTTGATCGGTTTCGCTGCTCACTTCATCGGGGTTTTCGTGGGGGCGTGCCCCAATCGCGACAACTCTGCCTTTCGGTACCGGCGTTCCATTCGGATAAAGGAGAATCCCCGCTATTCGCCCGTGTAAATGTGCCGGCGGGACAACTTGGGCTGAGGCCAGCAGAACCCACAAAATCGGCAAAGCGGCAACCGCATTCCTCACAACGGCATTCCTGACCACAGACTCACAAATCGCCTCAAGATTGCTTCCAGTTTAGGAGTGTCCCACCTGATCTTCAAGAGATCCGCCCGCGATGCCACGTCCAGTGCAATCGCATCATTGGCTTACCGCACTTGGATGTTTACACCGACAATCTGAACCGAGTTTTTCCGCAACCTGCTAAAGAATGGCGACCGCGTGGCGATCCTCGGGCGCGGGATCGCGGTGGTCGAGCAGGCTGACCGCAAATGGATTCACGCAGTGGTTTGGAACAAATGCTCATTAATGATCGCCCGCAAAGAAATTGGTTGGGACGAACAAAATATGCGCTGGGAGACCGACGCCAACTCGGCAATCGAATGTCTCGCGGGCGAGCGTCTGCCGCCTCACCGTGGTGAATGAGCAGAATCGCCTGATTTACGCCAGTTGCCGGAGGACGAAATACTATTTCTGGGCTTTCGGGAGTAGTGAGGCGTGGAAGAGAGCGATTTTCCATCCGCTCGTGGTCTTAACCAAGACCGTCTTTCCAGAGGGGTATTCTTTTATTATGGCGAGATCGCACCATGCCGAGCTACTACACTGAGAGGCTTGCTGCCGAACGTCTCCGCGCTTGTTATGATCTCGCTCCACCTCTCACCAAAGCGTACCTTGAAGCGGAGATCGAGTTCGTCCTTGCAAGAACGACGCCCTCCATGCTCGCCTTGGAACTGGGTTGTGGCTATGGACGAGTTCTTGAGCGGCTTCTTCCCAGAGTGCGCATGGCGTTCGGAATTGACACGTCGCCGTCCAGCCTCTGCATGGCACTGGAATATTTGGGGCGCAATCCAGCACTGCGCCTTGCCTGCATGGACTCCGTTCAGATGGGCTTTCGGGACCGCGCCTTCGATCTGACGATTTGCATTCAGAATGGCATCTGTGCCTTCGCGGTTGATCGGTAGCAGCTTTTCCGAGAGGCGATGCGGGTGACCCGATCAGGCGGGCTGGTGATGTTTTCGAGCTACACTCCTCAATTCTGGGAACATCGACTGGAATGGTTTGAAATTCAGTTCGCACACCACCTGATCGGCGAGATCGATTACCGAGCTACAGGCAACGGAATGATTGTCTGCAAGGACGGTTTTCGCGCAACAACTGCGGATAGGCTGAGTTTTGAGAAGCTTGCCGCCAGTCTGGGAGTTGTACCCCACATTACTGAGGTAGACGGTTCCAGTCTGTTCTGTGAGTTCGTTGTCCCTTGAACACTGCACGACTGCTCCGTGCACGCTGAGACGAGCTTACGCACCAATCGCAGATGCCCTATCGACAGGCTGTTTCGCCGGAGCCAGCGCAATCAACGCCACACCTACGATGACTAGCGCAGGTATGTCGCCGAGCAGATGTCCGCGTTCGCTCGCATGCTGGAATGCCTGAACTGCCATAATCGCGGCATGAACGAGGCTCGACCATGCTGTGAAAGCGATGAGGCTCCGATTCTCAGACGGATTACGAGACGCGAGCAGTAGGAAAATCCCAAGCGTGGCATACACTCCAAGGATCATCTGTTCGTATTCCGGCTGGTTCGGCTGCCATCGCCACCCGCTTGGCCATAAAAACATCATCAGCGGGTAGACACCAAGCAAGAAAATCAACCCCACCAACACCAACACAACCTTCAACGCCCCTTCTCGATTCATCGTGCCCTCCTGCTAGAAGACTGCGAACGAATTCAGGGTGCAATGTTAGGGATGGTCAGAAGCGGAAGTCAACAGCGGACGGTGGTGAGAGAGAAGAAGGGGAGTTTCCCCACCCCCACTCCGGGGCGGGGGTTGCGGGGCGGTGTGGGGCGCGGGGTGAACAGGCGATGCAAAGAAAAGCCGCCCAGACATCAAGTCTCGTGCGTATCAGGTTGCGGGCCGCCCTGGCATTCTGACCATCACAGCCCACTCGTCCCCCACAACAAAGAGGCGATGTCCTTGTTACAGAACATCGCCTCTTTTGTTCCCAGGCCTGCCGTTTCGTAACAGACTCAGACATCCGGCGGCATCTTCGGTTAGGCCACGCCATCCTGTGTTGTTGCTATTCTCTCGAAAACCGTCATTAGAATTGGACGGCAGCCGCTTCCTCGGGAGTGAGGATGGGGTTGCCGTTTTCATCAAACTCCTGATTGCCATTGGCATCAAACACAAAGTACTGATATCCGCCCACGGCAATGCCCAAGTTGTCGACACCATAAGCAGCACTAGTGTCTCCCGGAAAGCCAAGGCTGTTCACGAAACTCAGGTCATGGGAATTCCAACGCGTGGCGTGTGCAGTCCAATTCTCATCGGTGCAGTAACCGACGATGTCGCCAAGGTCATTGATGCCCCACGCCACACTCCACCCATAAACGAGATCAGGCGAGGTGGTAGGAAGAACATTCACGGACCACGTTTTCTTCCCAGGATCTTGTTTATAGAGAGCGGGAAAAGCATTCGAATCCCATACATCGCCCACAATTTCGCCCAAATCGTTAATGCCGAGCGCCTCGTTGTACGTAACGCCGGCAGCCATGGGAAGGCGTTGGACTTTCCATCCCTTGCCACCATTTATCGGGGTCCACACCACGGCGATTTCCCACCATTCGTCCAGGACAGGATCATAAAACCAACCGTCCCCTGCGATCTGGCCAAGATCATTGACCCCATATCCTCCCCAGGCATTCAATGCAATGCCCTCGAAAGCCGCTCCTGGCTGTTCCCAACCGCCGGTGGGAAGCACATGCATCTCCCAGGACAAGGTTGGCCGGCCGTTGTTCCAAATAGCCTTGGATGTCCAGACGAGGGGTGTGTACCGCGTGGTTCCGTCTGGCAGGACCTTGCCGCTGGCGCCCACGATTAACGTGCCCGAGTGATTAATCGCGATGGCGCCACTTCTATCATCAGTTCCGTCAGCGTCTGAATATTTTCCCAGGCGGACTCCGCCGTGGTTTGGCGTCCAGGCATAAGCCTCGGGCCAGCCATTGGAACTCATGATGTTGCCCACGATAATTCCCGTATTGCTGATTCCCCCGGCTTCTCCTGTCTCATTTTCGCCGCTGATGACGCCGCTATCAAACCATTGGCCGGCGTTGAAACCAAGAAAAGGAAGGCCGATCATCCGGGTTTCGGTCTCTTCCTCGATGGGGAAGTCGGCCCATCCCATGGCAACTCCAAGGTCGTTGATACTTTCCAACGCAGTCGTGCTTGCCCCTGGATAGAAGCCAAGATCCCAAGTCTTAGAGTTGTCGGACGTAATGGCGGGAGCCAGATGACTCATGGGGTGAGCCATCCTCTGCGCTTTGGAGAGCAGGGTGGCCATTCGGTGCCGCGGAGTGAGGTGTCCGCCAGGACGCGTCGTTTTTTCTTGATTCTGCGCCCAGACTGAGGAAATCAAACCAAAACACAAAAGCACCCAGAAACAACGCCTTAAGGTTTTCATAATTTCTCCTTTGCTAAATAACGTGCTCATGGTTACGCAAATCTGCTCCGAACCCTTGGCCGAGGTTCTGTGCTGGTTCAGCCTGAAATGGAGAAGCGGTGTCGTCCGTTAGTGTAGGTTCCGCCCCTTCGGGGCGGGGATTTTCAAGGCATGAGGGTCTATCGTCCGACCAACTCCTCCTGGTCGTAAGTGTGCAGTGCGGGAGCCTGCCCTCCCGCGCTGCTAAACATCGGCTCGATGAGCCCGCTAAGTTATCCCTCGGCATGGTTACCTCCCAGCAGCGCCCGCCTCCGTTTCACGTGGCAGGTTCGTTTTAGCTGCTGACACCCTCATCCGTTATTTTCCCAGTTGGCCATCCTGCGCATGATGCAAAGAGAATGCTGCCCAGACATCGGGCGGCATACTGTTGGCTGCTTGCCAAGATCAATGCTGGCCGGGCAGAGCGTAACGCTGTCCCAGCCGATTGTGCAACCACTTCCCTTGTTTGCCAAACGCTGGACTCGTCAAGCCTGCGTTCGCACGCACGGCCGGAGCGTTCTGGCTCGCAACGATCCGCCGTTCGCAATCCTCCTTGCAGTCGCCGCTGGGGACCAGCAGGGCCGTATGGATGTCGCCGGTGGAGAGAATGCCTTGGGCGAGAATCTCTCCCGAATCGTTGATATAAGCTCCCCAGTACAGATGCAAGTCTGTAGGGTTTTCTACGAGGACGTTCAGGTCAACCATGGGGCTGCCCTGCTGCCAAAGAAAAGCGCGCATGTCAGACTGGTCACTGGCACACTCGTTTGAAAGTCCAACCACTTGCCCGAAATCATTCATGCCCGCGGCCTCGGAGCAGACGTCCTGTCCAATGGTTCCCAAATCTATGGGCTTTCCGAACCTCCAGAGCATGGCGTCGTTAAGTTCGTCCCCGGACAGCGTAGCCCCTCCCACCACGTCGCCAAGCTCGTTGATCCAATTGGTCCAGGAATAGTTTCCGCCATTCTTAGGAGGCAGCAGGTCCCGAAGTACCCCTTGATCCCAAAGGAATCCATGAGAATATTCGTCGCCAGCCAGGTTGGAATCGCCTACCACCTGTCCGTTATCATTGAGCCAAACTGGATAACCAATTGTGCCTCCCAAAGTCCCCAAGTCGATCATCTTGCCCCCTTCCCAGAGAAACGGGTCGACAGTTGGGATTCCGGTGGCGGGATTTGGCGTGTCATTCGTGTACGAGTAGCCCATGATCTGTCCACGCTCATTGATGGCGTAGGCCATGGCGTCTGGACCACCTAACGTACCTAGATTGTGCTTCGCACCGTTTTCCCAGACAAACGCGCGGAACTGCGTCGTCACGGGCCAAACCCCCTCGAACCAAAGCTGTTCAAATGCGGCCGAGAATGGATCCTCGGTAGTGTTCAACGCCCAACCCACCACCTGGCCGAGATCATTGAGGTCCAGTGCGGAGCTCTGAGTACCGCCCAAGGTGCCCAAGTCCCGAATCTTGCCGTTATTCCAGATCACAGCGTGGACTTCTGGGTATCCAGTGTCCGGATCAACATCTCCATTTTCTGACATCCCTGCGATCACGCCCTCATTATTGATCGCGTTAGCGAAGCTGCTATTGTTGCCGTGGTGGCCTGGGAGGGCGCCCAGATCAGTCAGGATGCCGTGGTTCCACAGGAAGGCGTGCATCACGTAGCAGTCGGGCATTTTCGGCCAACCCTCTAAACCACCCAGGCAATTGGGGCTGAATGGATCGGTAACTGCGGTTTGGGCACCACCAATCGCTCCCTTGCTTGTAAGACTAATCACATAAAAGGACATGGCGCTGTCGGGGCCTCCGAAGGTGCCCAGATCATAAAGCCTGTATTGCTGGTATTTGGTTGTTGTTTGCGCCTGCGGCCACGCGGCCAAGACAAAGCATGTGAATAACACCAACATCAGAATGCTAATGCGTTTCATCGTTACCTCCATGAATAAAGCCCGTGTTGTCTGGAGAATGCCCGTGCAACTTGCCTCTGGGAACTGGTGTCACCGTGCAGTGATATCCGCCGGGGAGGGGGAGGTGGCTCCGGCATGAACCGCCTCCCCGACGCTTGGAAGCGTGGCCTGGAAGAGCTCTTTCTGGCGATATTCGACCTTAGTTTCCGGAGTTCTTCGCGCAGGCGTTCTGGCCGGCTAGGGTTTCATCTCATGCCAGAGCCGTGCTTTCAATGAACAACGCCTGAAAAGCGCATGAAATATGGATGAACAGCCGGATCAGCGGAGAAACGCAACACTTACCAATGCGACTGACCCTTTAGATAAGCCTCGTAGGCGTCGGGGTCGACTGGAATCGAGCGGCCCAGGGTGTTTGTTTCTTCGGGCGAAACAGCCGCCTTGATCTCGCGGGCAATCGCCTGCGCCACTTCGGCCTGCAAGGTGAGCACGTCGCTGGTGTCGCGTTCGTAACTTTCGGCCCAGAGATGAGTGTCGGTGGCGGCACGGATGAGCTGCGCTGTGATTCGCACTCGTCCGCCGGAACGTTGCACGGAACCCTCCAGGATGCCGTCCACTCCTAACGCTTGCGCAATGTCGGGCAGCGGTTTCTTGGCGTCCTTGAACTGCATGACCGAGGTGCGCGAAATCACCTTCAAGGCCCGGATTTTGGAGAGATCTGTAATCAGTGCTTCGGTCATGCCGTCGGCAAAGTATTCTTGTTCTGGATCGCCAGAAAGATTCACCAAGGGCAACACCGCCAGGGATCGGATGGGAGCATAAGCCGTTCTGCCGAACAGCCTGTCTCGAATGCCGCCGGGATTCAGCCCCAGAATTACCATGACCAATACCGCGACCGAGCACGCCGCGGCAAGCGGGATTGTCTTGCCCAGACCGAACTTTCGCCGTTGGACGGGGCGCGTGACTGTACTCGGTGTCTGCAACCGCCGCAGATCAATCGCCAGCTCCTTGGCCGACTGGTAGCGGTTCTCTGGTTCTTTCTCCAGGCACTTCCCGATGATCCTCTCCAGTTCTGGCGACAACTTGGGATTGACAGCGGCTGGTGGTTGTGGCGGCCTGTGCAGAATGGCACCGATCAGTTGCGAGCGTTCTACCTCGGCAAACGGGTACCGCCCCGTGGCCATCTCATACAGCACCAACCCGGCGGCATGAAGGTCAGTGCGAGCGTCAATCTCTTCGCCGAGCAACTGCTCCGGCGCCATGTACGGCAGAGTTCCCGCCATCGTCTGAGTCTCGCTAAGACTCTCCGTCGTGGCACTCGCCGTGACCGGACGCCACAACTTGGCCAGCCCGAAGTCCAGAATCTTCAGCCGCCCGTCGCTCGTAACCCGCAAGTTGCCCGGCTTGAGGTCACGATGAACCACCCCGTGTTCATGCGCTGCCGCCAAGCCTTCTGCGAGTTGCACGCCCAGACGTAGAACTTCCTTCTCCGGCAGCGGTGCGGCAGCCACCTTCTCGCTTAGCGTGATCCCGGGGATGTACTCCATCACGAGAAAGCCCGCGCCCTGCTGCGTGTCGAAGTCGTGGATGGTAGCGATGTTGGGATGGTTGAGCTGCGACAGGATCAAAGCTTCTTTGTGGAAATGCTTGCGGGCGGATTCGTCGGTGAGCGTGCCGGGCGGAAGGACTTTGATAGCAACATCGCGGGCGAGGTGTTCGTCCCGGGCGCGATAGACTTCTCCCATACCGCCAGCGCCGATCTTCTCGACGATGCGGTAGTGGCCCAGCTCACTGCCGACCAGCAAATCTTGGCCTGATGCTCGGCTGGCCATAGGGAAGAAGCTCCCCCTCGATCACCCATTCTAGGCCGTTGGCGCAACTGAAACGACAGGAAACTGAGACAAGCGGAGCGAACCCTAGCGGAAATAGACTCTTAACCCAAGTGGTCAAAAAGGGGTTTCCCGCAGCAGCCGCAAGTAAATGAATCTAATGCCCGAGAAATTCGCGTCCGTGCTGGTCACGCGAGTATACCTTATTGACCACACGTGCCTGAACCCACAATTCTCCATCCATCCGCTTCCGCCAGCATGGGAAACACGCTGCTTCACTCCGCGCAACGTGCCGGGTGCATCTGTACTCGGTTTACGGTCTAGCATTGACCGTCGAGAGGGTGATAGCCTTTCGCACGTGGGGGTATCTCCTTTGAAATCTCTTTCCCTGGGTTTGTTTGTGGTGCTGGTCTTTACGGCATTCGTGGGAACCGCGACCATTGCTGCCCAGTCAACGCACGATGCCGACGTTCGTGAGCTTGAGCGGCTGGAAACGGTCTGGAACGAAGCACACGAGCGTGGGGACGCAGATGCGTTGGAAAGATTGTGGGCGGACGACATGGAGGTAGCGGTTCCGAAAATGCCTGTTCTGACAAAAGCCGACGCACTCAAGTTTGCACGTTCCGGTCGCATGAAGTTCCTAAGCTATCGGACATCGGACATTCGTGTCCGGGTGTATGACAATGCCGCTGTCGTCACTGGGCGTTTGCAGCGAACTCGCTCCTTGAACGGTCAGGAAATGTCCGACGACTGGCGGTTCACGAAGACGTATGTCCGGGAAGCACAACAATGGCGCGTGGTTGCGTTTCACGCTTCGGAAGCAGCCCAACCTTGACGATCTCAGCAGCAGTTGCAGGGTTCGCCTTGTATCGCCTCCCAGCTTCGAATAGAACGAGCGGGATTATAAGCAGAGCCGCAACCGGGTCCGCCCACTTTACGTGCCAGATGGCGTCGATCGCCAGTCCCGCCAAGGCGATGAGCGAGAGGTAAGCACACAGCGCCGACTGAGCGGCGTCCGGCCGCAAGAAATGGTCGGCTACAAGCGGCAGTTTCCTCCTCAATCCAAAAGCACTATCCGATTCAAGAGATCGCGCGGCCGCTTATAGGGAGCGCGTGCACAAAGCTGGACTCGGCTAGCGGAGGTAGGTTTTCACCATGTCGATCACCTCATCGGCCGCCTGCGTCTGCTCCGAATTCGGTTTCCGCTTCGGGTCAAGCACGTGGTGTCGGATGTGGCCTTCCAAGAGCTCAGTCATCAGGCTGTTGACTGCACCTCTTGCTGCGCTGATGATCTGCAACACCTCCGAGCAATCCCGTCCCTCGTCGAGGACCCGCTCAAGAGCCTCAAATTGCCCCCGGATGCGTTTGCTCCGCAAAATCATCTTCTGTTTGTTCTTGATTGTATGACTCATTCGCAAACGAATGATATCATGCCGAAGGTTGCGCTATACCTATGGGGGTATGTATCATGAACCATTCATTTGCGCGAGTTCATCATGTGGCAGCGCATGGCCTTCGTCATAACCGTTGTGCTTCTGGGATTTAGTGGAGGCGTGCTCGCCCTTTTTGTTCGAGGGATGCATGCTGGACGGGGCGCGGTAGCAGGGTTCTGTTTTGTTTCTGCGCTAGCTGTCGTGCAGGCTTGGCTTGTTACCTCCGAGATCGCCAAGGCCCGCCGGCTGTGTGGCAACATTCGAAATGCATGCTATAGAGGAGCTCAAGCGAAATTCCGCGCTGTTTCCCTCGTTGGACTGTGTGCAATCGTGGTGGTCCTTCCCCTGGCGTTGATTGGGGCAAGTTCGGGAGCACAGAGCCGATTCGCCACTGTCATGTTAGGTGGTGTGGTGTTTTCCACTATCGCAGCATTGACCGTGCTGCCTGTCGTCATTGCGCGAATGGCAGAGTGAGATCGGTTCATTGCTCCGGTTCCGTTATTAGCGGCGCCCGCTCCTTGCGGGCACAGTTTGTGCTAGGTGGCTATGAATTGATCGAAATGGTCGAGTCTTACCTGGAATATCGCTTTAGTACCACGGAGGGAATGTCGCTATGAGTTCTTCGCCCATCATCGAAAAGTCCCCACCCAACCCTCCACATCTCAGCGAGACGCGGAAATCCCCAGAACAGAAGGAACCTGACGCTGGCGCAGAGCGCGAAGAACACGGACATGGAGTGGAGTGGACCGAACTCAGCCGTATCGCCTTCGTGGCCTTGGCTGCGGCGGCGGTCTGGTTTCGGCTTTGGGAACCGTTCGCGCACATCAGCGTAATTGGTATCGCGGCTACCCTGATCGGCGGGTATCCCATTTTCAAGGAAGCTTTCGAGAACATCGTTGAACGAAAGATGACGATGGAACTCTCGATGACCATTGCTCTTCTCTCGGCTTTGGCGATTGGAGAGTTTTTCACCGCTCTGGTCATCACTGGCTTCGTCCTTGCCGCCGAGGTTCTGGAGGGTCTCACAGTTGGTAGAGGCCGGCGGGCTATCCAGAGTCTTCTCGATTTTCTCCCGAGAACCGTCGCAGTTCGCCGCAATGATCAGGTAGTGGAAGTTGCGTCCGACCAGGTTCAAGTTGGTGACACGGTCATCGTAAAACCGGGTGGTCACATCCCAGTAGATGGTGTTGTTCTCGGTGGCCGCTCGTTTGTGGAGCAAGCCGCAATCACCGGCGAAGCCATGCCGGTTGAGAAAGAACCTGGAGATTTGGTCTATGCCGGAACCATCAATCAATCGGGCGCCCTGGAAATCGCGGCCGAAAAACTCGGGCGCGACACCACGTTCGGCAGGATCATTGAAGCGGTCGAACGAGCCGAGAAGTCACGGGCACCCATTCAGAAAACTGCCGATCGGCTAGCCGGATACCTTGTGTATTTTGCGCTGGGGGCTGCGGTTCTGACGTTCATCATTACGCACAATGTCAGGTCGACAATTTCGGTCGTAATTGTTGCCGGAGCGTGCGGCATCGCGGCTGGAACTCCCCTTGCCATCCTCGGAGCAATCGGCCGAGCGGCACATCAGGGAGCCATCATTAAAGGGGGTCTTTACCTGGAAGCGCTGTCCGCGGTAGACACCGTGCTTTTGGACAAAACCGGCACGCTCACTTTCGGTACTCCGCAGATTCGGGAAGTCGTTTCCGCCAATGGCTTCGGAGAGCAACAGATCATAGCAGCTGCGAGCATCGCGGAGCGTAAATCCGAACATCCTCTCGCCAAAGCAGTTGTGGCACGGGCGGCGGAACTCGCCATTCCCCTCGTAGAACCCGATGAATTCTCGTACACCCCCGGAAGAGGAGTCAGGGTGAGTTATGAAGGCGAGGAGATCCTTGTAGGTAGTCTGGCGCTCTTCGTGGAGCGCGGCATGACGAGGGGTTTGCCCGCAGATGGTAACGGTGCCGGGGGAGCGTCGGAAGTCTACGTCGCCCGTGCGGGGCAAGTTCTGGGGAGCATCCGAATTGCGGATGTTTTGCGGCCGGAAGCCAAGAATGCGGTTGCGGCAATGCGACAGATGGGTTTGAAAACTGTCCTGCTGAGCGGAGACACGCAAGCTGCGACTTCATCGGTTGGCCGCGATCTCGGAGTAGATGAAGCGGTGGGAGGACTCCTGCCGGAGCAGAAAGCAAAGTGGGTGACTGAGCTGCGTCGGAAAGGGCGAAATGTCGCGATGGTCGGTGACGGAATCAACGACGCTCCGGCCCTGGTGGAAGCCAATGTGGGCATCGCCATGGGATCGGGAACCGATGTAGCTCGGGAAAGCGCAGATGTGATCTTGATTGGAAGCGATCTCTCGAAATTAGTCGAAACTTTGCGGCTTGCTCGACGCTGCCGCGGAATCATCATGCAGAATTTTGTAGGCACGTTGGTTGTGGACACCATAGGAGTCGGAATGGCAGCTCTTGGCTTCCTGAATCCACTCCTGGCTGCCTTTATTCACGTGAGCTCAGAGTTGGCATTCATCCTCAATTCCACGAGATTATTGCCGCGAAGTTCGGAAGCCGGGCGATGAGGTCGACGATTTGTGGCGAAGTTTGAGCTGGGCATGCACTTTGCTCAGGTGATCCAGAGTCGGAAAGTCAGAACTTGGGCAATCCTAATCGCCCTGGCGATCTTGGTGATTTTGATTGCGGCAGTTTTCTTGCAGTCTCGTAGATGACCAAAACCGTTTGAAATGGACGACCTGTATGGCCTGTTGGATTAAGTGGCTTCCAGAAGTGGGAACGGATCACACGCTGTGACCGAGGATCGAGATTGTCCATTGAAAACGAAGCGCCTCGTGGTCGGACAGATCACGGTCTGTCGAGGCTGCTGTTGCGGCAATGTCGAACGTGGTTTGCCTGAAGTTCCGGTGGAATGGCTGAAGAGTGAATGGCGGAGAAGGGGACTGCTGAAGCGAGTTCAACTGACGATCAGCGGCTGTGTTGGACCATGCGATGTGCCGAACGTGGTCGTGATTACAAGCTCATCGGGCACGGAATGGTTGGGAAATATTGTTACGTTCGACCAGTACCGAAGCCTGGTTGAGTGGGCTGTCCGGTGTCGGGATGCGGGCGAGATGCTACCCCTGCCGCGCGAATTTCGAGAATGCAGGATCAGTCCATTTCGCTCATAGAGATTTGGGAAATGCGTGAGGAACTGTCGAACAGCCTTCCATACAAGGGAGTGGCCCGAACCGTGCAGAGAGCACCGCAACCAACGCTGCGGCATCCAGACAGGTCAAGGCTTCCGTGGATTCGAGCGTTCCTGTTGGAGGCGCGACGCAGTGACCTCATGATATCAATCTTCAAGAAGAGTCAGAACCGCAATAAGAGATCGGGCGATAGGAAGGGGATAATTGAGCTGCTATTGATCATTCTGGGAGCAACAGTAGTCGTCATATTGGGCCTTTACGGAGGTCTCGCCTCGTCACACCACCACTAGCACTGGCGGCCTGGAAACACAAAACACAATTAGGTTGTGCAGAAGAAAGATGACTTGGCACCCCCAACGAGAATTAGGCAGGTGTTTGCGGTACCATGTGGCTCAAATTCTGGTCGGCGTTGTAGAAAGCAATACATACCTGGCTAGGTACTATGTCGTTGCGTTCGTTTCCCTTTTTGGTATAGATTCAAACGAAGCTCCCGTGGGGTAGCCTTCATGCGGTCGATATCGAAGCGGATAGCGTGTCTATGCGTGTTGCTGACCTTCTGGTCGGCATTAGCATTCGCCGCGCATCAACATTCGAGCGCTACCGAGTCG
>Ga0187888_1001416_pt1 | contig 22717 bp, 17 predicted proteins | sample June2016WEW_7_40_FD_132987 | JGI IMG/M metagenome (GOLD analysis project Ga0187888, IMG submission 132987) | Peatland microbial communities from SPRUCE experiment site at the Marcell Experimental Forest, Minnesota, USA - June2016WEW_7_40 | ecosystem: Environmental > Terrestrial > Soil > Wetlands...
AAGAACGACGTAACCACGATCTGCATCGGCCAGGCGGCTTCGATGGCGGCGCTGCTGCTTTCGGCGGGCGAAGCCAAGAAGCGGCTGGCGCTGCCGAATTCGCGCATCCTGATTCACCAGCCCTCGATGGGCGGGCTCTCCGGGCAGGCGACCGACATTGACATCCATGCCCGCGAAATTCTGCGCATGCGGGAGATTACTAATCAGTTACTGGCCAAGCACACCGGCCAGAAGCTGGATAAAGTGGAGAAGGACGTGGAGCGCGACTTCATCATGAACTCGCAGCAGGCGAAGGAATACGGAATCATTGACGATATCATCTATAAGACGAAATAGAGGGTATGATCGGCAGTTCGTGAAGCAATGTAGAGACGCGGCTTGCCGCATCTCAACCTGGAGCAGGAATCCAGCCGCGGCTGGGCTACCAGAAAAGGAGTAAGGTCGAGTGAAAACCAGATCGGGTTCGGACGAGATGTTGCGCTGTTCGTTCTGCCACAAATCGCAGGACGCGGTCGCGAAACTGATCTCGTCGCCGAGCGACTATCCCCGGGCATACATCTGCGACGAGTGCGTAGCCGTCTGCAACTCGATCCTCGAAGACGACCGCACCGCGACTCCCGCGGCTGCGGTCCCGAACCAACTGCCGAAGCCGCAGGAAGTAAAGACGTTCCTCGACGAGTACGTCATCGGACAAGAGCAGACCAAGAAGAAGCTGGCTGTCGCCGTCTATAACCACTACAAGCGCATTTACATGAACCGCCAGCGCACCAGCGACGGCGTGGAACTGACCAAGTCGAATATTCTGCTGATCGGTCCGACCGGAACGGGCAAGACGCTGCTGGCACAAACCCTCGCCCGCATGCTCGATGTGCCGTTCGCGATCGTGGACGCGACCACGCTGACCGAGGCCGGCTACGTCGGCGAGGACGTCGAGAACATCATTCTGAAACTTCTGCAGGCGGCCGAAGGCGACGTGAGCCGCACCCAGACCGGCATCATCTATATCGACGAGATTGACAAGATCGGACGCAAGGACGAGAACCCCTCGATCACGCGCGATGTGTCGGGCGAAGGCGTGCAACAGGCGTTGCTCAAGATTCTGGAAGGGACAATCGCGAACGTGCCGCCGCAGGGTGGGCGCAAGCATCCGCACCAGGAATTCACGCCCGTCGATACCACGAACATCCTCTTCATTTGTGGCGGCGCCTTCGTAGGCCTGGAAAAAATTATCGGGCGGCGCGTGGGCAAGAAGGCTCTGGGCTTCCGCATCGGTGAGGATACGGAGACCGAAGCGGGCCTGATCTCGCTGCGCAACTTTGAGCTCGTCTCGGAAGCGCAGCCGGAGGATCTGATCAAGTTCGGGCTGATTCCCGAATTTGTCGGGCGCCTGCCGGTGATGGGAGTGCTGCAGCAACTGGACGAAGACGCGCTGGTGGAGATTCTGACGCGCCCGAAGAACGCGATTGTGAAACAGTACCAGCGCCTGTTCGAGTTCGAAAACGTGCGGCTGAAGTTCAGCGACGACGCCAACCGGGCGATTGCGCGCCAGGCAATGGCGCGTAAAGTTGGCGCTCGCGGTTTGCGCATGATCCTCGAAGAACTCATGCTGGAGCTGATGTACAACCTGCCCAGCCAGAAGAAGGTTAAGGAATTTGAAGTGACCCGCGAGATGGTGGAGAAGCGGAACGTCTCGCTAGCCATGATCGAGAAAGCGGCAAGCTAGAACCCACCCTAGCGTCGCAAAAAGCGCGACGCTGGGATGGGCACCCAGTAAGAGAGGACCAGAGACGGGAGACTGCGTTGTCGAACCCTAAAGAAAAGTTCGAAAGCAAGAAACTGCCGATGATGCCCATTCGGGACGTGGTCATCTTCCCCTACATGATGACTCCGTTCGTGGTGGGCCGGGAGTCGAGCGTGCGTGCGCTCGAAGAAGCTCTGGCCAGCGATAAGAAGATATTCCTCGCCACCCAGCACGATGCCTCCATCGACGAGCCCAAGGCCGGAGACATCTTCCAGGTCGGCACCATCGTCAACATCGTGCAGAGCCTGAAACTGCCCGACGGCAACATCAAGGTGCTGGTCGAAGGCATCGAGCGCGGCAAGATCCTGCAGGTCGTCGAGACTGAAGGCTTTCTGCAGGCCACCGTGCGGGTCGCCCGCTATGCCACCGAGACGACGGCGCAGATTGAAGCCGGCATGCAGCGCGTCACCGGCATGTTCGAGCAATATGTGAAGCTTTGCCAGTCGCTGAACTACGAAACCATGATCGCGGCCGTGCGCATGGAAGATCCGGCGAAGCTGACCGACACCATCGCCGCCAACCTGCAGCTCTCGATCGAAGAAAAGCAGGGGCTGCTCGAAATCTTCGATCCCGCTGAAAGATTGAACCGGATCGGCGACGTGCTCGACGTCGAAATCGAAAAGCTGAACATGGACCGCACCATCCAGTCGCGGGTAAAGCGGCAGATGGAGAAGGCGCAGAAAGAGTATTACCTCAACGAAAAGATCAAAGCGATTCAAAAAGAACTTGGCCGCGGCGAAAAGAGCGAATTCGACGAACTGAAGAAGAAGGTCGAATCCGCGGGCATGCCGAAAGAAGTCCGCGACAAGGCGATCCAGGAACTGAAAAAGCTGGAAGCGATGCCGCCCATGTCGGCGGAGTCGACGGTCTCGCGCAACTATCTCGACTGGCTGCTGGCGGTGCCGTGGAAGAAGCGCTCCAAGGAAATCCGCAACATCTCGCGTGCCGAGAAGGTGCTAAATGAAGATCATTACGGCCTCGAGAAAATCAAGGAACGCATCCTCGAATTTCTCGCCGTCCGCCAGTTGGTAAAAAATCCCAAAGGCTCGATTCTGTGCTTCGTCGGACCTCCCGGCGTCGGCAAGACTTCGCTGGGAATGTCGATTGCCAAGGCGACCGGCCGCAAGTTTGTGCGGATGTCGCTCGGCGGCGTGCGCGATGAGGCGGAGATCCGCGGCCATCGCCGCACCTACATCGGAGCGCTGCCCGGCCAGATCATCCAGATGATGAAAAAAGCCGGGACCAAGAACCCGGTGTTCATGCTCGATGAAGTCGACAAAATGTCGATGGACTTTCGCGGCGATCCCTCGGCGGCGCTGCTCGAAGTGCTCGATCCCGAACAGAACTTCATGTTCGTGGACCACTATCTGGACGTCGAGTACGACCTCTCGCAGGTCTTCTTCATCGCCACCGCGAACGTGATTCACACGGTTCCGCCCGCGCTGCAGGATCGCATGGAAGTGCTGCGCCTGCACGGCTACACGGAACCAGAGAAGGTCGAGATCGCGAAACAGTTTCTGGTAAAGAAGCAGATGTTGCAGGCGGGGTTGACGGAGAAGAACGTGCAGTTTTCCGACGACGCCATCCGGCAGATCATTCGCGGCTACACGCGCGAAGCCGGAGTGCGAAACCTGGAGCGGGAAATTGGCAACATCTGCCGTAAAGTCGCGCGCAAGGTGGTGAAGGAAGGCGCGGGCTTCACGGCGGCGATCCAGCCGGAAAAGATTGGCGACTGGCTCGGCGTGCTGAAGTTCCGCGACACCCTGGCGCACGAGAAGAGCGAAGTCGGTCTGGTGACGGGCCTGGCCTGGACCGAGGTGGGAGGCTCCATCCTAAGTACGGAAGCCATGGCGGTGGACGGCAAAGGCAAGCTCACGTTAACCGGCCAACTGGGCGATGTGATGCAGGAATCGGCGCAGGCTGCCATGTCGTACATTCGCTCGCGGGCGGCTCGGCTCGGATTGGCCCGCGACTTCTACCGCACCCTGGATATTCATGTGCATGTGCCGGAAGGAGCGATTCCGAAGGATGGTCCCTCGGCCGGCATCACCATCGCCACCGCTCTGGCCAGCGCGCTGAGCCGGATTCCGGTGCGCCGCGATATCGCCATGACCGGAGAGATCACGCTGCGCGGCAAAGTGCTGCCCATCGGCGGATTGAAGGAAAAACTTCTCGCCGCCCATCGCGCTGGATTATTCGAAGTAATTTTGCCGCAGGAGAACGAAAAGGATGTAGCCGAGGTCCCGGAGAACCTGCGCACCGCGATGAAACTCCACTTCGTGGACAACATGGACCAGGTGCTGGCCGTTGCGCTCGAAGGCCCGCTGCCGCAGATGCCATCGGACGCGGAGACCATGGCCCCTATCGCGACACCTCAGGCCCCGGAGATTCCCACGGCTCGGCAGTAGATTCAGCAAGCTCGCGGGATAACGTAACTGCGAATCCCGAATCATCCTACCCCGTAGAGACGCGGCTTGCCGCGTCTCCGCTCGCACCGCCAATCTCTCTGATTTGCAGCAGGAGACGGGGCAAGCCCCGTCTCTACAAGCGGCGCTAAAATAGGACCATGGAGCCGGAATCTGGCAGCCGCTATAGATTCAGTCTGAAGGGATCGGCGGGTCTAATCGTCGCGGTTCTTGTAGTAGCAGTTCTGCTGATCGCGCTGCCTGCTTATCGCTGGTTCTTTCTGATCAGCGTTCTTATTGGACTTGTCATCGCGGGCGGACTCGCACTCTGGCACAAACTGCATCCGATCAAGGAGCAGGACGTGCATCCCAAACGTCCACTGGGCCTGTAGCCAACTTATTTTTTCTGCGGCACTTGCCATGCGCGCCCCAAAAACTGGAAACTGTCTGTATGCGGATTCTGGCGAATTTCATGCTGTCGGCGAGCGACTTGATGCACTTCCCTCCTCCCGGCGTGCCGGAAATCGCTTTTCTCGGACGGTCGAACGTCGGGAAATCGAGCGTGATCAATTCTCTGGTGGGCAAAAAGCTGGCCCGCACCAGCAATACTCCGGGACGCACGCGAAGCATTAACTTTTATGAAGTCCGGAGGGCGGGGCAGCCCCGGCCCGAGTTGCTGTTCGCCGACCTGCCGGGATATGGCTACGCCAAGGTTTCGCGCGAAATCTCCGAAGACTGGGCCCGGTTTGTGGATCCGTATCTGTACCAACGCCCAAGCCTGGCGTTGTGCCTGGTGCTGGTCGATTCGAACATTGCTCCCCAGGAAAGCGACGGCCAGTTGCTGGAATTCCTGGCGTCCAAAGGACGGCCGCATGTGATTGTGGCCACAAAGTGTGACCGGCTGTCTGGCAATGAGTTGCGGCAGGCGATGCACACGCTCGGGCAAGCATATGCCGGGGTGCCCATGGTGGCATTTTCGGCCAAGACTGGAGCCGGCAAAGAGGAATTGTGGAGCGAGATTCGCGCTTCTTTGTCTGCACCCCAGTCGGCACCCCCGTCGGCATCCGCGGGGTCGCAATTCCCGGCGGTCTAAAGTTTTCCCTCAATCTTCCGATTCCACCAAGAGAGGCATATTGTCGGAGGCGCTCGTGGACCCGCATATCTATCCCGGACAACCCGGCTTGTCGCCAGACTCCAGTGACGGCGACGAAAGCGTGAACTACCTTCGCCGGCTCAAAGGAGAGGTGGCCGGAAGCGCGCCCGCTGATGCAGTTGCAAAGGGCGGCGGCGGAGCGCCAACAGATGCGGACAGCTTCGCGTGGAAAGAGCTGCGGCAAAGCCCCCGGCTTCGTTGTTCGGGCAGCGCGAAGTTTCGAGCCCAGGGCAGCGACGTGACCATGTGGGGAACTCTTACCGACATCAGCCTGCACGGATGCTATGTGGAAATGCACACCACGTTTCCCATCGACACGAAAGTGGATCTTGTACTCACGTCGTTCGGCATCCAGATTCAGGCTCGGGGCACGGTTCGTACTTCGTATCCTTTCCTGGGCATGGGCATTGGCTTCGCGGAAATCGAACCGGGAGAAGAACTGCAACTGAAGCAACTCCTCGACGCACTGGCTGGGCACCGGGCCGTCTCCAATGACAGATCGGCTCGGGAGAATAGCATGAGTGATACCCTGCAGTCGGTCGACCCGAAAACTCTTCTCGATGGGGTTACCGAGTTCTTTCGGAAAAACCAGCTGCTCTCCCGCGACGAGTTCCACCAGATCGCCAAACGGGTTCGCCGGCGCTGAATCCTTCCTCCAGGGATTCGCTGGCGGCCCGTTTGGCGGGCTCCGAAACGACAGTTACTCTGGTGACAGGGCGTCTTGTGCTGGGTAGGCAATCCATCCGTTATCATTAAAAAGATATGGCTAGATATCTCGTGACGGGCGCTGCCGGCTTCATCGGGTCCTCGCTGGTGCGCGCTCTCGTGGAACGCGGCGACGAGGTCCGGGGCATCGATAACTTTTCCACTGGCAGACGCGAGAACCTGACCGCAGTGTTGAACCGGATGGACTTCCGCGAAGCTGACATTCTCGATCTGGATGCCATGCACAAGGCGTGCGCTGGCGTCGACTACGTGCTGCACGAGGCGGCCATTCCGTCCGTGCCGAAATCAGTGCTGGACCCGCTCGGCAGCAACCGCGCTAATGTCGACGGCACGGTCAATGTGCTGGTCGCGGCGCGCGATGCGAAAGTGAAGCGGGTCGTGTATGCCGCCTCATCCTCGGCCTATGGGGATACACCGACACTTCCGAAGCATGAAGCAATGAACCCGAACCCGATCTCGCCGTACGCAGTGGCCAAGCTGGCAAGCGAGCTTTATATGGTGTCGTTCTACCGTTGCTATGGCCTTGAAACCGTCTGCCTGCGCTACTTCAATATTTTCGGGCCACGGCAGGATCCTTCTTCGGCATACTCCGGCGTACTCGCCAAATTCAGTATGCAAATGCTGCATGGGGAACAACCCACGATTTTTGGCGATGGCGAAACCAGCCGCGATTTCACCTATATTGACAACGCGGTCTCGGCCAATCTGCTGGCCTGCTCGGCCCCGGCGGCGGAGTGTGCCGGGCGCATTTTTAACTGCGCGACCGGCCAGCGGACCACGCTGAATGAAACTTTCCACGCTTTGAAACAACTGACTGGCTACAAGGGCAGCGTCAAGTACGGTCCGGAGCGTGGTGGGGACATTAAACATTCACTGGCGGACATCACGCAGGCGCAAAAGCATTTGGGATACAAGGTTCTGGTGAACTTTGAGGACGGCCTGCGCCGTACGGTGGAGTGGTACAAGAGCCAGGGACAGCCGGTCGGAGCCTGAAGGGTCGTTGGTCGTTGGTCGTTAGCTTGATGCAAAAGCTGTCAGCTCTCAGTCGTCAGTGAAGACGTGCCCTGGCCGAGAGCCTCGGTGGGCTTTGGAAGATGACGTCGGACTTATGATGCCGGGCGCTGCACATCCGCCACGGGACGGGATTTCGGTTTTGTGGACTTATCCCAAGCGATGAGTTCGTTCAGGTCATAGCGGAACGGGCCATACGCGCTGAAGGTTTTCTCGTCGAACAGCCGCTTGGCGCCGCAGCTCAGGCAAACCTGGTAGGAATATCCCTGCACGCCAACCGGCCAGCTCATCTTGCCGTGCCAGCAGCCTCGGAACAGCACCACGGCCGCGCCAGCCAGGCTGCTTGCTACGATTGCGGGCCACCACCAGCTGGATTTCCTGAGTTTTTCTGGTTTTTCCTGCTCGACTGGGTCGGTCATCACATCTCCGGGGCTCTTTTTGGGGGCTGCTTCTTAACGATAGGACGAATCGAGGCCGAGGGCAAATCTGAAGGGTCGCAGCGCGGGCTATCCCACTCCGGCCGCGGCGGTTGCGCATCCCAAAGACGCAATCGGACGTGTACTAAAGGACATTGCGGTACCGCCCAAAAGACTATTACGCTGGAAATTGGAGTTGTGGCTGTCGTTCGCCGGTGAGAGTCGCCGGAGCCGCCGGTTGAACCAAAAGCGGCAATGAGCCTTCCGACGAGCCGCGGATACGATTAATATTGGTTTCTTGTGGTCCTGACAGTGCAAGCATGAGTGCCAATCCAACCCGAGTTGACTGGGAAGCGACGGCCGACCCCGGCTCTCCACCCCATCACGCCAAAAGCGGGCGTGCTGGGGACCCCGGCTCTCCGCTGCAGGAGGGCAACCGCGTCCTCGAATCGATTGCGCGCCAGGAAGCCTTGCGCGGTCTACTCGCTTTCTCGGACCTCCACGAGCAGATACGGAACCGGCGCATGGCCACAGGCGGCTCCGATCGCGACTTGTTTGAGACGGAACGCTTCATCCTGGATGAAGTGCTGCAATTAATCTGCGACCGCGCTCAGGCCATTACGCAGGCCGACGGTATCGTGGTCGCGCTTGCAGAGGTATCAGAGGCAGAAAGACCGGAGATGGTGTGCCGCGCTGTTGCCGGACCGCTCACCCTCGAGCGCGGCGTTCACCTGATCGGCGAATCCGAGTTTCTGCAGGAATGTCTGGAATCGGGGCGCATTCTTCGTTCGGATGATTGTGAAACCGACGTTCGCGTCGAATTGGACTTCGCACGCCAGATAGGAACTCGCTCTACCGTGCTGGTTCCGTTGCGCGGCCGGCGCGAGCAACTGGGCGTGCTGCAGGCGTTTTCAACAACTGCTTGGGCTTTCAGCGATAACGATATTCGCTGTTTCGATCTGTTTGCTGAGCTGATTCTTTCCGCGCTCAAGCCCAATGATCAGGATCGGCGCATCAATTGGCTGTCGGATGTGGCTGACGAGGTCCTGCGGGCGAAACCGGCTGCGGCAGCGCCGGTCGTTGCCGACGCGGCGGCGCTCGGAATTCCTGAACCTACCAGAACCAGCGCAGAGACCGAGCTAGCCCCGTCTCGCGTGCCCGCGACGCAGCAAGCTCCGCCTGCGGCGCCTCCCGAACTGGCAGTGCTGGCGCAGCCGGTTGTTGTTCCCGCGGCCTTGGTCAATTTGCCTGCGCGTAGCATCGCGGACGAGCCCTTTGAGATCCCATTTGAGATCGATGAGCCGACGGCTCCGAGCGAACCGCCTCACTTTTTAGCATTTCTGCAGGGCTTTTCTCTTCCCGGCAGTTCGCGGCCCGGATTGAGTGTAGTGCTCGGTCTGGTGGCGGTGGCCGCGTTATTTTCCGCCGGAGCGTGGTGGGGCATGCAGGTTCATGCCAAGACGGCGGTCGCAACGACCGAAGCAAAAGAGATTGCAGCCACCAAGACCGCGACCTCGCCGCAATCGGTAACGACACCGCCAGTGCCTCCGGCGGATGGTCCCGCAGTCTCCGACAATCTGATGAATCCGTCGAAGCTCGGTTCCGATGCGGCGCCACTCACCGCCGTAGCGGAAAACAAGTTGGCGGCGCTGCCAAGAATCACCGGGGTGCGTCACTGGTCTTCGTCCATGGGAAGCACGGTGGTCATTGATATGGAAGACCAAGTTCCCTATGAAGTGCATCGTTTGATGTCGCCGGAGCGGATCTACTTCGATCTGCACGACACGGTTCTGTCGCACGAATTGAACGGGAAGACGATGGACGTCGGGGATGCTTCGCTGACGCGTGTGCGGATCGCGCAGCCCGTCGCCGGCGTAACGCGAGTCGTGCTCGACACCAAAGGCGGATCGAACTTCTCCGTCAGCATGGAGTCGAGCCCGTATCGCCTGGTGGTTGAGCTGCGCGGCAGCGAGAGAGCTTTGGCTACGAATCACATGGATCCGTACCGCATGACTCCGAACCGGACTTCCGCGCCAGTGGACGCGACGCCGGCCCCGCTGAAAGCGGCTCCAATGGCGGCATTGGCGGCGAAGGCATCCGACCAACCTTTGCCGGCGAGAACCGGGAAATTCCGAATCGTGCTCGACCCTGGGCACGGCGGCTGGGACTTGGGCACGGTTGGACGGCAGGGATTGCTGGAAAAGGATCTCGTGCTCGACGTGACCCAGCGTCTGGGTAAATTGCTGCAAACGCGATTGGGATCGGAAGTAATGTTCACGCGGAACGGCGACACCTACCTGCCCCTCGATCAGCGCGCTGACATCGCCAACCAGGCGCAGGCCGATCTGTTCGTCTCCGTTCACGCCAACTACAGCAGCTCGGCGGCATCGCGGGGCGTTGAGACCTACTACACGAATCTGTTTTCGGCTCCGGGATCCCGGGAAGTCGAAAAGCATGACGATGGAACCTTCGCGAAGCTGACAACGGTATCGTTATCGGCCGGCGCGTTACACGAAAAAATCGAAGAATCGCAGCGTCTCGCCGCGAGCGTGCAGCGCTCTCTCTACGCCACCCTAGCCGCGACGAGCCCAGACATTCGCAACCGCGGCATCAAGGACTCGGCGTTTGCCGTGCTGACGGGCACGACCATGCCCGCCATTCTTACCGAGATTTCTTTCGTGAGCAGTCCGGCGGACGAGCGCAACCTGCAGAGCGCGACTTACCGCCAGCAAATTGCAGAAGCGCTCTATAAAGGCATCGCCCGCTACCGGGAAACTTCACCGCACGCGAAAGTTGCCCAACTGCAAACGGCCGCTGCGCGCCGGTAGGGAAGGGTGGAGCGACGGGCGTCTCGCCCGTCCAGTCCCTAGGTGGCCGGGCGGGGACGCCCGGCACTCCACCGGCAAACTTAGTTCGCACTTGTCACGCCGCCATACTTTGCCAGCCACTTCAACTCTTCGCGCACTTTGATTTTTCCGTGCCAGGGATTCTTCGCGAGTTCGTGGCCCTCGCCGGGAAAAATCAGCAAGTCACTCGGAATATTCAGCTCGTGCAAAGCGCGATCGAGCAGGTAGTCCTCGAGCACCGCAACCCGAATATCGTCCGCGCCGGCGACCATGTGGGTCGGGGTGCGGACTTTATTGAGCTGGTAAATCGCGCCTTCGCTGCGATAGCGATCGGCGGTTTCCCACGGCAAACCGCCGAGGAAATAGGCGTCGTCGAAGGTGGTGTCATCATTGCCCCAGTTGGCGACGTGCTCCACCGCGCCGGCGCCTGTGACGGCGGCCTTAAAGCGAGTGGTTTGCGTGATCAGCCAGTTCGTCATGTAACCGCCGTAGCTGTAGCCGCCCACGGCCAACTGATTCGCGTCGGCAATTCCGTCTTTCACCAGCGCATCGACGCCGGTCAATATGTCTTTGCCGGGCCGGGAAACAATTTCGGGAACGATCTGCAGCGCGAACTTGTCGCCGTAGCCGGTGGATCCGCGGTAGTTGGGCTCGAAAACCAGCCAACCCGCGGTGGCGGCCAGACGATCCCACTGATACCAATCTGCCTCGAAGTGGTTGCCATCGGCATCCTGCGGACCGCCGTGAATCAGCACAAACATAGGCAGGTTCTTCGCCTCAAACTTTCCGGGCGGATACATCAACATGCCTTCCACCGGCGTGCCGTCGTCGGAAGTCCAATGATAAGGCTTGGCCATGGGCAGATCTCGCTCGGCGAACAGCTGGTTGAAGGAAGTGATGGGTCGCGCCTGCACCAGTTTGTCGGGGCCATCGGCGATATAAACTTCCGTGGGCCGCGCGGTTGCCGAATATGCAAACGCTATGAGCGTGCTTTGAGATTGAGATTGCGATTGCGATTGCGACGCGGCAGCGGGGACTTCATAGGTTCCAGCCCATCCCTCGCGTTTCAGAATAGCGGCTTTCGGATTCGCTTGGGATAGGAGCTGCACCTCAGTCCCCAAACGGCAGGCGCACAAAACCGAGCCGTCGGGAAGCGGCGTGTAGCGCACGACTTCGCCCGGGTAGTCGGCGAACCAGCGCTGGACTTCTCGTTTTTCGGGCCTTTTGCCGGATGTGTCGCCGGCATCGACCCAGTAGAGGCGCGGTTGCGGATCCTCATACTTTCGTTCCAGCGATCCGAGGTTGACCTGAAAGAAAAGATGGCGATTATCCGGAGCCCATTCCAAATTCAGTTCGACGGCTTCGTTTTGGGTCAGGCGGATGGGCGCGGCTTCGGCTGCATTGTTCGCCAGGTTGACGAGGTAGAGTTCGATGTCCTCGACCTTCTCCTGACGTTCGGAAACCGACGAAGTCACGAAAGCCAACCGGTGGCCGTCGTGCGAGATGCTCATTTGCTCGACATGCAGGGGCGTGCGTGCAAGGGCGACTGCTCCGGGTGTGGCGCGGGAATCTTTTTCTGCGTCGGGGATTTCTTTTGATCCGAGCGCGGCGTGGCGCGCCAGGGCTTCGTCGAGATTGAGGCGGAAAATCACATCGCCGCGCTCATCGCCGCGGTAACGGATCACATCCTTCCAATCTTTCTTGTGATCGTCGTTCTGCTGCTTGCTCCAGGGTTCGCGGGTAGCGAAAATGATTGCCTTCGAATCGCCAGCCCAGGCAAAGGCGTGAACCTCTTCCGTGCCTGAGGTGATGGCAAAGGCCTCGCCGCCGCTGGGCGAAATCAGAAACAGTTGGGCGACGTCTTTTTCTTTTTCTTTGCTGTCCCTTGCGTCTTCATCTTTGGCATCGGCAACTTTGCGTTCCGAAAGAAACGCGATCCACTGGGCGTCGGGCGACCATTGCGGCGAGCTGTCATGCCCGGATTGCGTCAACTGGGTCAAGCTTCCGCCGCCGGCTGCGATCCGATAGAGCCAGAGTTCTTTGCGGAAAATCTGCTGCTCCCAGTCGGCCTTTTCCGTTCCGATGACGACGGAATTGCCATCCGGCGACACTTTCACCGCGGTGAAGCTGACCGAGTTGAAGAATTCATCGAATGTGAGTTTGGGCTTTGCGGTTTGGGCATGGGCAAAAATTGAAGCGGACACAAGGGAGAGAAGCAACATTGATCGTCCCATAGAAGTTCGTCCCACAGAAGTTCGTCGCATAGAAGTTCGTCGCCTAGGGTTTCTAAGATTTTGTCATCCCGAGCGCAGCGAGGGATCTGCAGTCTGCGGCGAACAGCAGGTCCTTCGCTTCGCTCAGGATGACAATTCGTAAAGGACTTCGGTCATTCATGGCGCAGTCGGTTGCGCGTTGTGTAACGCTTCATCCAGCGCCTGGTTGTTCGGTACGGTTTGGTCCACGATACGCCAGCCGTCGTCATAGCCACGGAATCCGACGGTCGAGCGGTAGTGCACTCCGCTGTCGTAGAGCGCTGCGCCCACCTGATTGATGGAAACCCAACGCCAGATGAACTCGACATCGGCGAGGTTGCCTGCCTTGCTGATGCCGGAAATGCCGAGCAGTTCGCGGCGCGCGACTTGAATGCCGATCGGGCCATTGTTGGGAAGCACGCTCGAAATCAGGGGCCGCATCGTATCCACTCCGAGCGGCGTGAGCACTACGTCCCAGCATGGCGAAGGGCCGACTCCGGCTGGACACTTCTGCTCGGTGCCGATGATCCATCCGCGGCGCTGTAACACCATGGAGTCGGGAGAACTGAAATCCTTGTTGGAAACGATGCCGGTCCTGAGCCAGAACAATTGCGGCGCTTTGAATGCTTCGGAAGCCGAGATCAAATCGGCGGCGAGGCGGCGCGTCAGGAAATCGCGCGGAGAGCAGCCCAGGTCCAGACACAATAAGATCAGACTCAATAAGATCGGACACAACAAGACCGCGAGGCGCAATGTTTTTGTCGCGCGCATTAATGTTGATTATGGTTGCGAGAGGATTTTAACAGTCCGTGGGGAGATTCCAATCCCCGACGGCAGCGGCTAAAGGCAAATCCAGAGTTGCTGTGGCCACAGGCAGCTGCCGAGCTTCGCTCGGCTTGGACGGGCGAGGGCGCCCGTCCCCACACGAGCGGGATAAGATCAACCACGTCTGCGGGGCAGAAAAGGCGAGGCCGCAATCTGGCCGTCAAAATTCTTTGACCAGCGGCCGGGGAGCGGCGTGTGGCAGGCCGGGCAATTGCCTTGCGGAGTTAACTTGTACTTTTCGATTGAATATCCATAGCGCTGGATCACCATCTCGCCACACTGGTAACAATGAGTATCTTCCAGACCCTTCACCCGCCCGGGAAGATTGCCGGCGTAGATGTAGCGCAATCCGGCCTCACGACCGATGGCGGCGGCGCGCAACAGATCCTCGGGACGCGTATCGGCGGGCGAAGTCATTTTGTAGTCCTGATGAAAGGCGGTGATGTGCCAGGGGATGTCGGGTGAAACGCCAGCCACAAATGCGGTCAGCTGCCGCAGTTCGTCGTCGCTGTCGTTGAAGCCGGGAATGAGTAAGGTGACGATCTCCAGCCACACGCCCATCTGGTGCAAGCTACGGATGGTGTCGAGGATCGGCTGCAGGCGTCCGCCGAGCTGGCGATAGTGATGATCGTCGAAGCTCTTGAGGTCCACCTTGCAGAGATCGAGCCAGGGATGGAGATACTCGAGGACCTGCGGCGTTCCGTTGCCATTCGAAACAAACGCGGTGAGCAAGCCCACCTGGCGGGCTCGGCGAAAAATTGCAACCGCCCACTCGCTGGTGATCAGAGGCTCGTTGTATGTGCTGACCACAACTTCTGCGCCTTGGGCAAGCGCATCCTTGACTAGCAGCTCCGGATCGGCCTCGATCGCCGGTGAGACGGCGTTCGGGTCGCGCAGCGCCTGCGAAGTGACCCAGTTCTGACAATAGGAGCAGTGCAGATCGCAGCCCAGCATTCCGAAACTGTAAGCGAGGGCTCCGGGGTGGGCGTGGAAAAACGGCTTCTTTTCGATCGGATCACACTGCACTCCGGCAACATAGCCCCAGGGAACGTAGAGCGTGCCACCGTGGTTGAAGCGGACCTTGCAGACACCGGGTTGTCCCTCGGGAATCGGACAGCAGTGGCCGCAGGCATAGCAGCGTACGCGATTGCGATCCAGCTTTTCCCAAAGGGCGGGGTCGCCTTCGCGGACGCGCTCGTCCGCCGTCAAAATGTCGCGCAACGTGGCCACGACTCTATTCTACGGCTGTCGGAGGGGGTTATGGAGGGAGAGTTCTTTACCACAGGGAGCGCAGGGAACACAGGGGGAAACAGAAATGAAGATCGGCTTCAGTTCGCGTCGGATTTTGCTCGTTGGTTATGGGAGCGGATCCAGACTTCGGCCTGCTGGCGGGCGGCGGAGACCTGCGCATGGGTCATTTGGGAAGCCAGCCCTTCGAGTCGAGCTTTGCTGTTCTCGTCACCGTTGGCGAGCGCGATCGCAGACCAGAAGTAGGCTTTGGACAAATCTTCAGGAACTCCACGCCCCGCCCAATAGTAGGCGCCGAGCGCAGACTGCGCGGCAACATTACCTTGTTCGGCGGCGCGCAGGAACCACTGCATGGCTTGCGCGTCATCGTGCGGAACGTTCTCTCCGTTATGGTAGCGGATGCCCATCTGCCATTGTGCATCCGCGTTTCCCTGATCGGCGAGCTTTTGCAAGTCTGCCAGGGACTTCGCTTGCGCGCGTTGAACGGATGGACGTTGATCGGACGGGCGTCGATCGGACGAGCTATGATCGGTCGCGCTTTGCCCTGACGTCGAGGCCGCCTGGGCTAACGACCGCTGCGACGCTTGCGATGAGTTGCGCTTCCCGATCATGGGACCGACTAAATAGCCGAGGACCATCACCACCACCGCAATGGTCAGCCCGAGCAGTGCGCGATAACGCAGGCGAGACGGAGCTGTGGGCGCAGCTTCGGGGACGTGCTCCAGGAGTTGCTCTGAGATGCTTTGCTCGGGGACGTGCTGCGAGACTTGCTCGGGGACTTCAGTCTCCTGTTCCCACAAGGCTTCGCGAGTCGCATGGATCGAATCGAATTCCGAAGCAGGAGGCTGCGACCCACCTGACACAGCTTCTGGCCCCAGCGTTTCCGGTTGAGTCTTTTCAGACTGGATGTTTTCAGACTGGGCCTTTTCACGAATGCTTTTGGGAATCATTTCGACGAGCCGGTCCAGAACCATCGCGTCGGCCTTGGTGAAACTGTGCGGGTACGGAGAGAAAACCTCCAGCAGGCCGACCACGCGGAAATCGGACATGATAGGAGCGGCGATGAGCGAGCCTATGCCCAGTGCGCGACCGATTTCCGGACCGATACGCGGATCGTTTTCCGTAACCTCGCAGGAGACGAGGCGGCCACTGCGAACGCATTCTCCAGACAGCCCTCGTTTCACGTCCACGGGGGCTCCCAGAGGCGGGGCTGGTTCACCGGCTCGCGCCCGGCAGATCATCTGGCCATCCGTGAGAAATGCCAGGGCCGCGCCACTGGCTTCGGTCAGATTCAAGGCCCGCTCGGTGATGAGCTGCAAAACGGCATCGATGTCGTCACCGATCGCGCCGACCTCGCTGCGAACTGCTTCCACCGAAGAAAGCGCTTCGCTTTGATCGGGCATCGGGACAACATTGGGGGTTTTAGTGACCGGCGCCGGCTCGGGTAAATTCTCTTCGTCATGCTTGCGCTGCGCGAGTTGCTCGGTTCGAGCAGCGTGGTTGGAGCAGGCGATCAGCAAGTTGGCAAAGAGCCATTCTTTCAGTATTTGCCGGGAACTCTCAGGAAGGCCGGAAAACCGGATACCTCCGCGGCCGGCGTCATCACTCCAGATCACCTGGCCACTGCCATGAATGTAACTCTTGGTTTCAGGCAGATCGAGGCAAAGGGTTACGGCCCGGTTCATTTCCAGGCGTTCACTGGTTTGGACGGCAAAGCCGTCTTCGTGCAGGTCGAGCAATTCGCTCAGGTCCACAACCATGCCGGTCTGCGGACCGTTGAAACTGGCGTAAACCGGAGTGTGGAGCTTTTGGCGAACATTGCGGCGCCGCTCTCCGCTGGGAGCTCCTGCAGCTGGATCCGGCAATCTGAGAGTGCTCCGATCCATAGTTGCCTCCATATTAACTCAAAGCCGTTAGCAGCCCTTGGCGAAAGTGAGAACCCACGGCTCAACTCTCAACTCGCCAGACTTATGAAAAATGTCGCTTGTGCGCCGCTCCGGACCGACGTTCACGACCGGCTCTTACAGGTTCGCGGCGAGGAACGGGGTGTCGCCTTGCGCAGCCGCCACGAAAACCTCAGGCATAGTCAGCACTCGATCAAGCGCGTCGGCGAGGGTAGCGGGAAATTCGGAAGTCAGGAGGTTGACATCCAATTGAAGATGGCGGTGGCTGTAGATGCGGTAGACGACGAGCAAGCCGCGGTGCCGGTTCGAAGTTGTGACCAGGTCCAGCGTCAATTTCCACGAAGGCTGGCCGGAAATTGCCGCTATGTGAGGAAGCTTACTCCAGTGCAAGTGGCCGTTGCTTTTGCCTTGCGCAGTTCGATCGCCAGGAAGCAGCTTGAGCTGCAATTCGAACGCATCGAAATCGTTGCCCTCGAAGGCGGCGACCAGGACGCTGCGCACCTGATTGAAATCGCCGGCCACTTTGAGTTCCTCGACCGCGCGGCGCACGGCAAGATCGTTGATGAAGATCTGGCGCTGCTCGATGGTCCGCTGCGCCACCCGCCGCAGTTCGCCAAATTCCAGGTAATTCAGATGCTGGACGCCCAGCCAGATGCCGGTGCCCACAACGACGAGCACAAGTCCCAGCGTACTTCCGGTCGGCCGAAGCAGGAACAGGCTGAGCATGGCAAAGATCGCGGAGACAGCGTAGAGAACGATCACCACCTGGCGATGCGAAAAACCCATCTGCAACAACTTGTGGTGAATATGTTCGCGATCGGCGGTGAAAATCGGGCGTCCGCTGATCAGCCGTCGCAGGATGGATAGTAACGTTTCCAGAATCGGCAATCCGAATGAGACCACCGGGATGGCCACGGCCACGAACGTCGGCGCTTTCTGCGCTCCGGCGAGAGCCAGCGCGCTAAGCACGAAGCCGATGAACAGGCTGCCCGAGTCCCCCAGGAAAATCGTGGCCGGATTGAAGTTAAAGCGAAGGAATCCCAGGATGGCGCCGGCGAGGGTCACGCTCATCAGGGAGCCCAGCCAGGAATGATTGACTAGCGCGACGACAAAAAACACTATCGTCGAAAACAATGCCGATCCGGCAGCCAAACCATCCAAGCCATCGATGAGATTGAAGGCATTGGTAACCGCAACCACCCACAACACCGTGAGGGGCAACCCGACGAACCAGGGCGGCGAGTAGGAACCGAAGATCAGCGGCAGATCGAGAACGCGCATTCCGCCGGCGAAGAGCATCCCAGCGGCGACCGCCTGCACGGCAAACTTCAAATACGGACCCGCGCCGCGGAGATCATCGTAGATGCCGAGACAAAAAATCAGGCAGGCAGGAACATAGATATGGAGAAGTGTGGTGGGAGCGAGTCCAGCGAGCAGGCGGGGGAATATGAGGGAGAGCACCAGCCACACGCTCAAACTGACCGAGAAGGCTAGAAAAATCGCCACGCCCCCCAAACGTGGAAGCGAGGCTTGGTGGACATGACGTCCGTTTTGCGGCACGAAAACCCAGCCTTTGCGGATTGCCAGGTCTCGCACTTCACGCGTAGCCACAAAGGACAGAGCCAGCGAGAACGCGAATAACCCAAAGAACAGGAGCGTCAAAATTAGAGTTCCCTTCCGACTGAAACATCCGGCATTTCAGGCCAAGCTCGCAGGACGGATTTTCCGTCTCTTCTTCCAGACGAAGTTTTTTGCCAAGCGCAGGAAATTCGCAATATTTGGTTGCAGGAACTATACATCTTCCGGCTTGCGGTGGGCAAATGTTTCTAGCAGCAGGATGACTGGCATGCGGCCATGGGCGGCTGATGTCCGAGCATTTGGCGTCGTGGTCGAATCGCGCAGGTTTCCGCCGTGTTCCCACTCGGATCCTTCCAGCGATCCCATGTTCCTGCGAACGCGAACAATCGGAAATGACGCAGTTAGAAAAGTTTGGCCGACAGCAACTCCGGTTACTGACGGCCTTGGTGGTGACGGCGCAAGCCGTCACCACCACACTTTTATTAAATGAACCTTAAGCTTTAACCTGGCAGCTTGTCAACGGTCAGCCGGGAATTATTCCCTGAAACTGCATTTTGCCTAAACTCGACCGGCGCCGTGACATGCAAGTAGTGGCCGCAGCGGGGGGACCAACGCACCTTGCGTTGTGGGCCGCGCCAGGATGCTGCGGCGGACCCCGAACGGGTTGCAAGAGCTACCAGTTCCACTGAAGGTCCTCCTGCGCGGCAAAACTGCAGATATTCCAGTCTCGGCCGAGGACATACTCTTCATCCCGAGCAGCCGTACAAAGGATTTTGTCGCTGCTAGTACGATGGTTGCTAGCACCACTGCAAGCGCGGCTATATACCGAGTTTTCTAGGGAAAATAGACGCACCCCGCTTCTTTACTCCCATGCCTGTTTGTCCTTTTCCTGCATTTGCATCAGCATTTGCAATCTTTTGTCGAAGGCGCGCCGATTCGCCGTCGTAGTCTCGCCAGGACCCCCGTTGAAAAGAAAGCTGTGGGCTGCGTAGCGCAAAGGCTGTTTTTCCGACCGAGCCGACACGGCATTATGGCCGTAGATTTTCAGTCTGACGCTCATAACTTCTTTGCGGGATCGCCTGGTAAGCTGCGGGTTTAGGAGTCGCCCGCTTATGCGGGATGTCTGACGAGATCTCGGCTACCATTGAGCGACGCGCTTGCTCGCGAACCGCGACTCTGGCTTGGTCAAATAATCCTCGCCCCTGGCGGCCTGCCAGTTTCAGCGGATTAATAATTGCCGTGCGATCGACCGTGACTTCGATCTCTGAGACATGTGGCCTGCCGTGCTGATCCACAATAGAAAGTTCCGCCGGGATCAGACCAGAAAGGCATTCTTCTGGATAAGGGCGGCACCTATATGCCAAAAGGATGCCTTCCATTGAGTCTCCGGGATTGATGAGGCCTGCTCGACCAGTTCGATGGTTAAGAACATTCTCGTAAGGAAATGCTCTCCCGCTTCCTTGCAATCGGTACGCCGGTTTTTCGGGTCCGCAAATCCGTGGGCCCACCACTCGTATGGGCCAATGAGAGTAACCCTCGAATTTCTGCACCTCCAAGCAGTCATAGGAGTGGTTCGTGATCTGCAAAGCGAGAACGTACTCGGCCCAACCGCGCATAACATAGGCCCTCGTTATCTCTGGTCTGCTGACTACCGCCACAAGGCCCGGCATCGGGTCGTCTTCGCAGTCGTCGGGCATCGGGCAACCAGCCGCTCGCAGCCTCCGAATGAGAATTTGGTCTACCGCGTTCTTATTTTTCATGAGTCCTCCATTGATAAATGATCAAACATGTACATAATGTGCACGATGTGCATCAGTTCGCGTTACAATGCGGACATCCCGGCCGGCCCTCGCGAAGAGTCGGAACGCCGAATTCACGGCCCAGCTTGTGGATGAGGGCGCATCGTTCGCTCAGGAGGTAGATTCCCCGTCCAGCAGAGTCTAGGCGGGTCGTTCGGAAACCGAGTTGCTTCATCTTTGCGCCGACCTCCTTTGGGCTCAACTGAGCCGATTCTCCGCTCCTACTGAGAATCGCGTTCGCGAGTTCCGCAACTTGGCCCACGTGAACGGAGGGCCTTTTTTCATGGCAAACAACGACCAAAGCTTCCACAACAACGGCTTCTAGTCTGCCTTTACCTTCTGTCCTCTCGGCATCATCGCGAGCCTTTAGCAGATCCAAGAGCCTAGCTTGTAGGTCCACCGCATCCACGATGCACCGCCCTAGCGCGCGCGCCATCTCTCGCGTTGAACCGCAAAACTCGGGCGCATCGAACTGGGACGATCTGACCTGCGCGAAGTTTTGCAGCCTATACATGAGCAACCGATTTTGCAGATTATTGATCGCCGCGACCTCCCGCTCTTCATCCTGCGTGGAGAAAGAGCGGAGCATCGGCGGCACGGGCATCCAAACTCCAGCATCCACAAACAACGATTTCAATTCCATCTCGCCAACGTAAATCGCGGCAGCACCGCTGACCTGTCGGAGACCTCGATCTGAAATCCCGAATCCGGAAAACTGCAGCGCAGCCAAGAGCCGGTTTAGGCGCGGGTCGGGCTGGCATATCAGGCGGGTCGGTCTTAGCTCGCGGGGCAAAGCACGGGATGTGGATTCGGCCAGTAGTACGGGATGACGGCACATGCAGCCCAGGAAACGCAGGACGGACACAGCAGCCCAGCAGAAAGGGCCGAATAGCAGCAAGCACGGTGACATCGTCAAACACTCGCAGAAAAAGGATGCAAAACAGAAGGATGCCAGCAACGCAGCTTCGTCTTCATTAACGGCCAAGGATCGAGCAGCCAACTTGCAAACATCGTTGAAGAGGATCTCCGTAGAACCGTAGGGAGTTGGTTTTGACGGAAGGTGCCGCAGGATTGCGGCGCCCTCCGTTGGCACATAACAACGCCCCTCGAATACATGCTCGGGCGCGATCTTGGACCGTCCCCCGCTCCAGTGCAGAACCCGCTCCGTGCCTGTTGCAGAATCGCGGACTAGTTCCAAGAAACTGCCATCGCGAAGCACTTCCCCGCTGGTCGGAACTAGTTCGCATTTGTCATTGCGTCCCTTGCCGGGAAATTTCGTGGCGCCTTCACTTAGCTCCTTCTGGTTCGCAATTCCGACCACACTCGCGATGCGGTTGTTCATTCGCGACGATCTTGAGCCCTTCCGGTATTGTTTCGAATTCGACGCGTCATTCATGTGAAAGTGCCCGCCTGATACGCCTTTCCTTCGATTTCGGCACCAAAAGAAAAAAGCCCGAGTTCTTCGGGCTTACGACACACTTGTGCTTGAGGTGATTTTACACGAAAAAATCGGAAATTATTCATCACTCTCGTGATGTTGCCGATTCGTCTTTCTACGACCCTTCACACTATGAAGGGGAGATCCTTTTCACCGCTGGGGCATCTTCGCAGGTAACAACTTCAGAAGCACGTTCCCGATCACCATAGGTTGGCGCTCTCCCGCACTTCCCACCAATGTGTACGATCGCTCAAACCCGTTCGGTCCCTCGATCTTCATTTCCCAATTGTCGTTTGCGCGAGAACCAACGATTGATACCCGCCAGTCTCCAGCTCTGTCGCTCAGAGCGTGTTCAACGAGCGCCTGAACTTCTCGCCCAACCGCAGGATCACCTGTGTTATGCAGCTCAACCGACACAGCCATTTCTGTCTATTTTACAAGCACACTTCCCGAGCCGCTCCGCCGACTCCCCTGCTCCCTGCCCGTCCTACGAATGACGAGGCTTATCGGTGGCCGTGTATATTGACGGACAGGAATAGGCCAGCAGCGAAATTCCGGGGCGGCAGGGCCCCGCAAGCATGTAGGGAATGGTGGCTCGGTCACCATACGCTGCAGCAGCGCGTTGAGCCCACCTTCTCCACGACTTCCAGAAAGCATCGTCCCCGGACAGAACCGTGTCGAGGACCGCCTTGCAAACCGCTTGAGATAGCGCACTCCAATAAACTGCGGCAAGGAGAGCTCCGATGGCTCCTGCTCATAAGCAATCTTGGCCCCGCTTCGCCGGGTTCATCGCCGGGCTCGCAAGACCGCTAGTTGTCGGTGTCTTAACGTTACCAATCTATCCGCTCGATTCCGCCAACAAGATCGAAATGGCGGTCTCGGCTTAGGAGGGAGAAAGAATGCTGACGGCAGAGCGCGGCAATCCAAACGTCGTTGGAAGGAATTGGAGTTCCGGCTCTCTTGAGTTCGGTTCGAATAGTAGCGTAGGAGATGGCCGTCTCTTCATCCACATCGAGTACCCGGTAGTTGTAGATCGTTTCCGTCAGCCATTGTTCGTAGCGCTGCCGGTCGCGTGATTGCTGAATTCCATATCGATATTCGCCCAACACAATTACCGGAACGGCGACCTCAGTTGCTTTGCGAAGGATCGGCTCCAGTGCCGCATCCCCATCTGCGACGGCTGACAATCCATTGGTGTCCAGGATCACTGTTGATCCTCAGTCTCGATCTGGTCGAACTCTTCTTCAATGATCCGGTTAATTCTGGCCGTTTCCTTGTGCAGGTGACGGAGTTTGCCGAACGTCTTCATCCAGGG
>Ga0187888_1001424_pt1 | contig 22639 bp, 18 predicted proteins | sample June2016WEW_7_40_FD_132987 | JGI IMG/M metagenome (GOLD analysis project Ga0187888, IMG submission 132987) | Peatland microbial communities from SPRUCE experiment site at the Marcell Experimental Forest, Minnesota, USA - June2016WEW_7_40 | ecosystem: Environmental > Terrestrial > Soil > Wetlands...
ACCAAGGCCAAATCAGCCTCGCGGTGCAGGTCAGCGCTGTGGAGAAGGATTTCGTGCAACTCCAGTTCAGCGTGCAGGACACCGGCATCGGGATTGCGGCCGAGAAACTGGAGTGCATCTTCGAAGCCTTTACGCAAGCCGACGGTTCCACCGCGCGGCGCTTTGGCGGGACCGGCTTGGGTTTGACCATTTCCCGGCAACTTGCGCAAATGATGGGCGGCCGGTTGTGGGCGGAAAGCGTTCCTGGCCAGGGAAGCACCTTTCACTTCACCGCCCGTCTTGGCATACCTCAGACTTTGCACCCCCCGGAGAGCGGTCAGGGCTTGGCCGGCCGGCAGTCAGCCGGCGATGCACCTCATTCCTTGCGGATTCTGCTCGCTGAAGATAACCACGTGAACCAGATGTTGGCCACGCGCCTGCTCGAAAAACACGGACATCGCGTGACCTTAGCACGCAATGGACGGGAGGCGCTGGAGCAAATCGCGGCACAGGCGTTTGACGTGGTCCTCATGGATGTGCAGATGCCGGAACTGGACGGATTGGAAGCGACCGCGGCAATACGCGAGCAGGAGAAGATCACCGGGGGGCACCTCCCCATCGTGGCCCTGACTGCGCATGCTATGCAGAGCGATCACCAGCGCTTCCTTGCCGCCGGCATGGATGGGTATGTCTCAAAGCCGATCGACATCAACCAGTTGATTTCCGTGGTTGAGTCGGTGCTACGAACCGCCTGAGTGGTGCCTGGGCGGACCGCTGCTGAAGAGATTGCTCAGGAGGGGAGACTGCAGTTAACTGATTTAGTTTCAATGACATTCCTCGAAATACGGCTAAGTACCTTTGTTTTCATACACATTCCGGCTTCGCTCCAGAACTCCTCAGAGCGTCCCTTTGTTTTCATAGACATTCTCGCTTTGTTCCCCGAGTTTTGAGAACCGGAAAGTGGATTATCGCGTGTCGATCACCTAGAAGCCTGCCCTGCGCTGCGTCCTGACTTCGTTCTCGCATCCGACCACGGATATCCCGGCTTTTCAACCCCGCGACTCCCCAAGTTTTCGCCCCGGTCCTTTATTTTCATAGACATTCTCGCTTTGTTCCCCGAGTTTTGGAGAATTCGTTCTTGCTTTAGCCCCAAACGGCAGACTTCCTGTCGGTTGCGACCGGAGCCCCTATTGTGCGGTCCTCCCCCCACCCGGCAGATCCTCGAATCTCAATTGGCGCGGGCAATCGAGTTGCATCGCCGCAGTTCCCCGAGGCTGTGAGCCCTGTCCTTCCACAGAGAATCATAGCCTATCTTTCTTGTTTTGTCAAGAGACAAGAAGTCTGTGCGCCCGTCTTGTATTGCCCTGAATTGGGCAACAAACTGCTTGACTCACCCGACGAGTCGGGGAATGATGCATCATCCCACGTATCGAGCTTGAGCAGGCTATGGAAAAGTGGATAAAAGTGCAAACAATTGCCTGTGTTGCTGCGGTATTTTACCAAGTAGCAAGAGACCTATATGCGCATTTCACGCCAACAGGAAACCGGCTTGGGGGTGGGCAGATGAGTTGGATCCCTCTATTCCTGTGTGCGGTACTTCTTCTTTGCTCACTGGCCATGTACATGAACCGTTGGCCTTTCAGCGGGAAGGCGGGGGTAAAACCACTTATGCCAGAGTCCTCCACGCCTGCAGCCTCACACGGTGATTGCATCCGCCTTGGCCCCCCTAAACTCCTTAAACTTGAGGATTATACGCACCAAAATTTATGTGACCGACCTTACACGGACCGTGTGAGCGTAATCCTCACAAGTCATTGGGATACAGAGTTTGATGTGTGGTCGCCCGCTTGGAAATCCAAGGAAGTCTATGTGAAATTGCCGCTTGGCAACTGCTTAGAGCATGAAGGGCCTCTTGGATGGCAAAACGATGATTGGCGGGTGGAACCATCTTCGTGCTTGACCATAAAAACGAATTCCGCATTTCGGGTTTCTCTTGATCTGAGAACTCCCTCTGTTAAGGGTATTGCCATCAGGTTACGCAACCGCAGCACGGGATGCTTGTTGTTTCCAATAAAGATCGCAGGAGAACTACGGGTGGAGAAGATCGAGATTTAGGAAGTCTGGCTGCCGTTTAGCTCTTTCTCACTAGCCTTTTTTAATCTTCCAAAAATTGCTCTCTATCCGGCTTGGGTGCCGCGCAATAGGCTTCCTTTCCGGCCTAAGAAGCCGTATATTTCCCCTATCCTTTATTCCGCTAAAGAGAGGGGACAGCCTATGACAATCGCAGCAGGCTTCTGTTGCAGTGACGGTGTAATTTTAGCTGCGGACACTTTAATAACCCTGCCAGGTGGTGGAAAGACTTACAGATCGAAATTGTTCACAATTAACGAAGGGGAAAGTTCTGACCTAACGTATGCAGGGGACGAACCCTTTGTGCTGGAACTGATAAATAAACTTCAGCAAAACGTGCCGCGAAGGTCTGGGGATGCGTTCTTAAAAGCGGTCAAAGGGATTTACAGACAACTTTGGCGTGAACACTATATAGAACCTCCCAAGGCAGAGAAGACTTATGCTCACATACTTATTACCCTGAGAATGAACAATAGCATATGCCTATATTGCGCTTACGCGCACCACTTCTACCCTGTTAATACTTATGCTGTGCTAGGGATAGGGGAAGATCGAGGGGAATCACTTTTCAAACCGCTTTATCGTGTGGGAATGGAAACATACGAAGCGTCCTATATGGCTGTATACGCTTTCCAAAAAGTGAAAAAGTACACAGAAGGGTGCGGTGGAGAAACGGAAGTACGCTTTATCAGTCCGCGTAATCAGCATGTATCCTTGACCCGCTTTGCTAACTTTGCTGTGTTGCCAGAGCGCACTTCTAGAGAAATTGAAGAGGACTTCGACGTATTTGACAAAGCTATGCAACCCGTTTTATTGGTTTATCCTGACTTGGACAGTACAAATCCTAAGCAGTTTAGGAAGCTGTTTTGCCAAGCAATGAAGAAGTTGGAAAAGACCCGAATTGCAAAATACCGCAAAAGAGAGAAGGAGGACCGGAAGCGAGAAGTGTCCATATGGGGAAGCAGGGTTTTGTCTTGATGGCCATCCGCCTGAATCTAGATTGTTGCCCCCTTCGAGCGGTTACACGGTTCACAGAGCAATTGAATATTGCGTTCTGTGTTGCTCCCACCAGAACTAATTGGGATGATGTGGTCAAATTCGAGGCGCTGTTGCGAGCCACACTTCACGCAGCGGCCCTTGTCTCGTTGCCAGACGAAAAGCCTGACCGCCTCGGGAATAGGCTCTCGTTGCGGGCCTTCGATTTTCTCTAGGTTTTCAAACGCTTCAACCTCCCGGCGAATTCGCTGGTAATCCCGCTCATGACAAAGCACATGATGCTTGACTAGCAGCCGAGCCATTTCAGGTTGGATGGCTAACTCGCCCTTACCTTGCTCAACAGCATATACAACCCCTCGGAATGCCCACCAAATCGCATAGGATTGTGGTTCATGCTGCTGGAGTTCAACAAGCTGATGTGCAGCTTTTCGGTAACTCGGGTCGGCGTGCAGAGCCCGATAATAAGCCCCCCTATCACTTGTCTTTGCAATTCCCGGCCAATTCATTTCTAGGGCTTCGCGTAGACCTTCGGCCCATGTCCCCCGCTGCCCATCTTCATAGAGGGAGAACTGTAAACCCTGCGATTCGGAATACCTAAGCTGACCGATGACCTTTACTTTTGGTTGTGCCATAAAGGACATGAAGCCGGTGCTGGCCAAATGGGGGAAAACAGCATCAAAGGACTGGGAGGTGCATAGTCAAAAAATGAGAAAGTACATCATCCGGTTTAAGTCATGGCTGACAACTCTACTCGCTAGGGAACGGCGCACCAGCTTAGAAGTTCAGATAATGCGTATGCCAGTGGAGGAACTGTCCAGACTTGTAAAAAAGCCTAGACTTACTTAGTTGGCTCAAATAGCATTATGTATTCAATGTGTGCCATCGGAATAAAAGCTACAGTCTTATAATCATCAGGCGTTCCCCCAAGCCTCTCGGCAATAGTTGCATCAGTCCTGTCCAAGTGAATCCACAAACCTGCTGGCTCCGCTGCTTCGACTTGGGTCACAAACATATCCTCCCGTAAAACCCTAGCCCTCAGCACCACTTTCTGCCCAACCAAACTACTGAGAGTATACTCTGCCATATGGTTCTTTCTCCTAATGGCCAGAGTATACCTCAACTAAAACCCATAAATGAGGGAAAATTAAAGCAGAATTCATCTGGTCCGGCGAGCGTTTGCCAACCTTATTTGCTCCACCGTGTTTGTGCTGCTTTGCGGGCTATTTCCGAGCGGCGTTGTGGGCTTAGCGCCTTGGCTCTAGCCGGACCACCCTTCGGCCCTCCAAGCTTCCCGAGGGCAACAGCAGCGGGATTCTTTTCGCGGGCTTCAATATGGTCAAATACACGTTTAGCTAGCAAAATTGGGTCCGTCCTTGAACGTTTATGCATACCTTTATGATGCGGCCAAATGGTGAGAAGACCAAGAGGAAAAGTGTGGGAATTCAAATTGACCCACTACCGAAGTCCGGTGACGAATTTGCCACTTTCGCCGCCGCGGCGGAGGGTCATCTGAGCAGGTGCCGCACGAGGGGACCCGCTTGAAAGAGCGTGGACGATCAGGCCAGCGTCGACCACCCTGCCCAGGCGATGAATAGGAGCTGCATCGGGATTCTCGCCAGCAGCCGTGTGGCGGGTCTTCCGCCGAGGGTGACGCCGGCCTTGGCCGCGTGGATATTTGCCGGCAGAATGGCGAGAAAAAAGATGATGAGGCAGATCCCAGCCGCGCGATACAGACGCGGCAATAGCAGGCCCAAGGCGCCGGCAATCTCACAGATCCCCGTAGAATAGACCGTGGCGCTCGGCCACGGAACCCAAGGCGGAATCATTCGGATAAAATCCCGCCGCATGCGGGTAAAATGGGTGCTCCCCGTGAAGAAGAGCATGACAGCCAGCGCATCGCGTCCTGAGACGTGCCACGACGCAAACACCGATACGCCCGCGAAACCGAGTGCTCGAAAAACCAGGAATGAAACAATCAGAACCGCGAGGACCAGCATGCTGCAACTCCTACCAAACCATCAGACGGCCTTCCCATTGTCATTCCGAACGGAGCGAGGAATCTCGCCCTTAGCGTTTGCAAGCGAGTGCGAGATTCCTCGTCGCCTTCGGCTCCTCCGAAAATCACGTCATTCCCGCGCAAGCGGGAATCCATTGGACCGACAATGGGTCCTCGCTTACGCGGGGACGACGCTGATTTTCATTGCCTCGGGTGGGCCACAGGCCCATCGTAACTCCTCTGACGGGGCTCTGGAAAACGGATGCTCCTAGGCTCATCAATCGCGCTCGCGGCCGACGATTCTCCTGTTCCCCGCGTCAAGGTCCGCCACGGAGCTGGTTTTTTCCCACTCGGCGCGCGGCAGGGCGCGGACCGGGTCCAGCCGCTTCCGCGCCAGAGCCGGATTCAACGGCGCAACTTCTTTAGTCATGAAGTCGTCGAACTGCTTCACCACGTCGTCCAGTTCGCGCTTCAACGAGTCGATGCGCGCCACCTGGTAATCGCCCGGGCGGCCTTCGTAGTAGGTCAAGGTATCGTACAGCTCGATCGCGTACTCCCGCAGACGCAGTTCGCCGGTAATGGCGCCGCCCGTTTTTGTCGCGACAATCTTCTTCCGAATGGTTTCGGCCTTGTCGGCGGTCTCGGAGAGTGTCTTGCGAAGCGGATCGCTCGCGGCCAGCTTTGACATACGGGCCAGGAGCGCTTCATGGACCGCGCCGATGTTGTCGACGTCGTAACTCATATCGCCCAGCAGGTCGCGCACGCGCGTGGAGGCCTCGAGCTGAAGCTTGCGGTCCTCCGCGGTGTAGGTGGCGCGAGGATCAAGGTTGATGCGGAGTTGGGTGGTGAAAACCTGATCGCCGCGCGTCATCTTGATCGTGTAAGACCCCGGCAATACGCGCGGCCCCACAATGGCCCCGGCGAGCGAAGCGGCGGGCGGAACGCGCGGCGGCTTCAGCGTCATCGACCATGGCACGCGGGTCAGGCCGCGCCGGCTGTTGGCGGGCAGCGTCTCCACGAGCCTGCCTTGGTCGTCCAGGACTTCGATTTTCATCTTGCCGAAGATGTGGCGCTTCTTCTGGTAGTAGGTGATCAGCGCCGCGTCTTGGGGATTCGGGCCGTTGAACGCGGCGTCTCCCTCCATCCAGCCGCCGCTGGCCATCAAACGCTGGCGTATAGGCCCGCCTTCGAGAAACACCGCGTCCTGGCTCAACACTTCCGGAGTGAGTTTGCGCAACGGTGTGATGTCGTCAATAATCCAGATGCCGCGGCCGTGCGTGGCGAGGACCACGTCAGACTCTCGAGGCTGAATCGCGATATCCCGCACGGCGACATTCGGAAACTCGCCGCCCTTGTACTGCGCCCACTGGTGGCCGCTGTCGAGCGAAATCCAGAGGCCGAATTCCGTCCCCACGAATAACAGGCTGCTGAGGACGGTATCCTCCTTGACGACGTGCGCATAGCCACGCACTCCGCTGCCGGGACCGACGATGGGCGACCACGTCCTGCCGTAATCCGCTGTCTTGAAGACGTAAGGTTCCATGTCGCCAAAAGTATGGCGGTCGAAGACAGCGTAGGCAGCGGCAGGATCGTACCGGCTTGCCTCGACCCACGACACCCAGGAGCATTTGGGCAGGTTCGGAACGTTGCCCGCCACGTTCGCCCAGGATTTGCCGCCATCGCGCGTGAGCTGAAGATTACCGTCGTCCGTGCCCACCCAGAGGGTGTTTCCGTCCCGCGGCGACTCGCTGATGGAATAAATGGTGGTGTGGGTTTCAGCGTCGGAGTTGTCCACCGTCACGCCGCCCGACTCTTCCTGCTTCTGCTTTTCGGGATCGTTGGTGGTGAGGTCGGGCGAGATCCGCTCCCAGCTTTGCCCGTGATCGCGCGAGCGAAACAAAAACTGGGCGCCGATGTAAACCGTCCCCGGCTCATTGGGGCTGACGTAAATCGGCGCATTCCAATTGAGGCGCAGTTTCCCTTCCCCATAATTGGGGAGCGGCTTGATGCCGCGCGCCTCGAGAGTGCGTCGATTGATCCTCGAGATTTCCCCGCCCTGCGAATCTTCGTAAACGTAATTGGGGTCCGAGGGGTCCGGGATAACCCAGAAGCCGTCACCGCCCCCGAGACATTCCCATCGGCTATTGGTGATTCCTCCGGGATAGGATGAGTCGCCAATCCAGTTTGCGTTATCCTGCAACCCGCCGTAGACGTGATAGGGATCTTCGTTGTCCACGGCCACGTGATAAAACTGCGATACGGGGAGGTTGTTGGACTTCCACCAGGTGTCGGCGCCGTCGTAGGAGAACCAGACTCCGCCATCGTCCCCGGAAATCAGGCTATCCGTGCGCTCCGGGTCAATCCAAACATCGTGGAAATCGCCATGAGCTCCGCCCGACACGATGCTGAAGCTGCGGCCGCCGTCGGTGCTCATAATCAATCCATAATCCGTTTTGTAGAGCCTGTTTTCGTCCTTGGGGTCAACGATCAGATTGGCGAAATAGAACGGCCGCCACACCATAAATTGGCTCGCGTCGCGCCGCTCCCAGGACTTGCCCGCGTCGTCGGAACGATAGAGGGCGCTTTGCGGCGATTCAATCAGGGCGTAGACCACATTCGGATTGGAAGGCGCCGCGGTCACCGCGACGCGCCCCCACGGCTTGGGCGGAAGCCCCTTGGCAGTCTTCTCGTTGAGGTCGGTCCAGGTTGCGCCGCCATCCGCGGTCACGAAAAGAGCACTACCACTGAAGGCCGTCGGCGTGTCGCCGCCAGACCGGAACGTCCAGCCCTTGCGCCGGAAATCCCACATGCCCGCGTAGAGCGTCTTTGGGTCGCGCGAACTCATGCTGAGCATCGAACAGCCGGTGGACAGGTTCGCGCCCTTGAGAATTTTCGTCCAGGTGGCGCCGCCGTCCGTCGTCTTGTAGAGGCCGCGTTCCTCACTGTCACTCCAGAGTTTTCCAGGCACGCAGGCATACACGGTGTTGCCGTCCGCCGGATCGACGATGATCTTCGCGATGCGCTCGGACTCCTTCAGGCCGACGTTGGTCCAGTTCTCACCGCCGTCGGTGGATTTGTAGACACCGTCGCCGATGGAGGCGCTGTTGCGGGTCCAAGCTTCGCCCGTGCCGACCCATACCGTCTTGGGATGCGAGGGGTCGATGGCAATGGCGCCAATCGACTGCACCGGCTGCTTGTCGAACATCGGTTTGAAGGTCGTGCCGCCATTCAAGGACCGCCAGACACCCCCGCTGGCCGCGCCGACGTAGATCGTGAGCCTGCCCTTCTCATGCACCGCGGCGAGGGCGGCGATCCGGCCACTCATGACGGCCGCGCCGATGTTCCTGGCGCCCAGGCCGGAGATGGTCTCCGAATCTATCTTCACGTCCTGGGCGTGCAGACGAGCGCTCGGGGCGAGGCTGGCGATGATGATGAAGGCCAAACATTGAGCAATGAGTTTGTTCATAAGGTCCTTTCCCAATTCCTCTCCTCGCTAAGGAGGGGAGTCACTTTCATGGCACTCGCTCATGCCCGCCGGCTGACGCGCACCCGAAAACCATGAAAACGCGCGAAGCGCCTTCATTTCGACCCGGCCGACGGTCCGGCCTGGGCATTGGCCGCAGGCATCTTGAACAGGGCATCGTCGACCGGTGGATTCAATTCGATCTTCTCTACGGTAAGACGGACGCGGTCCGGACTCCCCTTCTGGCCCTGTTCAATTGCGAACGGGAAATAAATGCCGTTCACCGGGTCGTAGTCGCCGTAATACGTTTCCGACTCGTGCGGAGCCCCACGGACGAAAGTCTGTTTCTCGAGCTTGAGCTCCAGATACGAGTCGGTATCAAAATAATAAGTCCGGATATCGCCGTCTTTCAGGGTCAGTTTCACCTTATAGCAGTCCGTGCCCTCAACGGAATCGTGACCCAGGAATTCCGCCTGGTGGCCTTTCTGCTTATAATTCACCAGCGGACCGTCGATGTCCGAGTCCACCACAAGGTCTTTCATGTCGTCTTCGGCCAATAACTCGGCCTCCCGGCGGCCCTCGAACGGGTCCAACTGCCACCCCGTCTTGCCGTCGTACGCCCTGATTTGCGTCATGCCCTGCAGGATGAACTCTTCGCGCACCTCGTCCGGCCGCTTGGTGACGGTTCGAATATCAGCCTTAAACGAGCCGGCGCTGGACTTGGCCGTCTGAATGCGGCTGTGGACGGCACTCATTTTCTCCATGCCGCCGTGCGCCTGAATGTTCTTGGCAATGATTTCATCCACGGTTTGCAGCCGCGCTGCGGCAGGCAGCAACACCAGCGCAACAATTGCCCCGAGAAGCGTTCGACACATACGCCTGAACTCCTTCATATGGACCAGATTGCGATTGTTGAAAGGTATTGGGTCCGGGGAACAGTATACATCAGTTTGTTAAAGATCTGACGTAACCTGGGAATCACTGCAAAGGCCGGGCAGGGGCGGCAGAATCTCAAGCCTGTCTAGATTAACAGCTAACGTGACGATCGAGTGGGCGCTGCCGCTCTGTCTTGATGCAAATCGGGTTGCGACTCGACCGCGCGGCGCCGCCGGCTCACGTGAGACTTACTTCGGTCCGTAGCAGTGCTCCTTGCTGCACCGCGCCATGCGCTTGACGGTGGCGGCGGCCCAGGTATTATCCCAGTGCCGGCCGTCGGATTCTCCGCACACGGCGTTTGATAGCTCGACCACCTTATCTTGAATCGCCCCAGCATCGATATGTGCCAGGTCACCCTCCAGTTGCGTCAGGAACCGGCGGAGCAAGTCTATATTCCCGGCCAGTTCGGCCTTGGTGTCGTTGAGTCTACTGGCAAGCGCGGCGATCTGGTAGACGTCGTCGCAAAACCAAGCCTTGCCCGCCTTGCCGGACAGCTTGTTGAGCAGGTCCTGGATGAGCGCGGAGTTCTCTTTCATGGCTTCGAGGGTCTTCTCGAGTGTGCGCGTCTCGGTGCCCTCTTTGACGGGCCGGTTCAGGACCAGGTTCGGGTTCTCACCGCCGTATACCCTCTTCCCGGCCACTTCGCGGACCTTCTCGAGGGCTTTGGGGGCCACCTCTTTGGCCATATCCTCAAGCTTCTTGCCAATGATTTCGACCGCAACCGGGCCGGCCACGGCCACGACCCAAAAGCCGGTGATGGCGGCAAGGGATGATGACAGGGCCATGGCAGCCAGAGTCGTGGCCCCGCTCCGGCCTGCCCCGGCGGCCATGTCGGCAAGGTAAGCCGTGGTGGCGCCGCCGAGCCAGGTGTTGCTGGCCGCGCCGAACCATTCCGACCAACTCTTCTTGGTTTGCGCGGTGGCAGCGGCGCTAGCGACCAACTTTTGGCCTCGTGCGACGGCGTTTCCTGCTCGTGCCGCATCATTGGGGTTTGGCATAACTCCTCCAGTATTTAGGAATTGTCGGGTTGATTGTCCAGGTCAGGGATTGTACTACACCAGGATTTCCATCTTGGCTCCCGCCTTCTCCTCAGTGTATCACAGGCCGCCAAGCTTTGATCCTTCCTCGTGGTTGGCGTGTTTCACCGACTGGCGTAATAAGCACGTAGGAGCCTAAGAGGCAGGGCTAGTCGCTGGGAGAGGAACCCCAGGCAGGAGCGCTTTGAAGCGGCAGAGCTAAAAACTCAGGGGGAACTCGGCGGCGGTCAAATTGCCAAACTTTACCGCTTCGACGCGCTGGCCGACCACGTTGGCAAAATACTGAAGAACCGAGGTCAGTCTGAGGATGACCCGATCGTCACTCATCCCCAGCAATCGCCGCGTCGCAAGCGAAAGAAATTGCCAGCGGAAATAGAGAATCAAGAAACGCTCTTCGCTGGCGTACCTTCGATTCACGTTAGCGGCATTCTTGAGGAGATAGGTGAGCGCGACGAAATCACATTTCAGCGCCTGGCGTAACAGGGAACGAGCGGCCGGCTTGCCGAGCCCTTCCAACTTCTCACGCAAGGACAGGAACTCCAGACGATTGGCGCTTGCAATGGATTGAAAGTACTCCCGGTCAAACTGCCGGCGCAGAATCTTCTGGCAAGTAATTTGGAAATAGAAACAGAACAGCGCCGCCGAGAAAATCAGAATGACTGTGGCAACAATCATGGCTTCTCACCTGTTTTAGAAGTTGGAATCCGGCATGGCTTCGCGCGAAGCAAGAAAGCGGAAACGGGCAGCCTTCACCGTTTCCTCCTCAAGCTGCATGATCGAATAAGCTAACACCGGAAACCTCCTCGTGTGTCGTACGCGATGGTTATAGTTCTTATCCACCACCTGAGCTATAGCACAATAGTACCGGGACTCGCTCGCCGGGCCGGCTTCAAGCTCGTCGCTACCGTCAAGGTCAGACTCTTTTTCGAGATGACTTCGCTTGCAACGAAGATGTCGGGTGAATAGAATCTCAGAGTGACGTGCTATTTTGCTTCTTCAAGGACTTCAGTTCCGTGGGCTTTGTTCGAATCCCGTAACAAGGCTGAGCGCCGCAGTTCTCAAAAATCTGGCCCAATCGATGGTCTTGTGTCGCCGGACACCAGAGGGGCAATCATGAAACGAATCATTCTAATTCTTCTTCTTTCTACGCTGGCCTGCCTGTGCTTTGCTGATGACAAGAGCGAGAAGCAGAAGCCCGCGCAGTCCATCGCCGAACTCCAGCAGCAACTCGAGAAACTCCTCAAGGACACGCACACGCCGGGCGTCTCCGTTGCCATCGTGCATCGGGACGGACCGGAATGGATCGCCGGCCTCGGCGAATCGGACGTTGCCCGCCACCGTGCGACAACTCCGGACACGCTCTTCCGGATTGGTTCAACGTCGAAGGCCTTTGCGTCGCTCTCGATCCTGATGCTCGCCGAGCAGGGCAAGCTCTCGCTCGATGATCCCGTCCGCAAGCTAGCTCCCGAGGTGTGGTTCGAGAATCGCTGGGAAGCGAGTGATCCGGTGCGGGTGGTTAATCTTCTGGAGCACACCACCGGCTGGGACGACATGCACCTGCACGAATACGCCGTCGATGCCCCGCCCAGCCTGGGTCTGCGCGAGGCGCTGGACTCCTATCATCGTTCGCGCATTTCGCGCTGGCCACCCGGAACGCGCATGGCCTATTGCAATTCCGGCCCGCCGGTGGCGGCCTACATCGTCGAAAAGATCACCCATCAGCGCTTCGAGGATTTCGTGCAGCAGAATCTCTTTCTGGCGATCGGAATGAAGACCGCAACCTATTTTCCGCCGCCCGAAGGATCCGCGACGACTCTCTATCACCCCGATGGCAAGACGCCCTACCCTTACTGGAACATCGTCTATCGCCCCGCGGGTTCGATCAATGCTTCCGCTCGTGACATGGCGGCCTATGTCCAGTTCTATCTCAATCGCGGCAAGCTCAACGGCGTCCAAATCGTCACGGCGCCCGACATCGACCGCATGGAAAACCCGGCCAGCACCTGGGCCGCTAAAGACGGCCTGAAGAGCGGATACGGCCTCAGCAACTACTGGAGCATCCACGATGGCTTCGTGTACCACGGGCATGACGGGGGCGTCAACGGCGGGCTCACTGAAATGGCGTACATGCCCGAGTACGGCGTGGGCTACTTCTACAGCATAAACTCCGGAAACGGAGATGCGTTTTCCCGCGTCGGCAAGACGATTCGCGCCTACGTCACCGCCAAGTTCCAGAAGCCGACGCTGCCCCCTGTCGCTTCTCTGCCGCCAGGCGCCCCTGAGTGGGCGGGGTGGTATGAGCCGGACTCGCCACGCAATGAAATGACCCACTTCCTGGAGCGTGTGGCAGGGCTAAGCGTGGTAAGTTTGAAAGACGGGAAACTTCTCATCTCGAGTTTAGGTGGACGGAACGAGACCTTCCTTCCCGTTTCCGGCAGGCAGTTCCGATACGCTCCCAAGAAGGATTCTCTTGAACCCGCAGCCACTCTCGCGCTGCTTACCCCGAACACGGAGGGCCGTTTTTTCGAGACGGGTACGGTCGTCTTCAAGCAGATCCCAACGTGGTTGGCGATCCTGGAGATCGTGCTCACGGCGTTTGTTGCGCTGTTTGTGGTGTCGATTCTGATTTACGCGCCCTTCTGGATTCTGGGAGGGCTCAGCCGAAAGCGCCGCCGCCCGCAAGAGCGCGCCATGCGAGTTTGGCCGCTCTTGGCCGTCTTGAGCCTAGTGAGCGTTGTCGTTATCTTCATCCTGTGCGGGAACGACTTGATCGAGCGTCTGGGGAATCGAACCGCTTGGTCGATGGCTCTGTTTTTGGTCACCATCATGTTCGCTGTCGCGTCGGGGGCGAGCGCCATCGCATTGTGGCGGGCGCCGGCAGGGGCGGTTCGCCGCGGCGTCCGCGGGTATTCGATGGTAGTCGCGGTGGCATTGCTAATCACCACCGCGTACCTTGCTTATTGGGGTGTTATCGGATTGCGGACGTGGGTGTAGCCGGTAGGGGCGGCCACAAGGGGCGTCCCTACGTGCCGGGTCACGGTTTGAGCAGTCGGTAGCTCACGAAGGCCAGATGCTTGCTGTCCGGCGACCAGGACGACACATTCATTGTCCCCTGCCCTCCAAACAGTTTCACCAGGACGCGCGGCTCGCCGCCCGCGGCGGGCATCAAACGGAGCATCACGTCTTTGTTGGGCGGATGCCCCTTCACGTGCTTGTCGAAAGAGAGGAACACCAGCCATTTCCCATCCCGCGAGGGATGAGCGAACCAGTTGGAGTAATCGTCGTTCGTCACCTGCTCCTGCCCGGTTCCATCCGGGTGCATGCGCCAGATCTGCATCCAGCCCGTGCGCTCTGAGTTGAAGTAGATCCACTGGCCATCGGGGGAATAATCGGGGCCGTCGTCCAAGCCGGGGGCATCCGTCAAGCGGCGTTCTTCGCCGCCCTCGAGGGGAATGGTGTAGATATCGAAGTTGCCGCCCCGCTCGGCGCAATAGGCGAGCGTCTTGCCATCTGGAGACCAGCCATGCCAATACGAGGGCCCGCGCTCGGTCATGCGGCGCGGCTGGCCGCCCGCGGCAGGGAGCACATAAATCATCGAATCCCCGCCCGGCGAGTTGCTGATCGCGAGCCACTGTCCATCCGGCGAAAAGCCGTGATCGTTGTTGCAGCGGGTGGCCTCTCCTGTATTCAGAAGAGAAGGTTCGCCGCCTTCGACGGGCAGAGTGTAAATCCTTCCGCCGCTGTTAAAGAGCAGATACTTTCCATCCCGCGACCAATTAGGCGCTTCGAAGCGCTTCTCGGCACGATGAACGACGCGGCGCTCCCCGCCCTCCACGGAAATGGTCTCCAAGCGACTTTCCACCGGCTGGTCGCGCTCCTCTTCCTCTTTGAACTCGAGCAGGCTTGGCTTTGAAATCACGGCTTCCTCCAGGACCCCGGCATCATGAGAGCACACCGCCAGCCCGACATAAACAGGGTCGTGCAAGGGGACTTCAACACTCCCCGCCAATTCCAACGGCCCGCCGGCACGCGCCGCCCAGAACGAGAATGAGCTCCCCAGGCGGACCAAGCGAAGGGTTTCCGGCATGTTGATCTTGGACTGGATTTGCTGCGTCTCGCCGCCCTCTGTGAGCCGGTATTGGAGGCTGGCGAGTCCACTCGCATGCAGCACCACGTCCGCGTACGGCGAGTTGGGGATGAGCTGCTGGCGAATCATCCAGCCCGCCTTCTTGTGCTCGTTCCCGCCGGGCTGCGGAAAACGCACCGAGGCCGTGAGAGTCAAATCTCCTGAGGCCTGCCGATAGACGTAATGAAACCCGTCCGTCGGGCCCCACATGTTGTCGCCGCCGCCCTTAATCCGGTATTCGTTGCGGGAGGCATCGTAGTGAGCGGATCCCGGACGCAGCGGCCCGCCCACGTCGGTCTCATGCTGGAGTTCGCCCAGCGGGCCTGAAGATGCGGCGATCATCGTGCCCACAAATGCGCACACGCAAAGCATGACAAGCCAGCGCCGTGCCGTCCAACGACGGCGAGAATGAGATTCAATCATGACAGACCTCCAGGTGCGGTGCTGATGTAACGGTGAAAAGTACAATGATACGCAGCCCGCTGGCAAGCCATAATTCGATGGCGGACGAGCGGCTCGGCGGCAATCTGTTCGTGCTCATGCAAGGCGGGGCGGCAGAGCCGCTGCTTGGCTGCAGGTTACTAAGGCGCAACAAAGTGAATGTGCGTCACGGTGAAGTTGGGTGTGCCGCCGGGGCAGGCGCGGGCAGCATGCTGAATTTCGTGTCGTCGATGGGGACGTTCTGCTGGCACTGGTCAACCTGGATGGTGAAGCGTCCGCCGGGGCGGGCGAGGGTCCAGCGGAATGGGACCTTGATGCCATCCACTTCGCGATAGTCAGCGTAGTCAATCTGAGTAGGGTTGCGGCCGAGGGGTGTCTCGACGTAGCGCACCAGGCGCACCAGCAGCGCTGACTCCTGGCTGAAGTACAAACTCACGGGCGGCTGACCCGGATTCTCGCCGACGACAAGGTAGGTTTCCTGGTCGCCAATCTTCTCAGGACGCTCGACGCGGAGCTGGCTGAAGTTCTGTTTGAGGCGAAGGGCAAAAAGAAAGTCCGCATCCATCCTTGCGGAGTTGGCTTCGGGCGGGGTCATCGGGTGGGGCGGGCCGTGTGAAAAGCCCAGCCACCCCGAGCGGCCGTCGTAGGCTGTGATGCTCTCGCCGTTGGGCATGTGCATCACGGAGAGACGCTTGTCCGGGGCTTTGGCGTAAACTTCGATGGGAAATTGGCGGTCGCCGAAGCCCGTCAGGTTGCCTTTCTCAACCCGGCTTGAGATTTTTCCCAGTGCCTCCGCGCCTCCCAAGGCTTGAACATATTTGTCGACGATCTGATCGGCAGGCGGCATGGCGGCGGGTTTCGCAGCCTCCGGCTTCGTCGCCCCGTGAGATTCCGGCATTGTCTCGGCGTCAGCGACCAGGGGCGTTCCGACCGGGTCCGCTGCGCCATGATGGCAGGAATAACACGTGACTTCGCGATGTCCCTTAAAGTTGTCTTTGTTAATGGCGAACATCATCTGCATCATTTTGCGCGCCGTCTGCTTCGGCTTCTTGTCGTCCTTGTCGAAGGCGTGCTCGACGTGGCAGTGCTCGCACTCAACTCCCAGCGATGCCGACATGAATTGCATCGCGGGAATAATCTGATCGGCAGGAATTCCTTTCAAAACCTGGACGTTCTTGTAAACTTCCTCAGCAGTCTTGCCTTCCATGGGGACTGACTGCGCCGGGCCGAGGCGCGCCAGCACCATTGCGATTGCAAAAGCAAGCACAAGAACTGCCACAACAAAGAACGCTTTCTTCGATGCCGTTTTCACTTGGGCTCCCTGTCTTGAAGGTTAAACCTCAGTATATCAAACCTCGGCGGCGCATGCTGAGTCGCTGGAGAGTGCCGCCGGGCTGGGCGTTCGCATGTTCATCCTAGACCTGCCTCTTGGCCTGGGTACTCCCTATTGCTTTCCCATAGGATCTGTGGCACAATTCCGATGGGAGGCCAATAGGAGCAATATGGGCGACAAAGCAGATGTCTGGCAGGGCACACTGGCGCTGATGGTCTTGAGGACGCTCGACACTCTGGGACCGTTGCATGGCTACGGCATCGCGCGCCGCATCGAGCAGACCAGCGAGAACCTGTTGTCGGTGAATTACGGAACCCTCTACCCCGCCCTTCTGAAGCTCGAGCAGGAAGGCTACATCGCTTCGGAGTGGGGCCTGTCCGACAACAAAAGAAAAGCGAAGTATTACAAGCTGACGCGCGCCGGCCGGAAGCAATTGGAAAGGGAGATTCAGGGATGGGGGCAAGCCACGGCGATTGTGGCGCGGTTCTTGGCCCCAAAGGAGTCGGCGTGACGGCTTTGGGGGATTCGGGCAGTCCAAGTCAGGCTGGCCGGCTGTAGGGGCAACCCTTGTGGTTGCCCGCGGGCGGCCACCCGGGCCGCCCCTACATGCATAGTTCGAAGGAGCAATTCTTATGAGGAAATTACGAGCTTGGCTTTTACGTTTGGGCGGCTTATTTGGCAAGGAGCGGCAGGAGCGCGAGATGGCCGAGGAACTTGAAGGCCACCTCGAGATGCACATTCAGGACAATCTTCGGCGCGGCATGTCGCCCGAAGCAGCCCGCCGCGATGCCCTCATCAGGCTCGGCGGCATCGAGTCGACCAAGGAGCGCTATCGTGACCGGCGTGGTCTTCGCGGGCTGGAAACGTTGTTACAGGATGTGCGCTTTGGGGCGCGAATGCTCCGCAAGAACTCCGGTTTCACGGCTGTTGTGGTGATCACGCTGGCGCTGGGAATCGGCGCCAACACCGCCATTTTCAGCCTGCTGGATTCTGTCGTGCTGCGCTTTCTTCCCGTTGAAAAGCCTGAACAACTTGTGCAAATCACCCGGCGGGGTCCTGAGCCCGGCCATGAGGGCGTCCCAGTTTTCACTAATCCCATCTGGGAGCAAGTGCGCGACCAGCAGGACGTCTTCTCCGGCGCGCTGGCCTTCGGCGCGCAGGAGTTCGACCTCGCGCAGGGCGGCGAAGCGCATTACGCCAAAGGTCTTTGGGTCAACGGGGATTACTTCCGCACGCTGGGCGTTCGCGCCGCTGCCGGCCGCCTGATCACGGTCGGCGATGACCAGCGCGGGTGCTCGGGCGTTGCCGCCTTGAGCTACAGTTTCTGGCAGGATCATTTCGGCGGCGCGGCAAGCGCCCTGGGCAGCAGGATTTCGCTCGACAATCACACCTATCCCGTCATCGGCGTGGCCGCCCCAGGCTTCTACGGCGTCGAAGTCGGCAGCAAGTTCGACGTGGCTCTTCCCCTGTGCGCCACCGCCATCTTCGACGGCGCCCGGCCGCGCCTCGACCACCGCTCGTGGTGGTGGCTCGCTATCGTGGGCCGCCTCAGGCCAGGAATTAGCCCCGCTCAGTTGCGAGCCCGCCTCGAGTTGATATCGCCCCGCGTCTTCGCGGCCACCGTCCCCGCCAACTGGGACGTCGCCAGCCAGAAAAACTACCAAAAATGGATGCTCACCTCCGCGCCCGTCTCCACCGGCACTTCCGGCCTGCGCCGGCAGTTCGTGCGGCCGCTTCAAATCCTTATGGGAGTGGTCGGAATCGTGCTGCTGATAGCCTGCGCCAATATCGCCGGCCTCATGCTGGCTCGCGCCGCAACTAGGCAGCGGGAGATGGCCGTGAGGCGCGCCGTGGGCGCTTCGCGCCTGCGCCTGATTCGCCAATTGCTCACCGAATGCCTTCTGCTCTCGACGGCCGGCGCGCTGCTCGGAATCCTTTTTGCGCGTTGGGGCAGCATGCTGCTGGTCCGCTTTATTTCGACCGCCCGGGATCAGGTTTATCTCGACTTGTCGTTCGATTGGCGTGTCCTGGGGTTCACTGCTTCAATCGCCATCATTACCGCCGTCCTTTTCGGAGTCCTTCCGGCGTTCCGGTCCACTCGTATCTCGCTGACCTCCGCCATGAAGGGCAGCCTGGCAGTGGACCCGGAACGTCACGCGCGCTTCCGCCCGGGGCGCTGGATCGTCGCCGCGCAGGTAGCGCTTTCACTGGTCTTGCTGGTAGGCGCGGGATTATTTCTGCGCAGCTTCGTCAAGCTCGTGACGCTCGACATTGGCTTTGATCGCGAGAACGTCCTGATGATGCACGCCGAGGCCCGGACCGCGGGCATCCAGCCTGCAAAGTGGATGGCCACCTGGGACGAGATTGAGCGCCGCCTCAGCACGCAGCCCGGCGTGCTTTCCGCCAGCCGTTGCTTATTGACGCCCGTCAGCGGATCCGAATGGAATCAGAATGTTCATGCCGACTCGCCGAACTCGCCCGCCGGCGACGCGTCACTTGTTTATCTGAATGCCGTCACGCCCGCATACTTCAGAACCCTGCGCATTCCTTTGCTGGCGGGACGCGGCTTCAGCGTGGGGGACACTGCGACCTCGCCCAAAGTCGCTCTCATCAATCAAACCATGGCGCGCAAGTTCTATTCCAACCTGAACCCCGTGGGCAGATTCTTCCGCATGGAAGGGGACCAGGGCAAGCTTGGCGACCCCATCCAGATCGTGGGCGTGGTGCGGGATTCCAAGTACGAATCGCTGCGCGAAGAGGACTATGCTTGCGCGTACTTTCCCGTCAGCCAGGCGCCAGGATTCGGCGCCAGCCCGAACTTCATGGTCCGGACCTCCGCGCGGCCCTCGGCCGCGTTATCGCTCGTCCAGGCCACGGTCGCGGGCGTGGACAAGTCGATTTCGCTCCAGTTCGATACGCTCGCACGCCAGGTGGATGATTCACTGGTGCAGGAGCGGGTGCTGGCCACGCTTTCCTGTTTTTTCGCCGGCCTGGCGATGTTGTTGGTAATGGTTGGACTTTACGGCGCCATCAGTTACATGGTGACTTTGCGGCAAACGGAACTCGGCGTCCGCATGGCGTTGGGCGCAGCTCCTGGTTCGATCCTGCGGCTCGTGCTCCGTGATGTAGTCATCGTCTTGGTCGCTGGCGTGGCGGCAGGAACGGGCATCACACTTCTAAGTGTTCAGGTGCTCCAGAGCCTGCTCTTCGGGCTGCCGGCCCGGGATGTGCTGACGCTGGCGCTGGCGGCCGGCGTGCTCTCAGCCGTGGCTTTCATGGCCGGCTACATTCCGGCCCGCCGCGCCGCGAAAGTGGACCCAATGAATGCCCTGAGATACGAGTAGCACCGCCTTGCGTTCGTACGTCTGACGCTCTTAACCCTGCAGCGCTATTGCCTCAATGGCCGAGATGGTTTCCTTCGCTGATCGGCACGCGATGCGAATGAGCTTCCTGCGAGACTTTTGCCCCGAGACAATGGTCACATACGATTGCGGCAACCGCAAGGCGCGCGCCAGGAAATGGACGCAGGCCTGGTTGGCCTCGCATTCGCTGGGAGGAGCATGTACGTCAAGGCGCAACTCTCCACTGGAATCGTAAGCCAAGCGTTCGCGGGCAGAGCGCGGCCTTACTTTCAACCAGAATGAAACGGTGTCGCCTTCGACTTTATAGTTGGCAGTCATCGGACGTCGGTGGTCAGTGGTCAATTGTCAGTCGCAAGAAGTTCGTGGGCATTTGTCCGTCGCGAACCGCACGAGCGGCGGAGAACCTGCGACCAACTTCGAAACCTGTCATCCTGAGCGCAGCGAAGGATCTCTGCAGTTTCTCGAAAGTCAGTGAATCGAAAATCACTGCGGAGATCCTTCGCTGCGCTCAGGATGACAACCGCCCGGATTCGTGAGGCGCCCAGGCGACGGGTCTAAGATGGCGCTGTCCCTTGCGTCCCCCTTTAGGTCTCTTGCTTGTTGCTTTCTGCTTTCTGGTTTCTGGTTTCTGCTCACTGCCGGCCGCTCCGCGCCCCAAAGATAGCGGTTCCCACGCGGACGACGGTTGAACCCTCCTCGATAGCGACCTCGAAATCGTGGCTCATGCCCATTGAGAGTTCGCGCATAGAGACGTTGGGTATGTTCCTTCCGTCAATCTCGCGCGCCAATTCGCACAGCCGCCGGAAATAGGGCCGCACGCGCTCGGAATCGTCAAAAAAGGGAGGGATGACCATGAGGCCTCGAAGCTCCAGCGTGGCAAGCCGGCTGACCTGCTCGGCGAGCAGGGTTATTTCCGTCTCTCCAACCCCTGCCTTACTCTCCTCGCCGCCCAAGTTGACTTCCAACAGCACCGGCAACCGGCCGGCCCCAGGGGACGCCGCCTGATCAAGCTTCTGGGCAAGCCGGAACGAATCCACGGAGTGTACCCACTGGAACAGCTCCCTTGCGGCTCTTGCCTTGTTGGTCTGAAGGTGGCCCACCAAATGCCACGTGATGCTCAAGTCTGAAAGCGCCGGGCGCTTGGCTTGGGCTTCTTGCACGCGATTCTCGCCAAAATCGCGCAGCCCCGCTTCGTACGCGGCGCGGATGCACTCCGGCGGAAAGGTTTTCGAGATGGCGAGAAGCTGCACGTCCTCCGGCCGGCGCCCGCAGCGCCGACAGGCAGAGGCGATGCGCTCCCGCACTCCTGCCACGTTCTCCTTGATGTCAAGCATGACGAACCTCGGCGATTGATCTCCCAGGTCGAGAGTATAGCAGCCTTGGCAGCATTTCGAAGCGGACACCAGTCCCGGCTCGCAGCCAACCCCTCACCCGTCCCGCTCCCTTGTACGGAGGTAACTACGAATGGTACGATGCCTTTCGCGTCGATCGTTCGCGTGCCAGAGACAAACCAAAATGAGACATGGCCTATTCATTACGCTGGAAGGAATAGACGGGACGGGAAAGAGCACGCAACTTCGTCTCCTCGTTCAATACCTGAAGAAGCGGGGGCTGCCCGTGCGCGTGACGCGCGAACCAGGAGGCACGAGGCTGGGCGAGCGCATTCGCAAGATTCTCCTGGATTCAAAGAACACGCATCTTTCTCCCCTTGCGGAGCTGGCCCTCATGTACGCAGCGCGCGCCCAGCACCTCGAGGAGGTCATCCGGCCGGCCTTGGCAAAAGGCCAAATCGTGGTCAGCGATCGCTACAATGATGCGTCGCTCGCATACCAGGGATATGGGCGCAAGTTGGGCGTCGCGACTATCCGGGCCTTCGATCGCATCGTGAGTGGCCGCACCCAACCCGACCTGACCATTCTGCTGGATCTCGCTCCGCGTCTTTCGCTCGGGCGGGCCGTAGGCCGCCAGTCACGGAGGAATTCAGGCCAGGGACGGTTCGAATTACAGGGATTGAACTTTCACCGGAGAGTGCGGCGCGGCTACCTGGCCATCGCCCGAAAGGACCCACGCCGGGTGAAGGTTGTTCCGGCAGGCGGACCGGTCGCGGAAGTTCATGCCAGGATTCTGAACCTCATCGACATTTTTCTGGCGCAGCGGCTCACCGACTAGCCTCAGAACGCTTCCAAATTATCATCGCAGCCGCCGCCTTGGGGCTCCCCCAGGACGGCTGCCGGGGCCTCCCCTAGATTCTCATGCCAATCTATTCGGCCACTCTTCCAGCCTTCAGTCGCATCTAAGTTTATAGGGCCGGACGGCCTTTACTGGGATGCCGCTCCAGACGAGCCCGAGAGCCCCATCGGCCCAGTGCTGGCGTCGGCTGGAGTAGTCGATTTTAGATTTTAGATCAGCAGTGTCCGGTTAAAACTCGAACAGATTGAGTTGCTTACCGAGATCCAGGTTTTCGCTTTCATCGGCCAAGTTCAAAGAACCCTCCAGAATCGGGGTTTTTTCGAAAATCGTGACGCTGAGAATTTGGAGAATTTTGTAGAGACTCAGATCGAGCCCGAGTCGCTTCTTGACCACGGCCACTAGGACGTAAACCGAGAGGGCGACCCACACTTGAGTCTTCACCGCGTTCTCGGAGGTGCCGTAGAAAGCCTTGATACGCAGGTGCTGTTTGATCCAGCGGAAGAACAATTCCACCTGCCAACGGGCTCGATACAGTTGGGCGATGATGAGCGCGGGAAGCAGGAAATTGTTGCTCAGAAAGATCAGTCGCAAATCCTTCGCGGGATCGAAATATCCGATGCGCCGCAAGGGATCGGGATAGCGCTGAGCGG
>Ga0187888_1001429_pt1 | contig 22621 bp, 22 predicted proteins | sample June2016WEW_7_40_FD_132987 | JGI IMG/M metagenome (GOLD analysis project Ga0187888, IMG submission 132987) | Peatland microbial communities from SPRUCE experiment site at the Marcell Experimental Forest, Minnesota, USA - June2016WEW_7_40 | ecosystem: Environmental > Terrestrial > Soil > Wetlands...
CGGATTGTGCTTGGCCAGCACCTTGGTGATCGCGGCCGTCAGCGTGGTCTTGCCGTGATCGATGTGCCCGATGGTTCCGATATTGACGTGCGGCTTACTGCGATCGAATTTTTCTTTTGCCATGCCGAATCCTTCTTTGCCTGTCCGTGATTAGTTAACAGGGGGAAAACTGGAGCCGTTGACCAGGATTGAACTGGTGACCTCGTCCTTACCAAGGACGCGCTCTACCAACTGAGCTACAACGGCGTGTTGGATCTCTGGAGATTGCCAACGGCAACCTCTTCATTATTCTACAAAACTTGCTGGTGGACGGGGGAGGATTCGAACCTCCGTAGCTCGCAGGGAGCGACAGATTTACAGTCTGTTGCCATTAACCGCTCGGCCACCCGTCCGGCCTAAGCCCGCAATACTCCCCACCCAAAGCGAGAGCACATTACGGGAAATAACTAGATTAGCAAGAGATGGGACACGGCGGCAAGTTCCGTCGTCCCGGTCCTGGCTACACTACCGGAATGCTTGGTCTATAGCCACGGCCCGAAGCGCCCCGAATGGCTCCAGTTATAGCAAGCAGGGCATTCGCACGGGCCGGTCGAAGTGGTTGGACGGAAATGCCTCAGGCCGTGTATCGTCCCATCTCGGAGATTAAAGCGATGAATGAACTTGTGAATTAGGGACGGGTTTCGGCGCTCGTAAAGCATGAAAACCGAATGCGCAACAAAGTCGGCGACCTGCAGCAGGCGTGTTTCCTTCACGCTCGCAAAGTAGGGAATGTCGCTGAGGTTCTTGAGGACGCCCCACCGCGTGCCGAGCTGGCGAAATTCGTTGACCCAAACCTTTGCACGTTTATCAAATCGCCCTTCCGCGAAAACAACCAGACCGCGTTGGGGATCGTTGATTTCATTTCGCTTGGTCAAGAACTTGTCGAATCTCGTCAGGATTTGCTCGGTAGCGTGAAGGACGGCATCTTCACCGTAAAGTGTAGAGCTCTTTTCTATTGCCGCCGCGAACAGTTGGACTCCGGGCTCATTGGCGTTCGCGATAACGTCCGCAATATCGTCAAGCACCTCCAATCTCTTGGCCTCAGGGATGTTGCGCCAAAAACCCTTCCCTGTCCGAATTGGAGAAGCGTGGAATTCGATCGGTGGCAACCCGGGAAAATGCTTGGTCTGCACTGCCTCCAGGCTTTGCGACAGAAAGAACGTCACCCGTTCGAAAACGGCTGCACCGGCCAAGACAAAAAATCTGTCAGCCGGGTCCGACTCGTTGCCCGACTCGTCCAGGTAAAGAAAATACATTTTGAGTGGAAATAAAAAGACAACTGGCCGCGCCATTAAGGGCGCGACGGGTTCCACACTGAGGGAACTCTACCAGTCGTAGTCTCATGATAATCCAGCGAAATTTCCTTGTCAATAAGCCGCTTAGCCCACGAACAGTTTGGCCAAACCTCTACAGGATCCGGACTATTGCGTTAGAGAATCTTGAGTTGTAGGAGGTCGGTCCTACTTGCGCCCCACTTCTCCACGCCCACTTCGGCTAGCTGCTTCCTCAACTCGGCGTTCTCGCGCTCCAATTGCGCCAGGCGTGCGGCCTCATCGAACGCGGGGTGCAGCATACGGATCGCGCCGCGGGCCGCGCTGGTAGTCAGCGACGCACGCCTGGAACGCGGCGGATACCCGGCGGCAACATCCGCGGGGAGCCGTCGCGGCAGCCCGGAATTCAGCGGGCCGGGAAGGCCACGAATGGCTGCACCACGCCGGCCAATTACTTCCCCGTCAGCAATCCCCGCACCCGCAGCCAATCCGCCAGTCTTGCCGGCCAGGAGGACAGAGCTTCGTCCGTGGCCGCCAGGCCGACGCCGTGGGGGCCACGCTCATAGATGTGCATCTCGGCGGGGACTCCGGCTTTGCGCAGGGCCAGGTAAAAGAGCACGCTGTTTTCCACCGGAACGGTTTGGTCCGTGGTGGTGTGGAAGAGGAATGCCGGCGGCGTATCGGCAGTCACCTGCAATTCGTTGGAGAGATCGCGCACCAGCTTGGGGTCCGGGTTATCGCCCAGCAGAAACTGGCGCGAGCCGCGGTGGGCGTAGGGATCCTCGAACGTAATCACGGGATAACAGAGCACCAGAAAGTCCGGGCGGCTGCTGGCGCGGTCGATGGGATCGGGCGCCGAAGCGTCGCCCGCATCGAAGTGGGTACCGACCGTGGCGGTCAGGTGTCCGCCGGCGGAAAAGCCCATCATGCCGATACGCGCCGGCGAGAGCCCCAGCTCAGCGGCGCGGGAGCGCACCGTGCGGATAGCGCGCTGCGCATCGCCGAGCTCAATGGGGTGATGGTAACGCGGCCCCAGCCGATACTTGAGCACGAAGGCCGCGACCCCGATCGAGTTCAGCCAGCGCGCAATCTGCTCGCCTTCCTTGTCCATGGAAAGGTGCGCGTAGCCGCCGCCCGGCGCCACGATTACCGCCGTGCCGGTAGCCCGCGCGGCAGGCACGAGGTAAGGCGTGAGCGCGGGAATATCTTCGTCCGCGGCGCCCAGCGCGCCGGGCGCGCCCTTGGGCCACAGCGGTTGCGGTTGGGGAGGGTTGGCCGCCGTCTGAGCCATCAGTGCCGTGGCCACGGAGCAGAGCAGGAAACGAACTCGGTTCATGCGTATTACCGTACCACCCGCACGTCGCCTTTGCCCCATACGGTTTGCCGGCCGACGCCCACCCAGCGCGCGGCTGCAAGCCAGGGCAGAAACTCACCCAGGTCGCCTTCGTATTCCGCTTCACCGGTGAAACCTCCCAGCGGATGCACCTGCCCGGTGCGGCTGGAACGGCGCTCGGCGCGCTCCCAATCGAGACGCGCGTGCCGCAGGCGGACCTGGCGTGCGCGCTCGCCAAGGGCGCGAAAGTCGACGGGCAGCGGACCGGCGCCGTAGAGCGCGGCGAGGTTGCTCAGCCGGTCGCGCAAGCGCGCGAACAGGACGGCGAAATCGGGTTCCCGGCCGGAGCATCCCTGGCCTTTCAACTCTGTCGGCGTGACGAAACGGAGGCTGACGTCGCCGGCCTGCTCGCCCGTGTCGGCAAGGTTAAGGCGGATGGGTAGCACAGGCTTTAGCCTGTGAAAAACGTCCAAGCTCGAGGCGCCGCCACTACACAGACTAGAGCCTGTGCCACCCTCCAGATCCAACGCCTCGATGCTTGCCAACTTCGAACGGATGCGGCCGGCGCCAATTCCGTGCTCGGCGGCGCCGGCCAGGGCGCGGACCAGCGGCCAGAGAGCTTCGCGCGCGAAGATGTGAACGTCGAAACTCCAGCATTCGCCCGGTCCGCGCTCCACCCCGTCAAGGTGGGAAGCTCGTAACACGAAAGGACGAGGCCAGTCCGCCAAACCGCTGGGCATCGGCCCGGCGGACAGCGTGGGCTGCGCGCCCTCGTCCGCGCTCGGCCGGCGCGGACGAAACCATCGGGCGTAGTCTTCCCCCGGCTGGCTGGCCTTCAGCCACCATCCCAGGGCTCCGCGCAGCAGGTTGGCGGCCGGCGTTGGAAATCGCAGCGCCTCGTCCGCCCGAAGGCCCAGCCGCACCCGGTAAAAATCGAATGGAATCATAGCAGTTGGCACTAATTTTGTTGCCCCGCTGATGTATAATGGTATGGCATTTGGCTCTTGTGTTCCGCTTCGTGATGTAAGGGGGTTGCGTGAGTCCATACCGCAACCCCCTTTTTTGCGTGGGGGAGGACGGAGCCGGCTGAAGTTACGTTTTAGAAGGATAGAGGCAGATGAAAGAAAAAGGTACAGTGAAGTGGTTTAACGCAGCCAAGGGCTACGGTTTCATTCAACGCGAGAACGGAGAGGATGTCTTCGTGCATTTCTCGGCGATCCAGACACAAGGGTATCGCACGCTCGACGAAGGGGCAAAAGTAGAGTTCGAAGTCACCAAGGGCCCCAAGGGGCTGCAAGCGACCAACGTCACCGCGGCCTGACGCATCGCGGCGGATCGGCTGCCGCGCCAGGTTGACGGCAGCCGTCCGCCGACATCGATTCTGGAGGGATATGAGCAAAGAGGACAGCATCGAAGTTACTGGAACGGTTTTAGAGAAGTTTCCCAGCGGCCTGTTCAGCGTTCAACTGGAGCACGAACGGGTAGTGCTGGCCCACCTAGCCGGCAGGTTGCGGCGCAATCGTATTCGCGTTCTAGCTGGCGATAAAGTCACCCTGGAAATGTCTCCCTACGATCTCACGAAGGGACGAATTACCTTCCGGCACCGCTGATCCATTTTCACCTTCCGTAATTCCCCGGAGGCATCGCCGGCCCGGCCGTGCAGGTGCGAAAACCACCACATATCGCAGCCGTTCCCATGATAAAAGTTAGAGAGCGGTACTCCCGGTCACAGAACTTGCGGAAAAATCTTCCGGCCGTCCAGGATTCCCGCTAAGCCATTGGTTTATATTGGCGCAATGGACTCCAGGCGGTTGCATGCGGCAGTGCGCGGAGGGTAGGATTGGGATCGGTCGAACAGTCGCCTCGTTATAATTAAGTCGGAGGGGCAGGGGTGGAAAAACCAAAGAATTCACCAAGTCGGTCTAAAAAACAGGTTGCCACCGATCCGGCTGCCGATCTTGCACAGGTTCTGGCGCAGAAGGTGGTGGGGCAACCAGCGGCCACGCGTGTCATCATTCCTTACATTCAAATGTATCAGGCGGGGCTTTCACCGGAGGGGCGGCCGGTGGGCGTGTTTCTGTTGCTGGGACCAACCGGCACGGGGAAAACCAAAACCGTGGAGGCCTTGGCGGAAATCCTCCACGGCAGCAAGAAAAGCGTGCTGCGCGTGGATTGCGGCGAGTTTCAGATGGAGCACGAGGTTGCCAAACTGATTGGCGCTCCGCCGGGCTACTTGGGCCACCGCGAGACCCAGCCCATGCTGACGCAGCAGAAGCTCAACGCCGTCACCAGCGAAAAATGCGGCCTATCGCTGGTTCTGTTCGACGAGATCGAAAAGGCCGCCCCGTCCATGAGCCGCCTGCTGCTGGGCGTGCTGGATAAAGGCGTGCTGCGGCTGGGCGACAATTCTTCGGTGAATTTCGACAAGAGCCTGGTCTTCCTGACCAGCAATTTGGGCTCCCGCGAAATGATGCGGGAGATCAATCCCGACTTCGGTTTTCAATCGGCCACCGGCGGCGCACCGCGCCCGGACCTGCTGGGCAAGCTGCAGAGTATCGGTCTGGTGGCGGTGCGCAAACGGTTCTCGCCGGAATTCGTCAACCGCATCGACGCCGTGATCACCTATCAGCCGCTCAGCGCCGAATCGCTGTCGGCGATCCTGGACATTCACATCACCGACCTGCAGGAGCACGTCAATACGCGCCTCGGCAACCGCTCCTTCAACCTGGACGTGCCCTATGACGCGCGCGAATTCCTGATCGAGAAAGGCACCAGCGCCGAGTACGGGGCCCGCGAGTTGAATCGAACCATCCACCGGTTCCTCACCCAACCCTTGGCTACGTTGGTCGCCGCCAATCAGGTGACGCCGGGTTCGACGGTTCAGGTCCTGGTGGATCGGGAGCACGACCGGCTCGAAATCCGGGCGCACGGAGCTGCCGGGGAAACGCAGACCGCCGCGCCCACGGTCTTGCTGGTGGACGACAATCGCGATCTGCTGCGCTTTCTGGAACGGTTAATGGGCGATGCCGGCTGGAATCTGCTGATCGCCGACTCGGCCACCGAAGCCAGACGTCTGGTAAACGAATCGAAGCCCGATGCCGTCCTGCTGGACTACATGCTGCCCGACGGCAACGGCGTGGAGTTGGGAGTGGAATTTCGCCAGATCGTCTCCGATATGCAGGTAATCGTCATGACCGGTTCGATTCTTCCGCCCGAAGAGGAATCCCTCTGCGAGGAGCACGATTTCCCGGTTCTGCGAAAACCATTCCTGGCATCCGAAGTCATGAACCAGATTCGCGCCGGCTTCGCCAATTCCCGTAGCGCGCGAAGCTGAGGGAAGAGCTTTCAGCATTCAGCGTTCAGCTCTGGAAGGGCCCATACCGCCTCGAAACGGAGCCTTGACCCAGTTTGTGTACCTATGCGTAGCGCCGCCGGCCTGTTGAGGGTCCTAAGAGCTGAATGCTGACCGCTGACGGCTGCTCGCTGACCGCTTCACTCCTACCGCGAACAGCAGGACTTGGTGACCAGGATCTCCGGCATGCCGTCGCGGCGCGGGGCATCGGAAGCGAAGTATTGCTGCGCAGCCAGGTTTTTGTAAAACGCCCCGGCCACGCTGGAAGCCAACCCGCCGCTGACGTTGTGCCTGGGGCTGGTGAGCATCACTACCACGACTACCTGGTGAGGGCCGGCGTCCGTGAACGAGCCGAACCATCCCATAAACGTAGCGCCCGCGTGGTAGTCCGTACAGGTGCCGGTCTTGCCGAAAACCGCCTCGCTTGGGTCGTAGGCCGCGCGGCGAGCGGTTCCAAAGTCGACCGCGCCGCGCATCCCGACCTTGATGTCGTCGATTCCGTTGGGCGCCAGCTCCAACGAGCGCTTGATCTCCGGTTTGAAGCTCTCGCCTTCCGCCTCCGTCCGCGGGTACTTCAGGTAGTAAAGCGTTCCGCCGTTCGCCAACACGGTCAACACTCCCGCCAATTCCAGAGGAGTCACCAGAAAACCGGTGCCGAAGCTGGTCATCATGCCGACTCCGCCCTCGCGCGGCTCTTCGCTCACAACCTCGCCCGGCTGCTCGCCTTCGATATCCAACCCGGCCTTCTGCCCCAATCCCAGCATCTGGGCATAGCGGACCACGCGCTCGAAGCCGAGCCGTCTGCCCAGATACGCGAAGTAATCGTTATTGGAAACGGCCAACGCATTGGTGAGGTTGAAGCTCAGCCGGCGGTTGAGGTGGATCACCTGATCGCGCTCGACCAAGTGCTCGCTCAGAGCCGCCAGCGCGGTCACCAGCTTGATGGTGGAGCAAGGAATAAAACCGCTTTTGAACGCCAGCTTCTGATTGACGATGGTTAATACCCTGCCACTGGCGGGGTCCACCACCACCACGCTGCCGTTTTGATTTCCCAGGGCCGTCACAGCCGCGCGGCGAATGGTCAGGTCGTCCCCGTCCACGTTGTCGCCCTCGGTCGGGTTGTAGAGAGGCGCCGGAGGACGCGCCGCGGGTCTCTTCGTGCGCCGGGCGCCCGAGGTCGCGCTGGCGCCCCAGGCGGGCTTTGCCAGCGGCGCTCCCGCCAAAGCATAGCCCAAAACGAAGACAAAAATCCGGCTCATGCGCCTCCAGGGCTCCTGACCTGAAACTCGTATTATCCGCAATCCACCCGATACCGTCAACGTTAACCTCGGGCTTGTTAACTTCCGGCCAGCGCCAACCTGGACACGTCGCACGCTTCGTCCTAACATGAGCGGTGATGCAAGCCCTCCTGCTTCCCCGCTACGGACATCTGGAAATGACGGACATGCCGGTTCCGGAGGTCGCCGCCGATGAGGTTCTGGTGCGGGTGCGCGCCTGCGGAATCTGCGGCAGCGACGTCCACGGTCTGGACGGCTCGACCGGCCGGCGGATTCCGCCCCTGGTGATGGGACACGAAGCCGCGGGCGAGGTGGCCGCGCTGGGCGCCGGCGTTACCGGCCTGCGGGCCGGCGACCGTGTGACCTTCGATTCCACCATATATTGCGGCCGCTGCTACTTTTGCCTGCGCGGCGAAGTCAATCTTTGCGATCGCCGCGAAGTCATGGGTGTGTCGCCGGGTCCGTATCGCCGTCACGGAGCCTTTGCCGAGTTCGTGGCCGTGCCGCGGCGCATTATCTACCCGCTTCCGGACACTCTGAGCTTCGAGCACGCGGCGTTGATTGAAGCCGTATCCGTGGCCGTGCATGCCACCGGCTTGAGCGGGGTTCGCCTGGGCGACCGAGCGGTGGTGGTAGGGACGGGGATGATCGGCTTATTGGCGGTTCAGGCCGTGCGGCGAGCCGGCGCCACGCACGTGTTGGCGGTGGACGTGGACGAGACTCGACTCGCGATGGCCCGCGAGCTCGGAGCCACCGCGGCCATTCGGGCCGGAACCGGCGCCGTAGCCGAAATCCTGGCGCAGACCGGCAGTCGCGGCGCGGACCTCGCCATCGAGTGCGTCGGAGCAGAGGCTTCCGTTCATACCGCCATCTCGAGCGTCCGCAAAGGCGGCTCGGTAGTTCTGGTGGGCAACGTTTCGCAGACAGTAACCTTGCCCCTGCAAGAGGTAGTAACGCGGCAGATTCGGCTGCAGGGCTCCTGCGCCTCGAGCGGCGAGTACCCGGCGGTCATCGACTTGATCGCCACTCGGGAAATTCGCGTCGAACCGCTGATCAGCGCTGTCGCTCCGCTGAGCGAAGGTCCACTTTGGTTCGATCGCCTCTATCGCCGCGAATCGAACCTGATGAAGGTGATCTTGCGGCCGTAAGTGGTTAGTGGTCAGTTGCCGGCGACCGCGAGGCTAGATTTGCGGCGCGAAGATCGGGACAAAAATTACGCCCGGAATCCGGAAGATACGCCGGAATCCGGGCGCGGAGTGTTAGTCAAAGGAGGATTGGGACGTTCTGCGTTCAGTTTTTGCGGCGGCGCCTGGCGAGACCAAAACCGAGCAAACCCAGACCGGCCGCGATCGTACCGAGCGTTCCCGGCTCCGGTGTCGGGCTGCCAGCGAGGACCGCGTTGCCGCAATCCGCCGCGGAAAACTCCAGTCCGATTTCTCCGTCGCTGATCTCGCTGATGAACCACGACGGGAGTGTCGACGCGTCAAAGCTTAACGTGACCTGGTATTGCGCATAGTTAGCCCATTGAACGCAACCTTGTGTACCAACTTGACAAGCCAACTCGCTGCCGTTCACGCCCACGGTGTCGCCTAACGCGTTGGGGGTGACCGATACCGGTTGCATGGGCCGAGACACAGTCGTCAGGGGAGAGGCAGTTTCGACACTTACATCCGTCGAACCGGGCCCGATTTGATACAAATAGCCACTTTTTAAATCGGGGTCCCCATCTAACGCCAGCGCATAAGCCAGGCTGGAGTTAGTAGGCACAGTCACACAATTGCTCGACCTGTCATCGCACGATGCCGTCCATGTCGTCGTCGCCGCAGACGGGTCGAAGAAGAAGAGATCTCCAACCGAGTACCCCCCATAGGGCTCGATATACTGGTTTACCCCGGGGACACCCGCGCTATTGTTGATGCTTGCGTCACCGCTCTCAAAATCGAGATCGATCACCACCGTCACTTGGTCGCCAGACGAAATCGTAACCGAGATCGATTGCGTGTCATAGTCCAAAGCGAAGCCGATAACGTTTGGATCGGACGGGCCGAAGGAGGTGTTGATCAGCGTCGACGCAAAACCGACCGCGCAAGTGAGCAGCAGAAGCTGAACGAGTCGCATATACTGAGCATAGATCGAGTTAGTACCTTTTAATATAGACGGAAGGAGGCAAAAAGTTTCAGGTATTCAGCACGAAGGCTCAGGAAATACTCGCGGAAGATTATCGGATTTATCCGTATTTTTGGTTTCGTAGACCGCAAAAGCGGCGAGAGGATTCCGTGCGGCCTTAGTTCTTGCGGCGGCGGCGAGCGAGACCAAACCCGACCATGCCCAGACCGGCCGCGATCGTACCAAGCGTTCCCGGTTCCGGCGTCGGGTTACCAGCGAGGACCGCGTTGCCGCAATCCGCCGCGGAAAACTCCACTCCGAGTTGCCCGTTCGTGAGCGCGCTGATAAAGGCGGCCGGCGCATTAAAGGTCAAAGTGATCGCATATTGCGCACCATTGGCTACGCAGCCTTTGTCGGTAGCGGCGTCGCAAATCCGCTCAGTGCCTGACCAGTCAGTGAGCGGGCCCGCATTGGCCGTCACCAACACAGTTTGTTGCGGCCGAAAAGTATCGCCCGAAGCATTCCGGCCCAGTGCCGTGGAGGCATTCTCAAGACTTACGTCCCCGGTACCGGCGCCGATTTGATACAGAGCGCCAGTGGTTAAGCCGTTTCCGCCGTCTAACACCACGGCGTACTGCAGGCTGGAATTCTGGGCCGCGGGTACGCAATAGCCCGCGTTGTTGTTGGCGCAGGATTGCGTCAGTGGCACCGACGGGTCGTAGAAGAAGAGATCCCCCGTCGCGAGCGAAATCGAGCCATTGAGATAGCCAAACGGCTCAAGATTCTGGTTCACATTAGGCACGCCATAGTTATTGATGGTTGCGCCACCGTTGTCATAATCGAGATCGATCACGACTTGCACTTGGTTGCCCGGTAGAACAGACAGCGAGATTGACTGGGTGTCGAAGGACAACGCATTCGCCGGGATGATAACGTTTGGATCGTTCGCCCCGAAACCAGTGTTAGTTAGCGTCGACGCGAACCCGAGCGCGCAAGTAAGCAGCAAAAACTGAACAAGTCGCATGTTCTGAGCATAAGTCGAGTAACTGCCTCAAGTTAATAGGTAATTAAAACAAAAAGTTTGCAGTACTTACCAGGGAAAAGGCCGCGTACGTACTCAAGATACCCTGTCGATACTACGGATTTACCCGTACTGCCAGTTTCATAGGTACCGCAAAGACGGTCAGACAACTCCGGGGCACAAACAACAAATCCGGGGAAGCATTTCTGCGGTGGCTGCCCCATCCGCACCGTCTGGCGCTCTGATGGCGCCAGTCCGATACGCCTCCGCAATGGGAAAAGCCACCGTGCAGAAAACCAATGCACGCGATGCACCAGATTTCTTTTCAAGGATTTCCGCTGATTTTGGAAGCGGTTTCCTGGGCTTTTGCCAACCCCTCGGCCTTGGGGCCTGTCAACTTTCTGGACACTCAGGATTCCATGCGGTAGACTAGCTTCGCATGGGACCGGGACCCGCGGGTGTTCAGAATAGACTTAGTGCGATTTTAGCCATCTGCCAGAAGATGAATTCCGAGCGCGACCTTGGTACTTTATTGGATATTGTCGCCCGGGAAGCCACCAACCTCTTGGACTGCGATCGTGCCAGCATTTTCCTTCTGGATCGCGAACGCAACGAGCTGTGGTCGAAGGTTGCCCTAGGCAGCCCGGAGATCCTCCGTTTCGACGCTCGCCGTGGCGTGGTGGGCAGCACGGTCATGAGCGGACGCACCGCCAACGTGCGCAATGCCTATGACGATTCCCGTTTCTACCACGCCATCGACGGGCAGACCGGCTATCATACCCGCAACGTGCTCGCCGTGGCGATGCGAAACCAGCGCGGCGAAATCATCGGAGCGTTCGAAGCTCTCAACAAGAACCGCGGCGATTTTTCCACGCGCGACGAGGAGTCGCTGGAAGCGCTGGCGTCCCACGCGGCCATTTCCATCGAAACGGCGCAGTTGATCGGCGAGCTGCGCCGCAGCCAGGACGAGCTGGCGGAACAGAACGCGCATCTGTTCCGCGAAGTGGAGAACCGTTATGCGGCGCATGGCATCATCGGCTCCGGTGCGCGTTTGCAACAGGTGGCGCGCCTCGTCGAGCGCATTCGCGACAGCCTGGTGAATGTGCTCGTCACCGGCGAGAGCGGCACGGGGAAGGAAATGGTTGCCAAGGCGATCCACTACACCAGCTCGCGCGCGCGCAAGCGTTTCGTCGCCTTGAACTGCGCGGCCCTGCCGGACACTCTGGTGGAAAGCGAGCTGTTCGGTATCGAGAAAGGTGTGGCGACGGGCGTCAACTCGCGCATCGGGCACTTCGAGAAATCCGACGGCGGCACTCTCTTCCTGGACGAGATCGGCGACCTGAGCCTCACCGCGCAAGCCAAGATCCTGCGAGTGCTGCAGGAGCGCACGCTCGAACGGGTGGGCGGCCGCACCCTCATACCGGTGGACGTGAGGCTGCTGGCAGCCACCAATAAGGACCTGGAAGCCGAAATCGCGCGCGGCAGCTTCCGCGAGGATCTCTACTACCGCATCAAGGTGGTTCACATTCACATGCCGCCATTGCGCGAAATCCGCGAGGAGATTCCGCTGCTGGCCCGCCACTTCCTGAAAGAATACTGTCGCGAAACCGGATGCCCTCCCATGGAGTTGTCCCCGGCCGTCATCGCCCGGCTCAGCGCCGCCGCCTGGCCCGGAAACGTACGCCAGTTGCGCAACGAAGTGATGCGTCTGGCCGCGTGCGCCTCCGGGCCGGTGATTGGCGAACAAGACTTGTGGGAAGGTTTGCCATCCGACGGCCCCGGTTCGCGCACGGCGCCTGCCCGCGGCGGCGCGGCCTCTCCCGCGAGCGGCTCCTCTCTGAAGACTGCCATCGCGGACCTGGAGATGCAGATGATTCGGCAGGCGCTCACCGAAACCGGAAATAACCAGCAACAGACCGCCCGGTTGCTGGGACTCAGCCGCCAAGGATTGATCAACAAAATGAAGCGCTACAGGATCGCGGGTTAATTCGTCAACTTGCCTTTCACCACAATGTATCGCGCCATTATTTTCGATCTGGGCAAAGTTCTGATCGATTTCGATTTCACCCGCGGCTACCGCGCCCTGGAGGGCCGATGCCCTTTCGCGATGGCCGAGATCCGGCGCCGCCTGGCCTCCACCGACTTGGTGGCGCGATTCGAAACCGGCCTCGTCGAGCCGCGCGATTTCGTGTCCCAACTCTGCAACCTGCTCTCGCTTGACATCGGCTATGCGGAGTTTTGCGGCGCCTGGATTTCCATCTTCGGCCAGACGCTGGTCCCGGAATCCATGCTGGCGGATTTGTCCCAGCGCTACCGGCTGGTCTTGCTTTCGAACACCAACGCCATCCACTACGAGGCGGTGTGCCGGCAATACCCGCTTTTGGATTATTTCCAGCGCCGCGTGCTGTCGTTTGAAGTCAACGCCATGAAACCCGCCGAGGAAATCTATCGGTGCGCCATCGAGGCCGCCGGCTGTCCGGCCGGGCAGTGCTTCTACACCGACGACATCGCCGCCTACACGGAGGCGGCGAGGAAGCTGGGGATTGACGCAGTGACTTTCGAATCCACCACGCAACTGGAGCGGGAATTGCGGCTGCGGAACATCCTATAGGTCTGACTGGAATAAAAAAACCGGGTGCCGTTAATGCAGCTATGGCACCCGGTGAGAAGATTCCCGCGGCCCGCTCGGAGGATCGGGGCACGGGGGTGGAGGAGCTTATTCAGATTTCAAAAAAAACACTTAGCAGAGGAGGCCGCCATGCCCCAGGCCGGCGATCTCCCATCCATTCACCCTGTAGCGGGCCAGCAGCGGCGGCAGGATCAAATCCACCACGTTGGGTTTGGCCGAGCGGAAGCAGCCCGGAGCGGAGACGATCGGCACCTCGTCCTTATAGGCAAGCAGCAAGAGATTACCCGGCTCTACCGGAGCCAGGAACCGCTCCACCTGGGCGCCAACGTGCACCATGGCCTGCCCGATCACGTCTTCCGGTCCCGCCGGCGCGGTAGTGGAAGCCACCAGAATCGCGCAGGGTTTGGATCTTAAGAGATGTTGTAGGCAACGGGCGACGGAATTCTCATCTTCTGTGCAGGCTAATACGAAATTGGCGTTGACCCCGAAGCGCTCCAAACGCTGCCGCATAATGTTTTCAAACAGTTGCCGGGCGCGTTCGCCGCTGATCGGATCCGAGTACAAAACCCCGATCGTGGGGACCCGCACCGGCCGGGATTGCAGAATCGGCCCGCGCTCGCGCAAAATACCGGTCACCGCCTCGAGCTGATCCTTGCTCACCGCGAAGGGAGCGCTCTTGACGGTGGCGATCCGTTGCCCCGCGACGGCATAAGTGAAGTTCTGCGCGGTGGCAATCACCACGCTGGCAGTGCAGTTGATCTGCTTCAACAGTTCGTCGTCCACCAGCACACAGGAGTTCTCGGTGGCCAGCAGGTTGGCTCGCCCTCCCGCCGCCAGCCGAATCTCCAGGCTGCCACAACCCATTTCGGCCGCGACCGCGGAGACCGCGGCGTCCTCACCCACTTCCCCGTCTTCGAGGACCGTCACCCAAATGCTGTCCATTCCCTCGGATTCGAGGATCCGGACATCTTCGTCGCTGATCACGTGACCCTTGGCCAAAAGTTTTTTTCCGCCCGGCCGAAAAACGCTGCAGCAAAGTATCCGTCCCGTGGAGGCTTTCACGTCAACTGTCTGTGCTTTCATGGCTCCTCTTATCCCCAATTTCAGGCTTGTATATCTTTTTATATGGTCTGATTTTACCCTGGGAAGCGTCGTATTAACCTGCAGTATTGCAGGGTCTTTTGCGGGGAGGCCCCCCACCCTCTCGCCCCCTTTGCGGGTAGGAGAGTGGCGAAATGAATACGTATTTTTCGCGAAAGATGAAGCTGCCCGGACTACTGGAACCCGCTAGCTGCGCGGCGTGGGGATTTGGATGAACTGCTCGTCGGAGCTCATGGTCGATTCCCCCCAAAGGGGGCCCTGCGCCTTTGACCAGCGGTCCGTGCTTAGTACGCGCAGTACCGCGTTCTCGTCGCAAGCCTGAAATTTGGGGCAGCGCACACAGTCCTTCCAGGCCTTCAGCGGCAGCATTCCCCGTTCAACTTCCTGGAAACCTACCTTGTTGAAAAATTCAACAACATAGGTGAACGCAAAGACGGCGCCCAGTTCGTGTTGCTCAGCTTCCTCAACCAGCGCTTCGACCAGTCTGCGCCCCACGCCGTGGGTTTTCGCCTCTTCCGAAACCGCCAGAGAACGAATTTCGGCAACCGAAGGACTGTAGAAGTGCAGCGCGCCGCACCCCAACAACCTGCCTCCCACAACCGCTACGCTGAAATCGCGAATCGCTTCCGACAGTTCAAACTCCGTGCGCGGCAGCATCACCCCACGGGCGGCGTAGCCGTTAATTAACTCGAGAATCGCCGGAATGTCCCGCATGGCCGCTTTGCGAACCTGAAAACGCAATTGGCCCGCGGGCTCGGCAAAGGCATCGGCTCTCACCGCGCTGATCATGGCCGGCTCTCCTGGGAAACGATCGCCGTGCCGACCGGCTCGCCATCGAGCAGCCGGTCCAGAACCCGCTCGGCCGCTCCCGGCGCGATCCGCACTTGCCGGACGCCGCCATCGAGCGCCGCCATCGCCGCGGTCAATTTCGCCCGCATCCCTCCAGCAACAACGCCAGCCTCGATCCATGCGTTGCATTCGGCCCGCGTCAGCGTACCGCGAAGGTTCTTTTGTCCGTCCAGAACACCCTCCACGTCGGTAAAAAAAATCAATTCGCCGGCGCCCCATGCGCCCGCGCAAGCCGCCGCCATCTGATCGCCGTTGACGTTGTAGATGGCGCCCACCCGGTCGCTCGCCACGCACGCCACCACCGGCAGATAGCCTTGCGCTGTCAGAATATCGAGAAGCGCCGGATTCGAACGCGTCACCCGCCCCACCGCGCCCAGCCGAGGGTCCATCTGCTCCGCTTCCACCAGAAACGAATCGATGCCGGACAACCCCACCGCGAGCGAGCCGGCCCGGTTCAAGCTGGCGATCAGCTCGTGGTTCACCGTGCCGGCGAAGACTTTCAGGAGCGCGTCCACGATCTCCGGCGTGGTCACGCGCAGCCCATCCACGAAACGGCTCTCCACGCCACGCTCGGCGAGATACCGGGTCATCTGCTTGCCGCCGCCGTGCACCACCACGATCCTCGCGCCGCCGCGGCCGGCTGCCGAGATCTGCGCCGCCAACCGGTCGCGCGAGCCATCGTCGTCGAGCAGCGTACCGCCGAGTTTGACCAGAATCTTCCGGCCGGTGACGGCGTTACTCGGAAGGGGGTTCACAGCAGGCCCTCGGTTTCATCGAATCCGAGCGCCAGATTCATGTTCTGTACGGCTTGGCCGGCCGCTCCCTTTACCAGGTTGTCGATGGCGCTCACCACCACCGCTCGGCCGCTTTTGGAATCGAGCGTCACGCCGATGTCGCAAAAATTGGTGTGCGCCACGGCGTGCAAATCCGGCACGCGGCCGGGTTGATAGAGGCGGACGAAAGGCTCCCCGGCATAGCGTTTTTCATAAATCTCGACCAGTTGTTCGGCGCCGGCCACGCCGCGCGCGCGGAAGTATATCGTCTCGAGAATGCCGCGGTGAATGGGCAGCAATTGTGCCGTAAAGCTGAACTCGCTCTCTTCGAGTCCCGAGATCCGCAAGACCTCCGGCACATGGCGATGATGCAAAATCGAGTACGCCGAGAAGTTCTCCGTCACCTCGCCGAAGATGTTCTTGGGCGTAGGCTTGTTTCCCGCGCCGCTCGCCCCGGATTTGGCGTCGCATACGATACCCGCGCTTCGGTCCACCACGCCGGCTTCGATCAACGGACGGATGGCCAGGTTCGCGGCAGTGGGATAGCAACCCGGGTTGGCGATCAGCCGGGCCCCTGGGATGCGCTCACGGCAGAATTCCGGCAGTCCATAAGCGGCTTCCGCCAACAGCGACGGCTGGGTGTGATCGGCCTTGTACCAAGCCCGATAATTCTCCGGCGTGCCCAGGCGGAATGCCCCGCTGAGGTCGACGACCCGTGCCCCGGCAGCCAGCATCGCCGGCGCTAATTCCATGGAAACCTCGGCCGGTGTAGCCAGGAAAACCAGGGCCAGACCCCTTTTTCGGACCGCTTCCGGATCGCACGCCACCCGCTCCGGACTGCTATGCCCGCGGATGGGCGGGCGAACCACCACGTCCTCCCGGTGCTCCAGCAAAACCGGCAATACCTGCGGATGGTTCTTCAGGATCCGCACCAGTTCCGCACCGCTATAACCCCGATACCCGACAATACCGACCGAAGTGCCCATTTGTTTAATTATTCGCTTCAGTGAATAAATATACCATATCCGGGAGTCTGCGTGTGGACGTGGCGCAGCCTCTCAGGCCGCCGTGGTCTGCACTGCCGGCACGCTCGGGAGCCGGCGCGGCGTCATGAGTAGGGCGGACCCCCTGGTCCGCGCGGGACGCCCTCATCCTGCTCTTCTCCCCAAGCACCAAGTCCCCGACACCGGCGAAGAGCCGGCCGGGGGCCGGCTGCGGACCAGGGGGTCCGCCCTACAACCTATGCGGGTGCGTCACGGACACAAAAGTATGCGGCATTAGACTAAAAGTCCGCGCCACGGCTTTGAGCGGCAATTCGCGTGCCTAGCGGTAGAATGAGGGTACCCCCATGCGAGGCACTCGCTGGCTCCTGCTGGTCGCCATCGTCGCCATCCTCGGCGGCGTCGGCGCGACGTACCGGGCGCAAAAGAAGTTGGTCAAGAAGCAGGCGGTTGCCAAACCGCAAGATCTGCCGGAGAACGTCGGTTCCCAGGCGACGTTGTGGAGGTTTGACGAATACGACGGCAAGACCAACCGCCTGAAGGCCGAGATCACCGCCAAGGATATGACGGAGGTCGTGGATTCCTCGCGGGTCGACCTGAAGCAAGTGACGTTGACGCTTCCCTCGCGCAAGGGCGATGCCTACAACTTGATTAAGAGCGCGGCGGCGGAGTTCTATCGCTCCGAACATCGGCTGTATTCCGACGGCGAAGTCGAGATTACTCTCGCCATCCCATTCCAGGGCAAGCCGCGCCATCGATTGGTGACGATCCATAGCTCCGGGGTTGGATTCAACTCCGAGACCGGCCATGCCCAAACCGACCGGCCGTCCACCTTTACGTTCGAAAACGGCGCCGGCAAAGCCACCGGCGCCGATTACGACCCGGAGTCGCACGAATTGCGCATGAAACAGGACGTGGAGATTCACTATAAGCCCGCGACCCCGAATGGCAAGCCGATGATCATCGAAGCCGGCAGCCTGTTGTACCGCGAGGCCGGCGCCACCATCGACCTGAGCCCTTGGGGGCGGCTGACGCGTGACCGCATGGTGGTGGAAGGCGACAATCCGGAAATTCAACTCCAGAACCACGAAATTCACCACGTGCATACCGCCCATGCCCATGGCGTCAATGACGACCCCGGCCGCAAACTGCAATACGCCGCCGACGATCTGTCGATGGAGTTCAACGACCACGGCGAAATTCAGAAGATTGTGGGCCAGGGCAATGCCAAGCTGGTTTCTTACCAGGCCACTTCCGAAACCACGGTAACCGCGGAGCATGTGGAGCTGGCATTCGACGTGCAAAATCACGAAAGCCTGCTGACGCAGGTTGCCGCCACGGGTCACGGCGTAGTTTCCTCCAAGCCTTTGCCGGCGCCCGGCCGCGAACCGAGCGAAACCCATGTATTATCGAGCGACAACCTGGAAATGAAGATGCGGCCCGGCGGCAAGGACATCGATTGGGTGGCGGCCCACGCCCCCGGCACGCTGGAGTTCCTGCCCAATGTGCCGGCGCAGCATCACCGTGTCCTCACCGGCAACAATATGCGTATCGCCTATGGCGCCGAAAACCGCATCGATACGTTCCGCGCCACCGACGTCCAGACGCTGACCGACCCCAACGCCGACGAGCGCAAACGCAACCGCGGCCAATCGAAAACTTCCAGCCGCGAGATCGTAGCCCGCTTCGACCCCGGTTCGAGCCACATGGCTAGCATGGAGCAAACCGGCAACGTGCAGTACGCCGAAGGCGACCGGCAGGCGGTGGCCGCCCATGCCACCCTCGATAACGATAAGAACGTGATCGTGCTGGAGCACGCCGCGCGCATGTGGGACTCCACCGGATCCACTAGCGCCGACCTGATCCGCATGGACCAGCGCACCGGCGACTATTCGGCCGACGGCAACGTCAGCTCCAGCCGCATGCCCGAAAAAGACCCCAAAAAGAACTCGCAGATGCTCTCGAGCGACGAGCCTCTGCAGGCGCAGGCGCGGCGCATGGTCTCGACCGATCGCAATAAAGTGATTCATTACGAAGGCAACGTCGCCATGTGGCAAGGCGCCAGCCGCATTCAGGCCGATGTCGTCGACTTGAATCGCGAAAAGCGCCAGTTGGTGGCCGATGGCCACGTGGTGAGCAACCTCTGGGAAGAGCCCAAGGCCGACGCGAACAAGAGCGCCGCCGCTAACCAAAACGCGGGCCAGAAAAAGGCCGGCCCCGGAGTGCTCACGGTGGTCCGCGCGCCGCACATGGCCTATACCGACGACAATCGTCTGGCGGTGTATTCTGGCGGTGTGGAATTGAAGCGGACCGATATGGACGTGAAGTGCAAGGAATTGCGCGCCTATTTAGCCGAGCAGGGCGCCGATTCGCGCCTCGAAAAGGCGTTTGCCGATGGCGCCGTCGAAATTCGCCAGAACGTGCCCGGGCGGGTCCGCACCGGCACGGCCGACCACAGCGAGTACTACACCGCCGATCAGAAGGTGATTCTTCGCGGCGGCTCGCCTAAATTGGTCGACAGCCTGAAAGGCAACACCATCCAGGCCTCGCAACAATTGACTTACTACGCCAATGACGACCGCCTCATTGGCGAGGGGGCGCAGGGTCAGCCCGTCCAAAGCCGCATCGATCGCAGCCGCAAATAAGCCCGCATGAGCAAACTCGAAACCAGGGAGATATCAAAGGCATATCGCGGCCGCCGTGTCGTGGACGATGTCACCGTGCATGTGGAGCAGGGTGAAGTCGTCGGACTGCTGGGACCCAATGGCGCCGGCAAGACCACGTCGTTTTATATGATCGTGGGCCTGATCAGCCCGGACTCGGGACGCATCCTGGTGGACGAAGAAGACATTACCGAGCTGCCCATGTATCAGCGCGCCCGCCGCGGCATCAGCTACCTGCCGCAGGAGGCTTCGGTCTTCCGCAAGCTGACCGTGGAAGAGAACCTGATGGCGATTCTCGAGACGCTGTCGATGACGTCGCGCGAGCGCCGCGAGCGGCTGGAGCAGTTGATCGATCAACTGGGGCTCGAGAAGGTGCGGCGCAGCCGCGGCTACATGCTCTCGGGAGGCGAACGGAGGCGCGTCGAAATCGCCCGCTCACTGGTCATCAGCCCGGCTTTTCTCCTGCTCGACGAGCCGTTTTCCGGCATCGATCCCATCCAGGTGCTGGAGCTGCAGCGCATCATCTTCGATCTCAAACGCTCCGGCATCGGAATCTTGATCACCGACCACAACGTGCGCGAAACCCTGATGGTGACCGACCGCGCCTACATCATCAATAACGGCCGCATCTTTCGCGCCGGCAGCCCGCAGGCTCTGGGCCGCGACCCGGACGTGAAACGGATCTATCTGGGGGATTCGTTCTCGCTCTAGCGGGTGCGACGAACTGAAGCGGTTCAATGCTGAGCTGGGCGAGGCGGCTGGCTTTCCATCGCCACCCGGAGAATCCGATTGATGCGCGTCTGGTAGCCCCTGCCGTGGCCCTTGAGCCATTCCAATACGTCGGCGTCAAGACGGATCGTCAACTGCTTTTTTACCGGTGGCCACGCAACCGTCGCCTTCTTGAGAAACGACCTGTCGAGCGGCGGGATGTCCGAGTAATCGATATCGTCGTCCTTCATACGGTCAATCCGTTCCAAGTCGCTCTCGATAGATTTCTTGCTCACGGCGGTTCCCCTTCCTCATCGATATGATGCGTGTTCCTTCATCGCGCGGCGAGTGGGCGATCAACACCAGCCTCCCCGCCAGCAGGCCCAAAGTGATGAGCCGTTCCTCGCCATAGTCGAAGCGGTCGTCCTCGAATGTGACGCAGGGCCCTGAGAATACCTCTTCGGCATCCTCGAATTTCAAGCCATGCTTTGCGAAGTTCTTCCGACTCTTCGCCTCATCCCATTCGTATTTCATTCCCGAGTGTAGCTCTTTTTGTAGTTACATCCAACTTCGGCACGCCTGCTCGCCATAGTGCGGCAGCGCCCTAAAACTCGCCGCCGAACCGAAACGAAATGCCGAAGTGCTTCGTAATGTTTAGCATGAGATCTATTTTGCGGATGTGGACGATGGGTGTGTTCAGCGCGGCCTTTTGTCTGGCGCAGCCATTCTCGGGCGGGATCAAGGGCGGCCTTCCCTTGACCGATTTCGTGAATACAGTACAGAGCGGCGCGGCGACCACTACCAGCGACTACATCGTCGGTCCCATGGTGGAATTGCACCTGCCGTTCGGCCTGGGCGTGGAATTCGACGCGCTTTACCGGCATTTCAACTACACCACCCCCGCAAGTTCGACGGCCTCGGCCCTGTCGACGCTCACCTCGAGCGGCGACTGGGAATTCCCGCTGCTGGCGAAATACAAATTCCCCGGCAAGATTGTCCGCCCGTACGTGGAAGCCGGCGTCGCCTGGGATGCCTTGAGCGGGCTGAGTTCGACCCTGGGGGCATCCCCGCCGGAGCAGAATTCGGTGACCCGCGGGTTCGTGATGGGCGCGGGAATCGATATCCACGTGCTGATCTTGCATATCGCGCCGGAGCTTCGTTACACCCGCTGGACCTCCCAGCACCTCAACCTTGCCAACGTGGTGAACAGCAATGAGAACCAGGCGGAGTTCCTGGTGGGAGTGACGTTCTGACTTACTTCGCCGCCTCGATGGCGAAATCCCAGATCTGCATGTTCATCTGACCCGACGTGAACTCCACCACGGCATACTCGCCGGGGGGCAGTGGCTGTTTGGGCCAGATTTTATATAGTTCGTCCGAGGTGAGCCCCTGCCGCAGGGTGTCGATCTCGGTGGGAAGCTCGGTCATTTGCTTGGCGACCGTGTCCCAACTCAGATCCTCCACCACCCGCACATTCCCCTTCGGCGTCAATTTCAGGATGCCGAAGCGTTCCGTATTGGAAAGTTGGATGTAGAATTCCTGTTCCGGATTGTGGAAGACCGCCTTGGCGTGCGCGCCCGGTATTTCCAATTGCCCCCGCGTGGTCGTCATGGGTACCGGCGACAAGGCGCGCAGCACCTGGCGGCCCTTATCCATGTGCGCCGTCGATTCCGCCGCTTCCAGCGCCTTGGCCTGTTCGCCCTCCAGCCAGTACACCCCGGGATCCACCGGAATCCGTGAGGTTTCCGTGCGCAGCGTCTGGACCTCCGTCCGTTCCTCGTTCATCGACTTGGTATCGCGCTCGATCTGCCGCTCCCGCGCCGCCGCCTCGGTCTGGGTGCGTTTCAGATCCACCATGTCGAGCGGGATTTCTTCCCAATCGCTGCGTTCGACGCTGTAGTAACGGACCTTATCCCCCTGCACCTTGTACTCGCGCACCAGTTGGAAGCCGCCTTCTTTCAGATACAACTTCAGGTTCGCCGCCCACCCCGCCGCCGCAACCAAAAGCAGAACCACCGCGCTTCGAAACGTGACGTGCCCCAGCATAAGGCCTCAACCACCAGTGTACAAGGTGGGGCATGCTTTAGCTTGCCCGGTGCGGCAGCACTAGCGGCCCGTGGTAAAGGTGGGGTGGAGTCCGGTCGGTTTCCTCAGGAAGGCAGAAAAATGCGATCCTGGTCTCGCGGACCTTTCCTATGTCTGATCGAGCAGCCGCCCGGAAAAGTGGAAACACGTAGCCTGTCACTGGTTTTGGTTACTGGTTTTGGTTTCGGTCGCCCCCTGGGAACGATGACGACGGCCGGACGCTACAATACCCTCATGCTCGACCCAGTCCTTACCCTTGCCATCTCGATGCACAGCGGCAAAGGTATATACGCGCTCCTTCTGGGCTCCGGCGTTTCCCGCTCATCCTCGATTCCCACCGGCTGGGAGGGGGTGCTGGATCTCATTCGGAAGCTCGCCCACGTGAAAGGCGAATCATGCGACCCAGCCCCAGA
>Ga0187888_1001431_pt1 | contig 22592 bp, 13 predicted proteins | sample June2016WEW_7_40_FD_132987 | JGI IMG/M metagenome (GOLD analysis project Ga0187888, IMG submission 132987) | Peatland microbial communities from SPRUCE experiment site at the Marcell Experimental Forest, Minnesota, USA - June2016WEW_7_40 | ecosystem: Environmental > Terrestrial > Soil > Wetlands...
AGACTTTCGGCTGCGCCTCCAGGTTGTAGCCGGAAAACTGGTATTGCTCGTACCAGTTTGGCGGTTTGAAGATGAGATTGACCTTGGGGTTGACGCTCTTGGCGTTCTTCACCACCAGGTTCTCGCCGACGTCCTTCATGACATCCAGGCGGAATTGGGTCCAGCTCCGGTTCCCCCTGGCGCGCTGGCACAGGTCGCAGCGGCAGTTATACATGAACAGGTCGTCGAAAATGATCTCGTCGAAGATGCCGGCGGTGAAGGCTACCACCCTCCGGAAGCGCTCGCGGTGCGCCGGATTGGACCAGCAGAAGGAGCGCAACCCGTCTCCCGGGGGGCCCCCCAGGTCCGCCATGATGCCGCCCGAGGTCTTGATGCCCTTGCTGTCGAAGAACTGCTTGACCTTCCGTACGTCGGCCTCGCTGATCTCCTGATTCGTGCGGTAGGTTTCCAGCCAGACTTTGTTGAACTTGATCGAAGAATGAATCAGATCGTAGCTGTCCTGCATGAACTTCGGATCGGCCGCCATACGGCGCATGGAGTCTATGGCGACGTAGATAGCACTGTTGAAATTCTGGTAGTGGTCCACCGTCTGGGCATGAGCGGCGGGACCGGCGCCCGCCAGCGCGAGGCCTACGGCCGTCGCTACCATGCATGCGAAACACGATTTGGTGATTCTCATGTCTTGCCTCCCTGTCTCTGTTGCCACACCTCAAAAAAAGTTTCGTTCAACTGCCTTACGCGTACTTGTGAACTGCCTATCGCGGCTCGCGCACCGAAATCGTCCGGTCGGCGGCGAGGTTCTCCAGCCGCTGAATCCTGCCGGAAGGCCATCGAATTTCCGCCAGGGTCACGACGGCGTCGGGCCCAAGGCCGAAATGAAGCGGAACCGAACTGGACGAGGCGTATCCCACGGCCGTCGTCTTCTCCGCGAATTGGGCGCCGGATGCGGTGACTACCTTTACCCTGGCGCCGATTCCGTCCCGGTTGCTCTTCACACCTTCGAGTCTGATATCGAGCCAGTGATGTTCGGGCGCGCTGCGGTTGAGCCAGAGCTCGGCCGGCCCATCGAGAGCGGTCACCACCAAGTCCAGCCGGCCGTCTCCCTCGAAGTCGCCAAAAGCGCAGCCGCGGTGCCGGGCCGGGGGAACCGCCGCGAAGCCCGCCTCCTCAGTGAGCGCAACCCATTGCCCCGAGCGGCCCGGGTTGCGAAATACGGTGTTAGGCTGGTCCACCGCCACGAGCGTCTGCGGCACGGAGAGCGCATGCCCGCGGGCGACGAAGATGTCTTTCCAGCCGTCGTTGTCGAAATCGGCGGCAATCGCGCCGAATCCCGCCATAGGCCGGGTCAGAGTTCGCATCCCAGTGGCGGTGGTGCGGTTCACGAAGTGGCCGTGGCGGTCGTTGAAAAACAGCGGAAACGTCTCGTTATTCAGGGCCGGGAACTCGAGGTCCGGGTAGCCGTCGTTGTCCAGGTCGGCGAAGTTCGCCCCCATCCCGGAGATCATCTCCCCGTCCTCGTTGGCCGCCACTCCGGCCGGAAATGCCTCTTCGGAAAAGCGGTTTCCGCCGCGGTTGTGAAACAGGAAATTGAAATAGTGGTCGTTGGTCACGAACAGATCGGGGAGACCGTCCAGGTCGTAGTCGCCGACGGCCACGGCCATGCCTTTGCCGACCCACTGCCGGATCCCGGATGCGGCCGAGATGTCGGCGAACGTTCCATCGCCCCGGTTCAGAAACAACTGATTGGGCAAGCCCTGATAGGCCGTCGGACTGCAATAATCCGTTATAGCGCCTGCTTTGCAAACAGGCTCATGGGCGGGATCCCAGCGGACGTAGTTCACCACGAACAGATCCAAAAGGCCGTCGTTGTTTACGTCGACCCACGCTGCGCCGACAGCCCACAACCGCCCATATTGGGGATCCGGGCGATCGAGTCCCGCCTGCGCAGTGACGTCCGTGAACGTCCCGTCGCCGTTGTTGTGGTAGAGCGTATTGCGTCCCACCCCGGTAACGAACAGGTCGGGGAAGCCGTCGTTGTCATAGTCCCCGACCGCCACGCCAATGTCATAACCGTGCCCCTTGAGTCCGGCCTGCTCGGTGACGTCCGTGAACTTGCCACCGCCGTCGTTTCGGAACAGACGGTTCCAGTACTTCGGGGAGTCCTTGTGAAGCGAGGTCATGTCGGCGCCGTTCGTGAAAAACAAATCTGGCCTGCCATCCCCGTTGAAGTCGAACACAGCTACACCGCCCGCCATGGTGGCCGGATAGTGCTTCACCGGCGTTTCGCAGTTTTCCAGGCGGAAAGGAAGCGCCTGGTAGGAAAACCAGATAGGTCCATTCGGGCGGCCCGCCTCGGGCCGGCACAGGACTGCGGCCACGAGGGCAACTCCCACCGCCGCTCCGGCCCGCCAGGCCGCGGAGAAGAATACACGCGAACTCACGATCTACAAACCCATTAAAGAGGGGCGGCTAACCGCGCCGCCCCTTTCTCGCATGGTATCGTAAATCGTCAGAACTCAAACCGCGCGCTAAAGGCCAGTTGCCGGGAGCCGGTCGTGCGCGCCGCATAACCAAACGTGGATGCATTTGCCAGTTGCGAGGTGGCGCCAATAAAGTTCAGGAGCACCTCGTTACCCCAGTTGTCGAACGTGTGAAGCGGGTGGTTGAGGAAGTTGTTGGCCATTGCCCGGAACTGAATGCGCTTCCTTTCGGAGATCTGGAAGTTCTTGAAAATGGACAGGTCGCTATTGAAGTACGTTACTCCCCTCATGTAAGGGAACACGATGGTGCCGTTGGTTCCCAAGGGTTCTAAGGTGGGAGACGCGAAGCAGGCCGGGTTCATGTGCTGATTGGTGCCCAGACCGCTGCTCGGATTGCAGATCACCACCGGCTGCAGAGTCTCGGCGTCAGTGCCGAGCCAGGTCCTGCTGTCCACCGAGGCGCTCAGGTACAGGTCTCCTCCGGCGTTCGGTTGAACCGGCGCCCCGCTCTGAATGAGCGTGACACCCGACAACTGCCAACCGTTGACAACCCCCTTCAGGAAGGCATTGTCGCGAACCGGGTTGGGGAGCTGGACCGAGTACGACGAGTTGAACAATTGGGTGTGGTCGTACGAGAGAGGGCCGTAGTTGGCGGCCATGTTAAATGGATCGATCAAGGACCCTGGGGAAGACTGTTGATCACCGGTCCAAATGCCCAGCGCCTTGCTGAAGGTGTAGTTCAGGGAAAAGAAGTAACGCTGTGTCACCTTTCGCCAGGAGGCTTGAAATCCGTTGTAGTTCTGATAGGAGCCATGGCTGAGCACGGTGACCTGCGAATAGTTCGTCATGGGCCGGTAATCGTCCAGGTTCGCACTGCCCGGATTTGCCGGAGCGCCCGTGATCGGGTCGGGTTGGAACAGCGCGCCTAAGGGCACGTTGTTGATGTTCCCCAGGCCACCTCCTATATACCCGTTAGTCGTTTTACTGCCAACGTAGCCGAATTCGGCCACCGAATGCCCGGGCACCGCCTGATCGACGGAGAAGCTATAGCTGCTGGTGAGCGGTTCTTCGGAGTCGGTGGAACTCATTGCGGTCAGGCTACCCTTGCTAACCGTTGGAGAGTAGGTCTGGGAGCTAACCTGCGAGACCAGAAGCGGCGCGGGAGAATTGTACTCGATGTTGGCGTGCGTATAGTCCACTGCGGCGCGGTTGTCGTCCGAGCTGGTTTGAAACCGGAACATGCCCCAGCCGCCGCGCAGGACCGTCTTGCCGTTTCCGAAGACATCGTACGCCAGCCCGAACCGCGGTTCATAGAACAACGGGCGGATAGGGCGGCCGGTGTTCGGCACGCTGGGATCGATCGCGTGCCACTCGATACCGGGGTGGTCGGCAAGCTCCGCCGGATTGTTCGTGTACTGGCTTGGAATCCAGGAGGCAAAACCAACGCCGGTGTTGTCCTTCCACGGTGTCAGGTGGTCGAAGCGGACGCCGTACTCGATCGTCAGCCGCCTGGCCACTTTCCAGGAGTCCTGAGCGAAGAAGGCCGTCGAGTTGTAGTGGATGTTGAGCACGGGCGAAGACTCGGACTCTTGGTAGCTGCTAAGTATGCCCAGCAGGTAGTCCGCCATGATGTTGCCCGTGGTCAACGCGTTGTTGGTCACGCTGAAGTTGAGCTGCCCGTTGGAGGGAGTGGAACTGGCCTGCAGGTTGCCGATCCAATCATAGTAGAAGCCGAATTTCATTGTGTGAGTCCCGAGAACCTTGCTGAGGTTATCGGTCACCGAAGACCCCTGCTTGATGGCGCCGAAGAATGCGCCCCCTCCCGCGGGCACGCCTTGCAGGCCGGGGAGACCTTGATCGGGATTATTGACAATTTGCGGGATTTGTGGGCTGCCGTTGTTGAAAACACCCGGAATGGCGTACGGGAGCTGGCTCCGTGCAATCAACTTGTCGTTTACGAACGCGTCACTGTTCACAAATCGCGAGTCGGTGAACACGAACTCGTTGGTCATTGTCGGGCTAAATACATGAACGAAGTTTACGTCGACAATCTTGGAAGTTAGATGCCCCAACATATCGGTCGGATAGGGGACTGCGGCGCCTGACCAACCCCAGAGCTGGATGGGGTTATGGTCCAGTTCATCCTGCATACTGTAGGTGACCGCCAGCTTCGTGTTATCGGTAATGCTATAGTCCGCACGTATCCGGCCCTGCCACGAATTCTGCGGCTCGATGAGGAACGTACTCCAGTTGAAGCCGCTACTAGTGGCAGGATCGGCGTTCGGCTGCGGGAAGAACTTGGTCATGTATACCATGTCCTTGTCCATGGACGTTTGCGGAACCATGCCGCCTGGGTAGCCGGTAGGAGGACTCTGCAGGCCTTGCAAGCCGGTTTGCAGGCCGGCAAGCACGGCCGGACTAAGGTTTCCCGCGAGCATATCGGTGGTCGGTACGTAAGCCTGGTACAGACTCCCTGGGGGCGTCTGCTGGTAGAGCTCGAAACCGCCAAAAAAGAACAGCTTGTTGCGGCTCTTGTTGAAGCGGGTACCGGGAATCAGCACCGGGCCGCCCACAGCCACGCCGGGATAGTATTCGAAGTAGCTCGGCTTGGAACTGGCGAGCGCGTCCCTTGAGTTCAGGACTCCGTTGCCCGCACGGAAGTATATCGCGCCGTGGAACTCCGTGCCGCCCGACTTTCCGACCGCCGTGAGGATGACGGGGCCCTTGGCGTACTCGGCGTTGTAGTTCGAGGTCTGGAGCTTTATTTCTTGGATCTGGTCGATATTGGCCACCTGGGTGTGCGTACAGTTGCATCCCTGGTCAATGATGCTGGCGCCGTCCACCTCCATTGCCATGGAACCGGGCTGCGCCCCATTGGCTGAGTAGGCGCCGCCAGGCCCGAGATTGGTGAGCGCAGTGTTGTCGCTAAACCACGCGCCGTTGCCCAAGCCATTGTTGGGCGCGACGCCTGGCAGGATCTTCAGCAGTTCATCCGCACTGCGTCCCTCCAGGGTTAGGTTCTGCAACTCCTGGGTTCCGATTGTCGAGCTCTTCTCGCCGGACGACTCAGGGACCAGTTCCACCGCAGTGCCTTCGACTGAAACCGCCTGCTTGCCGGAGCTAACCTGTAGCACAATCCCGTTCAGAGAGCGTTCGTCCCCCTGCACCAAAGCAAGGTCCTTCTGTTCCCAAGGCACGAAGCCGCTAAGAGTTACGGTAACGGTATACGTCCCGGCCGGTACTGCGACGATGGTAAAATACCCTTGGCCATTGGTCGTAGTGTCGCGGGTGATGCCTGAGGCTTGATTCTTCATCGTGACCTGCGCACCTGGCACGACGGCGCCGCTTGAATCAGAAACGGTGCCTGAAAGTTGGCTGAGAAATTGGGCCTGCATGGTTGCCGCCCACGCGATCAGAAACACGAGCATCAGCAGCGGCGGTTTCCAAATTCCAAGAAAACACCGGTGGCGCTCGTCATGCTCTCGTTTCATACTGTCTCCTTTTTGCGAGTTAACACCCCCCCAACGGATTCCGATGACCCCAAGACGGCCCGTGGGAGCCTTGACTTGTCCGCTGATGAGTGTAGTCCGGCATACCAAATATGTCAACAGAAATTTTCTACGTAACAGATGCAAAATAATAGACTTAACGCGTGTATTAACGGTGCGTAACATGAGCAGCTTGGGGCCCTGGTCGCGAATGCTACTCTTTCCACAAGGGAAACGGCTGGGCCCAGCTCCCGGGCAGCGATCTGCTGGGTAACAGTGGCGATAGCTGGTGGCGTGTAGCGGAATGTAACGCTTTATTGACACCGAAGACCTCGTGTGATAACATCCTAGGCCTCTGCAGTGCTGCGAACGCGGCGGTGGGGCCGATGGCCTCTCGGCGCCTGGCACGACAAGAGCACGCGGGGCGAGTTGGCCGCAAGCGGACACACGAGGCAGCGGTGCGGAAGCGTAAGTGGTCAAAGGGGCGCGTCTGACATGGATTCGAAAGCCCACGTCCCGGCTCTTGGGGTTCCGCCCGAACGAGAGGTTCGGGAGCAGATCGATCGCATAGTGGGTAGCAGCTTGTTCCAGAGTTCGGAAACTCTCCGCCATTTCCTGCTCTATCTGGCAAAGCGTTCCGTCGAGACTCCGTATGAGTCCGTGAAGGCAAAAGAGGTCGCGGCCGCGGTTTTCGGCCGGGCGCAGGATTTCGATTCGCAGGAGGACTCGATTGTCCGGGTGGAGAAAAGCCGCCTGCGGTCGAGGCTGGCCGAGTACTATGCCTCCCCGGAAGGCGCCGACGACTCTATTGTCGTTTCGATGCCCAAGGGCAGCTACTCGATCTCGGCGGTCTACCGCCACGACAGCCGGATTCCCGCTCTTTCACTGGTGGTAGAGCATGAATCGGCGGATCTCGACAGCGGTAGCGTTCCGGTGCCGGACAGGATGCCGATCGAGGGCCTGCAGGAAGGACGCGGACGAGGACGCCGCGCCGCTTTCGCCCTGACGCTGGTTGCCGTGGTAGCAATCGCGTTTTATGTCGGCGGCTGGGTTCGACAGCGGAAAGCCCCCGCCGTGCCGCCGGCGCTGACGACATTCTGGCGCCCGTTTGTGGCTGGGGACAGCACTCCGTTGCTGGTGTTCTCGAACTTTCAACTGGTCGGCTCGTTTGAGTCAGGACTGAGGGAGACCGACAGACAGGCGTCTGAAGAAACCCCGGTAATCGACACCTATACCAGCGTGGGCGAGGTCATGGGGGTGTTCGAGATCACGCGTATGCTGTCGATGTTCTCGAAGCCGGTCTGGCCAAAACGCCGCGCTTTGCTCACTTGGGACGAGGCAAAAAGCAGCAATCTCATCTTTGTAGGAGGGCCCCTGGCGGAAACGCCAATGCGGGACACCACAATCCTCCAGGATTTCCAGTTTCGCAACCGGCTAAACGGAGTACCGGGTCCATCGGGCGCCATCATGAACCTTCATCCCCTGCCGGGGGAGGAACCGGTCTACTACGGCCCGACGGCACGGCCGTTTCAATTCGACTATGCGGTGATTGCGTGGAAGTCTTCGACCACTGCGGGGCGCCAGACGCTCGCGTTGGCCGGGATTACGGAATTCGGCACACAGGCGGCGGCGGAGTATGTCACCCGCGAGGCGTACGTCGGCGAATTGCTGGGTAAGCTGCACGTGCAGCCCGGACAGCCCGTGCCTTTGTTCGAAGCCCTGCTTCGGACGACCGTAACGGGCGGCGTCCCCACGTGGATCCAACTGGTGTCGGTCCACCGGCTTCACTGACGGGCCATGCAACCTGCCGTTTCCGATAACCCGTGGCCCGTTTGGCGCCACCGGCGCGTGTTCCAACGCTTGGCGGCGGCTGCGCTGCTGACCTGTCTTGGGGGTGCAGGCTATTCGCAAGCGCCGGACCCGGACGCGCTTTTCGCCGCGGCGGCCGCACTGCAACAACGTGGAGAGACGGAAGCGGCGATCCGGGAATACCAGCGCCTTCTCAGAACCTTCCCGGATTTTTCCCGCGCCCGATCGAACCTGGGAGCGGCGCTGGCCAAGCTGGGCCGGTACGAGGACGCGATCATTAACTATCGGCTCGCGCTGCGCCAGGATGCGGGCAACCTGGAAATCCGGCTCAACCTGGGGCTCGCCTATTATAAGGAAGCGCGGATGCAAGACGCCGCGCGCGAATTCGAAGTGGTTCACGCGGCGCAGCCCGGGAACCGGCAGGCGACGATGCTGCTGGCGGACGCCTGGCTGACGCTCGGAAAGAACAAGGAAGTGATTTCGTTGTTGGGGCCCGTTGTGAAGGGCGACCCTGCGGATCTTGGGGCCACCTACCTGCTCGCCACGGCGCTGCTGCGTGACGGGGAGTTCAAGCCCGGAGCGGAGGCAATGGCCGCAGTCGTTCGACAGGGCGACACCGCGCCGGCGAACTGCCTGGTGGCGACCGCGCAACTGGCCATTGGCGACAACGAGAAAGCCGCGGCGTCCGCGGCGCGCGCCATCGCTCTCGATCCCAACCTGCCGGACGCATACTCGTTGTCGGGCCTCGCCCGGGAACGGCTCAGCGACCCCGCGGGAGCGATGGCCGACTACCGCAAGGCGCTGGCTCTGAACGCGAACGATTTCGATGCCCTGTTACATCTCGGTGCACTGCTGTACAAGGAGCGCGAGCTGGGGGAAGCCGAGCGCCTGATCGGCCGTGTGCTCCAGCTCAGGCCGTCCTTTGTTCCCGCGGAATACCAGCTAGCCTTGATTCATACGGCCCTCGGAAAAGTGAGCGAGGCGGTCTCCGAGTTCGAGCGGATCGCTGCAGCCGCCCCAGATTGGATCGAGCCGCACGTCCAACTTGCGGTTCTCTACTACAGGCTGAGCCGTCCGGCGGATGGATCGCGGCAAAGACAGATCGTCGACCGCCTTAGCGAGCAGTCCCGGCAAGAGACCGGCGTCTATGGGTCCGGCGGAGATACCGCGCCACAGTCGTCCAACCATCGGTGAGGTTCTCCTGGCAGCAGACGTGCCGCCGCCCGGTTGGATTCATCTGCCGTCCCGCTGAATAATATTTCCCCCGCCGGGTCTTACGCCTCCGTGTCGTCCAGCGCGAATGGAACAAGATTTTCTTTGGAGCCACCTCACTTATGATGTGACCGGTACGGGTGGGGCGGATGTCGGCGCGTTCTCGATATCCGGCACAACCAGCGAGTTGACCGTGCAGTTCTCGAAGCTTAACCACCTGTGGGATGGCGCACGCTACGCTGCTGATCTGTGACTACAGCGCCTTGGACTCGGCAACGCGGTCACCCCCCGCAGGCGGTCACGGCCGGGCTGGGTGGATTTCCGTGCGCAAGATATGCCGCCAACCAGGCCCGCGCAAATCTCCAATCTCGTTTTACCGTAATCTCGGATACGCCCAACTGCTCCGCGATTTCGTTCTCCTGCAAACCGGCGAAGAACCGAAGTTCGCTCACGCGGGCCGCGCGAGGCTCTGCTTGCTCCAGAGCGGTCAAGGCCTCATCGATAGACAGCAGATCGTCGTAAGAGCAGGTGACGCCGGGATCGGCCAGATCGAGCGGCACCGTCCGCTCTCCACCGCCGCGGCGGGCTGCGCGCTGCGCCCGAGCGTGGTCGATCAGGATGCGGCGCAGCGCAGTCGCCGCAACGGCAAAGAAGTGGGCGCGATTCCGCCATTCCGGCGGTTGGGCAGCCGAAAGCCGTAGGAACAGCTCATTCACCAATGCTGTGGGCTGCAGGATATGTCCGGGCCTCTCCGCATTCAGCAGCCGGGACGACAGGATGCGCAATTCGGAGTACAAGGCGGCGACAACCCTCCCGGCGCTCTCCGCATCGGGGCGATTCCAGTCGCGGAGAAACTGCGTGACGGGAGCCTTTTCAGCCGGAGGCGTGGCCTCGCCCAAAATGGGCCTCCTCAAAGAGCGATGATACCTAAGTCCAGGAAAATACGCTATGGGAAGTGAACGCGCAATGACCACGAACGTTTCGGACTCGCGGAAGGACTTACTGCGGCTACAGCGCGTGAGGCAGTTATTCGAAGCGGCCAGCGCCGCCGAGGAACCCGCCCGCGCCGCGCTGCTCGATCGCGAGTGCGGGTCCGATGCCCTGCTCCGGTCCGAGGTGGAGACTCTTCTCAGCGCGGACGATGCGCCCCATCCGGTTCTAGATCATCCTCTGGTGGTGCCGGCGATCGTTACTGGAAAGCTCGTCGCGGGCGAATGCGTGGGGCCGTATAGAATCGTGCGCGAGATCGGAGAGGGAGGCATGGGAGCCGTATACCTGGCCGAGCACACCGACGGCAGTTTCAGCCAGCAGTGCGCGCTGAAGCTAGTCGGCTGGCCCTCCCCGGAAATGGCGCATCGCCTGGCGGAGGAAAGCCGGATTCTGAGCTGCCTGGAGCATCCTCATATCGCCCAGCTCCTGGACACCGGCGTGACGGCCGCTGGCCTGCCTTTCCTCGTCATGGAATACGTCGATGGCCAGCCAATCGACCGGTATTGCGGCCAAAACCGGCTTCCGGTGAGGGAACGCGCGCGGGTGTTTCGCCAGGTCTGCGCGGCCGTTCGGTATTTGCACCAGAACCTGGTGGTCCATCGCGATTTGAAGCCCGCCAATATTCTGGTGACCGCCGGCGGTGTGGTCAAGGTGGTCGACTTCGGCGTCGCCAAACTACTGGAGCCGGCTTCGGGAACGGCCGCACAAGGTCTGACCGCGGCGCCGATGACGCCGGAATACGCCAGCCCGGAACAGATTCGCGGCGGAGCGCTTTCCACACTCACCGACGTGTACTCGCTGGGGGCGATCCTGTTCGAAATTCTTGCCGGGGTGAAGCCGTTTCGAGGCGGCGTATTGGAGGTGCTCAGAAAGGTCTCCGAGGACGATGCGCCAAAGCCCAGCGCTGCCAACCCCAAGGCGGGAATCCCGGCGGATCTCGATACGGTGGTAGTCAAGGCCATGCAGAAGGAGCCCGCGCGACGGTATGCCTCGGTGGAGCAGTTGGACGAGGATGTGCGCCGTTATCTGGAGGGCTTGCCGATTCTGGCGCGCGGCGAATCCCTTTGGTATGGGATGCGCAAGTTCGTGGTGCGGCGGAAAATGCTGGTGGCCGCGACCGCGGCGGTGCTGGCCGTATTGGTCGGGGGCATGGCAGCCACTCGCAGGGAAGCCCGGCTGGCAGAGAGGGAGCGCGCCCGCGCTGAAGAGAAAGCCAGCGAGGCCGAACGGGAGCGTATCCGCGCGCGTCTGGATGAAGGCGAAGCACAGCGCCAAAGGGCGGAAGCCGATCGGCGGCTGGCCGAAGTGCGGGAGCTTGCGCAAGGCGCGGTGCGCGCCTACCGTGCTACGGGCCAGCCAGGCAGCGAGGAAACTACCGCTCTGCTGGCCGAAACCGCCCGCGATTCTCTGCTGGCGCTGGGCCGCGAAGGAATGCTCCAGCCCGATATGGCGCCCGTGCTGGATGCCGCGGTAGCCGAGTTGCGCAGCCGCGAGCTGCTCTCTCCGGCGCCGTGGCAGGTGCCCAAGGGATGGGCGGCGGAGGCGTTGCACCCAAATGAGTATCGGGTCGGAATCGATCGGCGGTTTCGCTACGAAGGGAGACCCACTCTGTTCCTGCGCTCCCTGACGGCCAATCCGTCCGGCGGCGTGAGCTGCTATCAGGACTTCAGCGCAACCCGGTACCGGGGCAAACGCGTCCGCCTGTCAGCGGTGATGAGAACGGAAAGGGCCGCCGCAGTGCTCGGGCTGTATACGGCGGTCGGAGACCAACATCAGTGGCAAACGGCTCAAGTGAGCGGATCGGGCGCTTGGACCCCACGGGCTGTGGTTGCCGACGTCCCGGCCGACGCGGACCTGATCCGCATCACCTACGTATTATTGGACGCTGGAACGGCGTGGGCGGCCAACTTCGATTTTCAGGAAGTCCCGCTTTCCGTACCACTAAGTGAAACGGCGCCCCTAAGTGGAACGGCGCCCCGCAATCTGGATTTCACGGTTCAACCCTGAGAAAAAGGAGAAATCACGTTCATGTCAAACGTTCGCAGGTACACGTTCTTAGCGGCTGGGATAGCGTCGGCGCTTGTCGCAAATGCCGCTGCACCGCAGGGCTGGTTCCTAGCCGGCACCAAGCCCGCCAATTACGATACCGGCGTCAACCGTGAGGTTATCTACAATGCGCGGCCGAGCGCTTATTTGAAGGCTAAAGCGGACCAGGAAGGCTTCGGCACGCTGATGCAGATTTTTCCCGCCGATCCGTACGTGGGAAAGAGAGTGCGTTTCAGTGGGTACGTCAAGTCCGATAGCGTTGCGCGGTGGGCGGGACTGTGGATGCGCGTCGATGGCAAAAACCCACAGCAAACTCTGGCCTTCGACAGTATGCAGGGTCGGCCTATCAAGGGAACCGCGGGATGGAAACGCTATGAGGTGGTTCTGGATGTGCCGCAAGGGGCCACAGGTATAGCGTTGGGCATTCTGCTGGACGGTCCCGGCCAGGTCTGGCTGAACAGTGTGAATGTCGAGGTTGTCGGAACGGATGTACCGGTCACGGGACACTTGGCCAATTTGCCCGAAGGACCGCGCAACCTGGGATTTGACCAGTAGCGATCAGATTCGGCTGTTGATGAGCCCCGCAGCCGGTCGCACAGCTATTTTGAGCCTGTTGGCCGGCCATCCTTCCACTACTTTGGAATCTGGTTTGGCCGGATCGACGCGCGGTTCCCGCGCCAACGCGCCTTGGTCTTCTCAATAGACGGCCGCCCGCAAGGATTGCTAACCGCAATTCTCCTGTGATATGCTATTTTCCACGCGGGTATTCGCGGATCATGAGGGTGACGGGATTCTGGGTTTTCCTCTAAGCTATTGAAGGTAATTAGCTTCATTCTTGAGAAGCGAGCTCGCATGGCGATGATTTCCGCTGGCCGCAGATAAGCTGGCAACTGCGGGGACCAGGGGCGGAGCAGCGGCCGGCTGCCGCAGCGTCGGCTGTGTGGAGGGGAGCGGGTTTTGCGGTATTTAAAGGGACTCACGCCGACACTGGTGTATGCGGCTTTGTTTACCCAAGGACCCGTACGCGCGGCGCCAGCAACTCCGGTGACGCCGCAACCCGTCGTGGATGCCGCCGGTTTCGAGGCCAAGGTCAAACCGATCCTGAAGGGCATCTGCTCGGCCTGTCATAACGCAACCGTCAGTTCAGGGGGCCTCAACCTGCTGCCCTATCTCGATCCCAGCACCGTTCTTGGGGATCGTGACCTGTGGGAAAAGATCACCCGCAAGATTGAGTCCGGCGAGATGCCGCCCAAGGGCATCCCGCGTCCTCCCCAAGATCGGATGACCGCCTTGGTGCGGTTTATCGATGGGGAGTTCGAGAAGGCTGACGCCGCGATCAAACCGGACCCCGGCCGCGTCACCGCAAAGCGTCTGAACCGGAACGAATATCGCAACACCATCAGGGATCTGTTGGCGGTCGATTTCCGCGCCGAGAAAGACTTCCCGACCGACGATTCGGGCTACGGCTTCGACAACATTGCCGAAATCCTGACCGTCTCCCCGGTGCTGATGGAAAAGTATCTCGACGCGGCCGAAGTGATCGCGTCGCGCGCCATGGGGGCGGACCCGCTGCCGAAGAAGCCGATCGAGGCCACCTGCGACCTGCAAACCCGGACGCTCCGCCGCCTCGACTACAGCACCGTCGAAGCGAGCCAGCGCATCGACTTCGACGGGGAATATACGATCCATTTCGGCTTTCCCGGCGAGCGCGGACCCGATGCCAAACCGGTTCAGTTGGCGTTCTTCATGGACGGCCAGCTTCTCAATACCATGGACGTCGAGACCAAACCGTCGAAACTGCTCTTTTTCAATCCGTTCTCCGAAGGTGAGATGCGGGCCTATTTGCCCGAGGGCGATCACGTCTTCCGCGCCGCTTTCGTGAATGACGAGTTCGTCTCCAAGATCACCATCGACAAAGAAGCGTACAACGAGAAAAAGAACAAGTTCATCGGCTCCATTTCCTTTATCGGCCCGTTTCCGGCCAAAGTCGAAAAGGCGAGCCGGAAGAAAATTTTGATCTGCGACCCCGCTACCGGGCAGGCCTGCGTCGAGCGCATTGTGGCCAACCTCGCGCACCACGCCTTCCGCCGCCCTGTGACCACGGCCGAAGTAGCGGGGCTGATGAAGTTCGTAACCCTCGCGAAGGCGGAGGGGCAATCCACCGAGCAGGGCATCCAACTCGCGATCGAGGCCATGCTGGTTTCTCCCGAGTTCCTCTTCCGGATCGAGCGCGATCCCAACCCGGCGGACCCCAAGCCCCACCGCCTGTCCGATGTCGAGCTGGCCACCAGGCTGAGCTACTTCCTGTGGAGCTCCATGCCCGACGACGAATTGCTGAACCTCGCCGAGACGAACAGACTGCACGAGCCGGCGGTTTTGGACGCGCAGGTGAAGCGGATGATGGCGGATAAGAAAGCGGCCTCCTTCGCCGACAATTTCGCTGGTCAGTGGCTCGAGATTCGCAATCTGGACTCCCTCAACCCGGACCCCAAAAAATTCCCCGCGTGGACCCCGCAACTCAAGGAAGAGCTGCGCACCGAAACTGCCATGTTCTTCCAATACGTCCTGAGCGAGAATCGCCCGATCTCCGACTTCGTGGATGCGAAGTACACGTTCCTGAACGAGCATCTGGCAAAGTACTACGGCGTCGCCGGCGTGAAAGGCCCCGATTTCCGCAAGGTCGATCTGGCGACCGATCAGCGTGGCGGCATTCTCACGCAGGGCAGCGTGCTGGCCGTGTCGAGCTACCCGAACCGCACTTCGCCGACCATCCGCGGCAAGTACATCTTGAATAATCTCCTGGGCGATCCGCCGCCCCCGCCGCCGCCCGACGTGCCGCCTCTCGACGATTCGAAGGTTGGCAGCGACGTGTCCCTTCGGAAGCAGCTCGAAGCGCACCGCTCCAACCCGGTTTGCGCTTCTTGCCACGGCAAGATGGACGTGCTAGGCTTCGGCCTCGAGAATTATGACGCCATTGGCAACTGGCGAACCGTAGACGGGAAGTTTCCTATAGACGCAAGCGGCACGATGCCAGGCGGAAAGTCCTTCTCAACCGCGGCCGAAATGCGCGCCGTGCTGGTTGACAGTATGCCCGAGGTCGCCCGTTGCCTCACTGAGAAGATCATGACCTACGCGCTCGGACGCGGCATGGAACCCTACGACAAACGCGCCCTGGACCAGATCGGCAAGGCCCTCGCCGCCGATGATTACCGCTTCCAGACCTTGATCCTTGAGGCTGTCCGGAGTTTGCCGTTCCAATCGCGGCACGGTGAACCCGCCACCGGCCAACAAGTTGCGCACAGCGGAAAATCGAAGGAGATAGCCCAGAAATGATCACGCGCAAAGCACCGGCACTGATCCAGGGCAGCGCGCTGCCCAGACGCACGTTTCTGCGAGGTTTGGGAACCGCCGCGGTCGGACTCCCTTTCCTTGACGCGATGGCTCCGGCATTTGCCGCCAGCTCGGTTCCTGGAAAGCCTCCCGTCCGCATGGCTTTCTTCTACCTGCCCAATGGCATGATCATGGACGCCTGGAACCCCGACTACGAGGGCAGGTTGTGCGAGTTGCCTCGCTCGCTGAAGGCGCTCGAGCCGTTCAAAGAAGACATTCTTCAGCTCGGGAACTTGACGCACAATACCGGCCGGGCGCTGCTCGATGGCGCCGGAGACCACGGGCGTTGCTCCGGATCGTACCTCACCGGCGTGCAAGTCAAGAAGTCGCTCGTCGAGATCAAGAACGGTATCTCGTTCGATCAGATCGTGGCCCAGAAAATCGGCGGCCAGACGCGTTTCGCGTCGCTCGAGCTTGGCATGGACGACGCCCGCCAGGCGGGTGACTGCGATTCCGGTTATTCCTGCGCCTACACCAACAATCTCGCCTGGCGCAGCGGAACGCAGCCGCTGCCTCCGACACTCGACCCGCGCGCGCTGTTTGAGCGGCTGTTCGGCGCGGGCCAGCCGATGACGCCGGAGCAGCATGCACGCCAATTGAAATACCGCCGCAGTATCCTCGACTTCGTTACCGAGGACACCCACAAGCTGGAATCGAACCTTGGGCCCACGGACCGCCGCAAACTCGACGAGTATCTCTCCGCCATCCGCGAAGTCGAACGCCAGATCCAGCGCGCCGAGACGGACAACCGGCAGGTCGATCCGCAGATGGACAAGCCGTACGGCATTCCGGCCGATTTCGGCGACCATTTCAATCTGATGTCCAGCATGATCGCGATCGCCTTCCAGGCCGACCTGACACGAATCGTCACTTTCATGGTGACGCGCGAAGGCACCTCGCGTCCATACCGGGAGCTGGGTATTTCCGACGGCCATCACCCGCTCACTCACCATCGCAACCAGCCGGAGCTGATGGAGAAAGTGCGGAAGATCGACGAGTATCACGTGAAGCAGTTCGCCGACTTCGTAGACAAGATGAAAGCCGCGAAGGAAGGCGACCGCAGCCTGCTCGACAACTGCATGATCGTTTACGGCGCAGGCCTGTCGGATGGCAACGCCCACCTTCACGAAGACTTGCCGACGATCGTGGTGGGCCGCGGAGGCAACTATTTCAAGACCGGACGCCGCATCGTGGCGCGGCGCGAGACCCCCATGTGCAATCTCTTCCTGACCATGATGGATCGCATGGGCGTTCCCATGGAACACTTCGGCGATTCCACGGGCCGCCTGGTTGGCCTGGATTTGGGGTGATTCGATGCCACAGCCCGGTGCGGCAAAACCAGCGGCGGGGGCGTTTTTCGATACGGACTTTTCCACCATTGACAGCGTCCTTGCAACCGCTCTCCTTTACGGACTCCAGGGCAGCAACGATTGCCGCGTGGCCATCATCTCGCTGAGCCGTCCGAATCTGGCCGTGGCCGGTTTCGCCGACGCGGTCGAGCGTTTCTATCACGGACCGGCAGCCACCTTCGCCCAGCTTCCGCCGATCGGGATGATTACCGAGGGTTCGCCGGGCGAGACGTCGCCGGCATTCGTCGCTCCTTTTCAGAAGAAGAAGCCGGATGGAACGCCGGTATACAAAAATGAGGTCAAGACCGTCATCGAAACCGGGGACCCGAACACACTATTTCGGAACTACCTCGAGGCGCAGTACGATCAGAACGCCTTCTTCGTTCTGGGCGGACCAGCGACGAACCTGGCGGGTGCGCTGGAATTTCCAGGGCTGAAGGACCTGATCGAGGCCAAGGTGAGATGCCTGGTGGTAGCGGGCGGAGCTTTTCCGGCTGGTCCGGCCGAGGCTCGCATCAAGGCCGATATTCCGGCCGCCAGGAAGCTATTTGCCGAATGGCCCACCCCCATCGTCGCAGCGGGGTTTGAGATCGGCGCCGCGCTCGAATTCCCCGGCGCAAGCATCGATAAGGAATTCGCGGAGGCCGCGCCGGACAACCCGGTTGCCGACGCCTATCGCGCCTACCAGGCGATGCCGTATGACACGCCGTCGTGGGCCATGGCCGCGGCCCTATACGCCGCGAGGCCCAAGGAAGGCTATTTTCAGGTTTCCGATCCGGGTAAGATCGGCGTGGACCGGGATGGCCGGACTTCGTTCGCAGCTTCGGAAAAAGGCAGCCATCGGTACCTGATTGTGGATCCCGCTCAGAAGGACAAAATCATTCAGGCGTACGTCCAACTGGCAAGCGCCAAGCCTCAGCCTCCACGGCGGTTACGCGCTGCCGCCGGGCAACCGGATGGCGGTGCTGTCGCCGGTTGGGTGAGTGACCCGCGAAGGACTCAAGCATGAGACAGCCGATTGCATTTGCCATGGCCGTGGCCATGGCGGCAGCCGTCATCGCGACGGCGCAAAGCCCCGTTCAACAGACCCCCAATCCCAACTCCCAGTACCGGTTGGGTCCGGATTCGATGCCGCAGGAGGGCGTTCCGAAAGGGGAGATACGCGGGCCGTTTACCCTGCCTTGTAACGTTTACCCGGGGACGCAGCATACTTACTGGGTCTATGTGCCGGCGCAGTACGATGCTTCGGTACCGGCCAGTCTGATGATCTTCCAGGATGGACAGGCGTTCAAGGACGAGAATGGCGATCTGCGGGCGCAGAATGTCATGGATAATCTGATCTACCGGCGCGAGATTCCGGTGATGATCGGAGTGTTCATCAACCCGGGCCGCCGGCCGGATCAACCGGAACCCAGCCCGCAGACCGGTTGGGGTGACGGGACCACTAACCGGCCAATTGAATACAACACGCCCGACGACAAGTATGCCCGCGTGATTACCGAGGAACTGATGCCGGCGCTGTATAAGGATTACAACATCTCGAAGGACCCGGAACAGCACGGCATCGGAGGATCGAGCTCGGGGGCCATCGCCGCTTTCTCGGTCGCGTGGGAGCGTCCCAACGATTTCCGGAAGGTACTGAGCAGTGTTGGCAGCTTCGTGAATCTGCGGGGCGGCTATGTGTATCCCGAGCGCATCCTGGCGAGCGAGAAAAAGCCGATTCGCGTGTTCCTGTGCGACGGGCGGAACGATAACCGGGGCGTCGGCCGGGGCGGCGGAGCTTACGACGAGAAGCGCGACTGGTTCTACCAGAACGTCCGCCTGATGCGGGCTCTCACCCAGAAGGGTTATGACGTGAACTACTCGTGGAGCATGAACCTCCACGGTCAAAAGTTCAGCGGCATGATACTGCCGGACATGATGCGCTGGCTGTGGCGCGACGGTCCCGTTTCGACGGATCCGAATGACATGGTCGAGCGCGGATTCCGGCAGCCAGCGGCGAAACACGCTGTTGAGTCCGCCCCGAAGAACTAGCCGAAACTCCGCCAGAGCCTGCCAGAGGTGGCTGGGCGCAATGGCATATGGTGTCAGCGCCGGAGGCGTGCATTCAGGTGGCGAACAGAGAAACCAAGGCAACAAACACCACCGTCAGCGGCGCTTCCGCGGTACTTCCGAATCCGTGAAAAGCCGTCCCTGGCTCGCCCGCACCTGTCCCACGCGGAAGTAGCCGGCGTTTGCTACGATCGCGCCCGTGCGTGCAGGATCATCTCGACAACAATGGCATGGGGATGGGCGACCGACGCGACATCCAGATCGGACGCCGATGGCCGTCAACTCCTACTCGTGCCGCAGCGCTTGTGCCGGATCGATCCGGAGGGCCCTCGTCGCCGGAATGAGAATAGCCACGAGTGCCGTCAGCGCGAGCGCGGCAATCGCCCCGCCATAGCTCAACGGATCGTACACCGAAACAGGCCCGAGATAGCTCGTCAGCACCCGCGTCGCCGCCGCGCTCCCTGCCATGCCTGCCGCAATCCCGATCGCGACGATCACCGCCCCTCTCGTCGCCATCAGCCGTACCACTTGCTGCCCGCGTGCCCCCAGCGCCAGGCGAATCCCCACTTCGTAGCTTCGTCTCGCCACCGCATAGCTCATCACGGCATACAGCCCGATAAGCGCCAGCGCCAGACCCGCTATTGCGAACGTGCCCAGAAGCGCAAGCACGAAGCGGTGTGCGCCCAACTCGGGTAGAAAGTAATCGAGCGGCTGAACGAAGACAAAGCGCGTATTCGGCAGCGCCCGCCCCAGCTCCCGGTGTAACGGCTCCACCAGGCCGGCCGCCCGCCCATAGGCCCGCACTACCAGGTCGCCGGGCGGAAACGGAAACGTTGTCGCCGGCACATGGATGGCCGGCTGTACCGGAAGCCGCGTCCCTTGGTTTGCCGCGTCTTTCAAGACTCCCACCACCTCGCAAGGAATTGTCACGGTCCGCATTTGCACCCGCATGTGCAGCGTGATCTCCTGGCCCAGAGGTGCACCGGCAATGTCGAGCGCCCGCGCCAGCGTCTCGTTAATCACCGCTACGTTTCGCCTCCCGGCGGCGTCGGCATCCGTCAGCCAGCGCCCTTGCAAGATCCGGTATCCGGCGGCGTCCAGCAGACCGGTGCCGTCTCCGCTCGCCACAACGCGCGCGCTCTTTTCGAAGCCGCGGGAAACGGCGCGAACCTCGGCGGGGACGCCTCCGGAGACGATCGGGGCGATGTTCGATTGCGCCACGGAGCGAACGCCGGGCAGCGCCCGCGCCCGGAGCTCCGCTGCATCCATCAGTTGCCGGATTCGGCCCTCGTCTTTGTAATCTCCCTCAGGATAGACCGGAACCGCAATCGCCACGGTCTTCGGATCCACTCCCGTTTTCGCGGCGAAAACATCAATGAACGACCGCATCAGCAGCGTAGCCCCCACCAGCAGAACCAGGGACATGGCCACCTGCGCACCCACGAAAACATCTCGCAACCAGTTGTTCCGGCTGACGTCGCCGGCCGCTTTCGAGACCCCGCGCAGCCACTCGTTCCGGTCCCGCCGCGCCACTTGCCAGGCGGGAACAAGCCCAAACAGCAGCACCGTGATCATCGCCAGCGCCACCGCAAAAAGAAGGACCGGAAGATTGAGTTCCACCACCGATTCGTCGGCAAAGGTATTCGGAGGCAGCACCCTCTGCAAGGCCTCGACGCCCCCGTATGCGAACAGCGAGCCCATCGCCGCGCCTCCCGCGGCCAGCAGCAAAGCCTCGACCAGAAGCTGCCGCACGATTCGCATCCGTCCGGCGCCCAGCGCCATCCGCACTCCGATCTCGCGATACCGCGCCGTCGCCCGCGAGAGCAGCATGTTCGCGACGTTGCTGCACGCAATGAGCAGCAGCAGCAAGACCGCGCCGGTCAGCGTATAGAGCGTAAAGCGGAAGGGAGGGCCCACCAGGTCGTCGATGCAATAGACGCCCCGCACCTGCATGTTCTTGGGATACAGCTTGGGATAGACCGCCTGCAGCCGCCTGCCTACCGCTGTAAGCTCCGCGTTCGCCCGGGCGATCTGCACGCCCTTCCTCAGACGCCCTTGCATCCACCGATTGCCCCCGGGGTTGGCCGGCGTCACGAAGCCGCTCTGATCCGGGATCCACACGTCGCCCATGAACCACGCGAAGCGCTTCGGAGCCACGCCGATTACCGTGCGCACCTGCCGATCCACCAGAATCGTGCGATTCACGATGTTCGGATCCGCTGCGAAGTATCTCCGCCATGCTCCTTCACTCAGGACAGCGACTGGCGGGCTGCCCGGCTCCGCGTCACGCGGCAGAATGCCGCGGCCCAACATCGTGCGCATCCCCACAAACTGGAAAACGTTGCCGGCTACGGTGATCACCCGCACCTGGTAAGCCGCGCCGCCGCTATCTAGAACGCCGGAGTCGAGATTCGAGTACGGGAATCCCTCGAACACATCGGTGAGCCGTGCATATTCGCGCGCCTCGTCACCGGTGACGATCCGCCGCCGGCCTTCCTCGCCCTGCTTGTCCATATCGAATACCGAGAGCAGCACCAGCCGGTCCGCGTCTTTGTATGGGAACGGATCGATCAACACGCCGTACAGAACACTGAACATCGTGGTGGCCCCCCCGATGCCCAAGGCAAGGGCAAGGATCGCCATGACCGAGAATCCCGGCCTGGACCAGAGGTTCCGCCAGCCGTACCGGAGATCTCCCCACAGAGATTCCAGCCAGGTCCAACCCCAGACATCGCGCACCGTTTCCGTCACCAGCAGAGAGTTTCCGAATTCGCGCTTCGCCGACTCCTCGGCGTGGGCATGCGATTCTCCACGCGCTACGCGATCGGCAACGGCCATCTGAAAGTGAGCCTCCAACTCGTCCCTGAGGTCGCGGTCGCGGGGGCGCAAACGGTCGAGCCATCTCATACCTGTTCTCCTCCCGGCTTGCGGCCCATCAGCGCCGCTACCGCGGCGACCATCTGAGACCACTTGGCCCGCTCCGCGGCCAGTTGTCTCTTCCCCTTGGCCGTAAGCTCGTAAAAACGGGCGCGCTGGTGATTTTCCGTGGTCCCCCACATGGCCCGCAACCAGCCTTTCTTTTCGAGGCGATGGAGCGCGGGATATAACGAGCCAGTCTCCACCTGGAGCACTTCTTCCGACCCGCTGCGAATTCCCTGCGCGATCGCGTAGCCATGGAGCGGCCCCCATCTCAGCGTCTGCAGAACCAGCATGTCGAGCGTTCCCTGGAGCAACTCGATCCGGTTCTTGTAGGGTTCTGGGGAGCGCATAATAGGATGAAGACATTCTACATCCATCGGATGGTGCCAGGCAAGAGGGTGGATCAGCGGATTAGAGGAATCGCCTTTGCCCAGCCTTAGCCCCGCTCGCCGCAGCAATGCTCGCTCGGCAAGGGCAAAGCCGAAAAGTAGCCTCGCTGCGATGCTGCCGTCGCAACGGCCGGTTGAAGACGACTGAGCGGAGCGCCGGGCCGCTGGATCTCCACTTCTACATCGCGCACCCCCAAAGATGATGTTGCTGGATAATGGGATCGAGGGCGTGTACAATAAACACTTCGGGCCGTGGCGCAGCCTGGCTAGCGCGCTTGCTTGGGGTGCAAGAGGTCCCGAGTTCAAATCTCGGCGGCCCGACCAAATTCCTCAAAGACTTACAACCGAGACATTCATCGAGCCCACCTCTCTCCTCCTATAAAAAGTCGGCTCTACGCCAAAAACGGGGGCAGACCCCGATCCCAAGCCTTTCTAAGAACAGGCTCTACGCCAAAAACGGGGGCAGAC